>ERZ777305.626-NODE-626-length-56393-cov-21.541801_pt1 | contig 56393 bp, 39 predicted proteins | sample MGYA00374965_ERZ777305 | MGnify/ENA primary metagenome ERZ777305 (study PRJEB29328, sample SAMD00013331) | mouse gut metagenome | study: EMG produced TPA metagenomics assembly of the Metagenome analysis of fecal microbiota from mouse which was promoted...
ATAACACTTTACTCCTGAAGCCACTGCTTACCAACCGGAAAAATCCGCTGACCCGGAAAATGGGCCTCCGGGATGTTTCACGGCAGTTTTCCGATTGGAACTTTCCTTGTCAACATAATCGGATGTTTCATCATCGGACTCTTCTTCGGCCTGTTGGAGAAGGCCCATGTCATGACCGCGAGCGAGAATGTGTTGCTCATCACCGGTTTCTGTGGAGGTTTCACGACCTTCTCCTCCTTTGCCGACGACCTCTGGGTGCTGGGCAACAAGGGTGACTGGACAACCTCCATCATCTATCTCTGCGCGAGCGTCATTTTTGGTGTGCTGCTCGTATGGGGTGGCCGTGCGTTGATTCGTTGAATACCCGTGTAGCCGCATGCAGCCTTTACTTGCTATATTGTCTGACGTGGATTCCGTTTTGTTTTTCAGATGAACGGACTTCGCGTCAGATCTGTTTTTCCTGCAATGAGAAGTTTATCCAACCCCGGATTAGGTGGAAAAATTTGATTATCTTTGCAGGGTATATGGATGAACAATCACAGATAATTCAATCCGGCGATGCCGGGATTTATGTCGAGGATGGAAATGACAGGCGGGATGCCTGCCATGTCTGTCTGAATTGCGGGGCTAAGGTTGACGGAAATTTCTGCTCCAATTGCGGACAGCCCACCAATACTGGGCGTTTCTCCACGCGCACATTCACTACTCATGTCTTCGGCGCGTTGACAAGGGTGTCCACCAATTTCTTTGTCACGGTATGGAGGTTGCTTGCCTGTCCCTGGACGGTGGTGAGGGATTACGTCTATGGACGGCGTGTGGGGCTTGTGTCCCCTGTCAATATGCTGATGTTACTGTCGCTGTATAACTCAGTGTTCTTCCTGGCCGTATCATGGTGGAACGGGAAGAAAAATGATGGAGAGGTCTTATCTGACAACAGCCGGTACGCGGATGTGCTTAATTATTTCTATGACTCCATAACATTGCAGCATATGATACTGGCGATTCCGCTGGCGTTGAGTACCTGGATGGTCTATCACAAAGACATAAAGGGAAAATACAACTTTGCGGAACTGATGATAGCCGTCTTGTATCTGGCCTGCACATATCTGGTGTTGTGCCTCTTGCTTATCCCGGTTGAAATATTTGACGACACGTTGGCCGACATATTGGTATTGCTCTTTGCCTCGGTTTACGGAATGTTGTCGCTCAACAAGGCGTTTCCCCAATCCTCGCGTAAAATGAGTGTCGTCAAACTTGTGGCGTGGGTTGTCGTAAGCTCCTTGTATGCTTTCCTGACTTTCGGTTTTCTATCTGTCCCGTTGTTTATAGACAAGGTACAGCCATAGAGGTGTCTCGCGGCATGGTCTATTGGCCACAGGGGATAAACACTATTGCAGGGCCACTGCTCCGCTTTGTCGTTGGCCGGGATTCCGGTTTTGACATCGTGGTGGGTGGCCCTGCAATAGTGTTTTTGGCGGGTATCATCCGCGCCTGTGGTATTGGTCAGGGACGGACTTCCAGTGTCGGGATGTCGTGGAGACGCATCGTGAACTGGAGGGTGGAGTAGGGGGGAATCAGGGTGTTGGGATTTGATGACCCGTAAGCCTGGTTGTAGGGGAGGACTATCTCCACCGAATCCCCGACATGCATGTTCTGAAGGGCAAGCTGCCATCCGGGGACAACCTGGCTGACCAGGAAATATGTCCCGTTCTCGCTGGTGGAGTCTGCGTCGAACACCTGGCCGAGATAGTTGCGGCCGATGTAGCGGGCGCGTACCGACGAGGTCAGCAGCGGCACGAGATTGCCCGCTGTCTCCTCCCGGTCGTTGAACCAGTGGATAAGGATGTAGCTGTTGACGTTCCACGCCGGCTGCAGGCGCTCGTAATATTTGGTGCCGTCGGGGTTGAGACGGGTCTCCTGCTCGGCGATCCATGTCAGGTTGGCCTCGCGGTATTCCTCATATTTGTCCCAGATGGTGCCGGCATCCTCATCCTTGTCATCGCTGCTGCAAGAGGCGAGGATGGGCATCAGGAGTGTCGCACCGGCGATATATGTCAGGATTTTCTTCATTTCAGGATTGTTCTAACTGTGGAGGGGGAGAGGGGATTGTCTGGAATGTCAGAACTCGACCTTGGGGGCTTTGTTGGCTCCTTCCTCGGCCTGGAACATCTCTTTAGGCTCGAAGTTGAACATCGAGGCCCAGATGCTGCCGGGGAAACGCAACACCTTTTTGTTGTAGGTCTCGACATCCTCATTGTAGCGGCGGCGTTCGGTCGCGATGCGGTTCTCGGTGGATTCGAGCTGCTCCTGCAGGTTCATGAAGTTGGTGTTGGCCTTGAGGTCGGGGTAAGCCTCGCGCACGGCGTTGACATAGATGTCGAGAGCGCCACGGAGGTTGCTCTGGGCCTGCTGGTAGGCGGCGATGTTTGCCTGGGCGGAGTCTCCCGAGATGGCGTTGGCGTCGTTGTAGGCCTTGGTCAGTCCGGCGCGTGCGTCGGTGACATTCTGGAGGGTCGTCGACTCATGGGCGGCATAGCCCTTGACGGTGTTGACAAGGTTGGGAATCAGGTCGGCACGACGCTGGTACTGGTTCTCCACCTGGCCCCACTGCTTCTTGACGGCCTGGTCGGCATCGACCATACCGTTGTAGCTTGAGCATCCTCCGGCGAAGAGGAAGACAAGCAACAGGGCGATGACGATACCTACGATATAGCTTTTCTTCATAATTTCTAAGATTTGTTTCAGCCGAGCTTGCGCAACAGAGAGTTGAGCGACACACGGTCATGGATGAGAGAGTGGAGGTCTTCGACTTTCACTCGGGTCTGGGCCATCGAGTCGCGTTCGCGCAGGGTGACGGTGTTGTCCTCCAGTGTCTGATGGTCGACGGTGATGCAGAAGGGTGTGCCGATGGCATCCTGTCGGCGGTAGCGCTTGCCGATGGAGTCCTTCTCCTCGTAGTGGGTGTTGAAGTCGAATTTGAGGTCGTTGACAATCTCGCGTGCCTTTTCAGGCAGTCCGTCCTTGCGGACGAGGGGCATGACGGCACATTTGACTGGAGCCAGAGCCTCGGGAAGGTGAAGTACCACGCGGGAGTCCCCTCCTTCGAGCTGCTGCTCCTCGTAGCTGGAGCAGAGTACGCTGAGGAACATACGGTCAACACCAATCGATGTCTCGATGACATAGGGGGTGTAGCTTTCGTTGAGCTCGGGGTCGAAGTACTGGATTTTCTTGCCGGAGAACTTCTCGTGCTGCGAGAGGTCGAAGTTGGTGCGGGAGTGGATACCCTCTACCTCCTTGAAGCCGAAAGGCATCTGGAATTCGATGTCGGTGGCGGCGTTGGCGTAGTGGGCCAGCTTGTCATGGTCGTGGTAGCGGTATTTCTCGTCACCGAGACCGAGGGCCTTGTGCCATTTCAGACGGGTCTCTTTCCACTTGTTGAACCATTCAAGCTCTGAACCGGGGCGCACGAAGAACTGCATCTCCATCTGCTCGAACTCTCGCATACGGAAGATGAACTGGCGGGCGACAATCTCGTTGCGGAACGCTTTTCCGATCTGGGCGATACCGAAGGGGATGCGCATGCGGCCGGTCTTCTGTACGTTGAGGTAGTTGACGAAGATACCTTGGGCGGTCTCGGGACGGAGGTACACGGTCATAGCGCCGTCGGCGGTCGAACCCATCTCAGTCTTGAACATAAGGTTGAACTGGCGCACTTCGGTCCAGTTGCGGGTGCCGCTCACGGGATCCACAATCTCCTCGTCAAGGATGATCTGGCGCAGCTCGTCGAGGTTGTTGTCATTCATGGCCTTGGCGAAACGCTCGTGGAGGGCGTCGCGTTTGGCCACTGTCTCGGCCACACGGGGATTGGTCTGGCGGAACATCGCCTCGTCGAACGACTCGCCGAAACGCTTGGCGGCCTTCTTTACCTCCTTGTCGATTTTCTCGTCATACTTGGCGAGCTGGTCTTCGATGAGTACATCGGCGCGGTAACGCTTCTTTGAGTCGCGGTTGTCGATCAGGGGGTCGTTGAAAGCGTCGACGTGGCCTGAAGCCTTCCAGATTGTCGGGTGCATGAAAATCGCCGAGTCGATGCCGACGATGTTCTCATGGAGGAGGGTCATAGCCTCCCACCAGTAGCGTTTGATGTTGTTCTTGAGCTCTACGCCGTTCTGGCCGTAGTCGTAAACGGCCGACAGACCGTCATAGATTTCACTTGACTGAAAGACAAAACCGTATTCCTTGGCGTGGGAAACGATTTTCTTGAACACGTCTTCTTGCTGTGCCATTGTCTGTTATGCTGGTTGTTCGTTTTTGTTTCCTGTTTGTTGGCGGAGCCGCCGGGCAGCCACACAGCCACCCTTGCGCCTATATCCGCATTTAAGCCACAAATTTACGAATTTTTCCCGAATCCCCAAAATCCTCCCTCCTCCCCGCAACCTCTCACGGCGGATTAGATGTCGATTTGGAGGAAAAGAGGACGGGGGTCAGGAGGTGAGCTGGCCGGAGACGAAGGAGGCGTAGCGACCACCGAGGGACATCAGGGAGGAGTGGGTGCCCTGCTCTATGATGCGGCCGGAGTCCATGAAGAGAATCAGGTCGGCGTTGCTGACGGTCGAGAGGCGGTGGGCGGCGATGACCATTGTGCGTCCCTGACCGAAGCCCGATAGGTTGGCGACGATGCGGCGCTCGGTCTCGGCGTCGAGTGAGGAGGTGGCCTCGTCGAGGAGGATTACCGGAGTGTCGCGGTAGACGGCGCGGGCAATCATCAGGCGTTGGCGTTCGCCGCCGCTCAGCTCCATCCCCGACGGCCCTATGAGGGTGTGGAGCTTCAGCGGGAGTTTGTCGAGGAGTGTGCCGAGGCAGGCTGTGCAGGCAGCCTCGGTCACCCTCTCCATATCGGGAGACTCATCCCCCAAAGCGATGTTGCGGGCAATCGAGTCGGAGAAAATGTAGCCCTGCTGCGAGACGCTGGTGCAGATTTTCCCCCATTCCTGGGGCTGGAGTGTGGCCACATCAACCATCCCGGCGGTGATGGAGCCTTGTTGCGGATGGTAAAGCCCCTGGAGGAGTTTCATCAGTGTCGATTTGCCGCATCCGCTCGGGCCGACGATGGCTGTGGTCTTCCCCCGTGGGATTGTCAGGTCAAGACCGCCGATTACCGGCAGGCTGTCGCTGCCGGGATACTTGTATGTGACATCACGGAGGATGATGTCGCCGTCGAGGGAGTCGATTTTCCCCTCCGTGGTGTCGGCAGGTTCATCCATTACGTCGTTGCTGCGGTCGAGGGCGATGGAGGTCTGTTGCAGAGAAGATAGTGAGGAGGAGATGGAACTGAAACCGGTGGCGAGCCGTCCGGTGACAAACGCCACAGTCACCATCGTCCCGAGGGTCATCGTGTCGCCGATGACAAGAGTGGCGCACAGTCCGGTAATCGCCAGGTCGCGCGACTGGTATAGCAATGACGCGCCTCCCCCTTGTATGAGCCGGATGTTTTCCGAACGTCGCCGCAGCAGGTTTAGCCGTTCCTGCAGCGTCCGCCAGAGCGACACCCGGTGGTGGTGGGCGTTGTGGATTTTCAGGTCGGAGATGCCGTTGACCAGCTCGTAGACATTGTTGTTGTTGCGGCATTGGATGGTGCGGATGTCATAATCGACGCTCCGCCTGCGTCGGAGCATCCATCCCTCCCAGGCAAGTCCGGTAAGCGTGAGCATAAGGAAGCCGAGGAATATCCAGGGATTGAACCAAAGCAGCAGGGCGGAGAACACCGCGATGTTGATGACCGTCAGCAACAAAGTCGTCGGGGTCTGAAGCATAAACTGCTGGGTCTGCTCCTGGTCATAGGTCTTCTGGATGAGGTCTGAACTCACCCGGGAGTCAAAGAAACGCAGCGGCAGGCTTACAAGTTTCGTCAGATACCGGTCTACGGCCCCGGTCGAGAGTCGCAACCCGAGTTTGTTGACCACATATCCCGAGACGGATGTGGTCAGCTGGCTTCCCGCGAAGATGGCAATCTGGGCGATGACCAGCAGCCATACAAGCGGGATGTCACGCCGGGCGATACCTTCATCGATGGTCTTTTGCATCAGCAGCGGGACAAAGATGCTCGCTCCCAGCGCGAGCAACGCCAGCGACAGGATAAGCAGGTAGGTGGAGCAATGCTCCCTGATGCTGTCGCGCAGGGAGTGGAAAATCTTCCCCCGGCTGTCATCGGCGGGAAAGCTGATTGAATGGAACTCTTCGGTCGGGGCGAGAATCAGGGCGATGCCCCTCTCCCCGTCGCCGCAGAAATGCGCGTCGAACTCCTCCCGGGAATAGACCATCATCCCGGCTGCCGGATCGGCCACGAAGTATCTCCCCTTGCGGACTTTCCACAACACGGCGAAATGGTTCTGGTTCCAATGGAGAATGGCCGGTAGGGGGGCATCAACCAGCAGCCCGGAACCGAGTTTCACCCCGAATCCTTTCATACCGATCGATTCCGCGCACTCCTTCAGCCCCCTGACGGAAATGCCGCCGCGCGACAAATCCGCCCGGGAGCGTAGGAACTTCACGGGAATCTTGCGGCCGAAATGCCGGGCGACCATCCTCAGGCAGGTCACCCCGCAGTCCGACTGCTCGATCTGGTGGTAGTAGTGAAACCCTCTTCCGGTAAACATCCTTTGTTGGCTGAAATTTATCGGAGTGACTATCGTCCCTCCAGGAGGCTTCTCGAGGGATTGTATCTCATACGGATGTTTTTGCCGAATGCCATGCTGAAACGAAGCATTATTTTGCGGCCATTGGTCAGGTCATAACTATGGCGGGAATATTCCGGACAGTCATACCAGGAATCCCTCTTGCAGTTGAGCAGATTCTCGCCGTAAAGGCTCAGCGTGCCTCCGAATGGGAATCTCTTTGAAACCGTGGCGGCCAAATTTGTGTATGAAGGGGTGTTGGACAGCGGCTTTTTACCCGGGGTGTTGTAATATATTGAGGCGCGCAGAATCCAGGAGCGGTCTGTGCCGATGCTGACCGAAGACATCAGGAAAATACTCCAGGTTGAATAATCAACCGAGTTGACATTGAACAGGTCATAGAGGGCCGAGCTGTCGGTATGGGTGTTCGAGAAGGATGTGCGGGCCATCACGCTCCACCTGCGGGCGAAGAATGCGTCTGAATAGCTTATGAACACCGATGCGTTGCGGTTTTTGCCAAGCTCCACCGGCATGCTGGCGACCAGATTCTCCTCCACGGGTATGGTTGTCCGGAAAGACAGATGGTTCATGAAATCCATGCTCCCTCCAAGCGATATTTTCTGAAGCAAGAGATATGAAAGATTGATGGAATGGATTGTGGCAGCCTTTAGATAGGGATTTCCTGTGGTAATCTGTGTGGATGAATTCCGATACGCCAGAGGATTGGTGTTGGCGTAATAGGGCTGCCTGACATTTGAGGAGTAGCCCAGTGTCATCTGGTTTTTGGAGTTGAAATTAAAGATTGCCGACAGTTCGGGCATGATGTAGAAATCATCGAATATCTTCCGGGTATCGTTGAGCATCTGGTGCGTGTCCCTTCTATACCATCTGCCGGTCAGGCCGAGGCTGAGCGAAAACAGATTGGAGAACCTGTATTCTCCTTGGGCAAACAGGTCGAAATTGGTCTGGTTCTGACGGAAATCGTCGATCAACGGCATGTCGCCTCCCGTGGCGCCCGGAGTCTCGCTCTGGTTCATTGTGCGCTTGATGCGGTCGTGGAAGATGTCGAAACCCAGGGTGAGTCCCCCTTTGGTAGAGAAAGCCTTTGTCCAGCTCAAATTCCCTTCTATGGAATTTTTACCGTCAGTATAACTGTTGTCAAACATCATTGACTCCGGAGTGTACTTCGTCTCGGCGTCCATACCGTAATGGGAATATATGGCGCGGCCGGTGAGCCTGCTTCCGAGAGAATCAAGCGTGTGGTCGTAATTGATATTGGCAGTTATGATTTTGTATGGAGCATGTTCTTTGCATGCGATGTTCTCGTGAGTCCCTGTGATCGGGAACAGGTCGTCATTGGTATATTCAGAATCCCCTTTCCAGGTATGCTGATACAGAAGGCTTACCCCTAACGAGTTATTGTGGCCTAAATCACGGCTTGCCCCGAAATCGACCTCCGAATAGATATTCCTGATTTTGTTTTTGGCGTCAGATATGCGTTCCATCTCAACCAATCCGTCGGCTGGATTGAATGTGGTCATCTCCATCCGGCTTTTGTAATCATCAGCGGATTCGGTAAGGTGAACACTTCCTGAAAACTGCCACTTGTCCCGTTCATGGCCAATCCACCCCGATTCCAAAAAACTGAACCTGTCAGATTGATGTACGACGGTCATATCGGCAGTTCCGGTTGTCCCTTTTTGCGGAGCGAGGACGACATTGAGTATTGCTCCTTCGTCGCGGTATGCGACTCCCGGCTGAACCCATACCTCGATACGCTTGATTCTTCCGGGAGGAGAAGCTTTAAGCATCTTTATCACACTTGATGATGACATAATTGGCTTTTTGCCATTGATATAGATTGTTGTCTTATCGTTGCCGATGATTTCAAGTTTGTCATTGGCGATGTCGACTGACAGCAGCGGCACTATCTCAAGGGCTTGAAAAGCGTTCGGAGAATATTTTGCGAGATCACCCGGGATGAAGGAGAATTTCCCCGGGGAAACCGTGGTGATGGTCGGCCTGACGGTCACCTCAGAGAGCGAGATGGTTTTGTCTGTCAGCGCGATCCTGACCTCATCCCCGTTTTTGGCAATGAGGTCTTGCTTGTCATAGCCGATTGCTTTCGTCGTGAGAATCAGATTGCCAATCCCTTCGGGAATCTCCAGGAGGAAACGGCCCGTCTGGTCAGTGACCGAGCCTGAGATGTAAGTGCTGTCTGCGGGTTGGAGGGCCACGACCGCAGCCCCGTCAAGCGGATTGTTGCTGCGATCGACAACAACCCCCGTTATATTGGCTGAAATTGTCGTGTATAATCCTGTGATGATGGTCAGTAAAGCCACCAATTGCTTTGAATACTGTCGCATCTCCATAAATCGTTAAAGTATTGTTATGAATCAGTCGTTGAGGTATTGATGTTCGAACCTCTGTAGGATGAGTTCATCCTTGCGGGCTTCGTCATATCCCAGCGGGCACCTCCCGTCGTCAGGGCTTTCAAGTCCGCGTTGACGGCATCCGCCGAGACATATGGGAGCTATACGGCAACAAGCAAGATGACACTGTCGTTTCCTCTGTTTGTGAATATGGTCTCGAGAGACTTCTCGATGCGGGATTGTTGTTTGTGAGACATAGAAGTTGTTTTCAGTTAATAATATGAGAACTGTTAAAACAGGTCCGAGGAGTTATCGGGTCTGGAACTCGCTGAATCCATCACCGATTTCCCGCCTGTCAAATGTGCGTCCGAATGAGATGTCGAATTTTACCAGTATACTTCTCTGATTGAGAATATGACGGGCATCAAATGTATAACTGTCACATTCATACCATACATGCGACTTGTGATTGGCGAGGTTGTTGAATTCGAGACTGATTCGTCCTCCGAAATCGAAACTCTTGGTGATGTCGATATCGAATGACGCGTAGCCGGTTGTGTTGGAGAATGTGAATCGTTGTGGGGAACGATAGTAGGCGTGAAGATACAAAGTCCAACTGCGGTCGCTTCCCAAAGTTACAGAGTTGTTGAGGTTGACAGCCCATTGGGATGTGGTCTGAGACGGTTCGGCTATGGCGACAGGCAGTCGGTTATTGTCGAGATGGATGAGTTTCCAGTTGACATTTCCCGATAGTCTCCATCGCCGTGAGAAGAAAGAGTTGGAATACGCGGCCGTCAGGCTGTATTCCTGTGATTTCCCTATGGCGAGAGGCTGAAACGAGGTTATGCCGTCTGAATGGGGGATGGTTGCTCTCTTTGAGATGTTGTCATTGAATGAGAAATTACCGCGTAGGGTTATTTTACTGAACATAGAGTATAAAAATCCTGCCGTATGAGTGGTCACAGCCTTGAGGTTGGGATTCCCGGTATAATAATATTCCGGCGAAGTCCAGGTGACAATGGGATTCGTGTCAGAATAGGATGGTTGCCTTATGGAATAATTATAGAAACCCATCAACATATGTTGCGGATGGAATGAGAAACTGGCTGAAACCTGAGGCAGCAGATAAAAGTCTTCGAAGTTATGACGGACATCCTGTATCTTCTGGTTTATTGAACGTTTGTACCATCTGCCTGTCGCTCCGGCATTGATGCTGACGATTTCCGATAGTTTGTAATTACCGGAGAGGAACAGGTCTGCCTGAGTCTGTAGTTGAGTCAGGTCATCTGTCGAAACAAGAGCTGTTGAAAGATTTCCATTATCGCTGACCCCTATCTTGTTATGTACGTTGTCATGGAAAGCATTCAATCCGAGAATGAACCATAAACGCCGGTTGCACATCTTAAACCATTCCGTTTTGAACTGAATTGAGTTGGAATTGTTTTCCCGTCGGTAAGCGTCCAGGGCCGTGACGGGGATGAAGGTGTTGTCTGTTTTAGAGAACATGCCGGTATAATAGGCTTTGGCACTGAGGGAGCTGCCCAGTGTGTCCAAATCATGGGAGTATTTTATTTCCACGAGTGCAAACTCAGGGCTGAATCCTCGTCTTGACAGATTGGATGTCTCTTCCGTGAAGTTCTCTGTCAGCCAGTTCGTGTTCGATTGGCTGTTGTTCTTTTCGTAATCAAACGATAGATGTCCATATATCGCCAATGAGTTTTTATGTCCAAGGTCAAGACTTGCTCCCAATGAGGTTGCCAGACCGTAGCTGTCATTGTCATCTTTCGATGATTTGATTTGGTCAAGAACCACTGAGTTTTGGTCGGCGGGGTTAAAAACCGTGTAGCGGGAGAGTAATTCCGATTTGTCCTTTTGCTCGTTGGCTGATACGAAGGCTGAAAACTGCCATTTGTCCCATTCTCCTCCATACCATAACTGTTGCCTTGAGTATAGGGCGTTTTTGTAAACGAATGTCTGGTCAGCAGTGCCCATGCTGCCTTTTCGAGGAGCGAGCACAAGGTTGATTATAGGCCCTTCCCCTTGGCGGTTTATGTCCGGTTGCAGCCAGATTTCGACTTTTTTTATCCTTCCCGGATCTGAGTTCCGGAGCATCTGTATGATGGCCGCAGGCGGCATAATGGGGTCTTTGCCGTTTATGAGGAACTTGCATCCCTCACTGCCGATTATCGATACCTCATCCTTGACCGCGTTCACTGTCAACAGCGGGACATATTCCAATACCGAAAATGCGTTGTTGACATCTTTGATGAGGTCGCCGGGCAAAAAAGAGAACATTCCCGGGGAGACACTTATGCTCGGCGCTTTGACAACAACTTCCGACAGAGCCACACCGTTGTGTGGCAATCTGACGGTTATTGCGTTCCCGGCAGAAGCCGGCATGGTCGTCTTTTCATATCCGATGGCCTCAACCCTGACAAACATCGGGGTGTCGGCTGAGGTGGTCTCAAAGAGGAATTTCCCTGTCTCGTCAGTGACGGTTCCCGCCATATATGTGCTGTCGGGCAATTGCATAAGGATGGCGGCAGCTCCTTCCACCGGATTTTCATCGTCATCAATGACAACACCTTGTATCTGGGCTTCGACAGTGGCGAACATACTTGAGAAAACAAGCAGTATGATTGCCGCCTTTCGCGGGCAGAGCGTGTTGCCCGTATATGAGGTGAGGATATTAAGAAAGTGTCGTAAGTTGTGTGTCATATGAATGAGATTTTTGTCAGGATTTCAGGTATTGGTATTCAAATCTCTGGAGAATAATCTCATCTTTTCGGTTCTCGTCATAACCTAACGGACAGCTTCCATCGTCGACCGACTCGACACCTCTCTGTCGGCAACCGCCGAGACATAAAGGCGCGATACGGCATCCGCGACAGACATTGAACGAGAACTTCCCCTTTTCCCATGCCTCCTTGCGGCCCGGCTCCCAGATGAGGGAACCGTCCGGCGCAAGATGCCCTGCGCGTCTGTTGGTTTTGAAATCACGGGCGGTGCATTTGAAGAAGTCTCCGTTGTAGTTGATGCAGATGTAATTCCGCTTGTCACCATAGCAACTCCCTGTGCGGGGATTGTTAAGGTCTGGCAGGCTGAAGCCCACTCCAAGCTCTTTGAGACGGCCATAGAATTCCGATATTTTTGAGTTCATACGGTCGTTTTCCCCCTTATGACGGTCTTGCCACACGCGCTGAAAGTTGACGACTATACCCTCCGGAGCTTTCAGCTTTAGGTTGGCGAGATCTGAGATGATGTCACCTACCGAGTCAAGGTTACCCATGGTATAGTTGATTCTTAATACGATGCTGATACCGGCTTCCGATGCCATCGCCACATTGTGGAGTATGCGGTCATATGACCCATGGCCTCCTTTGGCGAATCTTACTTTGTTGTGGAATTCCCGATGGCCGTCGAGTGTTATCTGCAGGCCGCATTCATATTTTCTGAGGATGTCTACAATCTCAGGTGTGAGCAGATAGGAGTTGGTCGTGAAATGAGTATGGAAACATACACCTTTCGAACGACACTTTTCGGCTGTCCATTCAATCAGTGGCCTGCATATTTTGTCGAACTTCAACAACGGTTCTCCTCCGAAGAAACCCAGGTTAAGACGTTTCACAGGAGATTCCAATAAGTTGGAGATATAGTTGCATAACGCGTCATAAACCTCCGGACCCAGTTCGGAGTCGGGCTGATGTTCTTCGTAACAATACCAGCACCGGAAATTGCAGTTAAGTGTGGGATTGATATGTATTTCAGCAAAAGACTGATTGAAGTCCTCTTCTGTTATTTCCCGGTCGAGGACAGCGACTTCGTCCAAGGTGTCGGGTATGAGAAAGCCTGCCTCTTTGAGTGGACTTGGCCAATCGTCCCCGTCAGAATTCATATTTGTAGAGGTCTCGGTTAAAGCGAGATGCAGATTTCTGGGAATTACGGCAAACCTACGCGTGAATGAATTGTATCCCAGTATAGTTCCATTGCCAAGCGTGATGTAATTGTTGAAAATGCTTGCTTTCATAAAATGATTCTATGATGGTAGATGATTGCATTTGGAGCGGTTTCGAAATGGTGTCAAAATGATTCATCCCTTGCTTTTTATGCCATCCGGACTCATAACAGTAATATGCCAATGTTTCTCGTTGTTATGAGTCCATAGGATGACTGACCGATTAACTGCAGGGATCTTTGCTGACTACTTCCTCGAAGTTGTAGCATTTGTCCATATTCGCCGCATCATCGCATGCGGCTCCTATGTTTGTGCATACAGCAGCATTCGATGAACACGCTGAATCTTTTTTGTTGCTGCATACCCCGTTGGCTCCAAGAGGTGACACGTTAGCTGCGCCTGCTGAATCCATTTCGGAGTCGAGGAGGATGACTGCGTCCTTTGACTCGGGGGTCTGGAGTTGCCCGATGAATTGCTCGATACGAGCCATCTGATTGTCTTTTTTCATAAGACCTGTTTTTAAAGTGAATATAAATGAAACTGATTATAGAAGAAAGAGACACACCTATGTGAGGTTGGAGTGAAACTAACTGCATTTGCGAATTTAGGCAAAAATGTTGAATGTTCCAAATTTTTATCAATAAAAATCAAAATTTGAAATTGTCTTTAGGTTGTATTGAAATGTATAATTATTAGATTTAACAATGCTGGATGCGGTGGATGATAGTCGCTTGTTGATGATTCGGCTACATTCTAACTCTCCGGCAATTACCAAAACGATATTTTGAAAATTGAAAAACAGGGAGTATTGGAGGGCTATTTCAGCTGTCTGTCGGCGGATGACGGATTGGCACGCATACGGAATGGTTTGCCAAAGTCTATGTCAAATTTCAAAAAGAAGCTGCGGGTGTTGGTTTGGTTTCGGAATGTCTGGGAGTAAGCGGCGCAGTCATACCATCCAGAACGGTGATGGTTGAGGAGGTTGGATGCCATGAACATCAGTCTGCCACCGAATTTGAAACGCTTAATTATGGAAATGCCGAAATCGGCATATCCTCTCATTGTTGAGAATGTGTTGTGTTGTGGTGACTGATAGTCTCCGGAGACACCAAACGTCCATGAGCGGTCTTTGCCGAGGGTGATGCTGGAGGATAGACGGGCCGACCAGCGTGAGTCTGTCTGCGCCCCTTCGGTAAGGCTCGACGGGAGGTCACGGTTGTCAAGGCGGGTGATATTATAGGTTACATCGGCCGAGACATACCATCTGTGGGAGAAGAAGCCGTCGGAATATCCTGTCCGTAGCTCCAAGGCGCGTGAATTGCCGGTTTCAAGCGGTTTGAAATAGGTGACACCGTCACCGGCGGAAAGGGTTGCCTGTTCAGCGAGGTTGCTTTTTAATATACCTTTGGCGCTGAGGTTGATTTTTTGGAGCAATATGTAATTGAGATGCAGGTTGTGGATGTTGATTGCCTTGAGGTCGGGATTTCCGGTGAAGTAATATTCCGGCGACATCCAGTATTTGATGGGATTTGTGAGGTAATATTCGGGTTGTTCAATCCCCGAGGTATATCCGAGGGTGACCATGTGCATGGGGCTGAACGCAAAACTGGCCGATGCTGTCGGAAGGATGTAGAAATCCTCGAATTTGCGGTTGGCCCGCTGCACATACTGGTCGATTTCACGGCGATACCATCTGCCCCTGACTCCGAGGCTGATTGAAAAAAATGACGAGAACCGGTATTCACCCCCGGCGAAGAGGTCAAATTGCGCCTGGGTTTGGCGCAGGTCATCGTCAAGCGTAAGATCTCCCGAAAGGCTGCCGTCGGAGCTTTTGCGCAGTTGGCGCTTCACATTGTCGTAGAAGGCATCGGCCCCGACATCTATGCTTGCCCGGTCATTGAGATGTTTGTTCCAGTTGCCTTTCAGCTGTATGGAATTTATGTCGGTGGCCGACTTTTCGCCTTGCATGGATGCGAGGGGGGTATATGATGTCTCATTGTGTTTGAATGAACCCTGATAGAAAAGGGACGCCCGCAAGGTGCTGCCGAGGGAATCAAGCTTGTGGTCATAATTCATTCTGCCTATCACCCACACGGGATTGAAAGGCCGTTTTGAAAGGCTTGAAGTATTTATGTCAGATGCGTCCGGCATGATGGTGACAAGGCTGTGTCTTTCATTCTTGGAGTAATCGGAGGATAAGAATAGTGAGCCTCCGAGGGAATTGTCATGCCCCAGGTCCACGCTGGCCCCGACCGTGGCGGAGACAGAATAGATGGTTGATTCAGTCCGGTTTGTCGAGTATTTGGTCATTGACGGTTGCCTGTCGACGGTTTCCGGAAGAGATGTGTCAAATTCGGTGTATGTCGATTCTCCAGAGTTTTTGTGTTTTGCTTCCAGAAGGGCTACATCACAGGAAAACTGCCATTTTTCCCATTCCCCGCCATACCATGCCTGTATTCGTGGGGAAAGGGCATCTGAATAGGTGAGGGTAAGGTCGGCGGTTCCCATACTACCGATGCGAGGGGCGAGTATCAGGTTTATTATAGGCCCCTCCCCTTGCCGGGCGACACCAGGCTGCACTATGATTTCCACCCGCTTTACCCTTGCCGCGTCGGAGAGCTTGAGCATGTTGATTACCCCGGAGGGGCCCATGATGGATTCTTTGCCATTCACGAGAATCTTTGGGGCAGTTCCAAGCAGAGATATGCCGCCACTGCTCACTCTGACCATCGGCACGAATTTCATTACCTCCATAGCGTCGTTAGCATCCTTGATTATGTCTCCCGGATAAAATGTGAACCTGCCGGGAGAGACGGTCAGTTTTGGAGCGTTGACCACTACTTCATTGAGGGCTATGCCGCTATGAGGAAGAATGATTTTGTTTGTGTCTGTCAGTGAGGCGTGGATTGTCGTTTTGCCATAACCGATAGCTTCCGCCCGCAAGATGATGTCGGCAAGTCGGGATGTGTTTTCTATCAGGAATTTGCCGTCCCGGTCAGAGAGGGCACCTCCGACATATGTGCTGTCGGGAAGCTGCAATGCTACGACCGCCGCTCCTTCCACCGGTATGTCTGTGTCATCATTTACTGTCCCTCGGATTTGCGCGGAGCACACAAGCCCGAAAATGGGAATTGTGATTGATAATAATTGACGGAACTGATTGCATATATATACCTTCATGACAATTAAAAATATGGGATTAAGCAATCTCCTCCTACATTATTTTTAGAGGACAAGCTGATTGTATTTTTGTTGTTTGGTTTATATAACCGGATACTTACTGTGTAAGCTAAGTAAGAGAAAGAGACACACCTGTTTGAGGTTCGGAGTGAAACTAACTGCATCACAAAGGTAATGTATATAAAAACAAAATCCAAATTATTTTAATTAAAATTTGGATTTTTGAAAATAATGGTTGCGAAATGTGAATATGCAATTATTTGTTTTTATGCTATGGAATGTGGGTGCTTGTAATGGATTGTTGACAAAGAGGCTACAATGAATCTTGTGAAAGCCTGCCGAAAACTATCTTTTGGAAGTTTCGGGAGGGGAGACTGGCGGGGGCAGGCTCACGCCTTGGGGAGGGTGGCGAGAACCATACGGATGTCGTTGTAGTCGATGCCGGGGAGGGCTTCGGTCAGGGCGGTGTAACCGGCCTCCGGGCCGAGACGGGTGATGACGGAGGTGATGGCGTTGATGGCCACAGCAGGCAACACCTCCTCGACTGTCAGGGTGCCGTTCTGGATGAATTTCAGCAGATGGCTTGAGATGGTCGTGGTGGTCAGTCCGCGTTCGCGGGCGATGTCCTCGCGTGAAAGACCTTGACGGAACAGGCGGTAGGTGATGTCATAGGTCGATTCCTTGGCGGGACGTGGCTGGCGGGTGGCGCGTTCCTTGGCTTTGGCTTTTCGTTGTGACTCCTTCTCTTCGCGGCGTCGCGCCTTGGCCTCCTCGGCTGGGTCGCGGGTGGCCTTCATCCATGCCTGCTGTTTTGAGCCGAGGTAATTGGAGACGGTGTAGCCGTATTCGTTGATGTCGCGCAGCAGGTAGAGCCGCGCCAGCACCGATTGCTTGAGGTCGAGGGTCAGTTCGGCCACACGGCTGTTGGCCCGTTTGTTGTCGGTCTTGATTTTCTCGCAACGCTGGATGACATTGCCGAAAACCTCGATCAGGGTATTGTAGAAGTAGACCGCGCTCTTGCGGACACGCAGGAGGAATTCCTCGGAGGTGAGGAGAGGAAGAGGGCTGGTCCGTATGAGGGCTGTCCATTTGTCGGAGACCTCGATGACACGGCTGCGCAGGTCGCGGGCGATGCGTTCAAGGTCGGCGCTCTCCCCGGGGTAGCTGTGGCGGTAGTTGGAATAGACCTGACGAGAGAGTGATTCCTCGCGGGTGGCGATGTCGCGGAAGGTGAACAGTTCGGTCAGCAGCTGTCGGTAGTAGTCCCCCTTTATCCCTTCGAGCATCCCGACGCTTTTCTCGGCGGCTTCGGCCTGATGGAGGATGTATTCGGCCACGGCGGGATCGGGACGCAGGGAGTCTTCGGCGATGGGGGTGGCCAATACCAGCCCTTCAAGGGTGCGGCATCGGCTGAGGGCCACATATACCTGTCCCGGGGCGAAGGAAGCTCCCGCGTCGATGATCACCCGGTCGAATGTCAGTCCCTGGCTTTTGTGGATGGTGATGGCCCAGGCCAGGCGCAGCGGCATCTGGGTGAATGTCCCCTGCACCTCGGTCTCTATCGTGTTGGTCTGTTCGTTGACCTTGTATTTTGAGTTCTCCCAGACCTGGGGTGTCACCTCTATCGGGGTCTGGCGGCCGGGGACACGGATGGTGGCGCTGTGGTCGTCGGCTCTCACGACATGGCCTATCAGGCCGTTGTAATATTCGCGGGCGGCGGTGTCGTTCTTGACGAACATCACCTGGGCTCCCGGCTTGATGACAAGCTCCTCGGCGGTCGGGTAGGCCAGCTCGGGGAAGGTCCCTTTGATTTGCGCCCTGTATCTCACAGGGTTGGAGGGGAGCTTGCGCAGCTGGTTCTCGTTGTAGCTGTCAGCGGATGAGTTGTGGGTGGTCAGACGGATGTAGCCGCTCTCCTTGTCGGGGATGAAGGCCGGGTTCAGGCGTCCGTTGAGCATCCGGCGGTCGGAGTCGGTAAGGCGGTTGTCGCGGACATGGTTGAGCAGCTCCACGAAGTCGAGGTTCTGCTGTCTGAACACCTTCTCCAGGCGGATTGTGACATAGGGAATCTGGCTGAGGGCACGGCTCCCGAAGAAATAGGGGGTGGAATAATGGTCGCGCAGAATCTCCTCGTCGCGCGGTGTGACCACCGGGGCGAGCTGCTGGAGGTCTCCGATCATCAGCAGCTGCACACCCCCGAAGGGCCGGGAGTCGCGGCGGTATTTCCTCAGGGCGTTGTCGATGGCGTCAAGCAGGTCGGCCCTGACCATCGAGATTTCATCGATTACCAGCAGGTCGATTGACCTGATTACCCTTAGCTTGTGTTTCGAGAACGCGTAGTTGTCGCGGGTCTCCGCGCCGGGAATGTATGGCGCGGGGGAAATCTGGAAGAATGAATGTATGGTTACCCCTCCGGCGTTGATGGCCGCCACACCTGTGGGCGCGACGACAACGGCGGTCTTCGCGCTGTTTTTCATCACCTCTTTCAGGAATGTGGTCTTTCCGGTGCCGGCTTTTCCGGTGAGGAAAATGCTGACACCTGTGCGTTCAACGAAATCCCAAGCCCTGCGGAGGTTCTCGTCGGGCTTCATCATCATCTGGGTCATATTATGGCGGGTAGGAGTGGGTTAGGAGACTTGTGGCATTGCGTGGAGGAGGTTTCTGCGTATCAAGAGCGGGAATCCGGAATGTTGCAGACCGGGTTCCCGCCCTTGAAAAGCGGTCGTGATGCTGGGCTTATGCCTTGGCGGCTTCGAGGGAAGCCTTGCGGAATTCCTTCATGGCCTTCTCGATTTCGAGGGAAGCCTTGCGGGCACGGGTGCCGGCGGCCTTGTTGCCGTTTTCGAGCTGGGCCTGAGCCTCTTTCTGGAAAGCTTCATAGAGGGAAGCTACCTTTTCAACTAATTCTTTCATTGTCTTACTGTGTTGGATATTAAGGATTTTTCAGATGCGTGAGGGACTCGGATACGGTAGTTACCGGTTCCATTTGCGATGATTCTTGGCAAAGTTAGCAAAAAAAACCTTATATCAATGCTTTATGTCGGAAAAATCAAGAAAATTATATAAAAAAGTTGGATTCGGGGGGAATTCCGGCCTGTTTCAGCCCAGTTCGACCTGAGTGGAGTTGTAAATCCCGAGTTGGAGGGTCTGCATGAACTGTTTTATAGCGGCCTGCGCCCTGACCGAGTTGCCCGCCTGGTCGAGACGGGGAGAGAAGGCGGCTATGCCGAGCAGACCGGGCAGGACACCTACGATTCCACCCCCGACTCCGGTCTTAGCCGGTAGCCCGGAGGAGAACATCCAGTCGCCGGTGTGCTGGTAGAAACCCACCGATGCCATCATGCTAATGATTTTCGGGGAAATCTCCTCCGGGAAGGCGCGTTGGCCCGTCAGAGGGTTGATGCCCCCGTTGGCGATTGTCGCCGCCATCGCCGAGAGCTGGCGGCAGGTGACCCCGAGTGAACACTGGCGGGTGTAGAGGTCGAGGCTCATCATCGGGTCGTCATACAGCCGGTCATGCTTCTTCAGCAGCCAGGTCATCGAGCGGTTCTTGTAGTTGGTGTCAGACTCCGAGCGGTAAAGCTCGTCGATAAGCGACGGCTCAGACCCGAAGAGTGAGACCATGTTGTCCACAATCGCCTTCCATTTCCCTACCGGATTGCCAAGCGGCTTGACCATCGAACAGGTCGAAATCGCGCCGGCGTTGACCAGCGGTGTGGATGGATGGTCATTCTCAAGCAGAATCGAGAATATGGAACTGAACGGAAGCCCGGTGGCATCCGCGCCTATTTTGCGCAGCACCATCTCGGGCGACCATTGTTTCATCGCAAGTATGGCCGTGGCCACTTTCGAGACCGACTCTATGCCGAAGAGGTATGCGTCGTCTCCGAAACTGAACACCTCCCCGTCGGCCAGTGTCACCGTCAGGGCGAATAGGTCTGACGGGACGTTGGCCAGATAGGGGATGTAATGGGCGTTATGTCCGCCGTTGTCGACACGCGCCATAGTGTAGGCGCTCTCGGCGGCCTCGGCTATTTCCTGCCGGGTAATCAGACGTGACATGGTATCAGGGGGATTTAAGGTTGGTTGTTTTCAGGGTGTCAGACCACCGGTGACCCGGCATCAGACTACGGGGAATCCGGCTTCCACCAGCGCTGCCTTGAGCCTCTCGACATGGCTGTTGTCAAGGGTCTCCAGTTCGAGGTGGAGGGTGCAGGAGTTAATCTGCGAGGCGGCTGACACTCGTTCATGGCTTACGGAAAGCACATTCCCGCCATGGTCTGCGACTACTTTAAGCACCTGGGAGAGTGTACCGGGCTTGTCTGGCACTTCCAGCTCGAGCTGGCAGAGTCGGCCGTTCTTGAGCAGGCCACGGTTTATCACTCGGCTGAGGATGTTGACATCTATGTTGCCTCCCGAGACAAGGCAGACCACCTTCTTGCCGTCGATGGGAAGCTTGCCGAACATCGCCGCTGCAACGGCTGTCGCTCCGGCTCCCTCGGCGACAAGTTTCTGCTTTTCGATAAGGGCGAGGATGGCGGCAGCTATCTCGTCGTCGTTGACCGTCACAACCTCGTCGACATATTTCTCACACAGTTCGTAGGTGAGGTCGCCCGGTTCTTTGACCGCGATACCGTCGGCGATGGTCGACACGGAGTCGAGATGCACCCTCTCGCGCTGCTTCATCGATTCGGCCATGGAGGGCGCACCGGCGGCCTGAACTCCATAGACCTTGATGTCGGGGCGCAGAGTCTTGACGGCGAACGCCACTCCGGCAATGAGACCGCCACCTCCGACAGGCACCACTATCGCCTCGACTTCAGGCATCTCTTCAAGTATCTCCAGGCCGATTGTGCCCTGACCGGCGATTACCTTGGGGTCGTTGAATGGATGGACGAAGGTGTAACCTTTCTCCTCCTTCAGCTCCAGGGCCTTGGCGTAAGCGTCGTCATAGACTCCCGGAACCAGACACACCTCTGCTCCGAGTCGTTTGGTGGCCTCGATTTTAGAGATGGGCGCACCGGCAGGCAGGCAAATGAGCGACTTTATGCCGTTCTGGGTGGCGGAGAGGGCCACACCCTGGGCGTGGTTACCGGCTGAGCAGGCGATTACGCCGTGTTGCTTCTCCTCCTCTGTGAGCTGGGAAATTTTATAATACGCTCCACGGAGCTTGAAAGCCCCGGTGTGTTGCAGGTTTTCCGGTTTCAGGTATATGCGGCAGCTTTCCGAAAGCTGTGTCGGACCAATGATTTTGGGGTGACGCGCAACATCGCGCAGCACCATCTGGGCGCGGTATATCTCGCCGATTGTCAGTTCTTCCATAACTGTAAGTTGATGATTACGGACGGTATGTCTTATGAATTGCGAATTTTCTTGTCCATTTCGGCGGCGGCTTTGCGGCCGTCACCCATGGCGAGGATGACGGTTGCCCCGCCCCTCACGATGTCACCTCCGGCGAAGAGCATCGGAATGGTGGTCTCAAGGGTCGCTTCATCGGCCACGATTGTGCCCCGGCGCGTCACCTCCAGTCCCGGGATGGAGTCGGGAATCAGGGGGTTGGGGGAGACCCCGACGCTGACAATCACCTCGTCGATCTCGACCTCGGTGATGTCCCCCTCGACAGGCTGCGGCGAACGGCGACCCGACGCGTCAGGCTCGCCGAGTTCCATACGCTGCAGGCGCATTGCCCTGACGCGTCCTGTCTCATCGGCCAGGTATTCCACCGGATTGTGCAGGGTGAGGAATTTCACCCCCTCCTCCTTGGCGTGGCGCACCTCCTCGACTCTCGCGGGCATCTCTGCCTCCGAACGGCGGTAGACGATATAGACCTCCTCGGCTCCCATTCGCCGGGCGGTGCGGCATGAGTCCATTGCGGTGTTGCCGCCGCCGATTACCGCCACCCTGCGCCCCTTGATTACCGGAGTCGCCCAGCCGGGGCGTCCCGCTCCCATCAGGTTCACGCGGGTGAGGTATTCGTTACTCGACATCACCCCGATATAGTTCTCGCCCGGTATCCCCATGAAGCGGGGAAGACCGGCTCCGGAAGCGACGAAAATCCCTTTGAATCCCTCCTTTACAAGGTCGTCATACGAGAGGGTCTTGCCAATCACGCAGTCTGTGGTGAATTCGACTCCGGCGGCACGCAGCCCCTCGATTTCGGCATCGACTATTTCGTTGGGAAGGCGGAACTCGGGAATGCCGTATTTCAGCACACCTCCGATTTCGTGGAGAGCCTCGAAGACATACACCGAATATCCCCGGCGGGCCATCTCCCCGGCGAAGGAAAGTGACGCGGGGCCTGAACCGACCACGGCGATACGGATGGGGTCGGCAGGGTGATCATCGGCGACCGGCTCCGGCGCGGAGTTCCCGGCGGCGCAACGGGAGGCATCGGCCCGGGCTGCGTCGGCGGCGAACCGTTCCAGGTAACCGATTGCCACGGCCGGACGGCGCGTCTTGTTGTAGATGCATTTTGACTCGCACTGGCGTTCCTGCGGGCATACGCGGCCACAGACAGCGGGCAGGGCGGAGGTCTCTTTCAGCACGGCGGCAGCTTCGATGAACTCTCCCCGCTCGATGTTCTTGATGAATCCGGGGATGTTTATGCCGACAGGGCACCCGGTGACGCATTGCGGGTCGGGGCAGTCGAGACATCGGGTGGCCTCTGCGATCGCCTGCTCGGCGGAGAGACCCTGGTTGACCTCGTCGTTGCAGGTCACGCGGTAAGCGGGATCGAGCTCAGGCATCTTCACACGCGGAATCGCCATGCGCTCCTTGGCGGTGTGGGTCTTGCGCAGCTCCTCGCGCCAGCGGGCGTCGCGCGGTGATATGGTGGTTTGCTTATCCATTTGTGTCAGAAATATAGAATCAGTAAGAGCGCAGGCGCATCAGCATCTCGTCGAAGTCTACCTGATGGGCGTCGAACTCAGGGCCGTCGACACAGACAAACTTCATTTTGCCACCGACGGTCACGCGGCATGCACCACACATCCCTGTGCCGTCGACCATGATAGTGTTGAGCGAGCAGATGGTCGGGACATCATATTTGGCTGTCAGGAGGCTGACGAACTTCATCATCACCGCCGGGCCGATGGTGCAGACCAGGTCGACCTTCTCGCGCCCTATCACCTCTTCAAGGCCATTGGTCACCAGTCCTTTTTTGCCGTAGCTGCCGTCGTCGGTCATTATGATTACCTCGTCGGAAGATTCCCTGACCTGATCCTCAAGGATTATAAGCTCTTTGGTGCGTGCGGCCAGTATGGAAATCACTTTGTTGCCGGCACCCTTCATCGCCTTGAGAATCGGCAGCAGAGGAGCCACACCGACACCTCCGCCACAGCAGACCACTGTGCCGTAGTCACGGATGTCGGTGGCCCGTCCAAGGGGGCCGACAACATCGTGGAGGTATTCGCCGGGCTGCTTGGCGCAAATCTCGGCAGTGGAGTCGCCGATGGCCTGAACCACCAGTGTGATGGTGCCGCGCATGACATCCGCGTCCGCGATGGTCAGGGGGATGCGTTCACCTTTCTCATTCGGGATGACGATGACGAAGTGGCCCGGTTTGCGGGCGCGGGCAATCATCGGAGCCTCGACAACGAGCTTGACAACCTTCTCCGAGAAATTCTCTTTGTCTAATATCTTGTTCATGGGTTAAAACAAGGGACGCAGCTCGCTGCGTCCCTTATGGGTGATGTATGGATGTTGTGTGCGCAGGGGGGGACTCGAACCCCCACGACCGAAGTCACCAGATCCTAAGTCTGGCGCGGCTACCAATTACGCCACTTGCGCGATACTTTGCCCTTGGGGCCGACCTCTGTTGTCAATGGCCACCTTGCGGGCAAAGTTAATAATTATTTCGGAGAAATCAATCCCTGCCGCCAAAAAAATGTGACGGGTCACAGCGCGTGGGGGATGGTGATGCTCCGTTTTACTTGATGATTCCGTGTTTGCGGAAGACCTTCTCGATTTTCTCGAGGGCGAATTCCACCTGTTCCTTGGTGTGGGTGGCCATCAGCGAGAAGCGGATGAGGGTGTCCTGGGGGGCGACGGCGGGGGTGACTACCGGGTTGACAAACAGACCCTCGTCGAAGAGGTCGCGGGTGACGGTGTATGTCTTGTAGTCGTCGCGGATGAACAGGGGGATGATGGGGGTGGTGGTGTTGCCGATTTCGCATCCCATCTGGCGGAAACCGTCGAGGGCGAACTCGGTGATTTTCCAGAGGTTTTCCTGACGTTCAGGCTCCTCGATCATCAGGTCGATGGCCTTCAGCGCGGCCGCTGTCGAGGCGGGGGTGATGGAGGCGGTGAAGATGTATGAGCGGGAGTGGTGACGCAGGAAGTTGGTGATTTCCTTGTCGGTGGCGATGAAACCTCCGAGCGAGGCGAATGACTTCGAGAATGTGCCCATGATGAGGTCAACATCGTCGGTCACGCCGAAATGGTCACATGTGCCTCGTCCGCCTTTGCCGAACACTCCGATACCGTGGGCTTCGTCCACCATCACGGCGGCGTTGTATTTCTTGGCCAGACGGACGATTTCGGGGAGGTTGGCGACATCACCTTCCATGGAGAACACACCGTCGGTGACGATGAGTTTCACCTTGTCGGGTTCGCAACGCTGGAGCTGCTTTTCGAGAGCCTCCATATCGTTGTGTTTGTATTTGAGGCAGGTCGAGAAGCTCAGACGGCGCCCTTCGATGATGGAGGCGTGGTCTTGCTCGTCATAGATGATGTAGTCCTCGCGGCCTGTCAGGCAGGAAACCACACCGAGGTTCACCTCGAAACCTGTGGAGTAAATCATCACATCCTCCTTGCCGATATATTCGGCGATTCGGCGTTCGAGTTTCTTGTGGAGATCGAGTGTGCCGTTGAGGAAAGGGGAACCGGCGCATCCTGTGCCATATTTGCGTGTGGCTTCAATGGCTGCTTCCTTGATGCGGGGGTCGCTGACGAGGCCTGAATAGCAGTTGGAGCCGAACATCAGCACTTTGCGTCCGTTGATGATGACTTCAGGTTCCTGCTCGCTCTCGATGGCGCGGAAATAGGGGTAAACGCCTGCGGCTTTGGCCTCCTGAGGCGCGGTGTATTTGGCTAACTTGGCTTGAAGCAACTTCATAGCTTGTGTATAATAACTTTTCCTTGTGATAAAAAAGGGGGGTACAGCCCCTTCGGGTATGGTCAAGGGACAACCTGTGACATACATGTCGCAGCGAAATCCCGAAAATTTACGAAACTGTCCTGGAGAGGAAACCGATTCAGCCGACAAAGATAGTGATTTTTGCTGAAATAATCGGCAAAAATTGATAAAAATGTCGAAAATCTATCTGTAATTGATTGGTGCCTGCTCTAAAATAGCAGTATCGAGACAGGCACACTGCATAGAAAAGGCCCCCGGCGGATTCGCCGGGGGCCTGGATATCGGTATGTCATGGAGAGGTCATCTCTCCGTGGCGGTCAGGGAATCAATAGATATGGATTTTCTGAACCTTGTTGCCCTTGCGCATGATGTAGAAACCGGGGGTCGGGTTGTCTACACGCATACCCTGGATGTTGTAGTATTCAACGGGCTCGTCGTCGATGTCATGGAAAGTGTCGGCGATGGATGAGGAGTAAACGCCTCCATCCTGGAAGTTGTTGTTGCCTGTGCCCTTGTAGATGTGGTTGTCGGCCGGAGTCACGTCATTGGTCTTGTCGCCGCCGCCGTTGTTGAACACCACGCCGGTAGTGCCCTTGGGGCAGGTATACATATAGATGTTGGATGAGATCATCTGCATGTCCACACCGGGCCATGAGGATGCGCTCTCGCCGCCCCAGTAGTGAATCTTGACGCTGCTCCAGTTTGTGATGGAGTTGTCGTAGTAGACGGTTAGGCCTTCGGGCTGAACCTGCTCTTCGATTTTCTTGAAGGTCACGCTGCCGGTCTTGGTCTCGGTGGCATTGGATGCGCTCCAGTAGACGGTCACGCTTTCACCGATAGCCATGCCTGCGCCGAGTGAGAAGTTGGCGGAGCCGTTGATGTTGATCTGCTGGCCGTTGCCGATCTTGTACCAGGCCGAGGTGGCGTTGGACGCGGTGGCGGTAACGCTTACATTGTCAACGAAAGTGCCGCCGTTGGGGGAGAACTTCACCACGGGGACGGGGGTGACAGACTCCTCTACCTTGGTAGCATTGCTGCCGCCGTCATATTTGAAGAATGTGTCCTCGGTGATTCCTTCGATGTCGCCGGTCTGCGCGCTGCCACAGTTGAAGATGACATTCACAGATTCCATATCGTCGAAGGTGACGTAGTAGTAGTTGGTGCCGTTGACATTGACGGTCTCGGAGAGGGCCTTTCCGGGCCACTCGCCGCAGGGTTTCACGCTGGCTCCTGAGCCGTTGGTGCCCCAGGCATACATGTTGGTTCCCTGAGGACCGTTGACATATACTGTGATGGATGCGTTGGGGTCAACTTTCTTGTAGGTGACGGTGCCGTCGTAAGCGGTTCCGTCAGCTGCGGTCGCGCCCCAGCTTACTGAAACAGACTCGCCATAGCTCATGCCTGCGCCTACGGTGAAATTAGAGGTGTTGCCCTTGGTGAGGTTTACCTTCTGCTGGCCGGCCACCTGATACCATCCGGATACAGCTCCTACAGTCAGCGAGGCGGATACAGAAAGTGTCTCGGTCTTGAATGTGCCGCCTGCGGGGCTGAAAAGCACGCCTGCGGTCTCGTCGATAGCGTCTTCCTTGGTGTAGTAGGTGGTGGTGCCGGGGTCGGATACCTGGGGATTGCCGCCCTGGGCGACAGGCGATGTTGTGTAGATGAACTTGCCGTCCTCGACAACCTTGCCGCCTGTCCAGTCTTTGACGAGCACGCGGAGCTGGCCCTGGGTGTGGGGAGCGTCAACGGTGATTGTGCCGCCACCCTGATAGGTCTTGCCGGTCACGATGTCAGTGTAGGTGCCTGCGGGAACATTGGTGAATGTGGCGCCGCCGTTTACGGCAACCAGAGCGTATGACTCATCCTTGTAAGCACGCTTGAAGGCCCATCCGCCGTTTGCGGAGCAACCGTCGTAGGTGTACTGGCCCTTGCGGAGAGCGGGGACGGCAGCGCGGATTTTGTTGAGCTGCTGGATGTGGTGGGCGAGGTCACCCTTGAGGGTTGCGGCAACCTGACCGTCTGCGGTGAACTTGGCGAAGTCGGTGGCGGTCACGTTACCTTCGAGGTAGTGGCCGAAGTATGCGCGGCCGGTGTTGATGAGGGGGGTACCCATACCGTCGTCGATTACCTTGCCGGCCTGGAATTCAACCTCCGAACCGTAGTAGAGGCAGGGGATACCGCGGAAGGTGAACATCCAGGAGAGGTTCTCGGCCCACTGTGCGGTGCCGCCGTTGAAACGGATGCCGTCGTTGGGGCCGGGGCCGTAGTCATGGGAGTCCACATAAACGACATTGTAAGAAGCGTCATTGTAGTAGTTGTCCTGCTGGAAGTATTGCTGGATTTCCCCTACGTTCTTGTAGCTGTAATGCACGGGGAAGTCAATCACGTTGAAGCCAGAAGCCTGGGAATAGTCAGGTTCGTGCCATGCGCCGTTCACCATCCACGCGTTGTTTGAGCGGGGCTTGTCCTTGGTGTCCTTCTCGCAGACAGCCATCGGGCCGACGGGGGTATCATGGCCTTCGGGGAGGTTCTGCTGACGCCACCATGCGGGGTCGCCGTTGAACTCGTCGAGGAGGGCCTGGTCGGATTTCCAGGTGTAGAAGTAGCTTGAGAGGTTGGGCTGGCTGCGATATACCACACTTCCCTGGAAGCGCTGGCAAACCTCGCCGAACATATAGAAAGGAGCCTGGTTGAGACGCTTGTTCTTGTATTTCTCGCCGAGAGCCTGGAACTGGGGGATGAACTGCTTGTTGAAGGTCAGCGGGGAGATGTGGCCGGATGTGTCGATACGGAACGCGTCAACACCCATTTCGATGAATTTGCCGTAGCATTCAACCACATATTCGGCAACGGCGTTGTTCTCGGTGTTGAGGTCAACGCAGTCTCCGGCGATCTGTCCCCACCAGCGGTTGGGAAGATCCCAGTTCCAGCCGGTGCCGTAGTGGTGGTAGTAGTTGTTGGGCTCGTACTGGGGATTCTTGAAATATTTCCAACGCTCGCTGTATTGGGTGCGGTCTCCTGCGTTGGGGAGCTTCCAGTAGCTTGCGCCGCCAAGCTTGTCATCGGGAATCATGCAGAACTCGATGTTGGCTTGGTTGCGGATGTTCTGGTTACGGGTGAAGAGGGGGTTGAGTTTTGCCTCGCCGAAGTTGCCGGTGTGCTGGAGCACCACGTCAAGGACGATTTTGATGCCTTTGGCATGGGCGGCATCGATGAGGTCCTGGAATTTCACATCCTTGGCCGAACCCCATTCTTTGCGGCTCTCATAACGGAGGTCGACTTTCGAGAGGTCCATGGCGTGATAGCCGTGGTAGTCGATACCTGAACCATTCTGCACGACGGGGGTAATCCAGATAGCGGTGAAACCGAGAGCCTTGATGTAATCAAGTTTCTCGATCAGTCCGGCGAAGTCGCCACGCCAAGCGGGGTCATTTGTCTTGATTTGCTGCTCCTGCTTGTCCCAGGTGCAGACATTGTTCTGGGGATCTCCGTCATAGAAACGGGTCGTCATAGCGAAGTAGATAGTCTCATCGCGGAAGTCTGTTCGACCCCCTACGAAAGTCTCGGCCATCGACGGCATCGCTATCAACATAGCAAGTGCCATAATGAGCCATTGTGTTAACTTTCTCATTTTCTGAGGATGGTTAATAGATTAATAGGTTGAGATAATGTAAGTAGATATTATATAATCTTAGAGAAGGTCGCCTTAACACAGGCGATGACTAAATTTGGCGCAAAGTTGGCAAAATTTTTCTAAAAAACTCCTAAAATCATATATGTTTAATAACATAATTTTGGAAAAAGCAGCCCGGTGTGTCAAAACCTACGGATTTAGGATAGGAATCTTGGACGCATCCTTGGACGATTCCGGAGGAATCCTTTATCTGAATAGCCGTGGGTTGGCGCGAGTGCAAAGCCCCCTTGTGGGGCGGTCACGAAGCGGCAACCCACGGTTTGGATTCGTCAAAGATGAAATTCCGAAGGAATCTTTTTTTGATATCAGACGAAAATGGGGAGTATCAAAAAAGATTCCTTCGGAATCCATGATTGCATACGGTTACCGGGGGTTACCGCTTCGGGTCGGCCTGTCGGCCTTCCCTCGCGCCAACCCCCGGCTATTCAGATAAATGATTCCTTCGGAATCGTCAGTGGGAATGACCTTAGTCCATCATTATGAACATATGCAATCATTCATTATGAGTTTAATGTCATTATGAGTTTATAATGTCGGTATGAGCTTATACTCTCATTATGAGTTCATAGTTATGAGCTTATGCCACTATTAAGCGGAAGTATAATATAAGCGGAAGATATAATAAACAGACCGGTGTGTCAACAGAAATGAATTTTGACACACCGGCCTGTGGGGTGGAAATCAGCCTAATTGGGCCGAATTCAGTCTTTTTTGAGAAGTGACGCGGGAGCGTCGGGAGTCTTGATGCCGTCGCGGGTGAGGAGGGCGTCAATTGTGGGATCCTGGCCACGGAAACGCTTGTAAATCACGTCGGGAGCCTCTGTGCCACCTTTCTCAAGGATGTTGTGGCGGAATGAGTCGGCTGTCTTGCGGTCAAATATGCCGTTTTCCTTGAAATGGGCGAAGGCGTCGGCGTCGAGGACTTCGGCCCACTTGTAGGAGTAATATCCGGCGGCGTATCCTCCGGCGAAGATATGGCTGAACTGGGGTGAGGTTGCCGAGCCGTCAACGTTGGGGAAGATGCGCACCTGCTCCATAGCGGCACGTTCGAATGCCACGGGGTCGGCGACGGCGGTGGTGTCGGAGAGTGAATGCCATGCCATATCGACATATCCGAATGAGAGCTGGCGCATGCAGGCGTATGCCGCGCCGAACTGTGAGGAGGCCACGATTTTGTCGACCATCTCCTGGGGCAACGCTTCACCGGTCTGGTAGTTCTTGGCGAAGGAGTCGAGGAATTCCTTTTCGGTCAGGTAGTTCTCGTTGAACTGTGAGGGGAGTTCCACGAAGTCGCGGTAGACGTTTGTGCCCGAGAGTGATGAGTAGTTGCAGCGGGTCAGCAGGCCGTGGAGGGCGTGGCCGAACTCATGGAGGAAGGTCTCGACCTCATAGGGGGTGAGCAGCGAAGGCTTGTCGGCGGTGGGTTTGGTGAAGTTCATCACGATTGACACCAAGGGTCGGTGGTCGACACCCTCGCCGTCAATCCACTGGTCGGAGAAACCGGTCATCCAGGCTCCGGGGCGCTTGGTGTCGCGGGGGAAGAAGTCTGTGTAGATGACACCGATAAACTCTCCGTTCTCGCCTGTCACGTCGAACGCCTTCACGTCGGGATGGTAGACCTCGATGGAGTCGTTGGGGGTGAATTTCAGGCCATAGAGCTTAGTGGCAAGGCCGAATACTCCGTCGATTACGTTGTCAAGCTCGAAGTAGGGGCGGAGCTGCTCCTCGTCGTATGAGTAACGCTCGTTCTTGAGCTTGTTGGCGTAGTAGCTGTAATCCCAAGCGTTGATTTCCACCGGTTTCCCCTCGGTCTTGGAGGCGAAAGCGGTCAGTTCGGCCATCTCCTTGTCGAGGGCGGGACGGTAAGCGTCGCGCAGCTGGTCGAGAAGTTTGTAAACATTCTCCGGAGTGCGGGCCATGGTGCGCTTGAGCGAATGCTCGGCGTAGGTCTTGCTTCCCAGGAGGTTGGCCAGCTGGAGACGCAGGGCCGCGATTTTGGTCAGCACCGGCAGGTTGTTGTATTCACCCGAGGTGTTGCGGCCGGTATAAAGACGGTAGAACTTCTCGCGCAGGTCGGCGCGGTCAGAGTATTTCATGAACGCCATATAGGTGGGCTGGGCGAGGGTGAAGAGGAATTCCCCGTCACGCCCCTTGGCGGCAGCCATCTGGGCGGCCTCGTCGACGATACCCTTGGGGAGCCCGGCGAGGTCGTCGGCAGTGAGCCAGATTTCGTAAGTGTTGAGTTCCTTCAACACATTCTGGCCGAAGATGGTGGTCAGTTCGGAAAGCTCCGATGAAATCTGACGGAATTTCTCGCGGCCCTCACCCTGGAGGTTGGCTCCGGAGAGGGCGAAGTTATTGTAAGTCTCGTCGAGGAGCATCTGCTGCTCGGGGGTGAGGTTGAGAGCCTGGCGGTTGTCATAGACCGACTTGATTCGTTTCCAGAGGTTCTCGTTGAGGATGATGGAGGTGGAGTAGTCGGAGAGTTTGGGGGTGACACGCATTGAAATCTCCATCAGTTCGTCGTCGGCATCGGCCGAGAGGATGGGGAAGAAAACGTTGAGGACACGGTTGAGGTCCTGGCCTGAACGGTCAAGGGCCACGATGGTGTTCTCGAATGTGGGTGCTTCGGGGTTGTTGGCGATTGCCTCAATCTCGGCTTTGGCCTTCTCGATGCCACGGTCGATGGCGGGTTCATAATCGGCGTTGGATATTTTCGAGAAGGGGGCCGTCGAGTGGACGGTGTTGAATTGGTCGGCGAACACGGCGCCCGGAGCAGGCTGTGCCTGTGAGGTCATTGGTGACATTAGGCTTAATGTAACTGTTAGTGCGGTAAGAAGTTTCTTCATCTCAGAAAGCTTGTAGTTTTATGCAAAGATAGCTGTTTGCGGCGAGATGCACAAAAAAAACGGGATGAACTGTGGCGTAATCCCGAATAAAATGGTTAACTTTGAATCTTGTTACATCATAACAGCCCGTAATGGAAACCGACAACAAAGATAGCCGAAAGGATCCGTACATCTACCGGATGCCCCTGAAAGTCAGGGACTACGAAGTTGATTCCCAAGGGATAGTCAACAACGCCAACTATCTCCACTACCTGGAGCATACCCGCCATGAGTTCTGTCAGGAACGCGGGGTCTCTTTCCGCGACATGCAACGTCAGGGGATTGACCCGGTGGTCAGCAAGATAGAGATTTCCTATCTGACCCCGCTGCGTCTGGCCGAGACCATGACCAGCTGTCTCTGGCTGGAGCGCAAAGGGGCGCGGTTTGTTTTCCATCAGGACATCTTCAACGCCCGTGGCAAACAGGTGGTGAAGGCCCTTGTGAGCATAGTAGCCCTTGAGAATGGCCGTCTTTCGCGCGGGGAACAGCTCGCGGCTGCGTTTGCCGATTGTCTCCCACCCGACCAGAAGGTATGACCGAAGCCGAACTCCTGACATACCGGATTGCGTTTTCCCGGATAAAGGGGATGACTGTCGGGGCGGCGCGCCACCTGTTGGACGCGCTTGGCTCCGAGGAGGCTTTTTTCAGGCTTGACCTGAGGGAGATTGAACGCCTCACCGGGCTTGGAAGCCGTCATTTCAAGGATGGAATGAGGGAGGAGCTGCTGGCCCGGGCAAGGGAGGAGGTGAGGTTTGTCACCGCCAACTCTGTCAGATGCCTTTATTTCACCGGGGAGGAATTTCCCCGCAGGCTGCTGGAATGTGAGGATGCTCCGTTGTTGCTTTACGCGAGGGGGGATTGCGACCTCAACGCGCGACATGTGGTGGGGATTGTCGGCACACGCAATGCGACCCATTACGGGGTGAATTTCATCAACAAACTGGTCGATGATCTGGCGGAGCGGCTTGAGGGGTTGCTGATTGTCAGCGGTCTCGCGCTTGGCTGTGATGTAACCGCCCACCGCCGGGCGATGGCCGTCGGTGTCCCTACCGCAGGAATCGTTGCCCACGGGCTTGATATGATGTATCCGGCCGAGAACCGCAACGATGCCGCCCGCATGGCGCTCGGCGGGGGGATGGTGTTGACAGATTACCCGAGCAACACCCGTCCTTTCCGGGGCAATTTCCTGGCCAGGAACAGGATTGTGGCGGGGATGGTCGACTGCCTTGTTGTCGCGGAGTCTGCCGCCGACCATGGGGGAGCGCTCCACACGGCCCGTCTCGCACGGGAGTATGACCGCGAGGTGTTCGCTCTGCCAGGACGCACCAGTGACCATTACAGTGGCGGATGCAACCGTCTGATACGTCGTCAGATTGCGGTGTTGTGCGGGGGTGCTGACGATATAATGGACACTATGGGGTGGTCAGGCCGTCCCGTGGAGGGGGCTCAACAGGAGCTGTTCAGGAGTTTCTCCCCCGAGGAACGGATGATTGTCGATTACCTCACCATGAATGGCGAGGGGCAAATCAACCCCCTTTGCGCTCATACCGGTATTCCGGTCGGAAGACTTATGGGGATGCTGATGGAGCTGGAGATGGACGGTGTGGTCATGGCGTTACCCGGTTCGCGTTACCGGCTTGCCTGACATTCCCGGGTAAACAAACAGGCCGCTTCCCGCTTTATATTATTTGTAGACTTCACACATATATAATTATATAGATATAAATAAGCAACCACAAACCCATACATAGACCATGGAAAAGAAAATCATCGCTCCATCGGAGCTTATCATCAATCAGGATGGCTCAGTCTTTCACCTCCACCTGCGTCCCGATCAGCTGACCGACCGCATCATTCTCGTCGGAGACCCTGCCCGCGTCAATATCGTCGCCGAGCATTTCGACACCCGGGATTTCGAGGTTTCCTCACGCGAGTTCCATACTATCGGTGGTACTTACAAGGGTAAACCTATCATGTGTCTCAGCCACGGTATCGGCCCTGACAATATCGATATCGTCATCAATGAGCTTGACGCACTGGCCAACATCGATTTCGCCACCCGCGAGGTCAAGGACACTCACCGCCAGCTGACGATGGTGCGCATCGGTACTTCCGGCGCTCTCCAGCCTGAACTGATTGTCGGTACTCCGGTAATCGCCGAGAAAGCTATCGGTTTCGACGGTGTTCTCAACTATTACGCCGGGCGCAATGAGGTGGCTGACCTTGAATTCGAAAAAGCGTTCTGTGATCATACCGCCTGGAATCCTCTCTGGGCGAAGCCTTATGTCGTGGATGCCGACAAGTCGCTTGTCGATCAGATCGGTCAGGATGATATGGTGCGCGGCAACACGATCTCGGCTGTCGGATTCTACGGCCCGCAGGGGCGTGAGCTTCGTCTGCCGCTTGCAAATCCGGGGCTTAACCAGAGCATCGAGGAATTCAGGTTCAATGACCGCAAGGTGACCAACTATGAGATGGAATCGGCTCCTCTGCAGGGTCTCGGACGGCTTATGGGACACCGCGCTATGACGGTATGCTCGATTATCGCCAACCGTATGCGTCATGATGTGACTCCGAATTATAAGACTGCAATACGTGATCTTATATCTACGGTGCTTGAGCGTATCTGAGGTTTGCTTTCGTTCTTATTGCTTCCGTTCTTTTGGCAGTGTTGCTTCCGTTCTTTTGGCAGGCCCAAAAGAACCAAAAGGCCAAGGGCGCGTGAAAATCTATGGGAGGGAGCATGGTGGCTCCACGCGGCGCACCGGGAACTCGCCCTCCGGGCTCAGACACCCCGGTGCTATGCCGCGTTCCCGCCACCGCTCCCTCCCGATTTTCACAATGCGCCCGCCATCCGGATGGCATCTTCTCTACACGATGACATCTTCCCTGCACGATGGCGTATTTCTCTGGGGGATGGTCTACTCTCTATATCTACTCTCTATATCTACTCTCTATATCTGCTCTCTATACCTCCTCTTATACGATGTCATCGTCTCTGTCTTTAGGTACAGATGCAAATATGCACGGATGTCGCAGATGCGATACCGTGCATATTTGATATCCGGCCTTTCTGACACAATGATCGTTGGATATGATTGTGTCGTTGGGTTGAAGATATGTAAGATAGTTTTATGCCAAGTCTGAAGTTTTTAGGAGTGAAAGGCCGGGATGCCGTTGATATGATCTTAGGGGATGTCAGTCGTCGTTGTTGTCGTTGACACAACGGGCTATCAACTCCTCCGAAATTCCTTGCACTCGAAGGTTCTCCGCGATACGTTTGCGGTCGGCGATGCGTCGGGCCTCCATAAGGTCTTCCACATGGTCGCGGAAATCGCTCTCCACACGTTCGCGGCAGGCGGCTTCATAGTTGCGGCGGTATGTCTCGGCCTCCTCGTCGCCATCGCATGTAGAAAGGCGTGAGTTCTCTTCTTCCCGGAACATCATCGAAGCGATGCTGCGTATTGCTTTGAGCATCCTCCTTTTCCCGGGTATGGTGTTTATGTCGATGCCGGCGAATGTGGAACGGTCTTTGTGAAGTACCAGGTAGTAGATTCCGGCTACCATAAGGGCTGTTATCGCGGCGATGTCCAGATTCTCGCGGCGGTAGAGGTCGCTGTATGAGTTGACCAGTTCGAGGGCATGCAGCTCGCGCAGGCGAGATGTACGTTCGGTGATATGGTTCCCTTCCGCGATTTCCCATCTGAGCAGCTCTGTCATGATTTCTTCGGACATAAGGTTTGTCAACAACTTCTCAAGGATGTTGCTGTAACCTTCCTCAGAGCCGATTTCCTCGATAGAGTCCCTCACGAGGTCGCTGAGCCAATAATCATAATTCTTGACGAATTCATCATAAAACTCGTCGAGGTTTTTGTAGCGGTTATAGAAAACGATAGGTTCGATTTTTGCCCGTTTTACGATATCGGTCACTAAAGCGAGCGAGAATCCTTTCTTTTTTATTTGCGCAACAGCTGCCTTATGTATGGCTTCCTCGATGTCGGCTTTCGAGCGGCGCGGTCTCCTGGTTTTTACTTCGTTTGCGGGTTCCATATTCAAGGTTTTTTACGGGTGTCCACGGAGAACTTCCATCCAACGTACTCCGTAAAATGTTGACTACGTATGCCTTAGACAGTTCACACAATAACGCTGACAAGTCGTATGCCAGTCGTATGCGTATATATAGTCTTCAAGGTATTTGCAAAAATACCAAATATCTCCCACTTTACAAAGGATAGGAGGGGATAATTGTCATATGCGATGTGGCGGATTTGGCTACTATGTACTTATCTTTGTATTTCAGAGGCCAGCATCCTGTGACCGAAACGGCAATATATGCATTTGTTTTTTTCGCAATATTCACGTCGCAGCTGTATCATCGCCTGGGAGTCGAAAGCGTCGCGGCATTCCATTCCGGCGCAGATGAAGAGCCTGACATCTTTGTTGTCCTCGGCCCGGAAGGAACGCAGCAGTTCAGGGATGAGGCGCATTGTGGCCACATCCCCGCGTGCTGTGGAGCGGGCGAGCATCAGGGGGATGGCCACATTGATTACCAGGCGGTCAATCGAGCTGTCGGTCAGGGCGCGTGGCGACGCCCCTTTGCCGGAAGTCCCGAAGGTGTATCTTGTGGCCCAGAATCCGGTCAGGCGGATGTCAAATTCCTCGCGGATTTCCTGAAGGGAGGGGAGCTGTGGGGTAACAGGTTCAGGGATATGCGGATAATAGCACCGGGTCTCCATGAATGACTTCTCACGGCGGCGGTACAGGTCGGCGATGATGTCGTCAAGCCGTCCGATCAGGGAGAATCCGCGATGGATTTTCTCGGCAAGCAGAGCGAGACGGCGATGGGGAAAATTCTGGGGACGCGTCCGAGAGAGTTTCCATTGGAGAGGAAGAGGATGAAGGCTGAATTTATGGGCCATGAAATTGTATTCCTGGCGCAGGCGTGTGATATATCCATCTTCATCGTTGGCAGGGGCCGGAATCATACCGGCCTGCCCGAATACCAGGGCCTCCATCGTGACCAGCTCGTCGCGGTGGCGGTTGAGGAATTTCAGCGGGAGGTTCTTGGCCAGCACCTCGAACGGCTCGGCGTTCAGCCCGAATCCGAGCGAACGCGACAGGGTGATGTATGCCGCCGCCTCCCAGTCACCTTCGGTGAACCTGACCAGGTCGAGTATGCGGTCACTTTTCGCATACAGGCGTTCGATGGCCAGAGCGGTCAGCCATTCGGTATGGTATATCTTTTCGAGGGAAGCGATTGTCCTGGCGCAGGGTAAGCCTGCAGCGGCTCCGGACATCAGCATGTTGCATCGCGCGGCTGCCTGGGCAGAGCATTTGACGGTTGTCTGGGGGATGATGGAGCCGTCGGGACGCTTGACCTGAGTGTCGTCGATTTGGACCACATGCAGAATCACCGAGTCATATGCCCGGTCGCGGTCATGTCCGTGACGGAACCAGTCGGAAGCCCTGACATGGATTTCCACATTTCCTGCCCACCGCTGTCCGTCGATTTCTATCGACGCGTTGAAGAAGTCAGGGCCGGAGTCAGAGTTGAGTGTGCCGGGATGGATAATCCTGACACGCTTGCCGTCTGAAGTCCGGAGCGGGGTGTAGTCCCATAGACGGTGCTGCCATACAAACTGCATCAGTTTTTCCATTGGCCGGGGAGAGAGGAGGGGGAGACGGAATGGAGGAGGAGCAATCTTTCAAGCTGAGGAAGCAGCGGGAGGTGGCCGTTGTTGTCGATAACGCGGAAGGGGACGGACACATCCTCCTTGGCGACTTTGCGCTGACGCCGCATCCTCGCTTTTATTTGTTCGGGTAAGGCGGAGTCACGTTTGCAGGCACGGCTGAGGCGGGTGTCTTCATCCGCTTCCACAACCCATATCTCATCCACCTCATTGTGGAGATTGCTCTCAAGGAGTATTGCGGTCTCGACGAAGAGCAACGGGGCAGCAGAGTTGGCTTCGCGCCAGCGGCGTATGTCTTCAGTGACGTGGCTATGGACGATGGCGTTGAGCCGGACGAGCTTGGCGGAGTCCGCGAATACGATGTCGGCAAGATGCCTGCGGTCGATGACCCCGTTGCTGACAGCTTTCGGGGAAATCTCCTCACAGAGGCGGCGGTGTATCCGGGTGTCGTTGTCCATCAGGGCTTTGGCACGGGAATCACAGTCATAGACCTTTAGCCCCCAGGCGGTCAGACACCGGCTGACGGCTGATTTGCCGCTGCCTATGCCTCCGGTGATTGCAATCAGGGGTGTCATTTATTCCTGTTCTATGAGAAATTCGACTTCGGATGTCAGCAGACGTGCACTCTGGTAGTAGGGTGGGACTCCGCTCAACCTTACGGGGATTGTCTTCTTGCCGGATGTGATGTCGTTGTAATCGACGGTGGCTTTCAGGGATGTGTTGGCCGCGGAGTAGGTGCTTTTGGGCAGCAGGTATGTCGCCTCGACGATGGCGGGGAAGGGAATCAGACGAGTCCCGCCGGGAACATTGATTGGCTCGATTTTCAGCTTTCGCGTCTTGGTGACGAGCGGTTCGATGGGGAATGTCACCTTCACTTTGGAGGGGACTGCCTTCATGCCGTCAGGCACGAGGATGCTGACCTCCACGGTGGTGGTGTCTGAGAGTCGTGAGAGGGAAATCGGAGTGGTGGTAAGCTCTTTTATCTGCAACCTCTCTTTCTGGTTGGAGTAGAGCATTACCGAGTCGGTTGATATTTTCGGAGAACCGAACGCCTCGTATTGGGGGAGGGTGGTGATGTCGGCATCCACGATTACCTTGACTGGGATACCCGGGTTGGTGGTGTAGTAGAGGTGGAGGGAGTCGGGTCTGACGGCGACAATGGAGGCACTGGTGCCGAAGATGCCTCTCAGAGCCGAGTTGAGCTGGGCTTCGTTGAGCAGCAGATGATAATCACTGGGGCGGCTGAACTGGTCGTAGCGGAGTTTCAGCACCGGTTTGGCTCCCCAGGCGAATTTGGCGAGGGCCGATCCTTTGTCTTTTATGGTCACATTGACGGTCGGTACATTACCTGAAATGATGGTCATGTTTTTGGGGAATTCCTCAAGACGCAAGGGCACCTTGTAGTCTTTCTGAATCTCGTCGTTGAGGGCCATAAGGAACCAGAAGATGGTGGAGATAATCAGGAACACAAGAAAAGTGAGGACGTTGCGCCCCGCTGTGGTGCGCAAGTCCTCCTTGAACTTACGGTAGTATTTCTTGTAATCCACCATATTCGGTCAGGCGGTTAGTCGGCAATCCGGCGCGTGGCGCGGTCGCCGTGGGGGCTATCAGGCTTTGGTCTTGTTGGCTTCCTGCTCCTGGGCGTCGGCTGCGGAGGGATATACCGAACCTTTGTCGATGCGCAGAACGGTGTTGTCAGACACAGACACCAGGAAGCTGTCATCTTTCACTTCCTTGATTTTGCCGTGGATGCCGCCGGCGGTGATGATGTTGTCGCCTTTCTTGAGGCCTTCACGGAACTTGCGGATTTCCTTCTGTTTCTTCTGCTGGGGACGGATCATCAGGAAATAGAACACCAGGATAAGGGCGACAATCATAATGATGCCACTGTAATCGGCACCACCTGCGGCGGCCTGGAGGGGGATGAGGTTGGTAATCATCGGGATTTTTATTTTCGGTTATTGTTATTCGTTTTCAAATGGAGTATAGGGGGCTTATTTCATCAGCTTCCCTTCCTCCTTGAGGTAGTTGACTATCGAGTAGAGGACACCGTTGATAAACTGGCCGCTGCGGGCGGTCGAGTAGTAGTTGGCGATTTCGATGTACTCGTTGAGGGTCACGGGGATGGGAATCGAGGGGAAGTTGAGCAGCTCGGTGATGGCTGTGATGAGAATCACGATGTCGGTGAATGCCAGACGTTCGGGATCCCATTGCGAGCCGTTGATGAACTTGTCGATATATGAGCGGTATTCCTCGCGGTTGTTGATGGCTCCGGTGAACAGCTCGGGGCCGAAGTTGGCGTCGTCGCTGTTCTTGTAGACCGGCAGCACCTCGACAGAGCCGTCACCGGCGTTGGCCATCTGTTTGATGGTCTTGAGGGTGAAGGTGCCCATGACGGCGAGGTCGTCGTTCCAGTAGACCGACTTGTTCTCCATACCCTCGGCAAGCGCGTCGGCAGGGAAAATCACATTTTTCAGAGTGCGGCGCCAGAACTCGCAGTCATCCTGGAATGTGACAGCATCGGCCTCCATGTATTCCTTGTAGGTATCGCTCTGGCGTACAGCGTCCAGAAGCTCTTTGAGCATATAATAGTCGCCCTCCCACGCCACGGGGTGATCCTTGACATACTGGGCTATCTCCTCCGACTCGCGGATTGCCTTGACGTAGCGGTTGTCGATGAAGCGGGTGTTGGGGTTCAGCTCCTCGTCGGTGGGGCAATATTTCTCTTTGGCGGCCTCGATGCGTTCGGCTTCGAGGTCGGTGAGGTAGCAGGGGAGCAGGAGCAGCGAGATATAAAGCTCGTAGGCTTTCTCCAGGGAATCGTTGAGCGATTTCCGGGCCTGGGTGAGAGAGCTGCGGGTGTCAGAGAAATCGTTGAGGGTGTTGGCCACCATCGTGAAGGCCTGACGGAAACCGACGGATGTGAAATCCTCGTTCTCGCGGGCTTTCTCCAGCAGTACGGGGTCTTTGGCCAGGACGGTTGACAGCAGCACAGTCCAGAGCTTCACATCTTCGGCGAGGGTCTTCTTGCCTTTTTTCTTGCGGTAGTCGGCGTAGACGGCTGATTCGATTATCTTATGATACAGCCCGGGCAAAGCTCCGTCAAAGTTGTCAATCGTGGGGGAACCTTTGCCGATAAGCTCGCGTATGGAGATGTCTGCCGAAAGGGCTTTGGCCAGTGCGGTCCCGGCCAGCATGTTTGACTCACGGAGGGAGTCGATTGAGCCGCGCAGGTTGCCGGGTTTCACCTTGCATCCCGAGAGCTGGAGAATCATCAGCAGCAGGTCGAGATATAGGGAATAGGCGTAACGCGCGTCGCGGGTTTTCTTCTCCGGGGCGCTCTCGATGTGGAATTCACTACGGGTAAGCAGGTAGGCATAAAGCATCTGCACTACCTTGATGCGTATCAAAATTCGGTTGATCATCAGTTGAAAATGTTCTGCTGTTGGGGGCATTTTCAGTGCGCCCCGTTTGGTCGGGCAAAGTTACGAAAAAATTGCCAACAATCTCAACGAGGGGCGGATTATTTTTCAGGCTCGGTTTCGGGGGCGGTGCGCGCAATCTGGTTGCGGGCCACCTGGAGGGTGGCTTCGAGGCGTTCACGTTCCACTGCCAGCTGACGGGCACGGCTGACGGCCCGCGCGTAGGCGTAGGTATCGGCCAAGGCTGCGCTTTCAGCCGCCGAGAGTTTCACCGGCTTGGAGGATTTCCCACGGAATGTGACGGTAAGCGGTTTGCCGGAATTGGCCAGGGCGAACTGTCCGATGGTGTCGCTCTGCGCCGGGGAGAAGGTGATGATTTCCCCGCCGTCTATGCGGTAGTTGCTCTCCCCGTCATAAGGGACTTCGGGGGTTGATACCGATGATGAGCCGTTGGATATGGCTATCGAGGTGTGGCCCAGCGAAGGCTTGGCGGAGGAGACGATGTAGAACTCTCCGATTTCGGAAACGCGACCCTGGATGGCGGTTGTCGACATGAATGAGGGGTTGTAACCTTTGGAGGCCACCCAATACCCTTCGAGCATACGGGGAGTCTTTATCCATTTGAGCCTGGGTTTGAGCTGTTCGGCCTCCACCTTGTCGAGAGCCATAAGGGAGTCGTTGGTGGAGATTTTCAGCAATGTGGCCTTCTCGATTACCTTCGGACGGAGGGCCATCCCCTCCTTCTGGAGCGAGATTTCAGCGGGGTAGCTTTTCTGGAGGGAGTCGAGCAGAATCTCGGCGCGGGAATAGTCGGCAGTCTCGTAAGCGAGCGACGCCCCGTCGAAAAGAGCCTGTGCCTCGGGGGCAGCCTTCCCGGAGCCGGAGCAGCCGGTGATTGCAGACAAGGCACAAAAGGCCGGGATGCATCCGGCGAGTATGATATGCAGAGTATTGGCAGTTTTCATAAAAAAGTCAACAAAACTTCTACCCCAAAGGTAGTGAGTTTTGTTGACTTGACCAAATACTGGTTACCTTAAAAGTGGATTCAGCGGAGGATTATCTTGCAGACCTTGCTGCCTTGACGACAGATATAGACCCCCGGAGTGGTTTCTGACGGATTCACCCGCACACCGGTCAGGGTGTAATATTCTTTGGGAGATTCTTCGTCGTAATCGTCGCCGATGGTGGCTACCGCTGAAATCGTGCCGTCGCGGCTGACGCGGTAACTATCGATTTCACTCTCGCGGCCGGCGTGGCGGGCAAACACTGTCACGAGGTGGTCGGCATCGAGGGCGGTTTTGTCGAGTGTCCACTCCTTGTCGGCGTTTACAAAATCACCGTTCAGCTGTGAAGCGCGGGCGGGAAGATTTGCCTCCACGTCGATTATCTTGTCTGAGACCATCAGCTTTCCGTAAGGAACAGTCAGGCGGAATCTTGAATCGTCATCGGAGACAACCGGGATCACCATCTCGGAGTGTTCCCCCTGGGTGTAGCCAATTCTGGAGTCGAAATGGTCGATGATTTTCCGGCAGAAATCCTTGATGTGGGCAACCTCCGCCTCGAAACTTCCACGGGCCACGGCATTGTCATGCACCGGAGTGTCGAGGATAGGCCAACGCTGGAAGTTGAGCTTTTGCGACTCATCGAGCAGTGTGGTGTAGTAGTCAATCCTGGAGGCGAGATACTCGTAGCTCAGCCCGTTGTCGCGGGCGGCTCCCCACAGATGGCGAAGCTCGTCGGCGGTCTGGGGGTCGGACATCACCTTGTCCGTGAAATCGCGGAACCCTCCGGCTACTGATTCGGTGATTTTGTAGAGGTAACCTTCGTTACCCTCATAAGCCTGATGGCTGAGGTAACGGCTGTTGTCGAATGCGACATCGAAGTCCCAGGCCGGGCCGCTGTAAATATGAGGATCACCCGCGTCCTTGTACATGTTGAAGCTCCACATCACATCCTTGTTGCCACCGATTTCATTGGTCATCAGCAGCTGGAGGAACGACTCCACATCAAACATCTCGCGGTAGCTTCCCGAGCCTGACAGTTTGCCGTCGCTGACCCTCCCTGCCATCTCCGAATAGTAGCCGGTGATATATGACAGGGGAGCGCCGGTTTGGAAAAGCACATCCTTGTCATCGGGAGCCTTGACGGTGACAGGTATGTCGTAGGCGCTGGAGGTGAACCATGTCCCGGCAGGTTCATCCTTGGCGTAGGCATCCACTTCGAGGAAGTAACCGCCGGTGAGCGATTCCCCTCCGGCAAGCGCATCCTCAAGTGTCATCTCGTGGATGTTGACGCGGTTATCGTCAACCTCCTTGGAGTCGGCCAGCTGGTAGCAACCACGGTATTCACCGTTTAGAACCACGTCGACCGGTGTGCAGAACGGCACATACTCCATACCCATCATACGGGCTATGTCAAACGCGACGAGGTTACGCATGAGGGTCTTGTCTCCATAATTGTTGAGCAGTTCCCATTTCTTCTTTTTGGCTGTCGCGTCGGAAACCGGTGTGTTCTTTTTGTCGAACTTCATCCGGAGGGGACGCTTCGGGAAGGTGCGGCTGTAATTACCGCGCTCACGGGTTATACCCGGCGCACTGACAACCTTCCCGTCCGAGCCGATGATGGTGAGGGTGGCGGTGAGGTCATCTTCCTTGTCGGGGTCTACGTTCTGGTCGTGGGGCTCTTCCATATCGACCGTGTTAAGCACGACGGTCGGGAGGTTGGAGAAGCGGTAGAGACCGGAATCATCCCCGGCTCCCTGATGTCCGAAGAAGCGCAATTCAGCCATCTCGGCGTGGGAGCCTTCACTGCCCCCGGCACCGTTGCCGTCGGCGGCATTCGTCAGGCGGCGCGGGCCTACATATCGGACATAGCGGAAACCTCTGGAGCAGGCGATGTCGGCCTCGTTCCATTCTCCGGCTCCTTTTGAGCCGATAATCATATGGATGGGTATTGCGTCTGAGAAATCCTCTTTGTTGGCTCCCTCGAAAATTCCGAGATTCACTTTCCAGGACTCATTGTCAGCGGCCATCCATTTTACTTTGGTGATGATGTATTGTTCGCCGAGGTCGAGACCGGCCCATGCGCGGTCGGCGCGGGCTCCTCGGAATGTTGTGCCGGAATTGCTGTCGAATAATTTCGGAAGATCATTCTTCGGCGCGACCCCCATAGGTGTCCCTCCGAGTCCTTCATCGGGGGTCACAGGGTCGAGGGACGGTTCAGGCAGTTCCTCGACATCCACAGTCCGGTTTGACGGCAGATGGCTCACTTTCGTGAATGTGATGTCATGTCCCTCGAAAACAAGGCCGAAGCGTTTCAGACAGTTGACCATGTCCTCGTCGAGCTTGACAGTCAGGGTGGCGTTGTCGGCCTGGGGGATGTCGGCGTATATGCCGTTGTTGGTGACGGTGGTGTGGAGATGGCAGGCCTCGAGGGAAGAATTGGCGTTGACCGAGCCATCCTTGCGCGGGGCGTAAATCTGAGCCTGGGCGTTGCCTCGCGCGGAATAGGTGATAATCAGGTTGTCGCCGACGGTTATCCCGGAAAAGGCTTCCGCTCCGATTGTGTGTTTGTCTCCCCAGGCGTTGAGGTTCCAATCTCCTGCGGCAAGTTCGACAGGCTCGGAGGTGTTGGAGGCAAGCAGGGTGAACTCCTTCATCAGGTAGGTCCCGCCATTCTCGAACTTGAAGACGATTTTATCGACCTTCTTCCCGCTTTCGAACATATATGTCGCGCTTTGGGGTTGATTGCCGGCTTCAAGGTAACTGCCGTCGGAATAGTTGACGTAGACCATCTTGTTGCCTCCGCCATCTGCCGAGACATCGATGAAGACACCTGTGTAATCCGTGACATTGAAATCCGGATGGTCCGCGGCGAAATCCACACCCGCACCGGCCCAGCTGTCGGGGACATGTATGGTGTAGGTTCCGTCGCTCCTTTTTTCGACCGAAGTACTGCTCCACTCGGTGCCGTTGACCCACGGCATGACATTGAGATTGTCGGCCGCGGAGATGGCCAATGGGGTAGCGCAGAGCAATGCCCCGGTCAGCAAATGTTTGATCATGGATAAAATTGAGTTAGTTTTAGGGTAAGGAACGGAAAAATCCGTTACTGCAAAGTTACGTTTTTTGCATCCCTGTAAACTGATACAATTTTACCCGATTCTTGACCAATTACTTCAAAAATCCATATCAGCGGGCACGCGACACCTCTTTGACCCCCTTGACGGTCTTGATTTTCCGGATAAGGGCGTTCAATGAATCGTTGTCCTGGATTCCGACCGACAGGTGACCCTGGAAAAGCCCGTCGTTGGAGTCGATCGAGATAGCGCGGAGCGAGACATTCTTCTCCTTGTTGATTATCGAGGTGATGTTGGTCACGATGCCGATGTCGTCGTGGCCGACCACACGGAGGGTGGCTCCCATCTGTGAGCCGATTTTCCCTGACCATCGGGTGGGTATCACGCGATAGGGGTAACGGTCGCGGATGTTGGCGGCGTTGGGACAGTCGGCACGGTGGATTTTTATCACCCCTTCAGCCGAGATGAAGCCGAACACCTCATCACCATAGATGGGATTGCAGCAGCGGGCGAACTTGTAGTTTATACCTTTGATGTCGTTGCCTATGACAAGCACATCCTCTGAGCTGCCGGAACTTTCAGTGTCATCGCCCTGGAGTGTCTGCAGGTTGAACTCCTCCGCCGAGACCTTCCCGGAATGGGAGTCATGGGATTGTGGGGACTCGAAGCTGACATACCGCTCCATGACATCGTTGACATCCAGCCGTCCCTCGGCGATTTTGTTGAAGAAGTCGGTCATGTTGCGGTAGCCCATCTTTTTGACAAGCTTGCTCACCGACGCTTCCTCAAACTCCACCTTGCGGTTCTTGAGACGTCGCATCAGCATCTCGCGTCCAAGCTCGGCCGACTTGTTCTGACGTTCCTTGAGGGTCTGGCGTATCTTGGTGCGCGCCTTGGATGTCACAACGATGTTTATCCAGTCTGGTTTTGGTGACTGATTGGCCGAGGTCTGTATCTCCACGGTGTCACCACTGCGCAGCCGGTAAGTCAGTTTCTCATTCTTCCCGTTGACGCGGCCTCCGGTGCATTGGCTTCCGACATTGGTGTGGATATGGAAAGCGAAGTCGAGCAAGGTCGCTCCGGCTGGTAGACGGAAAAGGTCGCCGCGAGGGGTGAAGACAAACACCTCCTTGTCGTAGATGTCCATCTTGAAGTTGCGCATCAGCTCCATCGGACCCGACTCGGTGTCCTCCAGCAGGTCGCGGATTTTGTTCATCCAGGTGTCAAGCACCTCCTCGCTCTTTATCCCCTTGTAACGCCAGTGGGCCGCCAGGCCTTTTTCGGCCACAAGGTCCATGCGGCGGGTACGGATCTGCACCTCCACCCATTTCCCCTCCGGCCCTGCGACGGTGATATGAAGCGACTCGTAACCGTTGCTTTTCGGGACTGAAATCCAGTCTTTCATACGCGACGGGTTGGGCTGGTACATGTCGGTGACAACCGAGTATGCCAGCCAGCAGTCACTCTTCTCGCGTTCCGGGGGTGTGTCAATTATGACACGGATTGCGAAGAGGTCATATATATGGTCGATGTCGTTTTTCTGCTTCTTGATTTTGTTCCAGATTGAGAAAATCGACTTTGTGCGTCCCTTGATTTCGAAATTCAGCCCTTGGGCGATTAGCTTCTCGCGGAGAGGGGCTATGAAGGCCGAGATGTATGCGTCGCGTTTGGTCTTGCGTTCGTTGAGCTGGCGGGCGATGTCGGTATATGTCTCGCGGTCGGTGTATTTGAGCGACATGTCTTCCAGCTCCGACTTTATGGAGTAGAGGCCGAGCCGGTGGGCAAGGGAGGCATACAGGTAGTTCGACTCGACGGCGATGTCGCGGACGAGACGTTCGGCAGGGTGGTGGTTGATGAGCTTCATCAGCACGAGCCTGTCGACAATCATCATTATTATCACGCGTATGTCGTCGGCGAACGCCATCAGCAACCGCCTGAAATTCTCAGATTCTGGGGTGGTGCCACGGGAATAAAGGGAGGCAACTTTGAGCAATCCCTTGACCATCTTGGCGACATCCGCACCCCATTCCTGCTCAACTTTCTCCAAGGTCAGGAAGTTGCCGTCACACATACGGTATAGCAGCATCGCCAGGATGACGTTGCGGTTGGGGCTGACGCGGCGGCAGAAGGCATCCGCGCTCTGCAATGCCCTGGTCAATGCGCTGAATCCGAACCGGTCACGGGGAAACACACCCTCCCTGGCTCCTCGGGCGATAAGTCCGCGCAGGCGGCGGTCGGCGGCAGGCTCGGTTATTTCACGGGCCGACCGGCATAGCGATATATACAGCGACGGCAGCGAGGCGAGTTCGGCTTCGTTGAGCAGGTTTGCCTCGATGAATCCGTCTGGCGGATTGGAGGTGTCTTTGATGTTGTTCTTGTCTTCCATAACGCACCTTGGATGAATCGTGGACTGCGGTTGTGTTCGCAAAATTAACAAAAACGGCTATAAATGCAAAATGCAAACAATGATAAGGTGCGAAAAGTTGGTCATTCACGCCATATTTTGCGTATTACGCGCCATGTGACGCAGCCGCTGAATGCGGTCAGCAGCCCCAGGATGACAGCCATGACGGCGACAGTCGGCCAGACCGTGGCGGCATTTATGCCGAGGTCGGTGAGTTTGGCCTGCCATACGGATGTGGCCGCGACTATGGCGGCGGCGGAGAGTAGCAGGACAATGGCATTCACCCCGAGGATGAACCTGAAATAATATCCGGCGAGTTTCTTTGGGGAATACCCGAGGTTCATGAGTCCGGCCAATGTTGACCGGCTCTTCTGGAGCAGGAGGAAGACGCTGAGAATCAGCATCCCTGCCGAAAGGAGGGATATGAGCAATCCGACACCGATTACGGCTCCAGCGGCTATCCGCAGGAAATGGGTGAGCCTTGAAGCGGTCTCTCCGGCGGCAGATTCCTCAAGCTCGTGGGAGGCGAGATAGCGGGACATCTCGGGATTGCCGGGATCGGACATCTTGATTATGACACGGGTTGGCACCGGAGGTTCGCCGGGGGAGAAGATGCCGTTGGCCCATATGACGAAATCCTCCGGTACGGCGATGGTGTTGAGCCGTGAGGAGAAACCGACGATTCTTCCCGGGAATGATTTCGAGATACCGTTGCCGCTGATTGTGACTTTCAGGGGTGCCATGGAGGCGGTGTGTTCGTCGATTGTGGGGAGGCCACGAGTGGGGGCGAAGCCGAAGTTGTATAGGGTGAGATAGTCGCGCGGCAGGATTATGGGGATTTCCGGTTTGGCCGGGTCAAACCCCCATCCTTGGGGTTTCACATCGAGGTATTCGTCAGGTACACCCTCGAAAAACAGGGCGGTCGAGAAGCCGCTTCCCCCGAATGATAGACCTACGGTGACATCGAATCCGGCGGGAATGAATGGCGCTGCGGAGGCGGCCCATGGCTGCCGGGTTATGTCGTTGATTTCTTCCTCAGTGATGCCTTGGGTGGAGGTGCCGAAAAAGGATGTCCGCGCAGGGCGTGACACCACCGAGTAGCGGATGTCGCCCAAGGGGTCGGAGGCTGAACCGTTGTCGGCAGGAACCACATCGCGGTAAATCTGCATCGCCATTCCGACGATAATCATTCCTATGAGGTTGGCGGCGGTGTAGGCGGCTATTTGCCATCCGTTCAGATGTGTTCTTAATAGTTTCCAGACCATGGTGATGAATGCGATAGGGTGGAGGTAGGTCAGAGTGAGAGTTGTCGGCAACCGTCGAGCATCAGGTCATTGCCGACAGAGGTGACAATCACTGTGGCGTTTTTCTCGGCGGCTTCCCGGTCGACAAGCGATGAGATGGAGAGATTGGCCTCGCTGTCGAGATGGCTGACAGGTTCGTCGAGCAACAGGATGGAGAATGGCTGGCACAATGTCCTGACCAACGCCACGCGCTGTTGTTGACCGATGGAAAGTTTCCCGGCTGGACGGTCGGCGAGGTGGCCGATACCGACAGTGTCGAGCATTTCCATTATCTCCTCTTCGGTTTTGTGGTTTGTGAGCCGGTTTTTCAGTCTCACATTCTCAATGGCTGTCAGGGTGGGGAAGAGTCCCATGTCCTGCGGGAGGTAAGCGAGGGTTTCGCGTCTGAGTGTTGTCCAGTCCCTGACGGAGAGATGACGCGCATTCCGGTCTCCGATTATGAGCGTCCCGGAATAGTCGTCGCGGTTGCCGTGGAGGTAACTGCACATTGATGATTTCCCTCCCCCCGATTCAGACCTGACCAGATACCTTTCTCCTGGGATGAATTCCATACCGGGTCTCAGCCATATGTCGGAAGAGGAATGACGTTCAGGCTCTGAGGCGAACGCCATCGGGAGCATGTCGCGGAGAATCAACCGGGTAGCTGTTTTCATTTTGTGCCGAGCAGGAAGGGTAGGATATTGCGCAATGCCGGGATGGCATTGATGGTGGACAACACCGGACGGGGATTACCGTAGAATGAGAGTTTGGCGTGGATGTCTTCTGTCGTGACTTTGACGGCGAGGGAGGCTCCACAGGGGAATCCGGTGGCTGTGCGGAGCGAGCTTGTTCCTGGAATATCGATTATGGCGGCGAGTCTCGCTCCCTGGAAATCCTGGGTTAAGGGATTGGAATTCCCGTAGGTGATCGGGCCGTTGGCTGACTGGACGAAATAGCCGTCAATGTAGCCGTATGATAGTGACGCGTCGCCGCTTGTCATAGTGTAACATCCGGTGGCGGGATCAAGACGGGCGAGTCCGTTGTTCTTGGTCTGAAGGTTGCGGACGGCACGGTCACCATCATCCTGGGGCATCTGGAGCGCACCGGCGAAGTTCCATACCTGGGGGGAGAAGAGATTCTCCTCGGTGATGGTACCTGCCGAACGGGCATACCAGAGGGTGGTGCCGGTTTTCGACATCACTACCTCCCCGGGGAAATAGTTTTTAACGAGGTCTTCGATTCCGAAAAGTTTTGTCGCTTCCTCCTGCAGACCGCTGGCGATGACGAGTGAGGTGCCCTCAGGCACGAAGGCCAGCACGTCGGGGTCGATTTTACCGGCGATTCTCGCGCCTATCGAGTCGGGTTCCCCGTCGGGATACATGGCCGAGATGTTGGCTGTCACCGAACTGTCGTTGAAACGTATGCCGGTGCAGAGCCATACCCCTTCCATCTTCTTGCCGAAAATGTCTGAGGCACGACGTGCGGAGCGGATGGCGTTATCCTTGGACGCGAGAAATTCATTTATGCCTACCATCTCGGAAATCAGATGGCCTCCGGTATGTTCCCCGACGGTCTTGACGGTAGCCGCGTCGGGGGCTATCACACAAAAATGGTCGGATAGGGCTATCACCCGGCGACCGGTGGTATACATGTCGTAATCCCCCTGGTCTGACGGCTCATCGCGGTAGGGGAGGAGTGACTCTGCCAGGAGCTCCCGGGAGTTTACTTTCATGATGATTCCGCTGTAACCTTTCTGGGTTGTGAACAGCACTGCCCCGTTGGTGTCCACCCCGGCATTCCCGGATGAGAGGACAGCCGCGAGGGGACGGAGCAGGTCGCCGGGGAGCATCGAGGCTATGGCCTCCTCGGCGGCGGGGGTGAGGTTGTTGTCCGCGGTCAGGCTTTCAGCCCCGTTGGCGGTGGCGAGCGCTTCGAGGTCGATGACGGTTACCTGGGTGGAACCCGGCGGCACTGCCTCGACGGGGTTCTCGGCGGTCTCCTTGCCGCAGGAGGTCAGGGAGAGGAGGATTAACGCGCAGAATAGCGGCGATAATGTTTTTTTCAGGATTGAAGCCATTTTGTTGTTTCTTGATTCAGCCCCGTGTTGGTGGCGACTATGAGCCGTCGGCGGGATTCACGGTGCAAAGTTACACACCTTTTTATATTATTTAACAACAAAATTCAGGAATATTCCGTTTGGTCGGATATTTATATTTTGTCGGGGCGGCAGATTGACGTATCTTTGCAGATATATTATAATAATGTGTCAATGTTTCAATCTATTTGTTTATGGCTTTTGAAGTAGGAAAACTATATACATTCAAAGAAAACGAATTTGAAAAATCGAGGGAATCCGGAAAATTGGTGTTCAGGGTTCGTGACCCGGCATCGGCGACTCCCTATATAGTGAAACCGTTTGAATTTCAGATTACCGACATACCTGACAAGATAGTCTGCGTCTATAAGGGTAATGACCGCTTTGAGCAGGATTTGAATTCGGTTGTGCCTGAAATTTACGAGGAGGGGAAGGAATACAGGTTCAGGGTGATGAGACAGGACTCCAATGCCGCCGCGCATGTGTCGGTCAGGGATGATGCCCGTGGACTTACATTCTACCCGATAGACCTCGGAGGGGTTAAATTCGAGCGGTTCCAGCGAATAACCTGCAAAGTGTTGTCTACTGAAAAGGGGCAGCTCCGGCTTGAATATGTCAAGGAAAAGGAATCGGTGCCGAGATTTTCCATGGCTGATATCAAGGAGCTGAAAGGGGCGCGTTTGCTCTCCTGGTCAGGTTTCTTCAGCCGAATGATGTCCAATCCGGTTTTTGACGATGCCAGGAGCCGGTTTGACGAGGGAAATCCAGAATGGCTGCTGGCGGCGATGGAGACTGTGACAAACAATATTCCGATGTGGTTCAGGCGCGGGGAATGGTTCCGGACTATGTTGCTCGGGCAGGTCAAGGAGCTTGCTCTGTCGCTGATTGAGCGTTCGGAATATCTCAACGTGTTCCCGATGGACGAGCGTCGCCGGATGCAGGAACGTCTGTCGGATGTCATCCTCGGATGTGAGGACTACCTCCACGCGGCGAGACTGATTTCACAGGGTGAGGATGTGGAGTTCATCACCCAGACCCTGGCCTCGTTGAGGTCTACCGGATGGCTCTACAAACCGGAGAAGAAGATGAGGCTGATGATGGCGTTGTTCACGCTTAAAAACTCCTATGTCCACGACTATATCTGGGAGATATTCAAGATTATCCGTGATCATCATTCCGACGCACGTTTCCTTAATGAGTTTGCCGACGGATTCATTCTGATGTTGCGGATTTTCATTGACAATGAGAGCAAGTTTGTCAACACTTCAAGTCATGACGCTTTGCGCGAGCTGATAGAGGCCATCGCCATATTGCTGCTGCTCACGCAGAACAAGGAGTATGGCCGCTGGAATCTATACCGTGGCCGTCTCTACACACTGGCGATGCTGCTGATTGGCAAACCGGTGGCCGTGCTTGCCGAAAAGGCTGTCGGTGCGTTGACCGATAATTTTGACATGCCGCTGGAGTATAACTGGAAAGACCTGGATGATGTCAACCGTCTCTGTTATGCCAATCTGAGTGGGCTTTACCGTTACCATCGTGGTGTGTCGCGTCAGAAATCGCTCAGCTCGTTTGAAGGGCCTAACGCGTCGCTTACCGTCAGGGGTGGCAGGATTTCCGTGGCTCCTGTGGTCACCGGAAGCGAGACACGGGAGATGCTGTCTGTCCCCCTTTCCGATGAAATGGCGTTTTCGGTTTGCCTGAACGGGCGGCTTGATGACCGCACGTCGGCCGATGACCAGAATCTCTCGCGTCATCATGTCATGTGGAGGGAGCTGGAGAACAGCCTGTTTGATCCTGACCAGAAGGTGGTGCCCGATGTTGTCGCCAAAGCCGCCGAGATCAAGAAGATTGTGCCGGTTGTGGATGACGAGGTCACTTTCCGGATTGTGGGAGGGGAGGAGAATGACAAGTTCACTTTCATCTGTGAGATAGAAGACCCGGCCTATGAGGGAACGGCGGTAATCAACACCCGCGACATCGTGCTTTATCCTGTATCGCCATATGTTGAGACCTTCTGGCTCAAGGAGGGGCCGATGTTGTTCCGCGGACGGGTGACGGGTGTGTTGCCCGACGGGCGTTTCAGGTTGTCGATGGAGAAGGAGGTCGATGAGGAAATCATGAGGCTCGCCCAGGAGGACAGAGAGGAAAATTCCCAGATGGAGGCTGTGATCACCAAAGATCTCGGCGAGTCTTGCCTTGCTGTCACTGACGGTGGTTACCCGGTGTTGATTTACAAGAACGGTGAGGAGCTTCACCAGGGGCAGAAGGTGATTGTCACTGTAAGCGATATCAGCCGAAACAAGAAAAACAACAAACCCTATATTGTCGCCAGATTCGAGGAGCATATCCCGGAGAGTAATCCGGTGGAGAATTACCGTGCCGTCAGGGATGCGTTCCATTATCTGCTTACTGTGGTGAGCGGCGGACGTGTCTGGATTGACACGCGTCCGAAGTCTGACGGGGTGGAGGTGCCGGCAGATGAGGCTCAGGTGGAGCAGATTCCCGACAGTTATCTCACGGCTGAGGCGGTCAACGGGCTTTCGCGTGTGCTTGACGCGATGGCTTTCGTCTCCCGCGACAATATCACGGAGACTTACACCCTCCTGGCTGCTGCGAGGTTGCTCGCGTTGCTGACCGGCGACACTTACCGTGCGCAGTTCCTCGAACTTAAACAGGCGATGGTCGAAGGGTTGTCGAGGTTTGTGATTGACGGACGCGTTGACCGTGCTGGTGTGGCCGAACTTGGACGCAGGGTGGAGATGTTCCCGGGGAATGATGCTGACCTCGCGCGGAGGATGGAGATTCTCAAGACGCTGTCGCTGCTCGATGCCCCGGCGATGGGGGAAGCGGTGACGTTGCCTGATGACCGTGACACCTCCATGACGGGGGCGTTAAAGCGGATGGTTGTCTCTTATAATATGCTCCGTGGATTGAAACTCAATTCTTTGCGTCAGGAACTGAAGCGGTCGATTTACGATTTGCTGAGCCTGCGGATGCCTGACATCGATGTGTCGCGTGTGAATGCCAGCGAGGACCAGTATCATGAGTTCAAGGAGTCGCTGGTCTATCCGGCTGGCAACAATATGAAGGCTGACGAGAAAAAACAGGGGTTGGAGATTGCCCAGGTCATCTGCGGCATGCTCAATTCCGAGGGTGGAACGTTATATATAGGAGTGGCTAATACTGGTGTGCCCCGTGGGCTGGTGAATGACTTCGTCTATATCAACAATGGTTTTGAGGAATATGACCTCCAGGATGTGAAAGACAAGTTCAGCCTGCGGTTCTGCAAGGTGTTGCGCGACCAGTTCGGACTCGCCATCGAGGGGACTCAGGTCTATCCCTCGCTTGTCGCGCTTGAGTTTGATGACATCGACGACCATTGCTTCGCTGTGGTCTCTGTCAAGCCGTTCAAAGGGCTTGTCAGGATGGCCGACGGGTCGGTGTTCGTCCGCCAGGACACTTCAACCCTCCCGTTGAAGAAGAAATCAGATCAGGCGGAACTGGAGAAGGCAAGGAAATCAAGGACGATTTAAATTGATTTGATCATGAAAAATATAAAATTGTTTAGAGGCGCGCTTCTCGCGGGTGTCTGTGTCTGCGGGATGTTCATGGCCGAGGGGCGTGAGCTTGTCATATTGCAGACAAACGATACACACAGCCAGATAGACCCCACTGACAAGGGATATGGGGGTGTGCAGCGTCGGAAGGTGTTTGTCGACAGTGTAAGGGCAAACCGTCCCGATGTGCTGCTTGTCGATGCCGGGGATGCTGTTCAGGGGACTCTGTTTTTCACCCTCTACGGCGGAGAGGTGGAGATGAAGGTGATGAACAATCTTGGTTATGACATCGCCATCCTTGGAAACCATGATTTCGACAATGGAATGGAGGCGATGGCCCGGAATGTCGCGATGAGCGATGCCGACTGGCTCGCCACCAATTATGAGTTCTCGGACAGCGCGGTAGGAAAGCTCTTCAAGCCGTTCAGGATTTACGATTACGATGGACATAAGGTTGGTTTCATCGCCTTGAACCTTGACCCGGAGGGGATGATTGCTGCCGGAAATGCCGACGGGGTCAAATATCTTGATGCGGTTGAGGCGGCCAATGCCGCTGCTTGGTGGCTCAAGCACCAGGAGGGGGCCGATATGGTTGTGGCTGTGTCCCATCTGGGATATGAGAATGTCCCTTCACCCTCGGATCAGGATATTATAAGGAACACGAAGGATATTGACATTGTGCTTGGGGGACATTCCCATACGCTGCTCTCTCCCGGAAGCGGACGTGAATGGATTGTCAACGCCGCTGGTGATTCTGTCCTTGTGACCCAGAACGCCAAGTCCGGGGAATATATCACCGAGGTGACCATAGACCTTGACAGCATCGGCAGTAAACTGCCCGCTTACCGTCAGGTGAGACTTGGCAAGGAATATGACCGGCAGCTCGATGAGTCTCTTGCCGAGATGGTCGCTCCGTATCGCAAGGGTGTGGATGACCTGATGGGGAAGGTGATAGGTAAAAGTGCGCGCGAACTGCCTAATGACCGTCCCGGGCTGTTGAATTTTGTCAGCGATTTTGTCGCCGAACGTGGAGGACAGCTTGCGGGAGAGCCTGTCGACCTGGCCTTGATGAATGTCGGAAGTCTTCGTCGCGGGTTGCCCAAAGGGGACATCACCCAGGGGATGATTATCTCGATGCAACCGTTCACCAACAAGATTCTTGTTATGGAACTCTCCGGTAAAGACCTTGCGGATGCTATGGATGTCTATGCGTCGCGCGACGGAGACGGAGTCAGCGAGAGTGTGGAAGTTACCTATGATCCTCTGACAAAGAAGGTGACATCATTCACTGTGGACGGTCAGACTATTGATCCTGAGGAAACATATAAGGTGGCAACCATAGACTACCTCGCGGGTGGCGGCGACTATATGGAGCCTCTTAAGCATGGCAAAATCATTGCCCGCTCCGAGAACATCGTCTATGACGACCTCATTAATTATATAAAGCAGCGTGGCGGCAAGAAGATAAATCCCTCCGACAAGTCCCGCTTCAATCCCGTCAAATAATATATGTGACGTCTCAGTTATATATTAAATATGTATTTTAGTCATATATTGAGTCTGTATTAAGGAATAGATACAAAGGCCGCGTCTGCATCAGAGTTGACGCGGCCTTTGTCATATAATACAGGTTTTTAATACAGGCTTTACGCTGGTATTCAACCCATTCTCCTTGGTCTTCACAAAGAAAAACGGCCCAAATGAAAAAAGAACAGAAAAAAGTTGCGATAAAATTTTGCAGATTCCAAAAACTGTTGTAACTTTGCAGTCGCAAAACCGATAATAAAAGGTTGGTTCGCTAGCTCAACTGAATAGAGCATCTGACTACGGATCAGAAGGTTACAGGTTTGAATCCTGTGCGAATCACACAAACGAAGTCCAAGCGAGGGCTTTTAAAATCAAAATCGCGGTTCGCTAGCTCAACTGAATAGAGCATCTGACTACGGATCAGAAGGTTACAGG
>ERZ777305.629-NODE-629-length-56337-cov-10.242013_pt1 | contig 56337 bp, 44 predicted proteins | sample MGYA00374965_ERZ777305 | MGnify/ENA primary metagenome ERZ777305 (study PRJEB29328, sample SAMD00013331) | mouse gut metagenome | study: EMG produced TPA metagenomics assembly of the Metagenome analysis of fecal microbiota from mouse which was promoted...
GCCGCCGCCCCACCGCGGCGGACTGCAACTCGCCCAAGGCTCGCGCAGCCCTCCGCCGGCGGCGAACCGCAGGCCGCTGCCCGAACAATTCTTTTCTTGTAAATAAAAAAAAGGGGCCGTTCAACTGAAATCGAACAACCCCCGCCATCTGCAAATCCTGTAAGCCGAGTTCTGTACCCCGCCTCGGCGGCGGGGCCTCTATCATTTATCTACGACTGCGGTCACCCGCAGCCTCCAGCAACCTACCCCTCGACATCGGACGAGCAATCCTTAGCTGTCGATATACATGGTCTTGCAACCCGCAAGGCGTACAGCCGGAGGACATTGCTGCCTCCGCGGTGGGCTCTTACCCCGCCTTTTCACCCTTACCTACGTCAATTTCCTGATAATAAATCGTCTGCAGGCGGTCATTCTCTGTTACGCTACTACACCCTCACGGACGTCGAGTCGTTAGCTCGTGCGGCGCTCTGTGTTGCTCGGACTTTCCTCCCCCCGCCTAAGCGGGCAGCGATAGAGCGTATTTGCCGATAGCCTTTATCTCATCGGTCGGTATCGGTCGGCCTCGCTCGCCGACATGCCGACACCCCCGCGACGATCATTTCGACACGGGTTTTATGTCCTTGATGCGTAACTGCGTGGTTACGGTTCCGCGGTAGTGGTTCTCCACGATCTGGTAGCACACGTCGACGGGACGTCCCGAGCGCACCCACTCGTAATGCGAGGGTTGCTGGAACGCTATGGTCTGAATGGCCGTGTTGGGCTTCTGACGCTGCACCAGATCCATGCGCAGGTGCTCCTGCTCGGCCCCCACCAGCTTCACGTCGCCGTGCGCGCTGGCTCCGTACGTGGCGAACACGGGAGCCGTGTTGCCCGGGCCGAAGGGCTGGAAGCTGTTGAGCTGGCGATGGAACGCGGGCGTGATGTCCGAGAAGAGCAATTCGCTGTCGATATCCACCTGCGGCACCAGAATCTGCGGATCGATATGCTCCTCCACATAGTCGTTGAAACGGCGCGTGAAGGCCTCCACGTTCTCGGGCCGCATGGTGAGTCCCGCCGCATACATGTGCCCGCCGAAATTCTCGAGCAGGTCGGAGCACGACTCCACCGCTTGGTAGAGGTCGAACCCGGGCACCGAACGCGCCGAGCCCGTCACGAATCCGTTGCTCATGGTGAGCACCACCGTGGGGCGGTAGTAGGTCTCGATGAGGCGCGAGGCCACGATGCCCACGATGCCCTTCATCCACTTGGGATTGTAGATGACGGTGCTCTTGCGGTTCTTCATGTCGGCGTGCGCCTCGATGTAGTCGTGAGCCTCCTGCGTGACGCTTCGGTCGATATTCTTACGATCTTGATTGTAGGAGTCGATGACGTTGCAGAACTCCTGCGCCAGTTTGTCGTTGCCCTCGATGAGCAGCTCCACGGCGGCGAATCCGCCCGACGGCGCGGCGTTCTCGTCGTTTTCGTCCATGCGCATGCGCCCCGCGGCGTTGATCCGCGGACCGATCTTGAAAACGATGTCGTCGATTGTGATGTTGTGACGGTCGAGACCGCAGATCTTGATGATCGACAGCAGTCCCGACGAAGGCATACGGTTCAGCCGCTCCAGACCGTAATAGGCCAGAATGCGGTTTTCGCCCGTAAGCGGCACGATATCCGAAGCTATGCTGACCACCAGAAGGTCGAGCAGATGTTCGATATCGGAGAACGGAATCCCGTGCTTGGCGGCATAGGCCTGCACGAGTTTGAAACCCACGCCGCAACCCGACAACTCGTCGAACGGATAGTTGCAGTCGGTGCGCTTGGGGTCGAGAACGGCTACGGCCGCCGGAATCTCCTCGGCCGGAAGATGGTGGTCGCAGATGATGAAATCCACGCCCTTCTCTTTCGCATAAACAACCTTTTCCACGGCTTTGATACCGCAATCGAGAGCTATGGCCAGCGTCACGCCCTTGCGGGCGGCGTAGTCGATGCCCTTGACCGATATGCCGTAACCGTCGTTATAACGGTCGGGGATGTAGAAAACGAGGTTCTTGTGACCTATCTGCCTCAAAAACTTGTAGACCAGCGCGACGGCCGTGGTGCCGTCCACATCGTAATCGCCGTAAACCATGATCTTCTCATTGGCTGCCACGGCCCGTTCGATGCGCTCCACCGCCTTCGCCATATCGGTCATCAGATACGGGTCGTGCAGGTCGGAGAGCTGCGGGTTAAAGAATTTGTTGGCCTTTTCTACGGTGTCTATGCCTCTTTGTACAAGTAGGTTAGTGAGCACGGGCGACATGCGCAGGCAACTCGCCAAGCGGGTCGCGGCTTCGGGATCGCCGTGAGGTCTCACTACCCATCGCTTCTCTATGGGCATAAGTTACGTTTTTATTATTTATATATTTTAACATTCAATTTCTCGCTTAATCGTTTCACTAACCGCTCCTTCACCGCCGCCATGTCGGCCGCCGCGCCCGTTTCGCGCTCGATGCTCGTAACGCCGCGATCGGTGAATCCGCAGGGGTTTATGTAATCGAAGTATCGCAGATCGGTGTTCACGTTCAGGGCGAAACCGTGCATCGTCACGAATCGCGACGACCGCACCCCTATGGCGCACAACTTGCGCGCCCGCCGTCCCTGCGGCTCGACCCACACGCCCGAGGCTCCCGCTATGCGGCCCGCCTCGATGCCGTAATCCGCCGCCACGCATATCACGGCCTCCTCCAGCCTGTCGATATAGTCGCGCAGCCCTATGCCCAGACGCTCCAGATCGAGGATCGGATATCCCACTATCTGTCCGCGGCCGTGGAACGTGATGTCGCCGCCGCGGTCGATGCGGAACAGATCGGCGCCCATCGCCCGCAGACGCTCCTCGTCGACGAGCAGATTGGCTTCGCGGCCGCTCTTGCCGAGAGTGTACACGGGAGGATGCTCCACCAGAAGCAACGTCCCCGCCTGCTGCGGCACGGTCTGATCGGACACATCCTGCTCCGCCGCCCCGTCGCGCCCGTCGGCACGCCCCGCCTTGGCGGCGAGCATGCTGTCGAAGAGCGAGCGTTGCAACGCCCAGCACTCGGCATAGCCCATAAGGCCCAGATCTGTGTACAATACCTCCATAGCGTCTCCGTTTAGCCGCCGTCGCGGTCGTCGCAGAGGGTTCGCGACCCGCCTTGCGTCAAATCTGCGGGCGATTGCGCTTCACGCTTTGCAGAGCGGCGTCGGCCAAGTACGACGACCGCACCAACGGCGCGCTCGCGCAATAGCTGAAACCCATCTCCAAGGCTCGGAGTCTGTATCGTTCGAATTTCTCGGGAGTGATATACGCCGCAACGGGATAGTGCTCCAGAGAAGGTCGAAGATACTGACCAAGCGTTACAATCTCGACACCCGCGTCGCGCAGGTCCCGCAGTGTTTGCAATACTTCATCATCGCTCTCGCCAAGTCCGACCATCAGTCCACTCTTCGAGACCGCGCCGCTTCGGGAGATCGTCTCCAGTGTACGCAGACTCGTGCGATACTTCGCTCGGGAGCGTACAAGCGGCGTAAGTCGCTCGACGGTTTCGATGTTGTGCCCGATTATGTCGGGCGCGGATGCGGCCACCGTCTCTATGAGGTCGGCTCGCGCATCCAGATCGGGAATAAGGAGCTCAATCGTTGCGTCGGGATTCTCCTCGCGTATGGCCTCCACCGTCGCGGCCCAGTGTCGGGCGCCGCCGTCGGGAAGGTCGTCGCGAGTGACGGAAGTCACGACAACATGTCGAAGTCCCATAAGTCTCACGCTCTCGGCTACCTGCCGAGGCTCCGAGGCTTCGGGGGCAAGGGGTTTGCCTGTCTTCGTCGCGCAGAACTTGCAGCCGCGCGTACAAATATCGCCCAAAATCATGAAAGTCGCCGTCCTGCGGCTCCAGCACTCGGCCTTGTTGGGGCAGAGTCCGCTGCTGCAAATCGTATGCAACGAATGTTGTTTCACGATACGCTCCACCTCGGCGGAGCCTTCGTCGCTGCGCAGACGAACTTTCAACCATTCGGGTTTTTTCAGCACATTCACCTTGTCATAAAACTTCGGCATTTTAAGTTCATTATTTTCCAATTGACGCAAAGATAATAAAAAAATCGAAACCCGACATGTTTCGAGGTTAAAAAGCCTCCGCGCAATCGAAAAAAATTACTATTTTTGTCGTGCCGACGACCGTTCGGCAGATCGAAAACCAAACAACGACATGAAAGATACGCTAAAGTTTTACAACGATTTTCCCAAGCAGGGAATCGTATTCGTGGATATCATTCCGTTCCTTCAGGACAAACGTAAGTTCGCCCGCCTCATCGACGAGATAGGCGCCTGCGTCACCGCGCCCAATATCGCCGCGCCCGAGGCCCGCGGGTTCCTCTTCACGGCTCCTCTGTTGCTCGCCAAGCCCGAGGTGAAGAACATAATCCCCATCCGCAAGAGCGGCAAGCTGCCATTCAACGAAGGCGATCTGCGCGAAGTGGCCGTCGTCAAGGAGTACGGCACCGACAAGCTGTTCTATCGCGTGAGCGACATCGCGGCGGGCGAGCTGTCGGCCGACGGGGCGTTCCACATATCGATCGTCGACGACGTGCTGGCCACGGGCGGCACGGCCGAGGGCATCGCCGAATCGCTCTGCCGCGGCAAGGTGGCGGTCGACGGCGAGGAGCATCCCGTGGTAATCGACGAGTTCGTGTTCCTTGTCGGGCTCGACGACCTCCGCGGCGCCGAACGTCTGGAAAAGATCGCGCCCGTAAAGGTTCTGATGCACATTTAGGCAGGACCGCAAATCACCTTATAGTATAGAATAAAAAGCCGCTCGCAGATACGGGCGGCTTTTATCGTAAACCGACAACGCGTTACTCCTGCTCGTCGTAACCCGTGGCTTTGGCGCGCCACATAAGCATGAAGACGCCCATGCCGACGATCGCCATGGCGATCATGAGAAGGAACACGTAATTCCAACCCTGCCCCGGGTCGATGCGGTTGATCCAGTCGACCATCGCGCCCACGCCGAGTCCCGACACGAACACGCTCGCATAGCCGAAGATGCCCGTAAGGCCGTTGGCCGTGGCGGCCGCGCTCTTGGTCGCCTGATTGGCCGCGGCGATGCCGATAAGGGCCTGCGGACCGTAAATGAAGAATCCCGCCATAGCCAGCACGCACACCAACAGAGGCATGGGAATCGAAACGGGCAACACATAGAATATGGCCATGAACGCCGCGGCGCCCAACATGCAGAACACGCACGTACGATGCGCGCGCCCCTTGAACCAGCGGTCGGTGGCCCAACCCGCCGCGAGCATGCCGATGATGCCGAATATCTCGAACACGGCCACGGTCCATCCCGCGTCGGCCGACGAGAGTCCGCGCGCCTCCTGAAGGAACTTGGGTCCCCAGTCGAGCACGGCGAAGCGAACGATGTACACGAAGAAGTTGGCGACGGCCAAGATCCAGATCAACGGATTGCGGAACACCTTCTCGCGCAGGAAAGCCTTGTAGGCGGCGGGATCGTTTTGGTCCTCGACCTTGGTATGCGTGCCCGCCAGCTCGGGCAGTCCGACCGACTTGGGAGTGTCGCGCAGGAACACGAAGAGTCCCACGGCGCCTATGAGGGCGAAGATCGCGGGGATCCAGAAGCACCACTGCCATGCCCCGACATGCGAAGCGGCCGACTCCACCATAAGGTCGAGCTTCACCGAATCGTCGGCCAGCGAGGGGTTGAGACGCAACAGATTGTCGCGTATCGCGGTGAGCGTGGGCTGGTCGGCCGACATGTCGCGGCCCATCGTGCCCATTATGTATCCGCAGAGGATGGCGAGCAGGCTGGCGCCTATCGAGTGCGAGGTGTTCCACACCGACATCTTGGTGGCCAGTTCGGTGGGCGGAATCCAGTGGGTCAGCAACCGGGCGCACGGAGGGAATCCGCTGCCCTGAAAGATGTTGTTGAGCACCAGCAGGACGCCGAACAGCACCACCAGAGCATGGGGCGCGACGCCGAGCCTGATTCCGAGAATCTGCGGGCTGAAGCCGAACGCCACGCTGGCCAGCACGCACAGCAGCAGTCCGACGGACATGTGCCAGCGGCCGTTCATGCGGTCGGCGATGAATCCGTTCACGAAGCGCGACAGACCGTAAATGAGACCTATGACGGTCATTATGAGACCGAAGCTCGTGTTCGAGATGCCGTACTCGGCCGCGAGGCCCGGGATGGCGAACGAGAAGTTCTTGCGCACGAAATAGAAGAGCGCGTAACCGATCATCGTGGCGATGATGGTGCGGTATTGCCAATACTTGAATTTTTTGGCTTGTTCGGGTGTCATTTCCTGATATTGAGTTTAAAGATTATTCCTTGTAGCGATCGTATTTGCCGTCCAGCACATCGCTAACAGCCTCCAAATATCCGAAGCCGTAACGCATGTCGGGCAGCAGATAAGCCCCCTCGACCCACTCGTTGAAAGCGTATATCGTAATGATTTTCGGCTGATCGGGACGCGCGTCGCAATACTCCTTGGCGCGCTGCAATGCGGCGGCGAAGGCTTGCGGAGTGACGTTGTGGTGCACCACGTCGGCCTTGCCCTTGGCGGGGAAACGCGGAGTGTCGTCCCAGCCGACAGACACCGACGGGAAGTGAGGCACGCCGAACGCATCGGCCATCGCCCCGGTCGCTTCCGTTCCCTCGGCGGCCCATTGCAGATAATCCTCGCGGCGCGTGGTAGCCCAACCGTACTGCGTGGTGCAGTCGACGCCTATCGCCTTGGCCCGCTCGGCCGTGGCGGCATCGGCGCCGAAGGTCATGATTTGCAGACAGAGATCGGGGAAACCCGCCTCACGCGTCTCCTCGCGGAAATACTCCATCCCTTTGCGAGCCCGCTCCAAGTCGCCGTCGAACGACGCGATCAGCTCGTCGAGCGAAAATACCGAGAAGACGGGGCGGCCGTCGATCTTGAAGTAATTCGGCTCCGAGAAGTATTGTCCTATCACGCGGTCGACCACCTTGCGGAAATTCTCCTCGTCGACGGAGCCGCTCCACAGCACCGACTCGTCGTCGCCGTAACGGTGGCAGTTCCAGTAGTTGCGCTTCACGGTGTGGTTGGCCCACATGACATAGAATTGCATGCGATCGCGGTTGCGGGCCTTGAGGAAACCGTCGTTGAGACAACCCTCCAGAAACGGTCCGCCATCGTACCAGTACCAGTCGAACACGAATACGTTCACTCCGTGGTCGGCGGCCGCGTCGATCCAACGCTCCATCACCTCGGGATCGTCGTCGTGCTCATAGCCCCACAAAGGGCGGCGCGGCTGGTAGTGACCGTCGAAACGCGGCGTTCCGCGCTTGATGATCTCCCACTCGCCGTGTCCCTCGCCCCACAGGACCTCGCGACCCACGGGATCGTCGTGGCACGACGGCCAGATGTAGGCCGCTACATGGTAATCGGAATTTTTTCGATCGCTTTGCGACCGATCGCGGTCGGCGCAAGAGAGGCAAAGAGCCAATGCGCAAATAACGGCGAAGAACCTCATAGTATGGTAAATTTAGGGTCGCTCGGCGCGCAAACGGACCGTGGCGGCGGGTTAGTTGAGGACAAATATAGGGATTATTTTTCGTAACGCCGTAATTTTGATACGAAACTTTATGCGTTTGCCGCGAGGCGCCGTCGCCTCGCGGCAGAGGGAAACTTGCCGAAAAATTTGATTTATAAACAATCGAACGTTATCTTTGCAGCCGATTCAGGCATAATGGGAGCGGCAACGCCTCGGCCGACGCGGTCGGCGGGCGAGGGCCTCTTGAGTAATGCCGCAGTAACAAAAATTATTATTCAAAATGAAAACTCTTGAAGTAAAAGCAGTTAAGCGCGCCGAGTTCGGCAAGAAGGCTGCCAAGGCCTTTCGTCGCGAGGGTCTGATCCCGTGTGTAATCTATGGCGGCAGCGAGGAGATCGCGTTCACCGTCGACGCCAAGGAGATCAAGCCCCTGATCTACACCCCCAACTCTTACATCGTCGAGTTGAACTTCGACGGCAAGATCGAGAAGGCCGTTATGCGCGAGGTGCAGTTCCACCCCGTTCGCGAGCAGATTCTCCACATCGATTTCTATCGCGTGCAGGAGGGCAAGCCCGTCGCAATTTCGATCCCCGTTCGTCTGTCGGGTACCGCCGAGGGCGTCAAGATCGGCGGTAAGCTGGCTCTGTCGGCCCGCAAGCTCATGGTGAAGGCCATGGTGGATCAGCTCCCCGACGAGATCGTGGTAGACGTGACTCCGTTGCAGGTGGGTCAGACCATCTTCGTGGGCGACCTGAAGCAGGAGAATGTAACCTTCGTAACTCCCGCGACCACCGCCGTTTGCGCCGTTCGCGTAACACGTGCTTCGCGCGCTCAGCAGTAGTGGCGTAAAACCGTATTGGAATGAAATACCTCGTTGCCGGACTGGGTAACATCGGCGCCGAATATGCCGATACCCGTCACAACATAGGATTCAGAGTGTTGGATGCCTTAGCCGAGGCATCCAACGTCTCTTTTAAGGCCGACCGTTACGGAGCGGTCGCCACGCTGCGCCACAAGGGGCGCACCGTCATTCTGCTCAAGCCCTCCACCTACATGAATCTGTCGGGCAAGGCGGTCCGCTACTGGATGGAGCAGGAGAAGATCCCGATAGAAAACCTGCTGGTGGTGTCCGACGACATAGCGTTGCCGTTCGGCGCCCTGCGCATGCGCAAGAAGGGCAGCGCGGGCGGTCACAACGGCCTGAAGAACATCGCGGAGCTGCTGGGACGCGAGGATTGGGCGCGCATGCGTTTCGGCATCGGCGGCGATTTTCCGCGCGGCATGCAGGTAGATTACGTGCTCGGAGAGTGGTCGGCCGACGAACGCGCCGCCATGCCCGAGAGACTGAAGATCTTCGGCGACGCCATACTGTCGTTCGCCACCGCGGGCCCCGATCTCACGATGAACGTCTTCAACAAGAAATAGCCCGGAATCGCACGAGCCGCCGAGGCCGAATTCCGAGGCGGCGCGGCTCTGCGAACCATGCGGGCGGCAGTCTTTGCGGGCTGCCGCCCGACACGTTGCGGGGCTTTGCCTCGAATTTGCGTCCGATGGGTGGTATCTGCGAAAAAATTAGCTATTTTTGCAAAGGCATTATGGAAAAGAATTTCACATACGACGGCATAACGTTGCGTTACACCGACTGCGGCGAGGGACAACCGCTCTTTTTGCTGCACGGCTGGGGATGCGACGGCTCGATCTTCGACTTCGCGCAACCGTGGCTTACCGAACGGTTTCGCGTGCTGACGTTCGATCTGGCGGGATTCGGCCGCAGCGAGGAGCCTCGCGACACGTGGGGCGTCGAGGAGTATACCCGCTCGGTGGAGGCCGTGGCTCGGCACGAAGGCATAGAACGCCCGATACTGGTCGGCCACTCGTTCGGCGGACGGGTATCGATACTCTTCGCCTCGCGCAACGCTACTTGCAAAGCGATATTGGTCGACGCGGCGGGAGTGAAACCCAAACGGTCGTTCGCATACTACCGCAAGGTATACACCTACAAACTCATAAAACGGTTGCTGCCTTTCGTCGCGGGTCGCGCGCGGGCCGAACGCATCATCGACCGCTACCGTTCGCGATCGGGATCGTCGGACTACAACAACGCCTCGCCACGCATGCGGGCCATACTCTCGAAGTGCGTGAACGAGGATCTTTGCCGCGCGATGCCGAGCATAAAGGCGCCGACGCTGCTTTTTTGGGGCGAGAACGACACCGCCACGCCTCTGGCCGACGCGAAGAAAATGGAGCGGCTCATTCCCGACGCGGGACTGGTCACGGTGAAGGGCGCGGGACACTTCTCGTTCCTCGAAAACCGAGGGCTGTTCATCGGCGTCATGGAGAGTTTCCTCGCCCCCGAAGCGAAAAAAAAACAATAAGGCATGAATGCGATAACCGTCATATTTCTCGTCTGCTATGCGCCGTTGTGGTTCGCCGCGGTGCGATACGACACGCAGATGTTCCAACAGAACTCCTACCGCATGTCGCGTTACGCCCGCTGGTACCGCCGAGGCAACGATTGGGTGCGCACGGCCGTCACAGCCGCTCTGGCTGCGGCGAGCCTGCTGCCGTTCGTGGCGCGAACAGGGTACAGCTGCATAGTTCCCGTCATGCTCTTCCTCGCATGGCAGGAGCTGCGCACCGTCTACAAGCTGCCCATAGTCTACACCATGCGCGTGCGCAGACTCTTTATCACCGCGGCCCTGCTCACCGCGGCCGCCATAGCGGCCGCGCTCGCATTCGCTCCGCGATACATGCCAGCGACGGCCTTGGGACTGCTGGTATTCCCGATAGTAATGTCGGCGGCGAATCTGCTCAACCGCCCCGTGGAGGCCGCCGTGGCGCGCTGGTACTACAACGACGCGCGGCGCATCCTGCGCTCGATGCCCGACCTGATCGTCATAGGCGTCACTGGCAGTTTCGGCAAGACATCTACCAAACACTATCTCTACCGCATACTCTCCGAGAAATACGACGTCCTCATGACTCCGGGCAACTTCAACACCACGCTCGGCGTCATACGTACGGTACGCGAACATCTGAAGCCCCACCACCGAGTCTTCATCGTCGAGATGGGCGCCAAGCAGAGCGGCGACATACGCGAGATATGCGATCTGGTGCGTCCCTCGATCGGCATAGTGACCGCCGTGGGCGAAATGCACCTCGAGACGTTCCGCACGGTGGAGAACATCCTGCGCACCAAGTTCGAGCTGATCGACTCGCTGCCCGCCGACGGGTTCGGAGTCGTGAATCTCGACTCGGCGCCCATAGCAGCCGATGCGGCGACTTACCGTTGTCCCGTCGCAAGCTACGCCGTGGACAACGCCGCGGCCGACTACCGCGCCGTGAACATAGCATACTCGCCCGTCGAGACCACGTTCGACATAGCGCGCGGCGACCAAACGCGCACGCACTACGCCACCCGTCTCGCGGGCCGCGGCAACATACTCAATCTGCTCGCCGCGATAGCCGTCGCCGACCGTCTCGGCGTGAGCGAGGCGATGCAGAAGCGCGCCGTGCGCCAAATCGAGCAGATCGAACACCGCCTGAGCGTGAAGCGCACGGCGGGCGGCATCGCCATAATCGACGACGCCTACAACTCGAACCCAGCGGGGGCCAAGATGGCGTTGGAGGTGTTGCGCGAGTTCCGCACCGACGGCGGCCGCCGCATAGTCGTCACGCCCGGATTCGTCGAGTTGGGCGCGCGGCAGTACGAGCTCAACCGCGAATTGGGCCGCGACATAGCCCAAGCGTGCGATATGGTGGTAATCGTCAACCTCACCAACCGCGACGCCATCGCCGAGGGGCTCGCCGACAAGGCTTTCCCCGACGATAAGATCCGCAAGGTCGCCTCGTTCGCCGAGGCTTCGAGCTACCTCGCCGACCGATTGCGGGCGGGCGACGCGGTGCTTTACGAAAACGACCTGCCCGACTCGTTCAAATAGAAACGCGGCGCGCAACCGTCCCGAAACAGATAATGAAAGGTAATTAAAAGCAACATACCGATGAAAAGCAAGATCAACGTAGGAGTAATTTTCGGCGGCCGCTCGGTCGAGAACGAAATATCGGTCATAACGGCCCAGCAGGCGATGGCCGCCATCGACACCGACAAATACGACATAACGCCCATCTACATATCGAAGCAGGGCCGCTGGTACACGGGCCAAGCCCTTATGCGCAGCGACAACTACAAGGACATGAATCGCCTCTACGCCTCGTGCGACGAGGTGTATCTGCGTCCCGTATACGGCGACAATCGTCTGTACAAGGTCCGAAAACCTCTGTTCGGCAGCGACGTGGCGGCGACGCTGGATGTCATTCTGCCCGCCCTGCACGGCACCAACTGCGAGGACGGATCGTTTCAGGGCGCGGTCGAGATGACGGGCATACCCTATGCGGGTTGCAACGTGCTGGCCTCGGCCAACGGAATGGACAAGATCACGATGAAGATGATCCTCGCGCAGAGCGGCATCCCCGTGGTGGAGTACGCGTGGTTCTCGGACAAGGAGTGGTTCGACCGCCGCGAAGAGGTCGTCGGGCGTGTGGAACGAACATTGCAATACCCGATGATCGTAAAACCCGCCGACTCGGGATCGAGCGTGGGCATCACTGCCGTGCACGACCGCGAGCAGCTGACCGAGGCCGTGGAAAACGCCGTGAGCTATTCGAAACGCATAATCGTGGAACGTCTGGTCGAGCGGCTCAAGGAGATAAACTGCTCCGTATTGGGCGATTATTACGAGTGCGAGGCTTCGGTGTGCGAGGCGCCCGTACGAAGCGGCGAGATACTCAGTTACGCCGATAAATATCTCGGCGGCGGCAAGAGCGGCAAGACGGGCTGCGGCGTGAAACAGTCGCAGGGAATGCGCTCGACGGTGAGGGAGATCCCCGCATGCCTGCCCGACGCGGCGACCGACTTCATCCGCACGACGGCCGTGGAGACCTTCAAGACGCTGGGGTGCGACGGCGTGGCACGCATCGACTTCATGATCGACGAGGCGACCGACAACATTTATGTCAACGAGATAAATACTATTCCCGGGTCGTTGTCGTTCTACTTGTGGGAGGCGACGGGAGTGTCGTTCACCGAACTTACCGAACGTCTGATCGACATAGCCTTCCGCCGCAAACGCGACTCGTCGTTCAAGACCACGAGCTACAAGGAGAACATATTCAACTACACGATTTCGGGAGCCAAGGGCGCCAAGCTCGGGTCCAAGTCGGGCGGGAAGAGATAGATAACGGGTACAGGTCGAAAAATGCGGCTCCTTGTGAGCCGCGCGGGCCGCAGCCTCGGCGCGCGGAGGCCCGCAACGGCATTCGCATCGTTGCGCGCTCCGCAGGCTGCACCCGCGATGACGTTAAACACACAAAACACACCTACCATGAAAAGATTGGCCATCATCCTTTCGGCGACCTTCATCTGCGTATCGTGCGGCGTCGCGCTCTATCCCGACCGCGGCGTGGCGGTCACCGCTTCGGTCAACATCTCGGCGCAACCGCCTTGGGGTCCCGCGGGATACGATTATGCTCCCTATTACTATTTCCCCGATTTCAACTTCTATTACGACGTCGACCGCGCGCTGTTCCACTACTACAACCGCGGACGATGGATCGCGGTCCGACAGCTCCCCGCAGGCTATCCGCGCGACCTCTACAAATTCTATAAGGTGGTGATCGACGTGCGCGACCCGTGGCTTCACAACCGCCGCCACAAGAACATCTACCGCAAGTATCGAGGCATACATACCCAGCCCGTGCGGCGCGACGCCCCCGACTACCGTCGCAATCCCGATCCCCGCAATCCTCACCGCACGCCCTATCGTCACGACAACCCGCCGCAGCGCCGCGACCAACGTCCCGCGCGCAACGATATCCGCAACTCGCGCAACAACGACACGGGCAAGGGTTACCGCACCGACGACCGCAATTCGCGTCCGAACCGAAACGGGCGGGTCGACAACGGCGGAGGTTCGAAAAAGGGCGCGACGCCGACACGTTCGACCGACAACGGCGGCAACCGACAAAAAGACGTCGACAAGAGCGGGTCGAATTCGTCGGGCAGCCGTTCGACGGGATCGCGCGGAAGGTAGCGGCCGCAATCCGAAACGTATCGCCCGACAAGCTGAACAAAACCTTAAAATCATACGATTATGAAAAAATTGATGTTATGCCTCATGGCGTTGGCCCTTGCGGCGCAGGCATCGGCGGGACTGCTGCCCAAAGCTAAAATCGGTATCAAGGCGGGTATGGACTACCAGACCAACGACCTTAAAAGCACGATAAGCAACATCGACTTCAACTCCAGCACGGGATGGTTCGCAGGGATCCAGAGCGACCTGAGCTGGGGCATGTTCGGCATCCACCCCGAACTCCTCTACTCGCATAACAAATTCGACGTCGGCGGCGCGGACGGGAGCATGAAGATGAGCAAATTGGATCTGCCGTTATTGCTGGAGGTAAAGCTCTTGGGCATACTCGCATTGCAGGCGGGCCCCTCGTTCAACATCATGACCGACACGGGCGGCAAAACCGACGGCGCGAAGTGGGACATAAAGCGTCCCGCCGTCAACTATGCTTTGGGCGTGGAGGCGCGAATATGGAAACTCTCCGTTTCGGCGCGCTACAACGGCGCATTCAAGAAAAGCGAGGTGTTCGGCTACACCACGGGCAAGAACAAGATCTCGACATTCCAGCTCGGCTTGGGATACTATTTCTGACATAAAATTATCCTCGGCAGCCGCAACGGCTGCCGAGGATATGTTTACGCTTAGCGTAACTTCGCGCGACCGCGGTCACTCCCGCTCGAACTCGCTCCAGTCGGGGGCGAACTTGTGCATGAGCGTGCGCACGAAGAAGTCGTAACGCTTGTGGTCGCCGAACGCGCCGCCCATCGTGTGGCGTTCGCCCGGGAGCACCACCAACTCGAAATCCTTGCCCGCCTTTATCAAGGCGTTCACCACCTGCATGGTGCTCGCGGGATCGACGTTGTCGTCCATCTCGCCCACCACCAGCATCAACGGGCGGCGAAGAAGATGCGCCATCTCGACATTGCTGCTCGCGGCGTACGACTCGTCGACGGGATACCCCATCCACTGCTCGTTCCACCATATCTTGTCCATGCGGTTGTCGTGACATCCGCACGCGCTGTAAGCCGCCTTGTAGAAGTCGGGGTACTGCAACACCGCCGCGGTGCTCTCCTGACCGCCCGCCGAGCAGCCGTAAATACCCACGCGGTCGATATCCATATAGGGATACTTCGCGGCCGCGGCGCGAATCCACGCCATGCGGTCGGGCAGCCCCGCATCTTTCAGATTCTTGTAGCACACCTCCTCGAACTCCTTCGATCGGAAACTCGTGCCCATGGCGTCGAGCTGCACCACGATGAATCCCAACTCGGCGAGCGAAGTCATGTTCCAGTTGTAGGGCATGAAACTCTTGGGCACGTAGGCGCTGCCCGGACCCGCATAGATGTACTCGACAACGGGATAGCTTTTCGACGGGTCGAAGTTCGACGGACGCTGTATGAGTCCCCACATCAAGGTCTTGCCGTCGCGGCCCGCCGCGGCGAACACCTCGGGTTCGCGCCATCCTTCGGCCTTGAGAGCCGATATGTCGGCCTGCTCGAGCTTCATCACGAGTTTGCCCGTGCGGCCGTCGCGCAACTCCGTCACGGGAGGCGTGTCGGCCTTGGAGTAGGTGTCGACCAGATAACGACGGTCGGGCGAGAATACGACCGAATGCTCGCCCTCCTCGGGGGTGAGGCACACCAGATCGCGGCCGTCGAGACCGATGCGGTAATAATGCACCAGATAGGGATCCTCCTTGCGGTTCATGCCGCTGGCGGTGAACCAGATCACGCCCTGCTCCTCGTCGACGCGGTCGATGCCGCGCACATACCACTCGCCCGAGGTTATCTGCCGCTCCACCTCGCCCGTCGCCACGTCGTAAAGATAGATATGGTTGTGGTTGTCGCGCTCGCTCGTCCACAGCAATTTCCTGCCGCCGTCGATAAAACGACGCCACAGACGGCTGTAATTCACGAATTTGTCACTCGTCTCCTCCACCACGGCGCGCACCGCGCCCGTCGAAGCCGAGTACTCCAACAAGCGGTAAACCTTGTGGCCGCGCTCGTTGTATTCGAAATAGATCTTGTCGCTGTCGTCGCCCAACCAATAGGGGTAGCCCAGATTATACTGGCGCGCGAATAGTTCGGTAGCGGGCGCGAATGTCTCGCCCGTGGCCACGTCGACGATACGCGGCTCGCGGTAGTCGAGATCGTCCCCGGGCTTGCAATACTCCATCGTGTGGAGCTTGGGCTGTAATTGATCCGCGGGCGACGACTCCACGAAGCTGACGTAATGTTTCTCGGCGCGGCGCAGCTTGCTCGCCGCGATGCGGCGGCCGTCGGGCGACCAGTTCATGTACACCGAGTAGTAGAATCCCATACCGCCGTCCGACGTCACGGCGCGCTCCTCGCCGCTCGCCACGTCGCGCACATATATATTATGGTTCTTCACGAAAGCCTCCGTCTTGCCGTCGGGACTGCGGACGGGACCGCCCTCGGTCTCGGGATCGGTCACCATCCAGTGTTTGGCGGGGGCCTGCGGGCCGCTCGGCCGACGCTCCTCGGGCTCGGGCAGCCCCAATGCCGCGCGAACCTCCCCGATTGTCTTGTAGTCTGCGCGACTCTTCGACGCCACGTCCACCACGCGGTAGATATCGCCCTCGGGAGTGTGAGAACGATAGTAGAATTTGTCGCCCTGCTCGGTCCACGTCACGCCGCTCGCGGTACCCGTGACCTTGTCCCATGAAAAACGCCGCGGCGCATCGAACGCGCGGCGGTAGTCCTCGACCTCGCCCTGCGCAACCGCCGCGAGTGCCATGCACGAAGCCGCCGCGGCAGCGAGGAGTCCTTTTGCCGTAATCATATTGCCGATGAATTTTGAAGTTTCGGGTTCATGCCCTCCGCGCCGACGGCGGAAAGCATCGCAAATATAGCGAAAATATAACTGTCCGACAAGGCGGGATTCGCATTTCATCATTTGCGGAGTTCGGAAAATAAGGAATGGCGGAGGCGGCGAAATGCGGTTCATCACCCCTGCGGGACGGTTGACCACCCTATTTGGTCGTTTCACCCCAAGATATGGGACGAATAATAATAATTTTAACTAATTTTGACACATAATCAACCCGCAGAATTACCGCAACTAAACAACCAAGCAATGAAAAAGATCCTATTCTGTATCCTGTTCTCGCTGTCGGCCGCCACGGTCTTCGCGCAATCGAAGGGAACCGTAAACGGAACCGTAGTCGACAAGCAGAAAGAGGGAGTCGTGGGCGCCGTGCTCGAACTCACGTCGCTGCGCGACACGCTCCAGAAGAAATACACCACCTCGGCCATACGCGGCGCATTCCAGTTCAAGTCGGTGCCCGAGGGAAAGTACAGAATATCGTCGTCTTCGCTCGGTTACAAGGATACGGTGCAGATGATATCGGTCGCGGGCGGCAAGGCCCTCGACATGCCCGCTTGGGTGATGGAGGAGGACGCGCAGCAGATCGACGCCGTGAGCGTCACCACGCAGGCCGTGCGCACCACCATCAACGGCGACACCATAGTCTACAACGCGTCGGCATATAAGGTGATGCCCGACGCCGACACCGACGAGCTGCTGGCCAAGATGCCCGGCATCACGGTCAACGGCGGCAGCGTCGAGGCGCAGGGCGAGACGGTGCAGAAGATCCTCATCGACGGCCGCGAGTTTTTCGGCAACGACGTGGCCACGGCCATCAAGACCCTGCCCGCCGAGGCGGTGAAGTCGGTGGAGGTGTTCGACAAGCTGAGCGATCAGGCCGAATTCTCGGGCATCGACGACGGCAACAGCTACAAGGCGATCAACATCGTCACCCACAACAAGATGAAGACCGCCGTATTCGGCAAGATGAACGCCCAGTACGCTTTCGAGCCGCGCTCGAACGACGACACGCAGCATTACGGCTCGACGGACGGCAACCTGAACTTCTTCCGCGAGAAGTCGAAGACCACCCTGCGCTTCGCGGCCAACAACATGAACGGCAACAGCCAGTCGAAGATGGCTTACGGAGGCTTGAACTACATCAACGCTTGGGGCGAGCAGGACCGCATAAAGCTCGAAGGCAGCTACGGCTACAACACCAATAACAACAAACATTACAGTTGGCTCGAACGCGACTATTTCCTGACCGAGGAGGAGATCGCGTCGGGATCCGACGAGATATACGAGCACTACGAGTCGAACAGCCGTTCGCACAGCAAGGGCAACGGCCACAACTTCAACGTCCGTTTCGAAGACCGCATAAGCCAGCGTCAGCGATTGATGGTCCGCGCGCAGCTATCGTTCAGCGGCAACGACTCCGACGGATCGTCGTCCAACGAATACTATCCCATCAGCGGCATCGACCACATCACCCTCTCGAACTGGAACATGGGCGACAACAACTCGCTCAACACGGGCGTCAACGGCAACTACTTCGCGCGTCTGGGCGAAAAGGCGGGCCGCACCATACACGTCAACTTCAGCGCCGACTACTCGACCAACGATTCGGGCAGCGAGAACTACTCGGAAAAGGCCGTCGACAACTTCATCCGCCAGCGTTCGAGCGCCGACAACTACAACTACCACCTCAACGGCGGCATCACTTACGCCGAGCCCATCGGCAAGCAGGCGCAGGTGACGATAGGTTACAACGTCGGCTACCGCTACTCGAACGCCGACCGTCTGACGCACCTCTACAACTTCGAGACGGGCGAATACGAGGAGCAGATAAGCCCCGAATACTCTAACCGCAACAACACCTCGTACCTCACGCAGCGCGTCGGCCCGGGATTCCGTTACGGCAAGGAGGGCACCTCGATATCGGGTCAGGTGACCTACCAGAACGTGTCGATGAACAGCGACCGCGAGTATCCCGCCGTGTACGTGCTGCCCGAGAAGAAGTTCGACAACATCACCTACTCGATCATGAGCCGCATAAAGCTCAACATGGAGAACCGACTCTCGCTGCGCATCAACTCGAGCACGTCGAATCCCTCGGTCAACCAGTTGCAGGATGTGGTCGACATATCGAACGTGAACAACATCTATGCGGGCAATCCCCATCTGCGCCCGTCGTACTCGCACCGCATGAATCTGGGCTACATCCACTCGGGCATCGAGAAGGGCACCACCTTCTCGATCGACATCGGCGGATCGAAGAACCAGAAGCAGATTGTGGATTCGGTGGTGATGAACCAGCCCGGGTACGAGGTTTACAGCCCCGACGGCGAACTGCTCACCACGCTCTCGCCCACGGGACAGTTCCGCAAGCCCGTCAACATATCGGGCAACTGGAACTACCACGGAGGCGTGTCGTACGGATTCCCCCTCAACTTCATGGGTTGCAACTTCAACGTATACGCCAACGCTTCGTACGGCCAGTCGCCCTCGATCCTCAACGGCGTGGTGAACCACTCGCGCCAGTTCAACACGGGCGGCGGCGCCTCGCTCAGCAGCAACTTCAGCCAGTACGTGGATTTCAACTTCCACTATTCGCCCCAATACAGCAAGGTGACCAACACCATGTCGAAGAACGGCGACAACGAATATCTGCGCCACTCGGCCAACGCCAACGTGCGCGTGGTGTTCGGATTCGGACTAACGCTCCACGCCAACGGCCACTACAGCAAATACGTGGGATTGAGCGACAACAGCAAACGGCTCAACAACGAGGAGTTGATCTGCAACTTCGGCTTGGGTATGAAGGTGCTCAAGAAGATGGGCGAGGTGCAGCTCATAGCCAACGACGTGTTCAACCAGAACACGGGCTTCGGACGTTCGTGGAACTCGCTCTACATGCAGAACTCGCGCAGCAGCGTCATAGGCCGCTACTTCGGCGTGAAGTTCTCGTACAACCTGCGCCGTTACGGCAAGACCCGCAAGGGCGAGACGATAGACGAGAGCGGCGTGCGACGCAACAACGGCGACTTCCGCCGCAACGCAGGTCCGGGCGGATTCGACGGCGGCCCCGCGCGTATGGGCGGCGCGATGCGCATGGGCGGCGGAGGCCCGGGCAGATTCTAAAGAGGCCCGCATGGGGCGGCGGCGAACTGCCGACATCGCGATGCGATGTCGATATTCCCGATCGAAATTGGAAATGTTTACAAAACACAACCCTCCCCGCAAGCTATCTTGCGGGGAGGGTTGTTCTTACATACCGCACTTATTACACGGTCGCGGGCTCGTAAACGCTCTCGTCGGTAAGGCAGGTGAGCAGAGAATCGGTATCCTTCTCCTCCTTCAGGATCGCCTCCAACTCGCGGGCGACCTTCTCCTCGCCCATCAGGCGCGCGAAATGCACCAGCGTGCCGTACGACGCGATCTCGTAATGCTCCGATTTCTGAGCCGCCAAGATCAGGCCGGCGTCGCGGGTATAGGTATCCTTTTCGGTATCCTCGATGATGCTCTCCGCCTCGGAGATGAGTCCCGCCATAGCGTCGCACTTCTTCGCCTGAGGAGTCTTGCCCAGAAGCTCGAAGACGTGCTTCAGACGCTCGATCTGACCGTCGGTCTCGACTATGTGGTTGCCGAAGGCCTCGGCGAGCTTAGGATTGGTCGCAGCCTTCTTCATCTTCTTGAGAGCCGCCGACAGATGTTTCTCGGCCCAATATACGTCCTTGATCTGGTCGATGAAGAACTCGCGGAACTGCGCCGATTCATGCTTGGTTTGATTTTTCATAATCGTATCGTTTTATGTTCATAAGGTTGTCGCGTACAGTCCCGTAAATCTCAATTTCCGTGCCGCGGCCGCAAAACGACCCGCCCCGACATCCGCAAAGGACATCGGAGCGGGTCTCCTTAAATTACTTTATGATTTGCTCGGTTAGGGCCTTGTTGATGTTCGTCAGAGTCGCGACGCCTCGTCGGCCGAGCCGCTCTCGACGCTCTTTTGGCGGAACGCCTTGCCGCTCTTGAAGTTCCACGACACGCCCACGCGCACGCTCATGTCCGAATAGAACTGGCGCACATCCACGCGGCGCACGAAGTCGGCGTGCTCGAACGAGAGGTTCTGCTCCAGCGGCAGGATGTTGCGCAGCGCGCACGTCACGGTCCACGAGTCGCCGAATTTCTTCTTGAGAGTGACGTTCATGCGGTGCTGCCCCTTGACTTTCGCGTTGCTCATCACCACGTTCGTCATGCCGCTGTAATCCACGTCGGCGAAGAACGACAGCGGGAGTTTGAAGCTCATCTGCGTCGACCACTGCGCCATGGTGTGGTCGGTCACGGGCGACGCGGCCGTCAGCTGCTGTCTGTAAGCCATGCCGTTGAACGATACGTTCCAGTCCCACCACTTGGTAATCGAGAAGGGGAGGTTGACCGAAAGAGTATAGAAATATTGCTTCGGCAGATTCTCCCACGTGAGGGTCAGCATGCGCGGATCGTCCTTGTCGACCACCGCCAACTGCTGTATGGCGTTGTTTTGCAAATTGGCGCTCAGCGTCAGGCTGTACTTGTACGCCAGCACGGCCGTGAGCGAGCAGGTATTCACGTACGAGGGGTCGAGCATGGGGTTGCCCGTCTGGTAGGTGTAGTCCGACACCTGCATTCTGTTGGGCGTGAGGCTCCAGAACCCGGGGCGCGAGATGGTGCGCGAATACTGCGCCACGAGCGAGTGCTTGCCCTCCTTGTCGAGACGGTACGAGATGTTGGCGTTCGGGAAGAGCGAGAAGTAGTCGCGGTCGATATCGGCGCCCTTGCCCTCGGTGAATGTATACTCGCCGCGCAGGCCCGCCACGACGCTCCAGCGGCCGTAATTCATCGAGGCCACGGCATAGAGCGCGCCGATGTTCTCGGTGTAAGCTATGTCGTAATCGTCGACCACCGAGGGCGTCCACACCCCGCCGTCGAGCCAACGGTAGCGCGCGTCGGCGTTTATCTCGTTGTAGGTATATTTGGCTCCCGCGCGCAGAGTCCAATGCTGCGACAGAATCTTGTCGCAGGCCGCCGTGGCTGTAGCCACGCGAAAGAGCGAACCCGTGCGGTCGAAGTAGAGCGAATCGGCCGTCGCACCCGACTCGGTGATCCGCGATATGTTGTCGGCGCCCGTCCGCGTGTCGCGCTGCGTGTAGTCGCCTATGAGCTTGAACGTCGAGCCGAGCGTGTCAATCTTCATGATGTAGTTGAACGTGGTCGAGAAGTTGTCGCGCTTGTCGAAGTTGTCGTAACGGCTCTCGCTGAACCGCTCGGCGCCCGCCGCCTTGTAAGAGGTGTGCGAATCGGTCACGTTGCCGTCGTTCCAACGCCAGTAGTCGAACGAGGCGCCCACGCTGTGGCGGGGATCGATCTCGGCCACCACAGAGAGGCTCGCTCCGCCGTCGCTCTCGTCGCTGCGGTCATCCGACGCCGCAGTCATCAACGCGTCGGTCGCATTATATACGGTGTTCTCCTCCGAGAGAGCCTTCTGCGACGAATTGCTGTACCAGCCCGACGCCGACAGGTCGAAACGCCCCGCATGGTAGTTGATCGAAGCCGACGGATCGTACGACGATCCCATGCCGTTATGCTGCGTGTACATCCTCACCGAACCCATCATGCCGTTGTCGAGGCGACGCTTCAACGTGATCTTTATCGCTCCGCCCGACGAATCGGCGTCGTGATCGGCGCCCGTCTGCGGGATCACCTCGATCTTGGCGATGTCCTCGGCGCGCAGATTGCGGACGTACTGCACCAACTCCTCGCCCGAGAGACGCACTTCGCGGTCGTTGATATACACCTTGGTGCCGCTCGCGCCGTTCACCGCGATCTTGTCGTCGTCGACCCACACCCCGGGCGACTGCCGCAGCAGATCGGCGCCGTCCTTGCCTATCGCGCCCGCCGAGTTGGCCACGTCGACCACGAAGCGGTCGGCCTCGCGGCGGATCATCTGCGCCGACACCACCACCTCGCCGATCGCGGTAGACGACTCCTCTAACACGATGTCACCCATATCGACCTCGCCGTCGCCCACGCTTATCGCGCGCTCCACGCTCTCGTATCCCACGAAATCCACCACCACCTTGTAGTCGCCGCGCGACAGCTTCATCATAAAACGGCCGTTCTCGTCGCTCGTCGCGCCCGCCGCCTGCTCGTCGCCCGACATGGCCACCACCGTGGCGTAACCCACCGCCGCACCGCGTTTGTCCGTAACGCGGCCGCGGACATCGCCCGCCGCGCGGCCCACGAACTCCGCGGCATCGGCTACGGTCGCGAACATGAGCGCGACCAAAACAATCGAAGAATAAAACTTTTTCATATCGCTGATGTTTGTTTCTATTTTCACGACGCAAATATAAATGCTCTTTTGCTATTATGCAACACAAAGTAGTAAATTTTTCGCATTTTTTTTTGTCGCACATATATTGCGATTGAAAAATAGTGTTACACTTATATATATAATGCGCGCCGAGTACTGTCGGAAAGGCAGTTGCGGCCGACGGACGCAAAAATTCCCCGTTGCATGCTGTACGTTAACCGAATAAGCACTATATTTGTCATCGGAAAACATAAAAACTATACGACTATGGCAAATAATATAACGATCTCCGATTCGATCAAATACATAGGAGTCGACGACCGCGACATCGACCTGTTCGAGAGCCAGTACGTCGTGCCCAACGGCATATCGTACAACTCGTACCTCATTCTCGACGACAAGATCGCCGTAATGGACACCGTCGACCGCCGCAAGGGCGACGAGTGGCTGCGCAATCTCGAGACGGCTCTGGACGGCCGCACGCCCGACTACCTCGTCACGCTGCACATGGAGGCCGACCATGCGTCGATCATCGCCGAGGCCATGAACCGCTACCCCGCGATGAAGATCGTGGGCAACGCCAAGACCTTCGCCATGACGGCGCAGTTCTTCGGCAGCGATTACGCCGACCGCCGCGTGGTGGTATGCGAGGGCGACACCCTCCCGCTCGGCAGCCACACGCTGCAATTCGTCATGGCTCCGATGGTGCACTGGCCCGAGGTGATGGTGGCTTACGAGCAGAGCGAAAAGGTTCTCTTCTCGGCCGACGGCTTCGGCAAGTTCGGCGCGCTCGACACCGACGAGGATTGGGCTTGCGAGGCTCGCCGCTACTACTTCAACATCGTGGGCAAGTACGGCGCGAACGTGCAGGCGTTGCTCAAAAAGGCCGCCGCGCTCGACATAGCGACCATCTGCCCGCTGCACGGCCCGATACTCAAGGAGAATTTGGGCTACTACATCGGCAAATACGACACGTGGAGCAGCTATGAGCCCGAGGACAAGGGCATATTCATCGCCTTCGGCTCGATACACGGCAACACCGCCGCCGCGGCTCGCCGACTGGCCGAGATCCTGCGCGAGAAGGGCGCGGAGAAGGTTTCGGTGTGCGACCTCGCGCGCGACGACATGGCCGAGGCCGTGGAGGACGCTTTCCGTTACGACCGCATGGTGCTCGCCTGCGCCACCTACGACGGAGGATTGTTCCCCGCGATGGAGACGTTCCTCTGCCGCCTGAAGAGCAAGAACTACCAGCGTCGCACCGTGGCTCTGGTCGAGAACGGCACGTGGGCGCCCGTCGCGGCGCGCGTCATGCGCGAGAAACTGGAGGCTATGAAGGATGTGCGCATAGCGGAGCCCGTAGTTACGATCCGTTCGGCAATGAACGCCGACACCGAAGCGAGGTTCGCCGAGCTGGCGGATGCGCTGGTGGGTTAGTCGAAGCTGTTCGTTACGAATAATGTCTCGCTTATGCGAGACTATCTTCGGCGGCTCGCACCTTCGGTGCGCCCCCCCCGCAGCCGCCGAAGATAGATACTCACGACAAATAATTACGCAAAAAAATATCCGGCCTTTTTCAAGGTCGGATATTTTTCGTCTCCGCCGGCGTCATATCTGCTTGCGCAGTCGCGCCACGGGGATATCGAGCATCTCGCGATACTTCGCCACGGTGCGGCGCGCGATGCAGTAACCCTTGGCGTTGAGAATGTTCATCAACGTCTCGTCGGTGAGCGGGTGCCGCTTATCCTCCTCGTCGATGCAGGTCTGGAGCAGGTTCTTGATCTCGTAACTCGACACTATCTCGCCGCTCTCGGTCTGCATGGCCTCCGAAAAGAGCGACTTGAGGAGTATGATTCCGAAATGCGTCTGCGCGTACTTGCTGTTCACCACGCGCGATATGGTCGAAACGTCCAACCCCGTGCGGTCGGCGATGTCCTTCAGGATCATGGGTCGCAGCTTGCTCTTGTCGCCGTCCTTGAAATACTCCTTCTGGAAGTTCAGTATCTCCTGCATGGTGCGCATCAGCGTGTCGTGACGCTGCTTGATGGCCGAGATGAACCACTTGGCCGAGTCGATCTTGCTCTTCACGAACTGTATCGCCTCGCGGTTCTTCTCCGCGACGGTGCCGTTCGAGGTCACCATGTCGCGGATCATCTCCATGTAGCGGCGGTTGATCTTCACCTCGGGGATATTGTAGGAGTTGAGCGAAAGCTCGAACTGCCCGTCGTGGTAGTCGATCCGAAAGTCGGGAATTATATAAGGAGTGGTATCCATACCCCCCTCCGAATAGAGGTTCCCGGGCTTGGGCGAGAGGTGGCGGATCTCCTCGATAGCGTCGCGGAACTCCTCCTCGCCGACGCCGAGGCGCGACATGAGTTTCTCGTAATGCTTCTTGACGAACTCCTCGAAATAGGAGGTCACGATCTTGCGGGCCAGCCTCTTCGCGGGCGAGTCCATGCGTCGCAGCCTCATCTGCAACAGCAGACACTCCTGAAGATTGCGCGCGCCGATTCCCGCGGGTTCCAGTTGATGGATTATGCCGAGCACGCGCTCCAACTCGTCGGGCGCGACCTCTATGCCGAGCGAAAAGGCTATGTCGTCCGATATGGAATCCAGATCGCGGCGCAGATAACCGTCCTCGTCGATGCTGCCCACCAGAAACTCGGCGATGCGCATGTCGCGATCCGAGAGGTTGCGGTAACGCAACTGCTCGGCGAGATACTCCTGCATCGAGCGGCCCTCGGTTATGTTCACGGGACGCTGCTTGTCGTCTTTCGAAAAGTTGTTTATGCGGCTCTTGTAACTCGGGGTGTCGTCGTCGCGGATATAGTCGTCGACCGATATCTTCTGCACCTCCTCATCGTCGGATGCGTTCTCCTCCTCTTCGAGCACGATGTTCTCCTCGATCTCCTGCTTCACGCGCTGTTCGAGCTGCATCGTGGGCAGCTCCAGCAGCTTTATCATCTGTATCTGCTGCGGAGAGAGAGTCTGTTGCAGTTTCTGAATCTGACGTTGTGAAATAGCCATTGCGTTACATTTTTAGCTGTTATACACTTCCACATTCGACAGGTCTCTTCGGGGGCCGAACGTCGATCCGCCTCGTACGGACGTCGTATCGGGCAAGGGGCGGCCGACCGCCTCGGGCATCGCCTCGGATATCGAACCGACGTGACGGCTCGGATCGGGCCGGCGGCCGCGCGTCAACGGTTGCGCGCCTCCACGGCGCGGACTATCGCGCGCGCCCAGCGTTTGGCGAGCTTGCGCGCGCCCTCCTCGTTGGGATGCAGGTAGAAAACTCCCGCGTTGCCGTTCTCGGGGAAACAGAGTTTGCGATAGTTAGCGCGGAAATATTCGAAACTCTTGAAATCGCCCAGATATATGTCGTCGTTGTTGTCGACCAAGTCGATCAGCACGTTGGCATAGCCCAGCAGGCGCTTCTGCCCCGCCACCAGATACATGGCCCCGTTGTAGGTGTTGGGGCTGTACCAGATCGGACGCTGGAGCACGAAGATAGCGTCGGGACACATCTCGCGCAGACGCCCTATGATGGTCAGCAGATTGCGTTTGTAATCATCGTTCGACACGGGCGCGCCGAGCGGACCCGACGAAGCCGAGTCGTTGGTGCCGAGCATGATCGAAAAGACGATGGGTTCGTAACTGATGGCCTGCAACTCGCCCACGGCCTGTTCCACGCGCTTGAAATCGGCTTCGCGCGCAGGCAGGAAATCGACTGTCGTGGCTCCCGAGCGGCCGCAGTTGCGGTAGTTGACGTCGGCGCCGAGCATACGGCCCGCGTATTCGGCCGCGAACACCGGAGGGGCGGTCTTCGCCTTGTCGGCGTGGAGCGCCCCTTCGGTAATGCTGTTGCCGATGAATACGAGGTTGCACGTTCTCGACGCGCGCCGACGGGCGGAGGCCTCTCCTCCTCCCGCGAGGCATGCGAGCAGTACGAACAATATCAGTCTCTTCATATCAATCGATTTATATTTCAATGTGTCGGCATCATATTGTCGCAATCTCGACTTTGACGGCCGCCACTTGCGGCCCGAGGCCGCATTTACAATTCTGACCCTCCCCTATCCCCTCCTCGGAGAGGACTTAGGTCGCTGCGCTCCGAGTACAAAGAGGATCGGAGCGAACAGCGGTTCCTGCCACAGCGTTAAAACTCCGCGTTGTTCGGCGTGCGCGGGAACGGGATCACATCGCGGATGTTGCCCATGCCCGTGACGAAGAGCAACAGACGCTCGAAGCCCAGTCCGAAGCCCGAGTGGGGCGCCGAGCCCCAGCGGCGGGTATCGAGATACCACCAGATATCGGCCTCGTTCATTCCGAGTTCCTTCACTCTTGCAGAAAGTTTGCCATAGTCGGCCTCGCGCTCCGAACCGCCTATTATCTCGCCTATTTTGGGGAACAGCACATCCATCGCGCGCACGGTGCGGCCGTCCTCGTTCTGCTTCATGTAGAAGGCCTTGATCTCCTTCGGGTAGTTGATAAGGATGACAGGGCGTTTGAAGTGCTCCTCGACGAGGTAACGCTCATGCTCCGACTGGAGATCGCAACCCCAGTCGCAGGGGAACTCGAACTTGCGGCCCGAGGCCTTCAGTATCTCGATGCCCTCGGTGTAGTCGAGGCGCACGAAGTCGTTGTGAAGCACGAACTCCAGACGCGAGATGAGCTCGTTATCCCACATCTTGTTCATGAACTCCAGATCCTCGCGGCAGTTCTCGAGCGCGTAACGGATCAGGTATTTCAGGAAATCCTCGGCCAGATCCATGTTGTCGTCCAGCTCGAAGAATGCCATCTCGGGCTCGATCATCCAGAACTCGGCCAAGTGGCGCGGGGTGTTGGAGTTCTCGGCGCGGAACGTGGGGCCGAAGGTATAGATTCGGCCGAGCGACAACGCTCCGAGCTCGCCCTCCAGCTGACCCGACACGGTGAGGTTGCAGGGTTTGCCGAAGAAGTCCTTCGAGTAGTCCACCTTGCCGTCCTCGGTGCGCGGAGGGTTGGCTATGTCGAGCGTGGTGACGTTGAACATCGCGCCCGCGCCCTCGCAGTCCGAACCCGTGATGAGCGGAGTGTGGAGGTAGTAGAAGCCGTTGTCGTTGAAATATTTGTGAATGGCGTAAGCCATGGCGTGACGGATGCGGAGCACCGCGCCGAAGGTGTTGGTGCGCGGACGCAGATAGGCTATGTCGCGCAGGAACTCCAGCGAGTGTCCTTTCTTCTGCAAGGGATAGGTCTCGGGATCGGCCGTGCCGTATATCTCGATGGCCGAAGCCTGCACCTCGACGCCCTGACCCGACGCGGGCGACTCCACCAGACGGCCGTCCACGCGGATGCAGGCTCCCGTGGTGACGAGCTTGAGGGTGTTTTCGTCGAAATTGGCCAAGTCAACGACTATCTGTATGTTGGCGGCGCACGAACCGTCGTTCAGCGCGATGAATGCCACGTTCTTGTTACCTCGCTTGGTGCGCACCCAGCCCTTTACGGTAATGTCGCTGCCCGTTGCGCCCGATTTCAGAATCTCTGCAATTCTCGGAGTTTTCATGTCAAGTCCTTTCTTTCGTCAAAAATTAACCTTAGCGGCCCTTCGGCGCCCTCGACGCCCGCCGCCGCTATCAAACCACAAAGGTATGCAATAATTTGCTATTTGTCAAAAAAAAAGTACCTTTGCAAACGGTACGGCGCGACGCACAGCCGCGGGCGGCCGCGGGGCGGCGGCCAACTGCCGATATCGATAAAAGAGACGACTAAAACTTAAGATACGCTCTTATGAGACGACTGATTCTTGCGGGGGCAGCCCTGCTCGCCACACTGGCGGCCGACGCACAGGGGCCGCGCGTGTGGCGTTCGGAATTTCTGACATACGACAAACGCGAGGACGCCGCGGCCGACAAGCGTGACGCCACGGCGGGATACATGGCCTTCACCCCCCGACGCATAGCCGTCGCGGGCGGCGAGGCGCGCTTCGTGCAGAAGGTGGAGATCGACGCGACGATGAACGACTACAACATCTTCTTCCACATCGAGAACGCGGGCATGGCCTTCACGCTGTTCATCAACAACGAAGCCGTCGCCGAGGTCGACGACCCCTACACCCCCGCCGATTTCCTCATATCGCCCTACATGCGTCAGGGCGTGAACGAGATCATGGTGGGCGTACGTCCGAGCCGCACGCCTCAACTGCACGAAAACGTGTTCCAGCCCGCTTTCGAGCAGTTCGAGAACAGTTACATCTTCGTGCAGCGTCGTCTGGCGGTGCGCGACTTCGACATCGCGCTGGTGCCCGACAGCACGCGTCAATACGCCAAGCTCGAGCTGGACGTAGTGGTCGCCAACGACTTCAATTTCAAGGAGACCATACAGGTGGGCTTCGACATCTACAACCCCAAGGGCAAACTCATGGAGTACAGCGTGAACGAGCTGGAGGTCGAGGGCCGCTCGACGGACACGCTGCGCTTCAACCCCGACATCTACCACGCATACGACTTCAAATGGGGCGACGGACAGCCGCCGCTTTACGACGTGATGATATACGTCAAGCGCAACGGCATGCTGTGGGAGTACATCCCGCTCAAAGTGGGTTTCGGCAAGACGGAGTACCGCGACGGCAGGTTCTACCGTTTCGACAACATACTGCACGTGCAGAAAAAGGAGCATTTCAACGCCTCGGAGGACCGCCACAAGACTTTCGTGGCGATCGAGCAGCTGAAGCTGCGCGGCTACAACACCCTCTGCCCCGACTATCCCCAGCCCAAGTGGTTTTACGACATGTGCGACAAGGCGGGCATGTTCGTCATCGACCGCGCCAACATCAACTCGCCCACCAACAGCAACATCCGTTCGGTGGGAGGCACCCCCGCAAACGACCCCGCGCTGGTCGAGGAGTACCTGACGCGCGTGAAGTCGATGTACTACCGTTCGCGCAACCACTCGTGCGTGATAGGCTTCGCGCTGGGCGGCGCCGACTCGGGCAACGGCTATTGCATGTACAAGGCTTACGAATGGCTCAAGTCGGTGGAAAAGGAGCGTCCCGTGTTTTACGAGGGCGCCGAGGGCGAGTGGAACACCGATCTGTAACCCCACGCGACGCACACGCATGAACATCGATCTCATAATGGTCGGCAAGACCGATTCGGAGGAGGTGGAGAGCCTTTTGGCCATGTACGCCAAGCGCATCAACCGCTATTGCCGCTTCACGGTGACCACTCTGGCCGACGTGCGCAACACCCGCAACATGGCCCCGAACCGACAGAAACAGCTGGAGGGCGAAGCCATCCTGCGCGGCGTGGGCGACGGCGACTGCCTCGCCCTGATGGACGAGCGCGGCGCGGAATACACCTCGCCCGAGTTCGCGGCGTGGATGCAGAAACGCATGTCGAGCGGCGTGAAACGGCTTGTGATGGTAATCGGAGGCCCTTACGGCTTCTCGGACGCGGTATACGCCCGCGCCGACATGAAGCTGTCGCTCTCGCGCATGACCTTCTCGCACCAGATCGTGAGGGCCATCTTCGCCGAGCAGCTCTACCGCGCATTCACCATATTGAATAACGAACCCTATCACCACGAATGAGAATCCTGCGGACGCATATCGCGCTGCTCGCGCGCCGCTTGGCGCTGCTCTGGCTTGCGCTCGCGCTTTGCCGCGCCGTATTCTATCTCTACAATCTGCCGATCTTGGGAGCTGCGGAACTGCGGGGGGGGGTATTGATCGACCTGCTGCGCGGGGCGTTAAAGTTCGACACTGTATCGGTGCTCTATGTCAACGCGCCGTTCATCCTGCTGTCGCTCGTGCCGCTGCACCTGCGCGAACGCCGATGGTGGCAGTCGATGACGTATTGGTACTACATGATCGTCAACTCCACGGCCATCGTGGCTCTCAATCTGGCCGACGCGGTATATTTCCGCTATGCGCAGAAGCGTTTCACGGCCGACGAGATACTCTTCGCCGACAACGACAACTCGTTCAGGCTCATCGTGAAGTTCGCCGCCGAGAACTGGTATCTGGCAGTGGCGGGCGCGCTCCTCACAGCCCTCTTGGCCCGGGGATACGGCCGCCGCATAAAGCCCGAGCCTATCTTCGCGGGCGCGTGGTACTACTTGGCGGGCATCCCCGTCCTGCTGCTCGCCGCGACGCTCACGGTGGGCGGCATCCGCGGAGGTTTCACCAAGATGACGCGCCCCGTCACGCTGTCGAACGCCACGCTATACACGGCCGACAACTCGCTGGCGACCATGATCCTGAGCAACCCGTTCTGCGTGCTGCGCACTGCGGGATCGGGCGGCAAGCTGCATTACGAACGCTATTTCGACGACGAAACCCTGCGGTCGATCTACACCCCCGAGCACCGTCCGTCGGCCGACGCGGGCGACACGGAGCTGACGGGACGCAACGTGGTCATATTCGTCTTGGAGAGCTTCTCGGCCGAGCATTCGGCCCTGCTGTGCCCCGACCTCTATGCCGACAAGGAACAAAAAGGCTACACCCCGTTCCTCGACTCGCTCATGCGGCAGAGCTACACCTTCCACCGCATGTACGCCAACGGCAAGCGGTCGATTCAGGCCTTGCCCGCGGTGTGGAGCTCCATACCGTCGTTCAAGACGCCGTTCGTGCTGATGCCCCAATCGATGGGGACCACGCGCGCCCTCCCCGCCATACTCAAAGACAAGGGTTACGAAACGATGTTCTTCTGCGGCTCGGACCGAGGTTCGATGGGCTTCGGCGCATACGCGCGGGCCGTGGGCATCGACGACCTCCGCAGCCGCGAGGATTACGAGGCGGCTCACGGCAAGGGCGATTTCGACGGCTACTGGGGAATCTGGGACGAGGAGTTCATGCAATATATGGGCGAGACGCTCTCAGAGGCGCGGCAGCCATTCTTCTCGACGATGTTCACTCTCTCGTCGCACCACCCCTTCGTCATACCCGAACGTTACGCGGGGCGGCTCCCCGAGGGGCTCACGGCCAACCACAAGTGCGTGGCCTACGTCGACGAGGCGTTCCGCCGATTCTTCGACCGCTTCGGCGACGAGGAGTGGTTCCGCAATACGGTCTTCGTCTTCGTGGCCGACCATGTGTCGAGCGAGAAGTTCTCCGAAGCGTTCCGCCGCTCGCCCGACGACTACCGCATCTTCGGATTCATCTATGCGCCCGAGAGCTCGCTCTTCGGCGAGCATCGCACGCCCGTGTCGCAGATCGACATCATGCCCACGCTGCTGGGCCTGCTCGGCAACCGCGAGCCCTACTTCGCCTTCGGCCGCGATATCTTCAACGAATACGCGGGCACGCCCTTTGCGATCAATTACGACAACAACATGTTTCAGGCGATCACCGACCGCTATCTGATACGCTTCGACGAGCGCGAGGTACGCGGCATATACGCCCTCGACGACATTAAGCACGAACGCAACCTCGCGGGCGAGGTGTCGGCCGAAGATGTGGAGCGACGGTTGAAAGCCATCATACAGAGCTATTACGACAGAGTGGAGAACAAAAACTATACGGTCGATGATTCGGTTCAAAGAGATTCTGTTGACGGATAAACCCGCCATCGCTCGCCGACTCGCCGCGGCGGGCATCCCCTCCTGCGACTACACTTTCGGAAACATATACTCTTGGCGGCACGCTTACGGCAGCCTGTGGGCCGAGACGGACGACGTCATGGCCGTGCGTTTCGAGCTGGGCGCCGAGGGCTATCGCGGCTACATGCTCTCCGAGCAGGGCGACTACTGCCGCATCGTGCCCGAACTCATGGCCGACGCGCGCGCCGAGGGCATACGGTTCCGCATGGTGGGAATGAGCCGCAGCGGCGCGGAGGCGTTCTGCCGCTGGGCCGACGGTCATTACGGACTCGACGCCGAGGGACGCGCAGCGGTGTGCGATACCGATCCGGCCGACTGCGCGCGTCAGGGCAGCGAGTGCTTCGCCGTGTGCGACAACCGCGATTACCGCGACTACATCTACTCCGTGGAGGATCTGTGCAACCTCACGGGACGCAAATACCAGCCCAAGCGCAACCACGTCAACCGTTTCGAGTCGATGTACGAATATACGTTCGACGAGCTCCGCCCCTCCGATTTCGCCGAGTGCATGCGTCTCGAACGCGAGTGGCAGCGGCGCAAGGAGTCCGCCGAAGCGCGCGGCGCCGAGCACGAGGCGGAGATGTCGGAGGAGCAGCGGGCCATAGCCGAAGCGTTGGCAGCGTACGACGAACTGGGGCTTTACGGCGGCGTGCTGCGCGTCGACGGGCGCGTGGCGGCGTTCACATACGGCTCGGAGCTCACGCCCGAGATATTCTGCACCCACATCGAGAAGGCCGACGCCTCGTACGAGGGCGTCTTTCCCATGATAAACCGCTGCTTCGCGCGGGCCTTGGCGGCGCGGGGATACAAATACGTCAACCGCGAGGAGGATATGGGCCTCGCGGGGTTGCGCCGCTCGAAGATGTCGTACCACCCAGTCGCGATGCAGGAGAAGATGACCGTCGCGGCGCTCACGCTGCGCGAGATAGAGTGCCGCGATCTGTGGCAGAGAGTCTTCGGAGACACGAGAGAGTTCGTCGATCTCTTTCTGAGCGAGGTGTACAAACCCGAGAACACTCTGGTGCGTTACGCCGACGGACGCGTGGCGGCCATGCTGCATATAGTCGACATCAAGACTTCGTACGGCCCGACGGGATACCTCTATGCCATAGCGACCGACCACGCAAGCCGAGGTCGGGGTTTGGCGTCGGAGCTTATAACCGAGGCCGTAGCGTCGCTTCGCGAGCGCGGATACAAAGCCGCCATGCTCATACCCTCCGAACCGTCGCTCAAGGACTTTTACGCCCGTTTCGGATTCGAAGACCGCGAATACGAACTCGACTTCTCCGAGGGGTTCGACCTCGGCACGGGCGACCCCGAGCACGATCGGGCGATGGTGCTGGAGATAGGGTAAGCCACCTCCGCACCATAATTTATCTTCGGCTGCTGCGGGGGTCGCACCAAAGGTGCGAGCAGCCGAAGATAGCACCGCTGCGCGGTGCGTCGCATCGCGCTCCCACGCCCGAATCAGGATCATTGCGCGCATCGAAAAAATCAACTCGCGCACAAATCCTCCGAAAAAAATCTTTACATTTGTAAACGGCTCGGCAACCCCGCGCCCGACGGCGCGCAGGCCCGCCGACGCATGGCCGACTAACCTGAAAATCAATATTATCATGAAACGATTGCTGTTATTGGCGACTCTGTTCTTCTGGCTGCCCGCGGCGGCGCAGGTGAACGTCGCTTCGCTGAAAGTAAACCACATGACCGACCCGTCGGGCGTCACCGACCCCGCGCCCGTTTTCAGCTGGGTGCTCGAGAGCGGCGAACGCAACGTCATGCAGACGGCATACGAGATCCGCGTATTCGAGGGTCGCAAACCCGTGTGGAATTCGGGCCGCGTGGAGTCGGACAACTCCGTCGCCGTGCCTTACGAGGGCGCGGCGCTTAAATCGGGCACCCGTTACCACTGGCAGGTGCGCGTGTGGGACAACCGCAACCACGCATCGAAGTGGAGCGCGCGCGCCACATGGCTCACGGGCCTCTTCTCGATCGACGAGTTCGAGGCGCAATGGATCGAGCAACGGGAGCAGACCGAGGCCGCGCCGCTGTTCCGCAAATCGTTCGCGCTGAAGAAACCCGTGGCGTCGGCCGTGGCCTGCATCACCTCGCACGGCATGTACGAGGCCTACCTCAACGGCCGCAAGATCGGCGACGCGCACTATGCCCCGGGATGGACCTCGTACGACAAACGTCTGCAATACCAGACTTACGACGTCACCGACATGCTCGCGCGCGGCGAGAACGCCTTCGGCATCATGCTGGGCCGAGGCTGGTACCTCAGCCGTCTGGGATGGCCGAGCGGCGAGCACCGAATCTACGAATCGGACAGGCTCGGCGCGCTGGCGCAGATCGCGGTGACCTACACCGACGGTTCGCGCGAGGTGATCGCGACCGACGGCACATGGCGATCGTCGACGGGCGAGATACTCCACTCGGAGATATACGACGGCGAGACCATCGACCTCAACAAGCGTCAGCAGGGCTGGAACGCCGCGGGCTTCGACGACTCGGCATGGTCGGCGGTGCAGGTCGCCGATTACGGCAAGGACAATCTGGTGAGCAGCGAGAGCGAACCCGTCGTCACGCACGAGATCAAGAGCCCCGTGGCCGTCATAACCACCCCCGCGGGCGAAAAGGTGCTCGACTTCGGGCAGAACCTCGTGGGCCGCGAGATCCTTACATTCAAAGGAAAGAAGGGGCAGGAGATAGTCGTGTCGCACGCCGAGGTGCTGGACGAAAAGGGTAACTTCTACACCGTCAACCTGCGTTCGGCAAAGGCGCAGAGCCGTTACGTTTGCAGCGGCGGCGAGGACCGCTTCGAACCGACATTCACCTTTTACGGATTCCGCTACCTCAAAGTCGAGGGCATCGAGGGCGAGCTCGACCCCGAGAACTTCAAGGTCGCGGTGATATTCTCGGACATGGACGAGAACGGCAGCTTCACCTCGTCGAACGAGCAGGTGAACCGGCTCCAGAGCAACATACAGTGGGGACTGCGCGGCAACTTCGTCGACGTGCCCACCGACTGCCCCCAGCGCGACGAGCGTCTGGGCTGGACGGGCGACGCGCAGGTGTTTTTCCGCACCGCGACGTTCAACCGCGACGTACAGAACTTCTTCCGCAAATGGCTCAAGGACGTGGCGGCCGACCAGAAGCCCGACGGTCAGGTGACCGACGTGGTGCCCCACATCGAGGGGCTCACGGGCGCGGGCCACGTGGGTTGGGCCGACGTTGCAACCATCATCCCGTGGCAGCACTACATGGCTTACGGCGACAAGCGCATCCTCGAGAACCAGTACGAGAGCATGAAGGCGTGGGTGGACTGCATGGCCGCCCAGAGCGTCGACTATCTGTGGAACGTGGGCTGGCATTACGGCGACTGGCTCTTTTACAGCGTCGACAACGACGTGGCGGGCGACTCGGCCGTGACCTACCGCCCCCTCATACAGCAATGTTTCTTCGCCAACTCGGCCGACATAGTGTCGAAGGCCGCCGCGACGCTCGGCAAGACCGCCGACGCCGAGAAGTACGCCGAACTCGCGCGCAAGGCGAAAGAGGCATTCCGCAACGCCTACCTCACCCCCGCCGGATATTTGGTATCGGCCACGCAGACGGCATACGTGCTGGCGCTCAACTTCGACATGCTGCCCGACGACATGAAGGCCAAGGCCGCCGCGCATCTGGCCGAGCGCGTGGACCATTACGGACATATCACCACGGGATTCCTCGGAACGCCCTACATCTGCCACGTGCTGACCGAGAACGGTTACACCGACCACGCCTACCGCCTGCTGCTTCGCCAGCAATACCCGGGATGGCTCTACCCCGTTACGATGGGCGCCACCACCATCTGGGAGCGTTGGAACTCGATGATGCCCGACCGCACCATACCCGACAACGGCATGAACTCATTCAACCACTACTCTTACGGCGCGATCGGCGACTGGCTCTACCGCGACGCCGCGGGATTGCGCGAGACCTCGGCGGGCTTCAAGACCATCGCCGTCAAACCGCACGCGGGCGGCGGCTTCACCTCGATGAAGGCCGAGCAGAACACCCCTTACGGCCGCGCGGCCGCCGAGTGGCATGACTCTGCCGACGCTTTCACGCTCGAAGTCACGATCCCCGCCAACACCACGGCCGAGATTTACGTGCCGTCGACCTCGGCCGACACCGTGACTCTCGACGGCGCGGCGTTGTCGGATGCCGAGGATGCCGTTTGCGAGGGACACGCCGACGGCTACACGAAAGTAAAGGTCGGCTCGGGAACCTACAAGTTCGCGGCGACGAAATAACGGCCGCGTATCGGCCATCGACGGCTCCGCTTCACACGGGGCCGTTTTTCGTTTGCAATCCACCTGCCGCTCATACCCGGTTCGACGACGAACGGCACGCCCGAACTCCGAATTTTCTTTTTGCGCGGCCGCACGATATTTGCGCAAATTTTCTTAATTTTGCAAAGATTTTGATTCATCCGGAAATATCGTAAAACAAAATAAATAACTTGAACTATGGCCGATTTCATCTATCAGGAACCCTACCCAATCGAGAAGGACACAACCGAGTACGAACTGCTCACCACGGATTACGTGAAAGTCGTCGAGTGCGACGGCCGCAAGATACTCAAAGTCGACCCCGCGGGTCTGGAGCTGCTCTCGAAGCGCGCCTATGCCGACGTGTCGTTCTATCTGCGTCCCGCCCATCTGGCCAAGCTGGCCGCGATCCTCGACGATCCCGAGGCTTCGGACAACGACAAATTCGTGGCCTACACCATGCTGTGCAACCAAGTGGTATCCGCCGAGGGCGAGCTGCCCACGTGTCAGGACACGGGTACGGCCATCTGCATAGGCCATAAGGGCGAAGACGTATACACGGGCGTCGACGATGCCGCCTGCATCGCCCGCGGAGTGTACGAGACCTACAAGGATCGCAACCTGCGTTATTCGCAGGTGGTTCCGTTCACCATGACCGAGGAGAAGAACTCGGGCACCAACCTGCCCGCGCAGATCGACATCTATGCGGGTCACCCGGGCATGGAGTACGAATTCCTCTTCATCACCAAGGGCGGCGGCTCGGCCAACAAGACTTTCCTTTACCAGCAGACCAAGGCTCTGCTGAACGAAGAGTCGCTCGTGAAGTTCTTCAACGAGCATCTGAAGGATCTGGGCACCTCGGCGTGTCCCCCCTACCATCTGGCCGTATGTATCGGCGGCACCTCGGCCGAGATGTGCCTCTCGACGGTGAAGAAGGCCTCGGCGGGCTATCTCGACCACCTGCCCGCCTCGGGCAACGAGGGCGGCCGCTGCTTCCGCGACTTGGAGTGGGAGGCCCGCATCACCGAAATGTGCCAAAAGATGGGCATGGGCGCCCAGTTCGGCGGCAAGTATTACGTTCACGACGTGCGCGTGATCCGCGCGCCGCGCCACGCCGCCTCGTGCCCCGTGGCAATAGGCGTGAGCTGCTCGGCCGACCGTAACATCAAGGCCAAGATCACGCCCGAGGGCATCTTCATCGAGAAGCTGGAGAAGAATCCCGCGCGTTTCCTGCCCGCCAAGGCTCCCGCCATGTCGCCCGCGGTAGATATCGATCTGGACGAGGGCATGGACAAGGTGCGCGAGATATTGACCAAATACCCCATCAAGACGCGCCTGAACCTCAAGGGCACCCTGATCGTGGCTCGCGACATAGCGCACGCGCGCATCAAGCAGATGCTCGACGAGGGCAAGCCGATGCCCGAGTACATGAAGAAGCACCCCGTCTACTATGCGGGTCCCGCGAAGACTCCCGACGGCATGGCTTCGGGTTCGTTCGGCCCCACCACGGCGGGACGTATGGATCCTTACGTCGATCTGTTCCAGAAGAACGGCGGTTCGATGGTGATGGTGGCCAAGGGCAACCGCTCGCAGGCCGTGACCGACGCCTGCAAGGCCAACGGCGGATTCTACCTCGGTTCGATCGGAGGTCCCGCAGCCGTGCTGGCCAAGAACTCGATCAAGAGCGTCGAGGTGGTCGACTTCCCCGAGCTGGGAATGGAGGCCGTGCGCAAGATATATGTGGAGAATTTCCCCGCCTTCATCATCGTGGACGATAAGGGCAACGATTTCTTCGCCGCTTACCAGCATTAGCGGACAGTCGGGGGAGGCGCGCATCCGATATCGGAAGCAGCCTCCCCTTTTTTTGCTTCGGCGAAAAATAAACGGCGGCCGCGAAACGTTTTTTTCGAAGTAAAACATCAATATTCAATGAAGGGATTTTTCAGACGCATCCTCTTATCGACGGCGGCGTTGCTCGCCTTGGGCGCCGCCCGCGCCGACGAGGCGTCGTTCGAGATCAATACGCCGCTGATCGTCACGGCGGGCGAGATGTTCCGCGTGGAGTTCGTGCTCGAGGGCAAGGCCGACGACGACACGTTCCGCGCCCCCGAGTTCGACGGGCTCGACGTTCTGGCGGGACCGACCGCAGCGACGGGCTACCAGTACCAAAACATTAACGGCGTGAGCAGTCAGAAAACCACTCTGACCATAACCTACGTCGTGATGGCGCGCAACGCGGGAACCGTCACCATCGGCGCGGCGTCGATCGACGCCAAGGGCCGCACCTACACCACCAAGGCCACCCCCATCGAGGTGGTGGACGAGGGCGCCGCCGAACGCCGCGAAGGCGAGGACCGCGCCGCCGAGCAGGGCAACGCCGTGAAGAACAAGGTGGCGAAGGACGACATACTGCTGCGGCTGAACCTTTCGCGCGCGAGCGTCTACAAGGGCGAGCCGCTCCGCGCTTCGCTCACGCTCTACACCCGCGTGGGCATCGCGGGATTCGAGAATGTTAAACTCCCCTCGTTCAACGGTTTCTGGTCGCAGGAGCTGCCCACCGACAACTACACGACCAACCGCCAGACGCTCGACGGCAAGGTTTACGACACCCGCATCATAAAAGAGTATCTGCTATATCCGCAGCAGGCGGGCACGCTGACCATCGATCCCGCCGAGATGACGGCCATAGCTCAGGTGGTGATCCGCAACAACAACGGTTTCGATCCCTTCTTCGGCAGCGGCGCCGACGTCTACAACGTGCAGCGCAAGCTCTCGACGGGCCGCATCGAGGTGGCGGTAAAGGAGCTGCCCGCGGGCGCGCCCGCGTCGTTCAACGGCGCGGTGGGTTCGTTCACGCTATCGAGCGAACAGCCCTCGTCGGAACTCAAGGCCAATTCGGCCGCGACCTACACGGTGAAGATTTCGGGAACGGGCAATCTGACGTTCCTGCAAGCTCCCGCGCTCGATCTGCCGACCTCGTTCGAGCTGTACGACGTGCGAAGCACCGAGGCCCTGCGCACCACCGCGGCGGGCACCACGGGATACCGTCAGTTCGAATATCCGTTCATCGCGCGCGCCGAGGGCGAATACGAGATTCCGCCCGTGGAGTTTTCATATTTCAACCCCGAGAAAGAGAGTTACACGACCCTCTCCACGCGTCCGCTCACGATGCGCGTCGCCCCCGATGCTTCGGGAGGATCGGGACCTGCGCAAGTGGTGCAAGGCCCTGCAAAAGAGGACGTGCGCCGACTCGGCAACGACATACGCTTCATAAAGTCGGGTCGTCCCGCATTGCGCGCGACCTCGGCTCCGCTGATGTTCAGCGCGACCTACTTCGTGTCGCTTCTGCTCATCGCCGCGGCCTTCGTCGCGCTCTACTTCGCGTTGCGACGCATGATCCGCGACAGCAAGAATACGGTGCTGGTGCGTAACCGACGCGCCAACAAGGTGGCCGTGCAGCGTTTCCGCGCCGCCGAGCGATTCATGCGCGAGCAGAACCGCCACGCCTTTTACGAGGAGATGTTGCGCGCCCTGTGGGGCTACATGAGCGACAAGCTCAATATCCCCGTGGCCGATCTTACGAAGGAGAAGATACGCGACGAACTGCAACGCCGCGGCGTGACGTCGGAGGAGGCCCGACGCTTCACCGAGATCATATCGCGTTGCGACGAGGCGCAATATTCGCCCTCGGCATCGGTGGGCATGAACGAGGTGTATGCCGAAGGGGTGAACATCATTTCGCACATCGAATCGATCGTAAAACGTTAACAGACATTGCAATGAAACGATATATAACCATTTCGGCCGCCCTGCTGCTGCTGTCGGTGTCGATGCCGAGCTTCGCTCAGGAAACCGAGGCCGATACGACCGCAGTCGCCGCAGAGGTCGCAACAACGACGACGATCCCCGACGGCGATCCCGACCGCTTGTGGGAGGAGGCCAACGCCGCTTACGGCGCGGGCGATTACGCCGCGGCGGCCGATCTCTACCGAGCGATACTGGACAAGGACCTGCACTCGGCGGCATTGTACTACAATCTGGCGAACGCCCTCTTCAAGAAGGGCGAGCTGGGCCGCGCGATACTCTATTACAACCGCGCCCTGCGTCTGGCGCCCTCCGACGAGGATATACGCCACAATCTGGAGTACGCCGAGCGCATGACCAAAGACAATATCGAGTCGGTTCCCGAATTTTTCCTCAACTCGTGGCTGCGGACGCTGCGCGGATCGTTGAGCTGCACGGCGTGGACCGTGCTGTCGCTCGCGATGTTCGCCGCGATGCTCGCCCTCGGGTCGGTCTATCTGCTCTCGCAGCGGATAGCGGCGCGCAAGGCGGGATTTTACGGGATGCTGGCGGCTCTGACGCTCTTCGTCGCGACCTCGCTCTTCGCATGGAGCGAGCGGCGAGCCATACTCGACCGCGACGAGGCTGTCGTGATGGGTTCGGCGGTATCGGTCAAGAGTTCGCCCGACCGGTCGGCCACCGATCTGTTCGTGCTGCACGAAGGCACCAAGGTGACCGTCGGCGCGACGCTCGACGGATGGGCCGAGGTGCGCATCGCCGACGGCAACAAGGGCTGGATCGAGATCGGCCGCATAGAGAGAATATAGAAGCGTCAACCAATTACCGATAACCGATGTCGAAACTTTTGCAAGATGCTGTCGCGGAGTTCTCGAAACTCCCGGGCATCGGCCGTCGCACGGCGTTGCGTCTGGCGATGCACCTGTTGAAGATGGATGCGGGCGCCGTCGACCAGATGGCCGAGAGCATAGCCCGTTTTCGGCGCGAGGTGCGTCACTGCGTGCGGTGCAACAACCTATCCGACACCGACGTATGCCCTATTTGTGCAAACCCCGAGCGCGACCGCGGCACAGTGTGCGTGGTGGAGCAGGTGGGCGATCTGATGTCGGTGGAGAACACGCGGCAGTACCGCGGACTCTATCACGTGTTGGGCGGCGTGATCTCGCCCATGCAGGGCATAGGCCCGTCGGATCTCAAGATCGACATGCTTATCGACAAGGTGGCCGCGGGAGATGTAAAAGAGGTGATTCTGGCCATATCGACCTCGGTGGAGGGCGAGACCACGCTGTTCTACATAATGAATCGGTTGAAACCCTACCCCGACGTCAAGGTGACGACCATAGCGCGCGGCATAGGCTTCGGCGACGAACTGGAGTATGTCGACGAGCTCACCATCACCCACGCGTTGCTGAACCGCCGCGAGGTGGAGTGAGACAATCGTATCGGCGGCGAACCGCAAGCTATACCATCCCCAGATTTTTCACGAAAATATATATCAACAGCAGCGGCGTTACATATCGCAGCGTGAAGTAGAGCAGCGGAAAGGCTCGCCCGCGCAGCGAACCGTCGTTCGTCAGCTCGTCGCGCAGCAGCGTCGGTTTCATCCGCCAAGCCGCGAATATGCAGGTGAAGAGTCCGCCCAGAGGCATCAGGATGTTGGCCGACGTGTAGTCGAAGATGTCGAAAAACGATATTCCGTCCAGCTTAATTCCGCCCCAATCGATGTCGAACGAGAAACCGAGCGTCACGGCGCACAACGCCACCGACAACGCCGAGGTTATTCGGGTGGCGTTGCGGCGCGAGAGTTTATGCTCCTCGAGGAGATAGGCCGTAATCACCTCGTGGAACGAGATGGTGGAGGTGAGCGACGCCAGCGTAAGCAGAATGAAAAACACGGCCGACCACAGCGCGGCGAAGGGCATGTCGCGGAATATCTCGGGCAGCGTCACGAATATCAAAGCCGCGCCCTCGGTGGGTTGCAGCCCCGCGCTGAATACTGCGGGAAAGATCACCAACCCCGCCAGCACAGCCACGAGCAGCGTAAGCAGGGCGACGCTGAACGCCGTGCCCGTCAGGTTGTTATCCCGCTTGAAGTACGAGGCGTACGTTACCATGCAGCCCATGCCCACCGACAACGAGAAGAATGCCTGCCCCACGGCGGTGAATATCGTATCGGCCGAGAACGCCTCCTTGAAATCGGGATCGAGAAAGAAATGGTAGCCCTCGGCGGCCCCGGGCATGAACGCCACGCGCACGGCCATGATTACCAGAATGACGAACAGCGCGGGCATCATCACCTTGGCGGCCTTCTCGATGCCCTTCTCCACGCCGCGGACGATTATCAAATGCGTCAACAGAATGAATATCACGGTATAGAGAGCCTGCCGCGGCGACGCCTGAAACGCCGCGAACTGCTCGGAGAAGGAGTCGGCCGAGCGATAGAGCCGCCCCGTAGCCGATTCGACCATGTATTCGAGCGACCAGCCCGCCACGATATAGTAGTAACCCGATATGAACATCGCCGCGAGAACGCCGTTGTATCCGAGCCATCGCCACGGTCGCGACAACGCTCGGTAGCCGCCCACGGCGTTCATGCGCGTGCGTCGGCCGACGGCGAATTCCGCCAGCATGATGGGAATGCCCACCACGAACACGCACAGCAGATAGACCAGAAGAAATGCCGCGCCGCCGTGCTCTCCGGCCATGTAGGGGAAACGCCAGATGCTGCCGAGACCGATCGCGCTGCCTGCGGCGACCAGTATCGCGCTGATTTTGCCTCCGAACGAGGCTCTCGTTTGTTCGCTCATGATTTTAACGGGGATTGTGTTTTCGCTCGATTTACCATTCGTCGGCAAATTTAACAAAAAAATCAATAATTATCCGCTTCGGGCCTCCGCGGGAGCGAGTTGCGTCGAAGAGCCGCGAACAAATATAAAATCGGGCGCCGTCAGCGGGCGCCCGATCAGCTTCATTCGTTCGCGAGGGGTCATACGCCTTTCAGCGAGGCGATCTTGCGGTCGAATTCGCCTTTCAGCGTATCGATCAGTTCGCGGACGCTGACGATCTTGTCGGCGCGCCACGCGTTCGAACCGCAAAAGGCGTAGCCGTTTTCGAGTTTGCCGCGGAAAGCGTTGTACAACGCCAACATGATGCAGTAGGGCGAGCGGGTCACGTCGCAGGTCTTGATGCAGTTGAACGGACACGCATTGGGACGTTTCAACCCCGCCTTCACCTTCTCGAGGAACGAGTTGTGGATGGCGCGGCCCGGCATGCCCACGGGGCTCTGTATGATCTCGATATCCTCCTTGCGGGCGCGGATGTAGCTCTGCTTGAAGGTCTCCGACGCGTCGCACTCCTCGGTGGTGACGAAGCGGGTGCCCATCTGCACGCCCTCGGCGCCCAGCGAGGTTATGTTATATATGTCCTCGCCCGTATAGATGCCGCCGCCCGCGATTACGGGGATGTGCTTGCCCGCGCGCTGCTCCGCCTCGCGCGCCACGGCCACCACCTCGGGCACGATGCGCTCCAGCGCGAAATTGCTGTCGCCGAGCTGCTCGTTGCTGTAACCCAGATGGCCGCCCGCCTTGGGACCCTCGACCACCACGGCGTCGGGAGCGTATCCGTACTCCTCCATCCAGCGACGGCAAAGCACTTTCAACGCGCGCGCCGACGATACTATCGGGGCCAGCTTGGTGGTCGAATCGCTCTTGAGGAACGACGGCAGGTTGAGTGGCAATCCCGCGCCCGAAAAGATTATGTCGGCCTTTTCGGCTATGGCCGTCTTGACCATGTCGGCGAAATTCGAAATGGCTACCATTACGTTCACTCCTATGATTCCTTTGGTTATCTCGCGCGCCTTGCGCAGCTCCTCCTTGAGTCCGTGGATGCTCGCTTCGTCGTAATCGCTCGAGTAGTCGCGATAGATTACGCCTAGTCCCGCCGACGATATGACTCCCACACCGCCCGCATCGGCGACTGCCGAGGCCAATCCCGAAAGGGACACGCCCACGCCCATACCTCCCTGCACGATAGGCACTTGTGCGAGAAGGTCTCCGATTTTCAATGTCTTCATTCGATTTTCGTTTTTTGATCGCCGCGCATCTTGCGCCTTGTCGCGACGCGAGCGATCGTTCGAGGCAAAGATATGAAAATATTACATAAGGGAAATAAAATGTTTGATTTTTCTTCAAACCGGACTGCGCAGCCTTCTCGAATAAACCCCGACGATTCAAGCCGCGGACGGGCGAGGGTTCGAAAACATTCCCGCGTTTTCCCCGTAATAGAGAAAAAATGGTTATCTTTACGTCGCATTCGGTTGCCGACGGCATCGGGCGGGCGCATATCGCCCGAGCGCGGAGCGGACCGAAGCGCGGCGCGAGCCGACACGGAGCGTCGCGACGGAAAGACAGAGTAAGACATGAACATATTATGAGCAACACGAAGTACACTCTCAAAGAGGTGACCGACAAGGCCCTCGAACGCGAGTTCATCGACCTGCCCAAGCGGCTCTACAAAGGCAACCGCAATTGGGTATGCCCGTTGGACAACGATATTCTGGCGGTATTCGATCCCGCCAAAAACAAACTTTTCGCCGACGGCGAGGTGATCCGCTGGATAGCGTACGACCGCTCGGGCGAGGTGGTGGGCCGCATCGCGGCTTTCTATGACAACGAGCACGCCTACTCGTACGAGCAGCCGACGGGCGGCTGCGGCTTCTTCGAGGCCATAAACGATCAGGAGCTCGCCGACATGCTCTTCGACGCGTCGCGCCTGTGGCTCGCCAGCCGCGGCATGGAGGCTATGGACGGTCCCGTGAACTTCGGTCCGCGCGATTCGTGGTGGGGACTGCTGGTCGAGGGATACGAGTTCCAGCCGCTTTACGCCAACCCCTACAACCCGCCTTATTACAAGGAGCTGTTCGAGAATTACGGGTTCAAGAACTATTTCAACCAGAACACCTATCTGTGGCGCGTTTACGACGACGACATCAACCAGATGATACACGAGCGCGCCAAGCGTCTGATGGCGACCCCCGGGTACAGCTTCGCGCACATCGACACCAAGAATCTGGAGCAGGTGGCCGAGGATTTCCGCATAATCTACAACAAGGCATGGTCGCTCTTCACGGGCGTGAAGCCCATGTCGAAGGAGGAGGCGCAGAACATCATGAAGATGTTGCGTCCCATCGTCGACCCCAACATCATATTCTTCGCCTACTTCAACAACGAGCCCATCGGATTCTTCATCATGGTGCCCGACCTGAACCGCATGATCGGCAAGTTCAACGGCAAGCTGAACCTTTGGAACAAACTGCGCTTGATGTGGGACTTGAAGGTCCGCAAGAGTTGCGACCGCATCTTCGGCATCATCTTCGCCGTGACGCCCGAGTTTCAGGGCAAGGGCGTGGAGTCGGGTATGATACAATATATATACGAATCGTATATCCGCACCGACCGCAACCACTACAAGACGGTGGAGTTCGCGTGGATAGGCGATTTCAACCCCGTGATGAACCGCATGATACAGACCTACGTATGCGCCACGCGGCATAAGATGCACACCACCTACCGCTATCTTTTCGACCGCACGAAGGAGTTCAAACGCTGTCCGCGTCTGGGCATCAAGCGCAACGACAAATAGACGAACCTGAAAAAACATAACGACAAATGAAAACCACAGCATTTACCGAGTATCATATCGCGGCGGGCGCCAAGATGGCCGAGTTCGCGGGATACAATATGCCCATCGAATTCACGGGCATCAACGACGAGCATGCGACCGTGCGCGAGAAGGCGGGCGTGTTCGACGTGAGCCACATGGGCGAGATATGGATCAAGGGCGACCGCGCTTTGGATCTGTTGCAGCGCATAACCACCAACGACGTGTCGAAGCTCTTCGACGGCAAGGTGCAGTACTCGACCATGCCCAACGGTCGCGGCGGCATCGTCGACGACGTTCTGGTATACCGTTTCAGCGAGACCAAATACATGCTCTGCGTTAATGCGGCCAATGTCGAGAAGGATTGGCAGCATATCTGCGCCGAGGGCAAGGCATTCGGCATGGAGGCGGGACGCGAACTGGAGAACGCCTCGGACAACATCGCCCAGCTCGCGATTCAGGGTCCGCTGGCCATGAAGATCGTGCAGAAGATGTGCCCCGAGCCGATCGAGGATATGGCTTATTACACCTTCAAGCAGACCAAGGTGGCGGGATGCGACGTCATACTGTCGGCCACGGGCTACACGGGCTCGGGCGGCTGCGAGATATATATGTACAACAGCGACGCCGCCACAGTGTGGGAGGCGATGTGGAAAGCGGGCGAGGAGTTCGGACTGAAGAACATAGGTCTCGGCGCGCGCGACACGCTGCGTCTGGAGAAGGGCTTCGCGCTTTACGGCAACGATATCGACGACACCACCTCGCCGCTGGAGGCGGGTCTGGGCTGGGTGACCAAGTTCGCCGAGGGCAAGGATTTCATCGACCGCGACGTGCTGGCCCGTCAGAAGGCCGAGGGTGTCCGGCGCAAGCTCGTCGGATTCAAGATGATCGACCGCGGCGTGCCGCGTCACGGCTACAAGCTGGCGAACCTCGACGGCGAGGAGATCGGCCACGTGACATCGGGCACCATGTCGCCCATGCTCAAGTGCGGCATAGGTTTGGGATACGTCAAGAGCGAATACGCCGCAATCGGTACGGTCATAACCGTGGTTATCCGCGACAGATTGATAAAGGCCGAAGTGGTGAAGTATCCGTTCGTGTAAGCGTACGGGCTGCCGCAATAATTTCGGGGCTGCGCGACTTTCGGGTCGGCAGCCCCGATTCGGTTTTTAATTAGAATAATAATCGCAATAACTTTTAAGTTATTAACGCTTAATAATGTTAACTATAGTCGTTTCTTTTTGAAAAATGCTTGCCGTCAACACTTTAATTGCTCTAATCTCATCGGCCGATATACTCGAAAGATATTTTTTCATGGTCTCTTGAGCGACTCTTACAGGTTGGCCGTCGATCTTAATTTCGTACTTCGGATTCAGCATGACACTTTGCGGTTCATTCCAAATATCCACAAACGGAGCGTCATTGAGCAAGTCCACCAATGTTTTACCATTATAAGCGGACTTTGTTTTTATACTCATTAAATAATACTTGCGCATGTATTTAATCGACTGCGCAGCGGGATCTAATACGCTCGATTCAGATCGCTTCATCACCACGGTTCCCATATCGAGGTCTTGTATTAAATCGGCACTTAATCGTAGTTTTTCATATCCAAGAGCCGTAAATTCGATAAAATAATTGCCGCTAACGACTTTCACGCGGAATTTTCCATTACTATCACTTACGCTTCCATATATTTGCGGATATAAACAATCGTGGCAACATGACACATTGATTCCGGAAATAGGATTGCCATTCTCATCGACGATAACCCCTCTACACATTCTGGCATATTCATCCGCAATAGGCGCGCCAGCCTCCGATCTATACATGGTCACACTAACCGTCTGCCCATCGGGTAAATTGATGATCGTTTGCGCATTCAAAGAGGAATAACATATAACCGCTAAAATCAGTGTTAAAAAAGAGGTGGATTTCATAATCAAATTTAAAGATTATATAATCGTATGTTGAGTGTAAATTGTGTTCGAATAAAAATAAATCAGAGAGTTGTATTTCCTTGCAACTCTCTGATTATCATTTGTGGAGAATATCGGGCTCGAACCGATGACCTCTTGCATGCCATGCAAACGCTCTAGCCAACTGAGCTAATCCCCCTTGCGGTGCAAATATATGTCGGGAAATCCGTTTTTCCAAAAAATGGCCGAAAAAATATCGGGTCGGCGATGATTTTTCCCAAGATTCGGAGTAGGATCCTATTCGTAATCCCGACTGCCATTCGCCGACGGCGACGGAATGCGCGAGCCTCGGGCGAGCAGCAGTCCGCCGCGTGGGGGCGGCGGCGAACTGCCGACATGGCTTAAGCCATGTCGAAATATCGCTCGTCTTTCTCGCATCTCTCCGCCCCGACCCCGTGCCACAGCGGCCCGTTGCCGCGGCCTATCGACATGCGACTGCCGGCCTCTATGGCGCGACTTACGTAACGCTTCGCCTCCGCGACAGCTTGGCGCATGTCGCGGCCTTGCGCGAGCAGCGTGGCTATGGCCGAGGAGAGGGTGCACCCCGTGCCGTGCAGGTTGCGGGTCGCTATTCGCTCGGAAGTGAATCTGTGTATCTCGCCGCCGTCGCAAAGTATGTCGCACATCTCGTCGCCCGCGAGGTGTCCGCCCTTGACGAGCACCGCGGTGCCGTAACGTCGCGCAAGCTCGGTCGCGGCCTGCTCCATCCGCTCCACCGAGCCGATAGGTCGCCGCCACAACGCCTCAGCTTCGCTCATGTTGGGGGTGATGAGCGAAGCGAGCGGTATAAGGTCGCGTTCGAGCTCATCGGCGACATTCTCGCCGATGAGCCTGTGACCGCTCGTCGAGACCATTACGGGGTCGAACACCACATGCCGCGGCGCATACCTCGCGACGGCCGCGGATATGACGCGCACGATCTCGGCGTCGTTCACCATGCCGATCTTGACGGCCTGCGGCTCGATATCCTCCATCACGGCGGCGATCTGCTCGGCTACCGTGGCCGAAGGCACGGGAAACACTCCGCGCACCCCTTCGGTGTTTTGGATGGTGAGAGCCGTTATCGCGGCAGCGGCATAACCTCCGAGCGACGTTACGGTCTTTATGTCGGCCTGAATGCCTGCGCCGCCCGAAGGGTCGGAGCCTGCTATCGACAGCACTTTGGCGGGTATGGTCTTCTGTTGCATGGCGTTATATCGTCTCTAACATCGTTTTCAACCTTCGGGCGGCGGTATCGGGGTCTGCCGCGCTCCATATCGCGCCGAGCAGAGCCGCGCCGCCGAATCCCATCCTCCGCACGGCGGGCAGGCGGTCGGCCGTCACGCCGCCCAAGGCGATTACCTTGTCGTCGATAATCCCCTCGGCCCGCGCCATTTCGAGTTGCGGCAAAGCGAATGCCGAGGCGTATCCCCGCTTCGATATGCTGTCGAATACGGGGCTGAGCGTCACGTAATCGCATGAGGGTTTGTATCTCCGTACCTCGTCCAAGTCGTGGCACGAGCGGCTTACGGAGCCGCAGTAATTCTCGGGCGGCTCGGGGTTGCGGCCGTTGAGATGCACGCCGCGCAACGCGAACCCTCGCGTGAGCGAGAAGCAGTCGTGCAGCACGATACGATCGTGAAACTCCTCGGGAACGGAGCACAGCAGCGCACGAACGGCCTCTATCGGAGCGTCGGGCTTGCGCAGATGCAGTGTCGGCAACCCCGCACGGAATAGCGCCGCAATCCACGACGCCTCGCCGTCAAAGATGTCGGGGCGGGTTATTACTATCAATTTCATGGCAGCTCGACGATTTGGGTCTGCATGGTGCGCAGATCTATTGTCCAAAGCCGTCCTGCGAGCGTCTCGCCGTAACCGCATATTATCTTCATCGTCTCGCTCGCCTCGACGGACCCCACGACGGCGGGAGTCACGCCTGCGACGCCCTTCGGCGGCTCGATTCGCAGCATCGCCCGCTCGTCGGGCCATAGGTCTCGGTATCTGCGCGGCCGCGGCCCGTGGTTGAACACCGACACCTGCCCCTCGAAACCGCCTATCGCGCCGTAAACGTACGGTATGCTCGCTTCGGCCGTAAGGTCGCCGACCAGATAGCGCGTCGCGAAGTTGTCGCAGGCGTCCACCACTATATCGTAACGCGTAACGATCCCGCGCGCATTCTCCTCGTCGAGTCGAGTCGCATACGGTTCGACGACTATGTCGCCGTTCATCTCGCGCAGACGGCGGGCGGCGCATTCCGCTTTGGGGGCGCCGAGGTCGCTCTCCGTATAGAGCACCTGACGGTGCAGATTGGTGACGCCCACCCTATCGTCGTCGACGATACCTATGCGGCCCACGCCCGCGCCCGCGAGATAGAGCAGTACGGGCGATCCGAGACCTCCCGCGCCGACCACGAGCACGGCGGCGCAGCTCAGCCTGCGCTGCCCCTCGTCGCCGATCTCAGGCAGTATGGTTTGTCGCGTGTAACGGGTCATGATCCGACTGTTTTACGCGTGTCGCACAGATCGAACGAAGCATCCCAGTCTTTCCAGACGGGTTCCAGCCCCGCCCGTTTCAACGCCTGCTCCACTTCGGCGGCGGTACGTTCGTCGCTCACGTGGAACTGCTCCAACGCCTGCGGGTAGGTGGCGTATCCCCCGGGCTCGGTCTTGCTGGCCGCCGACATGGTGGTGACGCCCAACGTGGCCATGTGGTCGCGTATCGGAGCGGGTTCGCGCGTGGAGTAGGATATGTCGACGTCGTGGTCGAAGATGCGCATAGCGAAGGTTACCTGCGCCAACTCGCGGTCGCTCATTATCACGTTGGGGCGGAATCCTTCGTTCTCGGCGGGACGCATGCGAGGGAAATTGACGCTGTAACGGGTTTTCCAGTAGTGTTTTTGCAGATAACGCAGATGGTGCGCCATCATGGTGACGTCGGTGCGCCAATCCTCCAGCCCGATCAACACGCCCATGCCTATGGAGTGCACGCCCGCCTGCCCCATGCGGTCGAAGCCGTCGACTCGCCATTCGAATTTCGACTTCATGCCGCGCGGGTGGTAGATGTTGTAACGCGCGCGGTTGTATGTCTCCTGAAAGCAGATCACGCCGTTCAGGCCGTGGCCCTTCAGACGTCGGTAGTCATCGGCCGAGAGCGGCATGACCTCTATCTTCAGGTTGCTGAAGTAGGGCTTCGCCAGATCGAGCGCGCGGGCTATGTAGTCCACGCCCGCCGCCGCGGGGTTCTCACCCGTGACGAGCAGCAGATTCTCGAACGGCCCCAGACGCTTTATGGCGCGATACTCGTTCTCGATCTCGTCGGGCGCGAGGATGGTGCGTTTCATAGGGTTCGAGATGTGGAATCCGCAGTAGACGCACGAATTGGTGCACGAATTGGTGAGATAGAGGGGTATGAACATCGACATCGTCTTGCCGAAGCGCTCCGCGGTATAGCGTCGGCTGAGGCGCGCCATAGTCTCCAGATAGGGTTCGGCGGCAGGCGACACCAGAGCCATGAAGTCGTCGACGGTGCAGCGCGTCGCCGAGAGGGCGCGCCGCACGTCGGCGTCGCTCTTCGACATTATCGCCTCGGTGGTCTGCTCCCACGATATTTTATCTAACTGTTCGGAAAACATTTTTTATCCTTAAATTATATCATTTGCATTTTTCGCGTACTGCTTATCTTCGGCGGCTGCGGGGGCCGCACCGAAGGTGCGAGCCGCCGAAGATAGTAATGCCCGTCGGGCATTACAGTTTTTTCAATATACTTCGTCTGACCGAGGCCACGGCCGTGGGCAGACACTCGTCGTCGACGCTCTCCATGTATGCGCGCAGCTCCTCGCGCAACTCCTCGTGACGACGGCATAGCGAGTAGGCGATCTTGCCGCAGAGCGACCGAGAAGCTATGCTCAATCGGGCCGAGAAGATGCCCCCGAGGCAGAAATCGAGCAGGTCGACATCGGGTTCCGCCTCCTCGGGCATATAACGCAAGATGCTCAGCAGCAGGCGTTGAATCCCCGAATGCCGCTCCGCGACGGCGCGCACCGTGAGATCGGTGCGATGCGCGGCGAACAACGCGGGACTCCGCGCCGCGATCTTCTCCAAAGCCCACGCGGCGTGCCACGCCACGGTCGTATCATCGTCGTCGAGCAGCGACAGCAACTCCCCGAAGAGTTCGGGATCGGTCGCAGCCTCGTCCGCCGCGCGGTCGATCGCAGCGCGCGACATGGAGCTTTCGGCGAGCGTTTCGCGCAAATCCCGCATGGCTTTACTTTTCGTCGGTCGTCTCCTCGGCTGCGAACTCGCGCCGTATGTCGCGACTCAGGCGCATGGCGCAGAAGTTCGGACCGCACATGGTGCAGTATTCGCCGTCGGTGTGGCGTCCCGCATGGAAATATTGCATGGCGCGCTCGGGATCGAGCGAGAGATCGAACTGGTCCTTCCATCGGAACTCGAAGCGCGCCTTGCTCAAGGCGTCGTCGCGCATCTGCGCTCCCGGATGCCCCTTGGCGAGGTCGGCGGCGTGGGCGGCGATCTTGTAGGTCACCACTCCCGCGCGCACATCCTCCTTGTCGGGCAGCGCGAGGTGCTCCTTAGGCGTCACGTAACAGAGCATGGCCGTGCCGAGCCATCCGATCTGCGCCGCGCCGATGGCCGAGGTTATGTGGTCGTATGCGGGGGCTATGTCGGTGACTATCGGTCCGAGAGTGTAGAACGGCGCGTCGTGGCACTTCTCTCTCTGACGCTCCATGTTCTCGCGGATCTTGTGCATCGGCACATGGCCCGGGCCCTCGATGAACGCCTGCACGTCCTTGGCCCACGCGCGCTGCACGAGCTCGCCGAGCGTATCGAGCTCGGCGAACTGCGCCTCGTCGTTGGCGTCGGCTATCGACCCGGGACGCAGACCGTCGCCGAGCGACACCGCCACGTCGTATGCGGCCAATATGTCGCAGATGTCGTCGAAGTGTTCGTAGAGGAAACTCTCGCGGTCGTGCACGAGACACCATTTGCTCATTATGCTGCCGCCGCGGCTCACGATGCCGCACAACCGCTTGTCGGCCAGATGCACGTTGCGTCGGCGGATTCCCGCATGGATGGTGAAGTAGTCGACGCCCTGTTCGCACTGCTCTATGAGCGTGTCGCGGTAGAGTTCCCACGTCAGATCCTCCACGCGTCCGTCGACCTTCTCCAACGCCTGATAGATGGGAACGGTGCCCACGGGCACGGGGCAGTTGCGGATGATCCACTCGCGGGTCTCGTGTATGTTGGCGCCCGTCGAGAGGTCCATGAGCGTGTCGCCGCCCCATTTGCAGCTCCACAACGCCTTCTCCACCTCCTCGTCGATGCTCGACGTGGTGGCCGAGTTGCCTATGTTGGTGTTTATCTTCACGAGAAAGTTGCGGCCGATAATCATCGGCTCGGCCTCGGGGTGGTTGATGTTGGCGGGCAGCACGGCGCGCCCCTCGGCGATCTCGCGACGCACGAATTCGGGCGTTATGTAGGTCTCGATGCCCGCCTGCTCGCAATTCATGTTCTCGCGTATGGCCACGTACTCCATCTCGGGCGTCACGATGCCGCGTTTGGCATACGCCATCTGCGTGATGGCCGCGCCGCGCTTGGCGCGATAGGGCAAGGCTATGTGCTCGAACCGCAGCGCGTCGAGCGAGCGGTCGTCGCGCCGCATGCGGCCGTATTCGGAACTGATCTCGGGCAGTCGCTCCACGTCGCCGCGCGCGGCGATCCACTCCTCGCGCAGACGCGGCAGGCCCTTGCGGAGGTCGACCGCGATGTCGGGGTCGCTGAAAGCCCCGCTGGTGTCGTAAAGATAGACGTCGGGATTGGGCGTAAAATGTTTCTCGCCCTTTTCGTCGACGCGCACGCTCGGCACCTGCTCGACGCGGCGCATGGCCACGCGGATCTCGGGATGGAGCTTGCCTTGGATGTAGACTTTGTGCGAACGTGAATATTTTATCTCGGGTTTCATGTATTTCGTAATTGTATTATTTTATGGTCGTAATATAATTGCGGCTCTTAGAGCCGCGCGAGCCGCAGCCTCGCCCCGCGGAGGCTCGCTATCGCTCACTCCGCAGACTGCGACTCGCACTTCGCAGGCCCGAAGCCGATAATTTTCCTTTTGTCTTCGTGCGGTCGCGCATAAACGCGAGCCGCGTTATTCGTCGAGGAAAGCGGTGAGTGGCGAGCTGGCTTCGGCCTCGAAATCGTACGCTTGTCGGCCGAGCCCCGCCTCGTATGCCTTGCGTCCCGCCTCCACCGCGCCGCGGAACGCCTCGGCCATCGCTACTGGATCGCCCGCGACGGCTATGGCGGTGTTGACGAGGCAAGCCGAAGCGCCCATCTCCATGGCCTCGGCGGCGTGGCTGGGCGCGCCTATGCCCGCATCCACCACCACAGGAACCGACGCCTGCTCGATGATGATGCGCAGAAAGTCGCGCGTTCGCAGACCGCGATTGCTGCCTATCGGCGCGCCGAGCGGCATGACGGCCGCCGCGCCCGCCTCCTCCAGACGCTTGCAGAGCGTGGGATCGGCCTGACAGTAGGGCAGCACGACGAATCCCATGGCGGCCAGCCTCTCGGTCGCCTTGAGAGTCTCCACCGAGTCGGGCAGCAGATAGCGGGGATCGGGGTGGATCTCCAGTTTGAGCCACTCGGTGCCGAACGCCTCGCGGGCCATCTGCGCAGCGAAAACGGCCTCCTCGGCATCGCGCACGCCCGAGGTGTTGGGGAGCAGTCGGATGTCGGGACGCGCGATGTGCTTCATCATGTCGTCCTCCTCGTCGCCGAGCTCTATACGTTTCATGGCCACGGTCACCATTTCGGTGCCCGACGCCTTTATTGCCTGCTCCATAAGCGCGTTGGAGCCGAATTTTCCCGTTCCGAGAAAGAGGCGCGACGAAAATTCGCAGCCTGCAATAACGAGTTTTTCCATATCGAGTGTTTTATTCGTTTATCTTGTCGTATTGTTCCATCGCATCCGCTATGCGCCGCATCTCCGCCACGGGATCGTCGGCACGCAGAACCGAACCCGACAAGGCTATGCCCGTAACGCCCGTTCGCATCAGGGAGTCTATGTCGTCGTATGCGATGCCGCCTATGGCCACTATCGGGAGCGCGATACCGCTCTCGCGCATGCGCCGCACGATGTCGCGGTAACCCTCGACGCCGAGCACAGGGCTGAGCTTCCGTTTCGTGGAGGTGAAGCGGAACGGGCCGCAGCCTATGTAGTCGGCGCCCGCTTCTGCGTGAGCCGCCACGTCGGCGAAGGTGTTGGCCGTGCCGCCTATGATGACATTCGGGCCGAGCATCCGTCGCGCCTCGGCCACGGGCATGTCGTTCTTGCCGAGGTGCACGCCATCGGCACCCGTCGCGCCCACCAGCTCCGCATGATCGTCGATGACGAAGGTCGCGCCGAAACGGTCGCACAGGGCGCGAACCTCGCGGGCCGTGGCGACGAACAGCCCCTCATCGGCATCCTTCATGCGCAACTGCACCCATCGGCAACCGCCCTCCAAGGCGATGCGCGCCGAATCGAGGTAGGTGCGCCGCTCGGTGAAATGAGTTATGAATTGCAATCCTATAGGTCTCATCCTCCGCAAGCCACTTTGATTATAACCAGTTTGTCTCCCTCCGACAATCTTCGCTCGGCCCACTCGGCGCGGGGGACGACGGCATTGTCGAGAGCTATCGCCACCATGTCGGGCAACGCCAGCTCGCGATGCAGGGCAGCGATGTCGACGGCGGCGGTTTCGACAGCTTTGTCGTTTACGTATACGGTCATACTATTAAGTTCTTTTCAACGAATTCGTTTCGGCCGAAAGTTTCGCAGCGAGGACGGCGTACGCACTGCGGCTTCGCCGCTGTGCAAATTATATCCTCCCCCAAATCCTCTCCTCGGGAGGGGACTCGGGTCGCTGCGCTCCGAATGGCAGACGAATCCGTATTGTCGATATTGGCGATAAATGCAACGGGAAACCGCTTGCTGAAGAAACGCGACACACAATTCCTACGGCAGTGCTGACTGCATCAGGTTCGAGGGTATGATCTCAGCCCGCGCGGGCACCCCTTTGTATTTATCTCGGACAAAGTTAACAAAAATCTTTGGAATAACCGACAAAAGAGGTTGAAATGTCACTGAAATGCCTATCTATAAAGCGTTTATAGTGCCAGGTGAAGCC
>ERZ777305.632-NODE-632-length-56207-cov-17.085358_pt1 | contig 56207 bp, 54 predicted proteins | sample MGYA00374965_ERZ777305 | MGnify/ENA primary metagenome ERZ777305 (study PRJEB29328, sample SAMD00013331) | mouse gut metagenome | study: EMG produced TPA metagenomics assembly of the Metagenome analysis of fecal microbiota from mouse which was promoted...
TTTGTTGTAAAGGAGATAATAAATTGAAAAAAATAATAGATTTCTTCATTATTGTAATGTGTTGCGGCATCTGCCTTACCGGATGCGGCAAAGGGAACAAGGTTAATGATAAACAGGATTTTAAGGTTGACGGTATTTCCGAGATTAATGTAAATATTGAGTCATGGGAATTGAAAGTGGATGCATCTTCCGATGAAAACATTCATGTTAGCTATAGTGGAACGATTGAAAAAGAAAAGTCGAATATCGCAATAACGCAGAAAGATGATGCCTTGAATATCCTGCAATCAGATAAGCAGCAAAATATGTCAGAGCAATTTTCGGCTGGAAAGCCCGGTGAAATTACGGTATATTTGCCTGAAGGAATAGAAATCCCATTTAAAATTAACAATGGAAGTGGAAATATGCAGATTGATAACATTTCTGTTCAGGAGCTGTCATTAGTCAATACATCAGGATATGCAGTATTGTCTAATGTGACTATAAGTAATGCTAAAATAGTCACGACATCAGGAGATGTAACGTTTGAAAACAGTACGATACCAGATGTGGAAATTGTAAGTAAATCCGGATATGTGACATTAAAGGATGTAAATTTTGATGCACTGGCGGTTGTCACCAGTTCCGGTGAAGTTGGTATAGGAGGTGCAGGCGTTTATTCAGCATTGAAAGTACAGACTGATTCAGGCGATGTATCTGTATCACATAAGGAAAATCCAACGGAGCTGCAATTAGATGTTACAACTGATTCTGACGATATAACAATGCAGTTAAGCAATATAGATTTTACAAAAGACGCATCAGGCTGTAAACAGGGAAATATCGGGCAAGGCAATAATAAATTAGAAATTAGCAGTAGTAGTGGAACAATAGTTGTAAAATAGAAGTAGTATGAGGACAATATAAGAAAGAAGTGGCGAAAATTGGAAATGTAATGCTAATTAAGCTGGAGAATGTTGAGGATAATTTTATCAATCAGCTCAAGTGTCTGATAGAGGAATATGGCTATCAATTACCTATGGAAACTGAAAAAGATACGTTGCTTTCCTTTGATGGTCTGAAACTTGTACCAGAGAATTATCAGGTTTTTCGTAATGGGACAGAAATTGTATTAACAGGAAAAGAATTTGAAATACTTATGCTGTTGGTACAGAATAGAGGGCGTGTTTTCAGCAAAGAGCAGATTTATGATGCTGTTTGGAATAATGAATATGTTTTTGATGAACGGAACATGACCGCATACATTAACAAAATTCGACGGAAGATAGAGCCTGATCCGGCACACCCAAGATATATCATCACTGTATGGGGAGTGGGTTACAAATTTAGCGAAAGAACAAAATGAGCAGATATTACAGGGCAAGATGGTAATATCTGCTCATTTTGCGTTACAATATGAAAATAAAAATTTTGAACAGGAGGAAATCAAAGATGGAAAATCAGGTATGGGTAAAAGTATCATTATTTCTAAAAGAATTACGCTGTGAGGACATTAAGAGGAACTCTGTCATTCATTTGGAGAGCTGCCAGAAAGAAAAGAAAGCCCTGAAAATAGTTAGGCAAATATGGGAGAAGGAACAAAAGAACTTATCTGAACTGCAACAGAAAACAATCTGCAATTATATAGAACAGATACAGGCGGTGTCTTTTGAGGAACAGCAGGAAGCATATTGTCAGGGAATTATAGATTGTGTGCAGATATTATCAGGTTTGGGACTATTAGAGTCGGACGGAAAAATTGAGAGAGCAATAGAAAAGTTAAAATGAAAGAAAGGCTCATTCCAGACGGATATGAGCCTTTTAAATGTAACATATCAGTCAAATCTATAATTAGGCAAGAAAAATTATAAAAAAACTATAAAAGAATTAGAAGTGGTTACATTTCAGTATAAGAAAATCTATGTTTTCTATGTATCATTTTTCTTTGTGGGATTATCCCATACCAGAGCTTCTGCGGTTGCAAGAAGAACGGAAAGCTGGTACTGGCTGCATTGACCGAGTAACTGTATGATCTTCTGATAACATGGATCGTTTATGTTTTGATTTGGGTAAACATATGAATCAGCAGATATGTTTAATGTACGCATGATGGTACAAAAAAGCTGAATACTCGGCGTACCCTTGTCATTTTCCAGATTTTTGTAATATTGGGGATGACAGCCGATGCGTTCTGCAATTTCTTCTTGTGTGAATCGCTGCTCAAGGCGAGCTTTTTTCATTATTTGCCCTAAAGTGGGAGTCATGTTTGACACTTTTTCACCTCCTGTGACTTCTTTTAAGTAGTGTATAACGATACCTTCAAAAAGTGAAAAGTGTTAGAGATTAAAATTAAATAGTGTATAACACTACCAAGACATTTGAAATCCTTTGGGATTGTAAAAAAAACGCAATCCGGCAAAGGCTTTTTCAAGTGTCTTTTTGCTTTGTGATTGCGTGGGGAGTGCCATGCAACAACTACATCTAAGAGGGGATACCGGGTATAAACGGTTAAAAAAATCTTAACAGACGAGGCAGTAGAGAACACCCTTGAAGGTAGTGTCAGAGATTACAAAGATGTAGCTATAATTTCATATTATGGGATAAAAGACGTCCGCAGGATTTGTACCTGTCCGGGCGTTTTTTATATATTTGAAAACTTTTTCAAATATTTGCAAAGTTTTCGACGTTTTGCCTATTCCCGATTGGGATATGGGGTGAAAGGGAGAACCATTTCACTCTGTCCCATTTGGATACGGAAGGAGGTGAACTCTTATGGAGCAATCTTCTTCCGAAAGAAAACAGACCGTTAGGCATCAGTTTGACAGCTTCTGCAAAATGGTATTGCATGGTGAAAAGGTCAATTATGAAAAGGAAATGGAGTACCGGAGACGGCATGAAATTTCTTTGTCACAAGTGCCGGAGGAGGAGTTGAGTCGGTTGAATACTGTGGATGAGTACATAGATGAATCGGAAATATTTCGTGTCCTTGATTATGACATCGAGGTAAAGGACGAGCTTATCAGCGAAGCGTTGAAGTATCTGCCGGAGAAAAAGCGGAATGTAATTCTTTTGTCTTTTTTCATGGATATGTCTGATACGGAAATCGCAAAACACATGAATCTGGTCAGGAGTACCATTCATCATCATCGTGTCAGCTCACTACAGGCATTAAAAAAGATTATGGAAGGAATCAGAAATGGAGAAATCAAGTAAGTGTTCAAAATTGCTGCCCTACCATATTATAGCGGCAGCGGCTTCCGGCGATGTGGAAGCAATCAACAGGGTTCTGAAGCATTATGAGGGTTACATTGCAGCATTGGCTACAAGAAAACTCTATGACGAATGCGGCATACCGCATTACTGTGTTGATGAAACCTTGCGTCGCAGATTGGAAACGAAGCTGATTACAAAGATATTGGCTTTTGAAGTCGCATAACAAAAAGTCGGCGGTGTCCCTTTCCGCTGTCTGACCGGGGTATGCGTACATGAACCTTGACAACTGAATACTGTATTGCATACAGGACGTGAGGATATGCAGAGCCACTAAGCAGATGCGCCATGACGTACCTGCCCTGATTTATAACAGGGTGAAACGTGAGGAAATGTTGAAGCAGGACATTGAAGCAAAGGTAAGGAGCGAGTGAGATCGGGCAAAATATGTAGCAGTTACATGGGGCGATGAAGCATATCTGTGATAATGATACTTCCGGGCTGTGGGGAAGCCGCAGCTCGGTCAATGAAATGACGGTGCAAGACCGATGTGGGCGGCGTAATGAGCCGCCACCTGTATTGCAGTTTTTATCTGCTAATAAATGGGAAGAAGCGTATTCTGCCTGTTTATTAGCAGATAAAGCTGTGCAAAGAATTAGGAGGATATTTTTGATGCAGAGAATACCGAAGGCGATTAACAAAAAGAGGTTAGTCAGATATAAAGAAGGCGCAGAAATGTACAGCATGGGAATGAATAAATTTCAGTCTTTGGCGAAAGATGCAGGCGCAATATTGAAAATTGATAGAATGGTATTGGTTGATTTAGATACGTTTGACCAGTATTTAGAATCATTTCGTGTGAAATAGTCAAGATGCGTATATGCAAAGCAGAAAGATTTTTCGTATAACCGAAAATAAGTGTTGACTTTTGGTTAAACTGAAAGTATAATGATTATGAAATGGATGGAGGTGTATATTGTGGCGAGGACAGGCAGACCAAAGTCTGACAATCCGAAAAAAAGCCTTATCGGGTTGAAGCTGACAGAGGAAGAAGCCGCAAAACTCAGGGAATATGCGTCCAAACATGACATGACCATAACGCAGGTGCTACAAAAGGGGATTGATTTGCAGTATGCAATGGAAGAACCGATAAGTAGTTAGTACGAAATCTCTTTCCTTGAGAAAGGAGCAGAGATGACAAAATCAAGAAAGGATAATAAAGGGAGGGTTTTAAGGAAGGGTGAAACTCAGCGCAGTTGCGATGGCAAGTATGTTTATACTTATACCGATCCGGAAGGAAAACGCCGGAGCATTTACTCTAAAGATATTATGGAACTGCGTGAGAGGGAGGAAAAACTGATTAAAGACCAGTTAGACGGATTGGATACTTATGTGGCTGGCAGTGCAACGGTCAATTTTGTTTTTGACAGGTATATATCTACAAAGTCAGAACTCAGGGGAACAACCATGAGGAACTACAAATATATGTATGACCGTTTTATCCGTAATGGGTTTGGGAAGAAGAAAATCGCAGCGATAAAGTTTTCTGATGTGTTGCAATTCTACCAGCACTTGCTGAAAGAAAAGGAAATGCAGATTAACACATTAGAAACAATCCATACGGTGCTTCACCCAACATTCCAGTTGGCGGTGCGGGATGATATTATCCGCAACAATCCGAGTGACGGGGTTATGGCGCAGATCAAAAAACAGCCGGGGAGAAATCATGGCGTAAGACACGCTTTAACTCTGGAACAGCAGAGAGCCTTTATAAACTATATAGAAAGCAATCCTACATATTACCGTTGGACATCTTTATTTAAGTTCTTATTAGGGACGGGGTGCAGGATTGGGGAAGCAATCGGGATAAGGTGGGAAGATGTAAATTTTGAAAAACGTGTAATCAGCATCAACCACAGTCTGGTTTATTACAGCAGAGAATTTAAGGAACACCCGATGTGTACGTTTTCTATATCACTCCCAAAAACAGAAGCGGGTATACGCAGTATTCCGATGATGGATGCGGTTTATGATGCACTCCGGGCGGAGCTTGCAGACCAACAGGAAAATGGATTCAACGAAACGGAGATTGACGGGATGAAAGGTTTTATCTTTATGAACCGTTTTGGGTACGTCCACAATCCACAGTCTATCAACCGGGCAATCAAGCGTATATACGAATCGTACAATGCAGAAGAAGTGGTTAATGCTTCCAAGCAACACCGGGAGCCAGTGCTAATACCACATTTTTCATGTCATCATTTGAGGCATACCTTTTGTTCGAGGTTTTGCGAGAATGAAACAAATTTAAAGGTGATCCAGTCCATAATGGGACACGCTAATATTGAAACCACGATGGACATATATGCGGAAGTCACCGATGCAAAGAAACAGGAAGCGATTGAAAATTTAGCACACAAATTGGATGTATTTTAGGAAAGAGTCCGGCTAGGACTGACAGAGGGTACGACAACTTGTGTGCCATACGACAAGAGTACGACAAATTCAAAGGTTTTAATCAATGAAATAGCGTTATATGGCTGTGGTGGAGATGCGGAAAAGCGGCTAGTTAAAGGGAAATAAGCCATTTTAAATTAAATTGACTTAAAATCCCGACGATGCGGAGTACAACCTAAAAAACCTGTATGTATGCGGGATTGTTTTGATTAAAAAAGCAAAATAAAAGATAATCGATTCTTAGAGGATATTTTCTAAATAAACTTAGAAAGTATCCTCTTTTTGGCAGAAAATGCTAAACAAATAAGGAATTTTTCTTGTGTTATGAAATCATATTTGGTAATATAGTACCATAGGTAAAAATGTTAGAAGAGAGGGATTACATATGAAAATGAGAGGAAAAATATTAACCTTATCCTTATTGCCATTGCTTCTTGTCACAGGCGAACTGTTCTTTTTTGTCTATATCAGGACGAAAGACTATGAGGAATTGTCAGGGACGCTGTTGGGAAGTGTCGGGCGCATCATGGGTATTAATATATTCCTGACACTTGTGGTGGTAGTGATTGCCGTGGAGCGCATTATACGTTCCCTGAAACGCACCATGAAAGTATTGGAAGTGACGGCGGAAGGAGATTTGACGACAAAATCCGCTGCAAAGGATTTGAAAAGAAAGGATGAAATCGGCAGTATAGCCAAGGATGTGGCAATTTTACAGGAAACATTGCAGGAAATAGCCGGGGAATTGCAGGATGCCACGGGGGTTTTGCAGGAGTCTGCGGAAAACCTTGAGAAAATGTCCCTGCAGACAAGTGAAGCATCCGATAATGTTGCAAGAGCCGTGGGGGATATTGCGGAGGGAGCAACTACACAGGCTGATTCTGCCGAAACCATTACGACGGGCATACAGGTAATAGGAGAAGTGCTGGAGGAGTCCGCAAAGGCGGTTGCGGACTTTGAAACGTTAATAAACAGCATAAGGGATTTGGGGGATAACGGGGTTTCTGTCTTGAGGAAACTGGAAGAAGCCTCTGAACAGTCTGAAGAAGAAATCATGGTTATCAATGAGCAGACACATGCCACCAATGAGGCAGCGGAAAAAATAAAAGAAGCGGCGCAGTTTATTGCCCAGATTGCCAGCCAGACCAACCTTCTGGCGTTGAATGCTTCTATCGAGGCAGCAAGGGCGGGCGAGCAGGGAAAAGGATTTGCCGTTGTTGCGGAGCAGATAAAGACATTAGCGGAGCAGTCCAATTCTTCGGCGGTACAGATTGATGCCATTATAGAGCAGCTGCTTGCAGAGTCAAGGAAAGCGGTTGATACCATGGGTGAAGCGAAGGAAATTATTGCCACGGAAAATGGTCTCATTACGGATACCAAGACGGTATTTGACCGGATGCACGAAGGCGTTGAGGGTTCTGCTTCCAGCATTCATGCCATTAAGGCCGGAACGGATAAGCTGGAGGAAGTGAAAGGACAGATTGCAGGGGAGCTGATAAATCTTACGGCTCTTGCGCAAGAAAATGCGGCGGCAACAGAGGAAACGGCGGCTTCCACCGAAGAAATGTCGGCCACCATGCACAGTGTCTTAGAGGCTACAAACCGGCTGAAGGATATAGCGGATGCGCTTCAGAAAAAGGCAGGTATTTTTAAATTGATTTAAAAAATTGGGATGAACACTAAAGTTCATCCCTTTTTTTACGATATATATTATGTAGTAAATTATAAGTTCCAAGGAAAGGAGGAGTCTAGTATGCGTATTGAAGCGTATAATCAGGTACAACAGCTTTATAATACCAAAAAGCCGGGACAGGTTAAAAAGAGTTCTGGAGTAAATTTTTCGGACCAGTTGCAGATAAGCAGCTTTGGAAAGGATATCCAGACTGCTAAGACCGCAGTTGCTGCAAGCCCTGATGTCAGGGAAGACGTAACGGCTCCTATTAAGGCTGGCATTGCTGCTGGAACTTACGAAGTAAGCACAAGCAGTTTTGCGGATAAGTTATTTGCAAAGTATGAAGAAATGAGGTAATCCCGGTGGCGAGTCTCGTAGAAAATCTGATTAGCATTTTGGAGCAGGAAAGTACGGAGTATGAAGAACTGCTGGGATTATCAATGAAGAAAACCCCGGTAATTGTAGCTGGGGATTTGCAGGTATTGCAACAAATCACGGATGAAGAGCAAAATGTGGTAAGCCGTATCAATCACCTGGAAAGCAAGAGGACAGAGGTGATTAAGGATATTGCCAACGTTATGAACAAGGATGTTAAAGAGTTAAAACTGGTGAATCTGATTCAGATACTTGAGGGCAGGCCTTCCGAAAGTAAGAAGCTTGCGGAAATTCATGACAGATTGAAAAAAGTCGTGGGGGATATGCAGCAGGTAAACAATCAAAACAAAGAATTGATTGCCCATTCCCTTGAGATGGTGGAATTTGACATGAATCTGCTTCAGGCGATGAAGACGGCGCCGGAAACAGCCAACTACAATAAAGGCGCTTACAGTGCAGGAAATCTGATGGGCGTCGACAGGAGTGGCTTTGATGCAAAAAGTTAGGTTCAATGACGTGAGGTGATAATATGCCACTGATGGGAAGTTTATATATTGGAGCATCCGGTTTACAGACAGGACAAAATGCGCTGAACACAACAGCGCATAATTTAACAAACGTAGATACAACCGGTTATACCAGACAACAAAGTCTTCTGGGTTCTAAGAGTTACATTACCCTATCCAGAAACCCCGCCGCTGTGTCCAACCAGCAGTATGGTCTCGGGGTGAATTATTCCGCAGTAAGACAAGTGAGAGATTATTTTCTTGACAAAACATACCGCAAGGAATCAGGACGCAGTATGTTTTATGAAGTATCCTCGGAAGTGTTGGATGAAGTGGAAACTTTGCTTGGTGAGATGAACGGCAAGGATTTTCAGACTTCATTGACCAATCTCTGGACCTCTATCCAGGAATTGGCGAAGGACCCGTCCAGTTCCGTGAATCAGGGTCTTTTGGTGCAGCGCTCTTCTGAGTTTTTAAGCCGTGCTTCAGTTGTTTATAACGGATTGTGCACCTATCAGGACAATCTGAACATACAGGTCAAAGATAAAGTAAATACCATTAATAAATACGGCAGGCAGATTTTGGAGTTAAATGAAGCGATAAGCAGAATTGAATGCGGCGGCGTGGAGCACGCCAATGACCTTCGTGACGCAAGGAACCAGATTCTCGATGAGCTCAGCAAACTTTGCAAGATGAGTTATTCCGAGAATTCTCTGGGGCATGTTTCCGTGCAGCTGGAGGGAGTTGATTTTGTAAAAGGAGAAATGTGTTACGAAATCGGTTTGCATCAGGATGCGACAACAGGCTTCTATACACCGTTCTGGCCCCAGAATGCGGAATACACCATTATGCAGGACGGCTCCAAGAACTATGATATTACCCATGCAAAGGTGTTTGATTTGGAGCAGACAGTATCCTCAACCATGGATACCGATATCGGCGGACTGAAGGCAAGCCTGCTTGCAAGGGGGGACCACAGGGCAAATTATTCCGACATAGAAAAGGATTATGACAGCATTTCCCAGTCCATAGTCATGAATGTTCAGGCAGAGTTTGACCAGCTGATACACAATGTGGCAACCGCTATCAATAAAGTGCTGGCAGATGCCTGCGACCCTTCCCGCGGATATCTGTGTGACAGGGACGGCTCACCTTTGCAGTTGTTCCAGAAAGTGACAACCGATGGTTATGTGAAAAAGGTTGACGGGGCAGGAAATGAAACATGGGAGTACATGGAAGAGGATTACAGCGCTCCGGATACCATGTATACCATTAATAATTTGAAAATAAACAACCACCTTCTGCAGGAGTCATCCATGCTGGGATTTATGCTGGCGGACGGCAAGGCGGATTACAAAACGGGCGAAGCGCTTAAGGCAGCTTTTACGGAAGAGTCGTACCGTTTAAATCCCAATGTGCAGAAAAAGACGACTTTGGTGGATTATTATACAGATTTGGTTTCCCAGGTAGGAAATACCGGTGATGTGTTTAAAAGTATTTATGCCAACCAGGAAGCGACCGTGGAGGCGACTTTCGGCGCCCGTGAACAGGTTGTGGGAGTAGCTTCCGATGAAGAACTTTCCAATATGATTAAGTTCCAGAATGCATACAATGCAGCCAGCAGATATATCAATGTTATCAGTGAAATGCTGGAACATGTCATCAATACACTGGCAGTTTAATGATAGGAGGAAAAAGAGATGCCTTCACAATTTTTTGGGTTAAACACAGCATATACAGGGCTTTTGGCGTCAAATGCGGCGCTCAATACAACTTCAAACAATATTGCCAATGTACAGACTCTGGGATATAGCAGGCAGCACGTGGTACAACAGGCGAGCGATGCCTTGAGGGTGTTCCAGACTTACGGCTGTGCGGGAGCAGGTGTGGATACACTTGCCATAGAGCGTATCAGGGATGAATTTTATGACAACAAATACTGGGATGCCAGCACTACTCTGGGTGAATACAGTATCAAGCAGTATTATATGTCACAGATTCAGACTTATTTTAAAGGCAGTATCACGGCGCCGGATTTTAAGAGTATTTTTGACCAGTTTTCCGTGGCAGGACTGCAAGCAGTATTGAAAAATGCGAGCAGTACCACCACTAAGGCGCAGTTCATCGGTTATGCCGGTGACCTGACGGACTATTTTAACGGGATGTCAGGAAATCTGGAAAAAGTACAGAAAGATATTAATCAGGAAATCAAGTTGAAAGTGGATGAAATTAATTCCCTTGCAAATGAGATTGCTTCCCTTAGCAAACAGATTAATGTAATTGAACTTTCCGGTCCCAAGGCCAATGAATTGAGAGACCGGAGAACGGTTCTTCTGGACCAGCTTTCCCAGATAGTGGATATTGAAACGCAGGAGATTCCCATTACGGATGCAAACAATCCGGAAAGGGAGACAGGAGCGTTCCGTTTTCTGGTAAAGATTGGCGGGGGACAGCTTTTGGTGGATACCAGCGAATACAGGCAGCTTGAGTGTGTGGCAAGAACCAGCAATGAGAAGGTGAACCAGACGGATATAGAGGGGCTCTATGATATCGTATGGGATGACGGTCAGGATTTTAACATATACAGCGGTACGCTGGGAGGCTCCTTACAGGGGCTGGTGGAAATGCGAGACGGCAACAATTCAGAGAACTTCAGCGGTACTATTACCGCAACAGGCAGAACCGATGTTACTGCCGCTGATGGCAGTGTGAAAGCGCATGATACCGTGACGGTACAGGTATCCCACAAATATCTGCAGGATTTGAATAAGTGTAACCTTTCCGACACAGGCGGGATTATCAGTCTGGGCAGCCAGCAGTATTACTATGATTCATGGTCTTATACCTGCAGTTATGACGCAGCCGGTAATGCTACTTATTCATATACATTTGTGTTGTCGGACAACAGCTTAAATGACAGAAATCTGACCAACGACAGGGTGGGCAAGGTGGCGGAAATTGGCACCAGCATTGATTATCAGGGAATTCCTTACTATATGAAGCAGATGAACGAATGGGTGCGTACTTTTTCCCAGAAGTTCAATGATATATTAAACAGCGGCTATGATGCATACGAGAACCCCGGCAATGATTTGTTTGCCGCTAAAATGGCAACCGGCGGTGAACAGTACTCTTTTGGAGCAATGTTCCGTTATGACAAACAGACATCAGGCACCATGACGGTGGGCGTGGGGGATGACAGCTATTACAAGATGACAGCCAAAAATTTCTCTGTCCTTGCGGCAATGATTGAGGATGCTGACCTTCTTGCAACCAAGAAAAAGTCTTCTGACGGTGTGGAGCAGTATAATGTCCTGACAGAAATTCAGGATATGATAAATGATAAAGAAAAGATGAACTACAGAGGCTGCAAGGCAGGGGAATTTCTGGAGTGTATCCTTTCGGATGTGGCGTTGAACGCGGGAAATGCCAATACGTTCTGTGAAAATTATCAGAGCATTGTCCAAAGTGTGGATAACCAGCGGATTTCCATCTCCGGCGTGGATGAAGACGAGGAAGCGGTTAATCTGGTAAAATTCCAGAATGGTTACAATCTGGCATCCAAAATGATTCAGACTCTGACAGAAGTTTATGACAGGCTGATATTGGAAACCGGTGTGTAGCGTGATATGGAGGTAAATACATGAGAATTACAAATAAAATTATGCAGAATAATAACCTGACGAATATCAATAATAATAAAATCATGCAGGATAAGCTGAGTACGATGATGTCCACAGGGAAAAAAATCAATAAGCCGTCGGATGACCCGGTTATTGCAATTCGTGCACTGCGTCTTAGGAGCAATGTGACGGAAGTGACACAGTATTTCGGAAAGAATATACCCGATGCTGAGAGCTGGCTGGATGTGACGGAAGGTGCTCTGAAAAATAATGCCCAGATTCTCACCAACATGATTGGCCAGTGTACAAAGGGAGCTAACGGAGATTTGACTTCCAAGGACAGGGAGATTATCTTAGAGCAGTTAAAGGCGCTTAGGGATGAAATCTATTCCACAGCAAATGTGGATTATGCAGGTCGCTTTGTTTTTGCAGGATACAGGACGGATACGTCCATCGGTTTTCTGGCAGCGGATGACACCAAATATACCATCACCGAACAGCTTGATAATTCGGCGATTGACAGTATGACTTTTATTAAGACTACGGCACAGCTGGCAAACGGCGATGTTGTGGATATTAACGATATCAACCAGACCAATTACGCTGACATAGATGTTGCGGAAGCAGACGTGGATAAAGTTGAAGTGCATCGCATCCGTTTGGCGTATAATAATCTGAGTGACGGAATGGTTCCGACTATCACAAGGGTGACCGGCAAAGATGCTGCGGGAAATATTACAACAGAGGATGTGGTGAATCCCGTAAATGTCTGCCATTCTTATGATGTGCCTACGGCGTACGAACTGGCGAGCCAGAATCCGGATGAGGTTTATTTTATACCGGAAACCGGGGAAATGGTACTGGGAGAAAATGTTTACAGTAAAATGATGACTTACAAGGATTCGGCAACCACTGCCACCGCCAACGAAGGTGAAATCCGTATTACTTATCAGAAAAATGAATGGCAGAAGGGTGACTTGCGGCCGGAGCATTATTATTCATGCACCGCAGAGGACAAAGACGGCAATACCATAGATTATAATGAAGATTACCTCAAAGGCACTGATTATAAGAAGCAGGTAATAGAATATGACGTAGGATTTAACCAGACAATTCGGATTAATACGACGGCGGATGAATGCTTTGAGCCGGGAGTCGGCAGGGAAGTAGATGACTTAATCAATGTGCTGGGAGAAGTGCAGGGGCTTGAGGAAGTGACAGAAAAGCTGGCATCCCTGTTGGAAAATGAAACGGATGACACGAAGAGGACAACATTGCAGTTGAGGCTGAAAGCAGCCAACAAAGCCCTGTCCTATGCAAAGGATAAAATGCAGAGAATGTTTGAGGGCGGTATCACTGCCATGCAGGGATATCTGGATGCCAACAATCTGGCATTGACAAACTGCGGTACGAGAAGTTCCAAACTGGAGTTGATTGAAAACAGGATGAGGGACCAGAAAACTACCTTTGAGACATTGCAGTCTGAAAATGAAGATATTGATATAACGGATGTGATTATTAATATGAAGAGTGCGGAACTGACATATTCCGCAGCGTTGATGGCAACCGGAAAAGTTGCACAGACAAATCTTCTGAATTTCATTTAAACGAACGAAATGGAGGAAAATATGAAGGTAAACACTAAAATCTTTGGGGAAGTGGATATTTTAGAGGAAAGGATGATTACCTTTACAGGGGGGATTATCGGTTTTCCTGACTTGAAACAGTTTGCGTTGATATATGATGCGGACAGGGGAACGGATTCGGGGATTCGCTGGCTCCAGTCCATACAGGAGCCGGGGTTTGCCATGCCGGTAATGGATCCGCTTGTAGTGTGTCCGGATTACAATCCGGAGGTGGAAGATGAACTGTTGCAGGAGCTGGGAGAGTTAAACAGTGATAATCTTCTGGTTTTGGTTACGGTTACGGTTCCGTCCGACATAACAAAGATGACGGTCAATTTAAAAGGACCGATTATCATTAATTCCGGAAGCAGAAAAGCGTGTCAGGTGATTGTGGAAGGCGATACGTATGCCGTAAAATTTCCGATTTATGATATTTTACAGGCGAATAAAGGGGGTGAGTAGATGCTGGCTTTATCCAGAAAGAAAAATGAAGCAATTATTATCAACAATAATATCGAAGTCACGGTGCTGGAAGTAAAAGGCGACCAGGTTAAAATCGGCATTTCTGCTCCGAAAGAAGTACCCATTTACCGCAAAGAAGTTTATGTGCAGATTCAGGATGCCAATAAGGCTTCTGCGGATACTTCAGGCCTTGCTGCATTGGAAAATCTGCTTGGAAAATAGAGAAAAACGCAGGTAAAGGAGTCCGTTGCATGGACTCCTTTCATATTTTGCAAGGTTAACGAAATAACGTTTAAATAATTACAAAATTTGTATTGACATTTCAATGTCTATAAAGTAGTATGGTATTACTCTCTTCCACATATCATGCCGGCGGAGAAGTATAATGGAAAGGAGGGATAACATGACGGATACAGAATTGATTTTACAAAAATTAGACTGCATACAAAATCAAATAGATAATTTGGAAACAAGGTTTGATAATTTGGAAACAAGGTTTGATAATCTGGAAACAAGGTTTGATAATCTGGAAACAAGGTTTGATAATCTGGAAACAAGGTTTGATAATCTGGAAGCAAGGTTTGATAATCTGGAAACAAGGTTTGACAATCTGGAAACAAGGTTTGATAATCTGGAAGCAAGGTTTGATAATCTGGAAGCAAGGTTTGATAATCTGGAAACAAAAGTTGACAATCTGGAAACAAGGATTGACAATCTGGAAGCAAAGGTCGACAATTTGGATATTAAAATTGACAATGTGGAAATCGGACTTGAGGGAGAAATCCAGAAGGTATATGAAGTTGCATTAAAGAATGAAGAAGATATACGTCTGCTGTTTCCATTTAAGGACCGAATCATTAATGTCAGTACCATAATTACCAGATTTGATGATTTGGAAGAACGACAAAAGCTGACGGAAGAAGTAGTGGCCGTACACAGTGGGGATATCCGTATGCTAAAAAACAGGTTGGGTTAGAGGTGATAGAGGAAATGGAGACGTTTGGGAAAGGTTAATGGAAAAATGAAGAGGGAAAGGTAACTGCTGCTTTGGACGGAATTATCCGTATGCCGGCAGCAGTTTTTTTGTGTTTAACTATAAACTTATGGGCATTGTTGGCCGATAAAAAATTTAGAAAACTGAAAAGACGATTTCACACGGAGGTGACTAAAATGGCAATTGAACCATTAGGAAGTATTATGAGTGTGCATGCACAAAGCCAGGTACAGACAAAGCCGGTGTCACAGTCGGCTAAATCCTCAGCGGAATACACGGACGTTTCTGCCCAGGATAGCGTTAAACAGGTGGACAACACCATAAGCGTTGTGGACAATGCCCAGAACAAGGGTGGTTCCGGCAATGAAAAAGGCGGCGAGGGCAAACAGCCCAGTAATGAGCAGATTAGGAAAGCTGTAGAGGCGCTGAATAAGAAGATGTCAAATTCAGAGGCTATATTTGGCATTCACGAAAAGACTAACAGAATAACAATTAAAATTGTTGACAAGGATTCCAAAGAAGTAATCAGGGAACTTCCGCCGGAAAAAACTTTGGATATGATTGCCAAGGTCTGGGAACTGGCAGGCATTCTTGTGGATGAGAGAAGATAGGAGGACTGAGTATGGCAGGCATGAGGTTAACCGGATTGATGTCCGGAATGGATACAGAAAGTATTATACAACAGTTAGTAGAATCAAGAAAAACAAAGGTTGATAAAACCAAGAAAGCACAGACAAAACTGAACTGGAAACAGGATGCATGGAAAGGCTTGAATACCAAGCTGCAGAACCTGCAGAAAAAGTTCCTTGCCAATATGCGTTTTGCGTCAGATTATGCAAAAAAGACCACAAAAGTTTCCAACAGCAACAAGGTCAGCGTAATTACCGGTGAAAATGCAGTAGATGGCGTTCAGTCTCTTGAAATAGAAAAACTGGCAAAGACAGGTTATCTGACCGGCGCAAAATTGGAAGGAAACAATGGTGAGTTAACGGCGCTTTCCAAGATTAGTGATATAAAAGGCGCTGAGAGTTTAAACGGAACCATCAATATTGCGACAAAGGACGGAAAGACATCCGTTGACATTGAAATCAATGGGGATACCACGATTTCCGATGTTCTTACCCAGTTAAAGAGTGCGGGCGTTAATGCCAGTTTTGATGCAAAACAGCAGAGATTTTATGTCAGCTCCAAGGAATCCGGTGAGGCTAATGACTTTACGATTACCGGCAAGGATGCAGCGGGAGCTCAGGCTCTGGCAGCGTTAGGGCTTGACACGGAAAATGCGGATGCAAACAAAAAAGCTACCAAGGTAGAAGGACAGGATGCAGTTATTTATCTGAATGATGCAATGTATACCAGCACCAACAATACATTTGAAGTTAACGGTCTTACATTTACGGCACTGGATGAAACAAACGGTGAAAAAATCACGGTTACAACGCAGAATGATACGGACGGCATCTATGATATGCTGAAAAATTTCCTGAAAGAGTACAATACCATCATCAACGAGATGGATAAAATGTACAATGCGGCTTCTTCCAAAGGTTATGAGCCTTTAACCAATGAAGAAAAGGAAGCTATGTCAGAGAGCGATATTAAAGAGTGGGAAGAAAAAATCAAGGATTCCCTGCTCCGCCGTGACGACAATCTTTCCACAGTAAGTTCCGCTTTGAAGTCCATTATGTCCAGCGGCATCGAAGTGAACGGAAAGATGATGTATCTCTCCAGTTTCGGTATTAATACGTTAGGTTATTTTGAATCTCCCGACAATGAGAAGAATGCATACCATATTGACGGTGACCCGGACGATGGAAATACTTCAGGCAATCCGGATAAATTAAAGAGTATGATTTCCAGTGACCCGGATACGGTTATTTCCTTCTTCACAGAGTTGTCAAAAAATATGTATGACAAAATGAGTGAATTGTCAAAGTCGGTGGATGGATATAGGACTTTCGGTAACTTCTACGATGACAAGAAAATGAAGTCTGACTATGATGATTACACCAGTAAAATTGCAGAATTGGAAGATAAGCTTGCAAAATACGAGGATAAATGGTATGCTAAATTCAGCGCCATGGAGACGGCTCTGGCGAAGATGCAGCAGAATGCCAGTGCAGTCACCAGTTTATTAGGAGGTTGATGAAATGCCGCTGCCCAATGCTTACTCGCAATACAATAACAGTAAGGTTCTGACCGCTTCACCGGCGGAACTGGTGTTGATGTTGTATGACGGTGCAATTAAATTTTGTAATATTGCAATCAGCGCCATTGAAGAAAAGGATATTCAGAAAGCGCACAATAATATTATAAAAGTTGAGAAGATAATTGACCATTTCCGAATGACGCTGGATATGAGTTATCCGGTGGCAAAGGACTTTGACAGGGTGTATGAGTATTTGGCAAGAAGGCTTTTGCAGGCAAATGCAGGCAAGGATAAAGAAATCATGGCTGAGGTGTGCATGCATCTTCGTTCCATGAGGGATACGTGGAAAGAAGTGATGCGGATTAACCGTGTGAAAGGCGCTATATGATGGGTAATTATCTCAAAATATTGGAGGAATCCCTGCATAAGAAACTTCAGGTGCTGGATGAGATTCAGGCTTATAATGAAAAGCAGAGGAAAATTTTTCAAAGCGAGGATATAAAGCTTGATGAGTTTGATGCAGCCGTGGAAGAAAAGGGCAAACTAATTGAGCAGGTTTCCAGACTTGATGAGGGATTTGAAACTCTCTATGCCAATGTTGCAAAGCAGCTGGAAGGAAACAGGGATAAATATGCGAAGCAAATCAAAGAACTTCAGGAACTTGTGAAACAGGTAACTGAAAAAAGTGTTTCTGTTCAGGCACAGGAAGCACGCAATAAGGCTTTGATTGAAGCTTATTTTACCAATGAGCGCAGCCAGCTCAGGCAAGGCAGGCAGGCATCCAAGGCAGCTTACGGTTATTATAAAAATATGAATAATTCCAATGTGGTTCCGCCACAGTTTCTGGACAGTAAGCAATAAAATGAACAAATATATTAACGCCATCCATTTTAAACAGGGTGGCGTTAAGTTTCATTAAGTGTTTATAAGAAAGTAGAAGGTAGGCTATGAGAAAAGCGGAGAAGAAGCAGGCTGAAGATTTGGCGGGGGTGCTTTGCAAGGCACACAGTGGAATTAAAAAATTATTGGAAATTAAGGACTATAAAACAGCCATGACACTACTGGAGCAGTGCCAGCAAGGGGCTATCAGGCTGGGTGAGATAATTGAGCAGGCCGAAGGGGAGGGTACTGCAGTCATATCCAGTCTGGAGGATTATTGTGAGCTGATTTACAGGGTATATGAGGAGACAGGTCAAAATTCTTCTGTAAACGCGGAAGAGGTATATCAAATGTTGCAAAATTCCATGACATGTATTGAAAATAGTATCCGATATGACATAGAGGGACGCTTGGAAGCAGTGTTTCTTCCCTGTAAGGCTTCCTTGTGGGATTCATTGGAAAGCGTGTGGGAAGCAGCAAAAGCGGATTCGGCCTGTGACACTTATGTAATACCGATTCCGTATTATTATAAAAGTTTTAACGGGAGTTTTCAGGAACTCCGGTATGATGCCGATTGCTTTCCGGATAATGTTCCAATTACCAAGTATGATGAATTTGACTTTGAATGGCATCGACCAGATATGATTTTCATCCAGAATCCATATGATGAATACAATCATGCAATAAGCGTTTATCCCTTCTTCTATTCCCGGAATCTAAAAAAATACACGGAGAAGTTGATTTATATTCCCCCTTTCATTTTGGATGAAATAAATGCAGACGATGAACGGGCGTTCAGAAGCATGGAAAATTTTGTGAAGATGCCCGGAGTGTTAAATGCAGATAAAGTAATTGTGCAGTCAGAATCCATGCGGCAGACTTATATAGATTTTTTGGTGAAAACGGCAGGGGAAAATACCAGAGAATTATGGGAAAATAAAATTTTGGGACTGGGTTCTCCAAAGCGGGACAAGGAAAAGCGGTCAGGGATGGAAAACATGGACATACCGGCAGAGTGGATTACAGTACTCAGAAAACCGGATGGAATCCGAAAAACAGCTATTCTGTATGGCACGAGCGTGAGCATTTTACTGCAATACGGGGAACAGTATCTTGAAAAATTGCGAACAGTGTTTGAGGTATTTAAGGCAAAGCAGGATGAAACAGTCCTTTGGTGGTATCCACAGCCTTTAAGCCTTGTCGGGGAAGTTTTAACCTCACGGCATCCTGAACTTTATGAGAAATATGAAAAACTGGTGCAAAAATTCTGTGAAGAAAAATGGGGCATCTATGATGAATCTTCCATAGAAGACCGGGCCGCAGTCTTGTGCGATGCATATTTTGGGGATGGCGGAAGTATAATCCGTCTGTTTCAAAGACAGGAGAAACCGGTGATGATACAAAAAGTAAACCTGATTTCCTGATTATAAGTGACGGGGTGGGGGAATATGGAAAATCACTGGGGAGATGGAGGCGTATCATGCAGTTTTTACAGTCATACTTTGAGGATGAGGTAAGGGATGGATTTTACGTGCCGGGGATGATGAAAAGGGCCTGGGCAGCACAATTGGAAATTTTGGAAGATATAGATAAAGTATGTAAAAAATACAATATACAGTATTTTGCCGATTGGGGAACGCTTTTAGGTGCAGTCCGGCATGGCGGATTTATACCATGGGATGATGACTTGGATATCTGCATGAAAAGGGCGGATTACAATAAGTTTCTTTCCGTAGCCGGAACAGAATTGCCGGAGTGCTACAATTTGGTGAATTGTCATAATGAATATAATGGGGAGATTTGCTATGAGTTTTTGACACGGGTTGTAAACGGACGTCAAATATGCTTTGATGAGGCACATCTGAAAAAGTTTCATGGGTTTCCATATGTTTCCGGGATTGATATCTTTTCGATGGATTTTATCTCTGCGAACAAAGAGGAGGAAGCAAAGCGCACTGCCATGGTTGATTATATCAGAGGCGTGGCTGATTTCATGGATAGTGAATATCTTGGCAGCACCGCGCTTGAGGGGCAGCTTTGCCGGATTGAGGAATTATGCAGTGCAAGTATTAACAGGAAGGGTAATGTAAAACAGCAGCTCTATCTGCTGATGGAGCAGTTATTTTCCTTATATAACGAGCAGGAAGCAGAAGAAATCGCCATGATGCCGCTGGGATTGAAAAAAGATAGGCACCGGTTTCCCAAAGCCTGTTATCAGGAAGTTGTCATGCTGCCATTTGAGAATACAAAGATTCCGGTTCCGGTATTGTATGATGCTATTTTACGGAAAAAATACAGGAACTATTTAAACCTTGTACGCCGCGGCGGTGCCCATGAGTATCCGTTTTACAAAAGGCAGGAAGTGATATTGCAGGAGGAAACGGGCATAAAACCTTTGCAGTATGAATTTTCGGGAATAAACTAAGGATTTTGTGAGAAGGAGATAAAGGCATGAATTATGCAATTGTATTAGCTGGAGGTAAAGGACAGCGTTTCGGAAATGCAAAGGTTATGAAGCAGTTTGTGGAACTGACGGGTATTCCTATGCTTGTGTATTCGCTACAGACAGCACAGAAAAATAATAATATCGATGAAATATGTGTTGTTACACATGAGAGTGAACAGGAAAAGGTAAAAGCTTGGTCAAAGGAATATGGAATTACCAAATTAAAGTATTTCGCGACGCCGGGAAAGGAACGCCAACAATCTGTATATTCGGGACTTCTGGCTCTTCCGGCCAAGCCGCGTGACACTGTTATAATTATGACGTCAGTGTGTCCGTTTGTTTCACAAAAGACAATTGATAAACAATATGAACAGATAAGGAGCAATGATGCATCTATTACCGTGGTGAAAGCGACCGATGCAATTACATTTAGCAATGATGGTAAAAAGGTAAACAGAACTCTGCAGAAAAAGAAATTATACATACAACAGGGTCCGCAGATTTTTAGGTATGGCGTATTGCTGGAAGGACATAAGGTTTATATGGAAGATGAAGACTATAACAGGCTTGATGTTACGGAGGACAGTGAACTTGTTTTAAATCTTGGCGTTGAATGTGCTATGGTATTGGGAGACAGATTTTGCATTAAAGTGACATATCCGGAGGACTTGGCGATTGCGGAATCTCTGTTAGGACTTTTTGAAGAGCAGGAGAGAAGATATGAAGCAGAAAAGAATCATTAAGGAAGATGTGGCAAAGATTCTTGAGGCTGATTTGTGTTGGGAAAGATTTTATGGGAAAACAATTTTGATTTCCGGGGCTAATGGATATGTGCCGGCTTATTTTGTTCATACCTTCCTTGCCCTTAATGATACAAGGGGCGCCAATATAAAGGTGATTGCTTTATGCCGCAGCGAGGAAAGAGGAAAGCAGAGGTTTGAGGCTTATCTTGGGCGCAGAGATTTTAACTTATGGATTCAGGATGTTTGTGAGCCAATTGACATCGAAGAGGAAATTCACTTTTTTATTCATGGAGCCAGCCCGGCAGGGATTTTTGCTCGTCATAAGGACCCCGTTGCGACATTCGACGCAAACGTGACGGGCTGCGGAAATATGCTAAAGCTTGCCCAAAGGAAGAAGTGCGAAGGTTTTTTGCTGATGAGCAGTGTCGACATATATGGCAGCATGGATTCTACAGGGAGGCTGAAGGAAAGTGATATGGGAAAGCTGGACGGTCTGAATGTGCGTAATGCCTACTCATGTGGGAAACGGGCTGCGGAAACGTTGTGTGCATTGTATCATGCAAAAACCGGCCTTCCGGTCGTGATTGCCAGACCTTTTCAGATTGTGGGACCGGGACTTGAACTGGATGATGGACGGCTACATATTGATTTTATATCCCAGATGCTTCGCAGCAATCAGATTGTCTTGAAAAGTGATGGCAGTGCAATAAGAACATTCCTGTACATTACGGATGCCATTGAAGGAATGCTTACCGTGTTGCAGAAGGGTAAAGCCTGTGAGGCATATAATGTGGTGGATGAAAAAGGCGAAGCGTCTGTATTGGAACTTGCAGAGCTTATGGCATCACTGGTTCGTGACCGGAAAATAGATGTGGTATTTGATTATGAAAAGAGAAACACCATAGAGGTAACAGGCGCCTTGTCGGTTGTGATTGGAAACGCAGAAAAAATCAAGAGTCTTGGCTGGAGTGCACGTACTACGCTTGCGGACGGCGCCAGAAGAATGATGGCCTGCTATGGATTGGAGGTATAATGGAAAATGGCGGATGAAAAATTAAACAGAGCGCATAGGATGGCGCTTGAACTGCTGGAGATAGTAGATGGGTTATGTACAAAAAACCAGTTGAAATATACACTTGCGTCGGGTACGCTGATAGCTTATGTGAATGAAGTGCCATTTTCCAAATCAGTACCAACCATAACGGTAGCGTTGTTATATCCGCATTTTTGTAAACTGAAAGAAGAATTAATAAAATATTGTGAAGATAATGATGGTTTTTCCCTGCACGATTATACAAACACGGAACAGTTTGAAACGGTTGATTTATGGTTTGTCAGGCAATCGCGTGTCAGACTGGGTGAACGACGTAAAAAAGAAGAATTTTACTACGGGACGAGATTGGTTATCTCCCCTGTTTTTTATGCGGGTGTGATACAAAAGGAATGGGAGGATAACTATAAAAAATATAAGCTTGCAATGAGAGTGTGGAATGCGCGTGCCGTGCTCCCCAAAAATCCGTTACGCAGTTATGTGAAAATGACAAAGAGGAGAGTTACTGCCAATTACCTGAGAAAAAAACGGGACATATATGCGATTGATGAGGTTGTCAAAGGATTGGGGGCAAATCCGGAATCAAAATATGTTCTTTATTTTCCGGCAGTTTTAAAAGGGAAAAAGGGTTCCTTCGATGTGATGGCCCAAACATGGCAGAATGTAAAGCGCACTCATTTCTGTGGTGTTGCGTGTTATGTGGCGGTGGATTCGGCATTCTTGGTTGAAAAATGTTTTCCTCGGGAGACGATTGAAATGATAGTAAGGCAGGATAAGAGCCAACTGCTTTTAAACGGATGCGAGGACCTGCGCAGGGTGCAGTTGATACAATTAGAGCTTCTCACTGAATTTGACAGGATATGCAGGAAAAACGGACTTAAGTATAATATAAGCTTTGGAACCCTTCTGGGTGCGGTACGACATAAGGGTTTTATTCCATGGGATGATGATATTGATGTGACAATGCCGTGGAAAGACTATGTAAAGCTGGATGAAGCCATAAAAAATGATTTAGATGAGGAAAAATATTATTACAGAACGCCTGAAAGTGAAGAAAACAATCATCTGATTTTCAAACACCTGGAACGTAAAGGAACCTTGTATACAAAACCCGGAAGGGGCAGATTAAAGAAGCAGATAGGTGTGTTTATTGATATTTTTCCCATGTATCCCGCAGCGCCAAATTCCTTTATAGATTGGTTTCATGCGAGAATATGCAGGTTCTGGAGAACCGCTCTTTGGGCAACGATTGGTGCAGACAGTGAGCCGTCGCGGGTGAAACGCTTCTACTATAAACTGATTGCGAGACCGGGAAATAAAGTATGTTATAAAAAGTTTTTAAAAGCGGCAACTTTCTTTTGGAAAGAAGATAAAAACCTGAAATTCTGGATTGCCATGGACAGAAATCCATATAAGGTTGCGCTTGTTGACATGGATAATTACAACAATGCGATTGAAATGGAGTTTGAGGGAAGGAGTTTTCTGGCTCCCCCAAATTATGAGGCAGTATTATATTATTGCTTTGGTGTGGACTGGAAAATGTATCCGCCGGTCACGGCAAGAAAAGCAGCCCATAATGCCATAATAGAAATGAATGATTTATATCAATATGATGAAGATGACGTGACTCCGGACTAAATAAATCAATGTAGAGGTGTGACGATGAGGGTATTAATGGTTGCGGGAAAGGATGCCGCAAATCAAACGCTGGCAAGAATTGCAAAGTCTTATGCGGACAGGGGACATGATGTGGTTATCTATGCAACCTTTTATGCGGAAAATGTCCTGCATTGGTTTGATGAAAAATTTATGATACACCCTTTTGAGGAATTGGATGAAATGGTTCTTGATTCCTGTGATATTATTTTCAGCGAGGCAAGAAGCAGGTGGCCTAATAAAAAGATATTGTTTGTGGAGAAACCTGTTTTCACATATAATTATTGTATTGACCGTCAGATAAAATGGGGCGGGGATTTTTGCTTTGTAGCCGCCAATGCCACAGTGGCTTCACGGTATGATGAATACTTGAATTACTGCCGGATTGAAATAGGGGAACCAAAATACGACAGTCTGGAGGCTTCCGTACAGGAACAAAAAATGTTCCTTTTTATTGACAGTGGATATTATCCGTTTGGCGCGGTTGGAAAAAAGGAACTGGCGGATGTTCTTTTGGAAATCGCAAGGACATACCCGGATTATGAATTGTGGATAAAGCCAAGATTTCTGCCGGATGATACGGTGTTCAGTCATAAAAACACAAGACATTTGTACGATGTTATCCGGGAAGAAGCAGGAGCCGGTTTGCCGGATAATCTGGTGATGTTAACGGAGCACAGGGACTTAAAAGAACTCATAGATTTAAGCCATACGGTAATCTGTATGCACACTACTGCGTTTGTGGGGGCGTATGCTGCGGATAAGGGGCTGATAGTCCTGGATGGGCTGCCCAGCGAGGATGTCTATGATATTAGATGGAAGTCTTTGAATCTTATCCGGGAGCAGATTCTTCCATCAGGCGCCGTGATTCCGTATCAGGAGGCAAAGAATTATCTTCCGGATGGAGTCAGATGCACGGAAGAATATAAAAGGTATCTTTTGGCTGAATGGGAGAATACGGCAGATAAAATCTGTGAGGTAACGGAGTATCTCTATACAAAATTTTATCTAAAAGGAAAGTATCCGAAACTGGCGGCAGACACCTCTTATGCAAATATTGGAAAGGATGTTTTTGCAGATGAGGAATGTGACTGGAGTAAAGTAATTCGCAGGCGGTGTGAAGATTTCTTATTTGCAAAAATGTCGTTTAATATTGATTCCCGGGTGAAGGCTGCTCTTGATATACAGGCCTTGGTATGTGAGGCAAAAAATCTTCCGGTAAAACTCGATGAATCAGAAATGAAAAAGAAATCAGATATGGCGTCCTATTATCAGGGGCAATGTATAGTGGATAATTATAATCTTCTGTTGAAAGACGATATAGATGCAGGTATTTTGCTAAATGCTCTTTACAATTCCGGTGAGGAGCATTATGAAAAAATCAAAACCTTTCCAAGACAGGATATAGGAGCATTTTATCTCTTTAGGGGATTGGTGGCAAAAAAGGAAGGGGATACCGGAGAAGCCCTTGGATATCTGAAGCAATATATGGATTTTTCTCTTGATAGGGAATATATTAAAGAAATATCTGATACTCCGAAAAACCGTGTCATAGCATTCCGGGCATTAATGAGCATATTATTTGGCGAAAACGAAAGTATTTCCAATGAATTTTTGTCAAAGCTGGAGCAATTTTATTTTATATTGTATCAGGGACAGCAAATTACGGATTCGATACAAGGGCAGCAATATACGCAGCTTCATTGGATGAAACAACGCTTCAACAAAAACAACCGGGACTTGCTGGATAAAATACGCGGTAAGCGTCTGATTATTTATGGAGCAGGAATGATTACCCGGGAAATTTTGCTGCGGATACCGGAAATTAGGCAGCAGACGGCTGTTTTGATAGATAATTATATGCAGGCGGACAAAATCGAGGGCATACCCGTAATCAGGCATAAAGAAATGTATACAGTGGATGCGGATTTGTGTATTGTTGCGGTGCCGCATCTGGAGACGCAGATTAAGAAGCAGATTGAAGAACTGGAACATGGTTATCAGGTCGTAGGAGTAAACGAGCTGTTCTAAATGAAAGAGATGGGGTGATATTGCAGTATGAAAATAATCGGAGTAATTCCTGCCCGTTATAACTCAACAAGATTTCCGGGTAAGCCATTGGCCGATATATGCGGTAAGCCTATGATATGGTGGGTGTATAATCAAGCCAAACAAGTTACGGAATTTACTGATGTTTATGTTGCGACTGATGAACAGCGTATAAAAGATGCATGTGTTGACTTGAAAATTCCCGTTATAATGACGCGTACTGACCATAAAACAAGCACGGAAAGAGTGTATGAGGCAGCGTGCAATATAGAGGCGGACTTATATGTTGTTATTAACGGTGATGAGCCTCTCATAGACCCCCAAATTATAAAAGCGGTTATTCCGGAGGAACTGCCGAACCACAAAATTTATGTCGGTAATTTAATGACCGAAATCTGTGACCCTGTAGAGGTGGTGGACTTTACCAATATAAAAGTTGTTACGGATGACGACTCGAAGGCATTATTTTTTTCGAGAAGTCCGATTCCTTATCCAAAGTCTTCCATGCAATACAAATATTATAAGCATGTTGGTGTTCTTGCATATAATCTGGCAGCACTACAGTTTTTTGCGGAAACACAGGTTGGAATAAACGAAGCGATTGAAGATATTAATGAACTGCGTTTTGTGGAACATGGTGTGGCGGTAAGGATGACAAAGGTTAATGCACATAGTTTATCGGTTGACACACCCAAAGATTTAGAAAAAATAAGAGAAATGATTGGAAAGAAGCTGGCACTGGGAGAAAGCAATGAACAGAATTAGCGTGCTGGACTGCACATTAAGGGACGGCGGATATGTGAACAATTTCCTATTTGGAAATGGGGCCATTAAGGATATCATCCGGGGTCTTTCAAAGGCAGCGGTAGATATTATTGAGTGTGGATTTTTAAAGTCAGGGGAAGAAAATCCTGATGTATCCCTCTTTGGAAGCATAAGACAGCTCCAGAATGTCATTGGAAAGAAAAATAAAAACCTGATGTACGTCGCGATGGTACAATGCGGAGCAATATCCTGTGACGAGATAGATATTTATAATGGAAAATCAATAGATGGTATCCGGCTGACGTTCCATGAACACGAGATTGAAGAGGCCTTTGCTTTCGGCAGGCAATTAATGGACAAAGGATATAAGGTATTTATGCAGCCTGTAGGAACAACAACATACGAAGACCAAACGCTTATTAACCTGATTAAGAGGGTAAATAATCTTATGCCGTTTGCTTTTTATATGGTAGATACATTGGGAATGATGTATAAAAATGACCTTATAAGGCTGTTTTATATCATAGACCACAACCTTGATAAAAGAATTGCATTGGGATTTCATTCCCACAATAATTTACAGATGTCATTTGCAAATGCACAGGAACTTGCCCAGCTTAATAGTCCCAGAAATATTATTATAGACGCATCGGTTTTGGGAATGGGAAGGGGAGCCGGGAACCTTAACACGGAACTGCTGATACAGTATTTGAATGTGAATTTTGGAACGCGCTATGATAATCTGGAACTGATGGATATATTGGATAAATATATCAGGCCGCTGGGAGCAATCTATAAGTGGGGATATGATGCTGCTTATTACATAGCCGCGGTGGCCGGGTGCCATCCCAATTATGCGTCCTTTTTGTTGAACCGCCAGACCTTGCATATGCATGATATCAATACGATTTTAAATGGTCTGGATGAGGAAAAAAGAACTTTATATGATGAAAAATACATGGAAACGGAATATCTAAAGTATATGGACCATTATGTAGATGATGAGGACGCCAGACGGGTAATCCGGGAAGCAATAGGAGAAAAGAAGGTTTTAATTATTGCGCCTGGAAAATCGGTTCGCGGCAATAAGAATGATATCAAAAAAATGGCGGCAGACGGAACCTGCTTTGTCATCAGCATCAATTTTCTGCCTTCAGGGATACCGGTCGATATGGTATACATCAGCAATTTGAAAAGATTTAAGAATGTTGAAGAACTAAAACAGTATACAGGTATCAGGATTGTGGTAACATCAAACATTAAGCTGAAGGATGAGAATAATTTTTTGGTTGTCAATTACAGCAGTTATTTGAATGAGGACAATTGCATTATGGATAATGCAGGCTTAATGTGTATTAACCTGTTAAGTAAACTTAATGTGAAAAACTATATACTTGCGGGTTTCGATGGATTTTCAGGAAACATTAAGGAAAATTATTATGAGCAGTCCCTGTATCTGGATGTTGAAGAGGAAAGACTGGCCGATATGAACAGGGCGACGGCAAGGCGGTTTGAACAGTTATCAAAACAGATAGATATTTCTTTCCTTACAGAATCCACATATGAGATGAATATATAAGCAGTCAGGAAATCCATACTAAGTACAGCATCCGCATGAAACAGGAGTGATTCTAATATGTTTAAAGAATTATGGGAACATAAAGAGCCGTGGCTGCAATTTGAAGCCGTGGCTGTAATTGATAAAAAAACGGCATATGCATCCGGCTACAGCATTAATGGTTTGTTTAAAATAAATTTGGATACGGAAGAATGTGAATTCATAAAGTTTTTCCCGGATGCAAATGTTTGGGCTTCCAGATTATTTTTTTCAGCAGTGCAGGGGAAAAATGGGATTTACTTTTCTCCGGCGTCGGCGGATTATATTGCGGTATATGATATTTCCAGCGGTAAAATCAGCCAGATTCCCATTCCGCCATTGGAGAATGTAAAACAGAAAAGCACACTCAAGTTTGGGGATGTTTTTTGTTACCGTGGATATGTGTATTTTGTTGGGGCAACATATGGATATATTCTAAAGCTTAATGAGGGTACGGGGCAGATTACTGTTATTAATCTGGATATTCAGGACAAATTTTTTTTCCGGAGAGGAATGATTGTAGATAATAATTATTATGTTTCCTCTGCAAATTCCAACATTATACTGGAATACAGGCTGGAGACGGATAAAGCAATCATCCATAAAATAGGAAATGCAGGCGGCGCCTGGTCTATGTGTTATGATGGAGAAAGATTCTGGCTGCCGCCGCGGGCAAAGGGCGACCCCATATTATGCTGGAACAGGGATATGGGCACAAAGGAATCCATTGCTATTACATTTGATGAATATAAACCGCAGAACTCAAATTTCCTTAAATGCTTTTATGCTGACAATAAAGTAATCATTTCTCCGGAGTGTGCCCGTGCATTTTTACAGATTGATGTACAAACCAGAGAAGTAAAGGAAATAGAAATGCCATTTGCGGAAGGGGAATATAAATGTGGTTTCTATTTTGAATCAAATCAGTATGTCTATCTGCCTGTATATGTGCAGAGAGGGAAAACAATTGATATAAAAATTGAAAAAGAAAGCCTGAAGGTCAGCAAAGTTACATTTGTTTTAAAAAATTCCGGTTTATTGGAAGCATCGGTAAAAGAAACATTAAACAAAAATAATAAACTGCATGAGATTATGAAGGAAGACACACTTTTTGATATCAGTGAATTTATTGCCTTTTTACAGTTAGCGAATGCCGGTGAAACAAAAGATGACGATAAAAATGTTGGGGCAAATATATGGTCGGAATTAATTTAGTTGACATAGCTGTATTGCAGCAGCTGTGCAAGAATAGAAAAGTTATAATATTTGGAACCGGACATTTGGCGGCTGACTACGGAAGGGTTCTTTCCACAATAGGATTATGTCCGATATTTTATTTAGATATTATCGGGAACGGGGAACCGGACAAAAGAATCCGGCCCGGTGAAATAATCCCGGTAGAGAAGGCACTGGAAGTAAAAGAAGAAGCGTATATATTGCTGACGGAAGAGCGGGGACAGGTTGAACAGGCAGGGTATCTGATTGATAAAGGGTTTCGCTATGTGGATAATTTCAATTTCATTTCAGGTGCACACTTTCAAACCAGACTGTCACGAGATACGTCTCTGGACCCGACGATGGGATATAGCACCAAATCAGATAATGTATATGGATGCCGTTTTCTTGGTAAGAACCATAAGTCGGATTATCGTATTGCGGTAAATGGTGCATCACTGGTGGATGAAACAAGTTTTGAATGGAAGCTGTGGCCTCAGTTGCTGTATGAGAGTCTGATGGAAAAAGAAAAGCAGGTATCTTTTTTACTTTGTGCAACGTATGGGCATACCACATCGCAGTGCCTGCTTAAACTGCTGCGTGATATACTGCCTTTAAAACCGGACATGGTAATTGATTATTTGTCCTTTGAGAATGACTGTTGTTATGGAGAAAGGATAAAGACTCCGTTTGTTACAGGATATCAGAAAAAGATTTTGTCCCTGGTAAAAAATCAAGTGAAAGACAAATGGGAAGCTAAAAAAGCTAATACCATCTGCTGGGGAAATACGGCAGGAAAAAGAACATCTGATGTCATTCTGGACAACATTTTCATGTCCAGGCTGTTATGTGAGTCGTATGGAATTCGTTATATCTGTGTATTTCCACCGTCAATTACAACACAACGGGTCAGGGCGCTGCCGGATATAGAACTGCAATGGGCTTATGACAGGTATGGACGGATATCCAGAAAGGTTTATGCGGAGATAGAAGAAAAAATGTCAGATGAGATAAAAGAATGTATTGTGGATGCAAGAAGCTGGATGGATGAATACGAAGGAATGTTTTATGACCAATTCCATATGAAAGAAACCGGTAACCGCATAATTGCGGATAAAATGTTGGAGATTTTAGGGATATGAATCAGGGGTTAACGGGACAGACATGGATGATAACAGGAATAAGCAGTGGAATCGGGTATGAACTGGCCAAGCAGCTTTTGGCAGGGGGATGCAGGGTCATTGGTCTTTTAAGGGATGAAAAAAAGGCACGGTCGTTGTTGGAGGCATACCCTGAAGCACTGACTTTGTATGAGGTTGACATGTGTAATTTCAGTGAAGTTGACAGAGTGGTGAATACTGCACTGGAAGCAGCAGGAACCATCAGTGTTGTGGTGAGCAATGCGGGAGTAAGCCTTAGGGGATTTGCCGAGGAAGTTAAGCTTGAGGAACTGCAGGAAGTTGTAAACACCAATTTGACTGGAGCCATGGTGTTTATTCGTGCCGCCATCCCATTTTTAAAGAAATGTAAAGGCACTCTCGTGCAGATATCTTCGGTAAACGGAGACGTGCCGGCGGCCCAATGGTCTTATTATTCAGCTTCCAAACATGGAATTAACGGTTATTGTGAAGCGGTGGCAAAGGAATTGGAGCCCTATGGGGTGAAGGTTATTATAGTGGAGCCGGGAAGGGTAAATACGGAACTGTGGAATAAGGTAGCGAACAGGTGCAGGGAGTATGACGGGCTTCGACGGCAGAGCGTCAAAAGTGATATAGATGTCAGAAAACTGGCCGGAAAGATAATTTCGATATGTTCGTGGGACCGTCCGCCACAATATATTGCCATGGGGTCACGCGCAAGCAAAAAAATCATTGACCATCTGGAAGGTAAGAGGAATATTCATATGGCATGGCGGCAGCTATCAAAAGAGGTTGATACAGACTTTAAGATGATACAGCCGGTTATGAAAAAGCCGGAAACGGCAGGTGAGCGTGATATACTGATGTGGCCGTTAGGCAGGGAATGCAAAGAACTGCTCAAGAAATATAATTGGAGTGAATGGGAAGAAAAGCTTATTGGTTTTGTAGATTCTGCTCCGGAAAAAAAAGGAAAGTATTGTCTGGGTCGAAAAATATACCGGATTGATGAAATTCAAATGCATATTTCTGCATGTTATGTTATTATAACATCAACGGATTATTACAATGAGATAAGGAAAACGCTTAAAAATATGGGCTTAACTTCGGATATGGATTTTTGCCATTGGAAAAAACTAGTGGAGGACTAAAATGAAAAATCTTTTATCAATCAATCCGGAGGTAGGTAAAATGCGTGTAAAGGCTTTGTGGTTTGATTCTGCCAAAACTCAGGAACTGTACATGCTGCTTATCAATCTGGGAGTGGAAATTGACGCTTTCTGCATGGAAGAAGTGAACTTTGAAACATTTATGGGAAAGAGGGCTCTTTCCGTATTTGAACTGGTAGAGGAACGGGAATATGCCTTGATACTTCATGCGGATAGTTATGAAGAAGTTTTGGAAAAATATGCAGATTGTGGATTGGACAAAGAAAAAGTTTTTGTCTGGATGGACCCGAAACGGGAAGTTATTTATGTGTAGCAGCCAGAAAAGACAAGGGCTATAAAAAATGCCGATATTTTTTTTAAGGCTGTATAAATGCAGGAAAATAAAAATTACGAGGGAGTGGTTTATTATGCGATTACCAAATTATAAACAAACAATATGTGCGTTTGAAGAAGCCATAAAATCTAAGGAATTGATAGTATGGGGGAAAAGCAAAGCATGTACGGATATATGCAATCAATATCCTGTGAAATATATCATTGACAGCAATGATGAACTATGTGATTTGGCAATAGGTCAGGCAAAAGTGTATTTACCGAATAAATTATATTCGGAAGAGCCCGAAAAAATTGTGGTATTGATTTGCACAGCCGAAAAGTATTTTAAGGAAATAATAGCTGAACTAAGTGAAATCGGTGATTTTACGGTTTTCTTCTGGAATGTTTTGACTAATGATTTTTTAAACAGCATTTCAAATGAACTATATGATAATATAGGCAGGATGACAAAGATAAAGAGCTGGCTGCATGACGATTATTCAAAACGAATTTTTCAAGAAGTGGTACATAGAAGAATTTGCGGAATAGATACGGGTTACTCAGATTTGAAAATTACGAATGACATTCAATATATGTATATGCCCGCAATAAACAGTAAGAAAGAAGGCTCTATTCTGGATTTGGGAGGATATATTGGAGATTCCGTTGACCGGTTTGTTAACCAATTGGGTGATGATATATCGACAATATATACTTTTGAAGCATTACCTGAGAATATAAAAGCATTAAAAGAGAAAAAGAAGACACTACGGAAATATTGGAATGGAAATCTTTTGATTGTTCCGTATGCAGTGTCGGATAAAAAAGGTGTTATTAATTTTTATGAAACGGAAAAGAGGGGAGCTTGTTTTTCTCCTGACTTCAGAAGCACGACAAAATATGCCAAAGTGTCTCCTGTGCAACAATTTACAGTAGAAACAGTATCTGTTGACGACATAGTACCGGAAACAGAAAGCGTTCGTTATATAAAAATGGATATTGAAGGAGCAGAGTATGAGGCATTGATTGGGGCTAAAAAAACCATTTTAAGGGAACGGCCGGGGCTTGCCATATCCATTTATCATAATGCAATAGATTATTTCAGACTGGCAGAAAAAATCAGGGAATATGTTCCTGAGTATAAATTAGCAGTAAGACATCACAAAGATAAGCATGTAGATACCGTTTTGTATGCTTGGATTTAAAAGAAAGGGAGGACAAATAATGAAGTACGGATATATGTTTTATCAAAAGCCGTTAAAAACCAATATGAAAACCAGACCCGTGAATCTGGGAGACCCAATCCAATCATATGCGGTCAAAAACTTATATCGTGAGATGGGAATCAGGGAAGAGGACATAATTCCGGTTCCGCGATATGATATGGCGGATTATGACGGAGAAGAATGCGTTTGTGTTGTAAACAGTGCAAGTAACTATGAAGAATTAGCTTATGACTCACGATTTATGCCTCCATCTTCCAAGGTTCATGCAATTCCTATGTCTCTTCATATACATAGGGAACTGCCGGCAGACGAACTTGCATACTATAAAGCTTGCGGCGGCGTTGGATGCAGGGACTTATACACGGTGGACTATTTAAAAAGTATCGGAGTAGATGCTTATCTTACAGGATGTCTGACGCTTACCTTACCAAGAAGAGACGAAGAAACAGCAAAAGGGGCTGATAAAGTTTATTTTCTGGATGTTCCGAAAGACGTTATGGAAATGATGCCTGAAGGGTTAAGGGAGGAAGGAATCGTACTTTCAAATATATTAAGATTTAATAATCCCGGGAACAGTAACAGGATTTCCGTTGAGGATGCTTATGAAGAACATAGAAAAGGCGAGGAAAGAATTGCTCTTCTGAGGGATACGGCACGGTTGGTTGTCACATCAAAACTTCACGTTGCTTCCCCCTGTCTGGCAATGGGAATACCTGTAGTATTGGCTAAAAAGCATTTCGGGGACCGATTTGGGTTTATAGACAGGTTAATTCCGACATATACACAGGAACATTATGCAGATATTGACTGGAACCCTTTGCCCGTTGAATTTGAGGAAGAAAAGGCAAAGATAAAACAAGTGTTTTTTGACAGGGTCAGGGCGGCTGCCAGCAGGATAGAATTGGAGAAGATGTGGAATGAAAAAAGACCAATCTATGAAATAGATTATAATACTGCGACTTTTCATGCAGTAAAAAAGATTCCTTTTCCGGCTGCCTCCTTTAAATATGCTGTGTGGGGAATCGTATTATCTGCCGCATTTTATTTAGACGAGGCTATGAAAAAACAGGTGCCGCAAGCTGAACTGATTGCCGGAATTGATATTGCCGCGGAAGGAGAGTATTGCGGGGTCAATATTATGAAACCCGAGGATATTGAAAAACTGCCACAGGATACAATTATTATGGTTGCGGCTCCTTCAGCACAGGAACAGGCAAAAAAACTTTTATCAGAACTTAACAGGCCTTTTGTCCTTTTAAAAGGAACGTCGGTTGAATGCTATAATCTGAATTGAAAAGAGGAGTGCAGTTAAGAAATGATGTTTCCTGCGCAGCTAAACAGTGTTTGCATAATAAAATTAAAAAAAACAAAAAAATTTTAAATTAGGGCTAAAGTAATTCAAAATCTCTCCGATATAATTAACAAGTAAAGCAAATAAAACAAAAAGTTTTAAAAGCTTTCTGAAATAACCCGACTCAATCCGCACAATTGACAGGGTTATCGCAACAGTTTACTGTAAGTATGAATTGTGCGACTCACACGAGCAGTAAACACGAAAATCTGGCTGCAGGGAAGCAGCTTAATATTCAAGGAGGAATAAAATATGGTAGTACAACACAATCTTACAGCAATGAACTCTAACAGAATGCTTGGTATCACAACTGGTAGTCAGGCAAAAGCAACTGAGAAATTAGCTTCCGGTTACAAGATTAACCGTGCAGCTGATGATGCAGCAGGTCTTGCAATTTCCGAAAAGATGAGACGTCAGATTCGTGGTCTGACACAGGCTTCCGCAAACGCTCAGGACGGTATCTCCTGCGTACAGACAGCAGAAGGTGCTCTGAATGAAGTTCATGACATGCTTCAGAGAATGAACGAACTGGCAGTTAAGGCAGCTAACGGTACAAACCAGAGTGAAGACGATTCCTACATCCAGAAGGAAATCAAACAGCTGATTAGCGAAATCGACCGTGTATCTACAACCTCTACCTTCAATGAGAGAAAGCTTTTGAATGGTTCTTTCAGCGGCGTTACTCTTCAGGTAGGTGCTGAGAACTCTAGCGATAACACCATCACCATGAACATCAGCGCTATGAGCGCAAGCGGTCTTGGAGTTAGCAAAGTTACATGTAGTACACAGGCTGGCGCTAAAGCTGCAATCACCACTGTTAAGAGCGCTATTAAGTCTCTGAATGAGCAGCGTGCAGACCTTGGTGCAGTTCAGAACCGTCTGGAGCACACCATTGCTAACTTGGACAACGTAGTTGAGAACACCACAGCAGCTGAATCACAGATTCGTGATACAGACATGGCTTCTCAGATGGTTAAGTACTCCAACAACCAGATTCTTGCTCAGGCAGGTCAGGCAATGTTGGCTCAGTCTAACCAGGCTAACCAGGGCGTACTGTCCTTGATTCAGTAATCATTGCAACACTACCATAAGGGCTGACTTAGGTCAGCCCTTATTTTTTGGAGAATATAATGAAAAAAACGGTCATTCTTTGTGAAGAAAAGAACAGGCAGGTTTTAAGGGAAACCATTTCGATATTAAAAGAATTGTGGGAAAATATGGGGTATGAAGCACTCATACGCTATTTGGAGGAAGATGCTTCACCGGATAAATATATGAACGAACTGGTGAATCTGAAAGAAGAGTTTGTGGTTACATTTGCCATGGCAGGTTTTGAATGGCGTGGGTTGATGGAACAGGTACGGTTTAATACCCTTGCTGCCATGCAGATTCATATTCTCATAGGAGAACTTCCCCAGTATGACTTTTTTTTGAAAAAGGAATTTGGGATTCACAGCTTTTTCTTTACGGACAGTGAAGTGATTGCCGGAAACTGGAAAACAAAATATCCGCTGGTTCCGTTCCTGAAAAAATGTCCCCCGCTTTACATATCGGAGCATCTTTCAGATGAGGAAAAACAGCTCAACAGGGAAAATCTAAAGGATATATTGAAGACAGTCATGGCATTTATAGAAAAACCGTCGGTGTTATAAGCCGGCGGTTTGAAACATTGTGACAATTCTTTCCGGATAGGAAAATTTCTCTTTTATTATGGCATAAGAATTTTGTTGAATCCTAATGCGTTCATCCTCGTGGGAAAGATAATAATTTGCTTTCTCCACAGCGTCTTCCACACTTCCGTAGCATACAATACTGATACCGGGGCTGAAGTAATCTGTAAGTTCCGGTTGGGCATTGCTGAGCAAAAAACCGCCTGCTCCGATAATATCCAGCATCCTCAGCGGTATGCCGGAACGGATTCCGCGGGCAGTGGGGCAGAGGTTGATTTTACTAAGCCGAAATACCTTAGGCATCTCAATGGAATAGGTAACAGGTCCTTTGAAGGGAACTTCGGAAAGCTGTTCGTTTCGTTCGTCAGAGTATAGATGGACATTGCAGAAACGGTTTAACAACCGAAGAAGAATTATGCGCTCATTGTGGGTAATCTGGTTGGTAATACAAAGAGACAGAGCGGCTTTGTTAATTCCCTCTTCATCGCCCGAATGATAGACAATACCTTGCTTTGTAAGGGTGTCATTGATGCGGTGTAGGAGGGTGTCATCAATTACGTCATTTAATAGAGGAAAGCCTACAAGTTTAAACTGTGCATCCGTCAGGGCATTGATATATCCAATGGTATATTCGTCCTGACAGGATAAGATTTTTTTTAATGGAGACTGATATAAACGGCCCACAAAGGAGACATCACAGGAAAAACGCTTCCGGTCTGCCGCAGTAACGGGAATGGAGGAAAGTCTTTCCGTGTTTACGGCAAGCGGCAGATGGTAAACATTGTGAACTCCCAGACTATGAAATTCCTCTACCTCCGCCTTATCAAAAAGAAAAAGATAACTCGTAGAATGTGTGTAATACTCCAAGTGGTCCTTGGAGATAGGGCTGTCATAGGACCAGGCAAGATACTTAATATGATTTTCATGGCAGATTCTGGCAAGCAGGGGATGAAAATTGGTACTCATCACACAGCCATAGGTACCGTCTTTTAAGTGTGCCGTAACATATTTTTCAAAGTAAGCATCTTCCACGGGATTGGGCCGCGGATAAACGAGGTTTTTACAATGATGCCCCATTCTTGTCAGATAAGTTATGAGGTCCGGTTGGATATAAGAACCAAAGTCGTGTAAAAGTATGTTCATGCAGATGGCTCCTTGCTGACATTATAGTTGAAACATATTTTATTAATTGTAGCACATTTATATCCCCATGGAAAGAAGTTTAGTATCCCACGATTTTGTATTTTGCATAAAAACACAGGTAATGGTATAATGTGCACGTAAGCATTGAGCAGTGCCAAAATACAGCTATTATAAGGTCAACACAATTGGAGGTACCCCTCATGATAAAAAATATTCTTTTTTACAACAACGGTCCGGCCCCAAACCCTTCCCTTTCTCCCATATTAGCCTCTATGGGGTTACATTGCGTGGAATTTGGGGATGCATTTGAAAACAGTCATACCGACGCTTCCTTTGTGATGAAAGTCATGAATTATGTGCAGTCAGAAGACATCCACATGGTGTTTTCCGGGGACTATGTTCCCCTGCTTGCAAGCGTCTGTGAGATGAAGAAACTGCCGTATGTTTCATGGATTGGCAACTGCCCGCAGCAGGAGCTGTTATCCAAAACCATATTATACCGGTGCAATTATTTTTTCTGTTTTGACAGGGCCTGCGCAAACCGTCTGGCAGGGCTCGGATGTGAAAATGTATATCACTTTCCGCTGGCTGTGGATACAGCTGCTTTCAGGGATGTGTTTGATGGGATTGAAGAGGAAGGCCTTGAATATGCATACGATATTTCCCTGGAAGAATACCCGCAGGATGACAGGGGCACCCGGTTTGAATCAGAAGAGATACCTGCTTATGTAAAAGGATACATAGATGGAATAGAGGAGGCACAGATTAGGGTATACGGATATAATTTTGTGAGGGAAATGCTGGAAGAAGAAGTGGCAAGGGAAATTCTGGCAAAGGCAGGAATTTTGCAAGGGGAGATGTACTTTGACTATCCAATACAGCTTGCAGCAGATTTGATTAATGAAGAAATTAGCATAAAAGAGCACAGGCGTGTAGCTGAAAAGCTGAACCATAACATTCATAACTATACCTGTAAGCAGGAAAATAAAACGCGGCTGTACCGGAATAGCAAAATCAATCTGTATATTACACCTAAGACGGTAGAGTCGGGAATCGGGCAGGGCGTACTGGATATTCTTGCCGCCGGGGGGTTCTGCCTTACCAACTACCAGCCGGAAACAGCCGAATTTTTTGAGGATGGAAAAGAAATTGTGATGTATACCGATTTGGCGGATTTGGTGCAGAAGGCGGACTATTATTTACAGCATGAAGAAGAAAGGGAAGCCATTGCAAAGGCAGGACATGAAAAAGTAATGGCGCAGTTTTCCCTTCATGAAAGACTGACCGATATGTTAGGGATTGTGGAAGAGAGCATCGCTTAAAGCACCGAAAAGATTTCTTCCAGACGTTGCATGTAAGTATGGTTTCGGGTTACTTTTTCATAGCCATTTTGACATATGGCGTTCCGTTCCCCGTCGTTTTCCAGAAAATATTGGACGAGTGCGGGCACCTGTTCCGGCGTTTCATAAAAAACAAAATCTTCACCGGGAATAAAGAAATCGAGAAAATCAGATTGAAAATTGCTTAACAGGAAACCACCGCTTCCCATGATATCAAAGGCACGCAGGGGTATGCCGCTGTGGATACTGCGCAGGGAAATATTGAGGTTGATTTTGCTGTTATGAAAAACATAGGGCATGGTATCATAGTAATCCACGGGACCGTGGTTACGAACGCCTTTAATGGATACGGCTGCATCGTGCGTATATAAATCAACCGTATGTGACCGGCCTGTAAGGGTTAAAATTTTCTCCCTTTCCAGTGCGGTTACCCGGCGGTTGAAAACATACTGTGCGTAGAGATATTCACTGCTCTCCACGCTGTCGGAGGCGGGGAGCATGGGGTAATCGGATTTCAGTAAATCTTCCATAATATCCGGCGTGAGTGCATCTTCCAGAAAGTTATAGCCGTATACATGCATCTGTGCCTGAATCAGTCCGTCCAGATAACCCTTGGTATAGGGACTGATTTTGGTGAGACGGCTGTATAGGTTGTGCTTTGGCTCGGAATACAGCGAGCCAACAAAAGAAACATCGCTGCAAAACTGCCGGATGGTTTCTCCGGATTGCTTTGCAAGCATGCGGCCGAGGCGGGAAGGATTTACCGCCATGGGCAGATAATAAATATGGGGAAAGCCGGACCTTTGAAAAGTAAGGCAGAGTTCCTTGTCAAACAGAAAAATGCGGTTGCAGCGGTTGAGCATGGTATAGGAATACAGTGCAACATGGGGGCTGTCGTATACCCATGACAGGTACAGGATACCTTCTGCTTCACATGCTTTTGAGACAATGGGAAAATAGGCAAAAGAAAATACATAATCAGGGCTGTTTGTCCGAAGAAAAGAAATAAATGCCTGCTCCCATTTTTGGTCATAAAAGGATATGGATTTGGAAAAAGGGTATGGCAGGACCTCATGGCCGAGCTCTTTCATGGCAGCTGTTAAATCATTGTTTCCGAAGCTGTTCCAGTTGATAAAAAGTATTTTCATATAATCTCCCTGTCTGTAAACCAATCGCGAATCATAATGAAGTAATACAGACTGATTATATCGTATTATGTTAAGGACTACAACAAAAAGGTAAAAAAGGGAAAGCAAAAAGGAGAAAATGGATGGAAAATCGAGAATTGCCCTTAGTCAGTGTTGTCATACCCACCTATAACAGAATTCATACCCTTCCGGCTTCTGTGGACAGTGTGTTGAACCAGACCTATGAAAATCTGGAATTAATTATCATGGATGACGGTTCCGATGACGGAACGGGGGAGTATGTAAACAGCATTGCGGACAAAAGGGTGAGGTACAGAAAGGCAGAAAAGAACATGGGTCCTTCGGCGGCAAGGAATTTGGGGGCGGAACTGGCAAAAGGCAGATATCTGGCTTTTCAGGACAGTGATGACGAATGGGCACAGGACAAACTGGAAAAGCAGATGAAAGTTATGCTGGAAAACAGTGATGTATCCATGGTCTACTCTGAGTTTGGTTTTTATCGCGGAGAAGAACTGATAATCATTATACCATCCCATAAGATTCCCGATGAGGAAAAGCGGGGAGACATTTTTTCCTACCTTTTGCTGTACCCGCTTATCAGTACGCAGACTATGCTGATAGAAACAAAAGCTTTTATAGAGGCGGATGGCTTTAATGAGAAATTAAAATCATATGAAGATTTTGAATTTTCCCTGCGTTTTGCAAAAAATCACAGGATAGGGTTTGTGGCAGAGCCGTTGGTCAAGGTAAATAATTCGCCAAACAGTGTGAACCAGCGTTTGGGAGAAAGAATCAGAACCCAGTTTTATATGGTGAGGGAGATGCTGGATTCATTGAGGGAAAGAAATCTGCTGGAATATAAACTGGATATTGTATTCCGTGAGGCAGAGTCTTTGCTGTGCCATGACATTTTTATGGAAGAACTTCAGCAGCTATCAGAAGAGTATTTGTCGCAGACGGAGAAAGAAATGGCTGTTTCCTACCTGAAAAAGATGGAGCAGGGCAAAGAAATCGTTTATCAGAAAATGGAAATGCTCGAAATCCTTCCGAAGTTCAAACAAAAGGTTCTGCAAATATACATGGGGCTGTATGAAAAAAAGATTTTGTGGTCAAAAGAGAATCAGGAAACACTGAAACAGCTGGTAAGCAGTATAGCACTGTTCCAAAAAGCATTTTCGATGCCGAAAGAGGTGCGGCAGCGTTATGATTCCATAGAGAAAAGACTTGAGGAAGAAGAACTTACAGAAACAGACAGGCTTTACCTGCTGGCTGATATCGTGGAATTATTTGAAACGCTGGAAAAGCTATGGTAAAATAAACTAAAACAGTTTCTGCCATTCCGCTTTTGCAAGGGAAAGCGCATGCTGTCCCAGGTGGCATCTGTCAGAAGAAAGATACTGTTCACGGGTTTCATAGTCGGGTGTAACCATCTGTCCGAATACGGACAGGAAAAGGATGCCATGTGCGGCACACATTGCGGAAAGCTTTTCATTAAAATAGGCCGTGGCAAGATTGCGCTCTTTTTCGCTGCCATTGCGCGGGAATTTAGGGTCAAGGGGACAGCTTTCTTTTTGGGAGGCGATGGGTCCCCAGCAGGATACCCTGTAATCCTGTGTCTGGAGCCAGAGAAGAAACTGCATATATTGTGCAAGGATGTCATCCACAATTTGCTGATAACCTCTGTTTTGGAGCGCTGCCTGTTTGAATACATGGACGCGGATATCAATTTCACCGAGGCAGCAAAGGATTTTTGTATGGGGTTTTAAAAATTTTTGGCACAAATATTCTGCCTTTTCCCGGAAAGCGTAAGTGGAGCCCGGACGGTTGCAGGTATAGGCAAGGCAGGGGCCGGCGTGCAGCGGGGTAAACGGATAAGGGGAATTAATTGGACAGGTATTGATGTCCTTTCCTATGGGAATGAAAGAAAGCTCTTCGTTGCCGCTAAAAAAATTCACATGGGAATCACCCAGCACAATCACGGTGTCATCCCGATAGTGGCGCAGGCAGGCATGGTCAAAATTGGCCTGTTCAAGCAGGGTGTCCACATGTTCTGTTTCGGGCAGAACCTGAAGTGCAAATACAAGCTTTTGCAGGCGCGATATGACGGCGTCGGGATTGTATGCGGCAGCTTCCGCCTTTGCCTCTTCCACCAATCCGGCAAAAAGGCGGCTGACCTGTTCATACCGGGCAGCGGTATAAAGTTCTGTGCGGCAGGAAAGCTCTTCGGATATGCATAACAGGATATCTTCCCAGGGCAGCAGGGCTGCAACGGCAGGATTGGTCTTAATGGAATTGATAAGCTGCAACAGAATTTGTATCGTCCTCATAAAGCACCGCCTTTAAGAAGTAAGTGATATTGCTTTCATTTTATCATAGGGAAAAAATGTGTACAAGAGGAAGCTCATAGAAATCGTCAGAAGCAAGGAGGCATCATGAATAAAACGAAAAATTTGCTGGTGAAAATAAGGGAGGCGGCTGCGGACGGCAGGCTGCCGGCCGGTTCGGTACCGATTGCGGACATCAGGCAGTGCGTCCGCACGGAGTTGGAGGTGCATCGCAGTACCTTTACGGAACAGCAGTATGCCAAGGTTCTGGAACGCTTTGATAAACTGGGTGCGGATATCCGGGAGGGCGAAACGGATATAGAAAAAATATTGCTGTTTATGGATGCCCTGATTCTTGGCGTGGATATGATATCCGAGGCAGTCTATACGCTGGCAAACGGAGATTACTGGCGTTATAAGCACGGGGAGAAAGCAGACAATCCGGAAATCGCCGGCATCATAGAATACATAGACAGGGAGCGCAGGATAAACCTGATTAGTTATGATTTTGTGAAGGAATATGATGAACTGCCGGTAACGGTATGTCCGGACGACGGGTGCGGCATGTTTTACATACCCTATAAAGGAAGAAAGATGTTCTTCCCAAGGGGATGGGACGAGGAAAAAATTGCCGGTTATTACCGCAGCGTGGTAATGGAGCAGGACGGGCGTTCACCGCATTGCTATGCCAATAAAACATTCGGGGTAAAAGAGGGGGATGTGGTAGTGGATGCCGGTGCGGCGGAAGGCATTTTTGCACTGGATTGCATTGATATAGCATCGAAACTGTATCTCATTGAGGCGGATGAGGCATGGTTTGAGGCATTGGAGCAGACTTTCCGGGATGACAGGGAAAAGGTACGGCTTATTTACGGATTTCTGGACAGTTACCATTCCGGCAGCCATGTGAGCATCGACGGGCTGTTTGGACAGGAAGAAATCAATTTTATTAAAATGGATATCGAAGGGGCTGAAAAAGCGGCTCTGGCAGGCGCGGAAAAAACACTTGCACGATGCGGAAACATCCGTTGTGCCGTATGTGCCTATCATTGCAGGGAGGATGAGGAAAGCATCCGAAATATTTTAAAGGGCTATGGTTTTGACACGGATACCTCGAAGGGCTACATGTGTCCGGACTGGACTTTGGAAGCGTATATGGAAGCCGAACTCAGGCGCGGCGTTGTATTTGGGAAAAAGACAGGCCAGCCTTTGGAAAAAGCGGGGATGCCGGAATATGACGCATTGATTGTGGTTACGGCAAAGGATTTTGAAAGGTTGCAGAGCCAGTATCGGAGGCTGTCTGAAAATCTGCCCGCACGGCGTATCTTCTTTGTGGGCAATGAGGATGTGGGACGGCTTGTCCAAAATGCCGGACTGGGAGAAAAAGTCGGATTTATAGAGGAAAACACGATTCTGCCTTTTGACGACGTGCATAAAGTGATGAAGGAAGCGTTAAAAGATGTGCTTTCCGGACAGGAGCTTCCCAGGGGGATTACGGGCTGGTATTACCAGCAGTTTTTAAAAATGCAGTATGCCCGCATGTGTGAGGACGCCTATTATCTCGTGTGGGATGGGGATACCATACCCTGCGCACCGTTTTCCATGTTTAAGGCGGGAACCCTTCAGCCTTATCTGGACATGAAGAGCGAATACTGCGGGGCTTATTTTGAAACGATGGCAAAGCTTGTTCCGGGACTGCATAAGTGTTTTGAGAAATCTTTTATTTCGGAGCATATGCTGATGAACAGCGAAATTATGCGGGAACTGCTTTCGGAGATAGAGGCAAACAGTAATATCGTGGGAGAAAGTTTCTGGGAAAAGATAATACATGCCATTGACGAAAAGGGGCTGCAGGAAAACAGTTTCAGTGAATTTGAAACTTACGGCACTTTTGTGGCAATGCGGCACCCGGAAAGCTACCGGCTGAGGGATTGGCATTCTTTCCGTTACGGCGGTGTGTTTTACAGTCTGGAGACGATATCGGATGCAGACTATGCGTGGCTTGGTAAGGATTTTTTTGCCATCTCTTTTGAAAAGGGTGATTTTGTAAGGGAAGACCAGAAGAATTTGTTTGACAACAAAAAGTATCAGGAAAAGCTTTCTGCAAGGCAAATGCTGGAAATTGCACAGAAGGAATTTAAAGAAGGAAGCTACTTGGAGGTGTGGAAATAAAAATGGAGAAAACAGAGTACAGCAAACAGGAAGTCAATCAGATGAAATGGCAGGTTTACAGGCAGCTTCCGGTTTTTAAACAGAAAATACTTGCATGGTATCCTGATGTGAAAGAGCGCGGCATACCGTGGGAGAAAAGCACCGGTACCGAAGTGTGTACTATTGCCGCCATACTGTGCGATTGTACGATTTTGTTTGCCATGCAGGGGGAGCTTTCGGAAAAGTGCAGGCAGATAAAGGCGGTTTCCGAAAACAAACCGCTGGAAGCCGGAGAGCAGGCTGCCCTGCTGGAAAGCCTGTTTGAAATGATTGAACTGCTGGAGGAGTATATCGGAAAGAAGGCAAAGAAATGCAATGTATGTAAGAGCGATGTGTTTTTTACGCCGATTCCGGCAGGTTATGAGGAAACCAGGAAGCAGTGCGGTTTTCTGTATTGTAATGCGGATTTTCAGTTGGAGAGCAAGGAAAATTATGGATGTCCGGTGTGCGGCGCTTATGACAGGGACAGGCTGATGGTTGCTTTTCTGGAAGAGGTGCATGCAGAAAAAGGGGAAAAGCTGAGGATGCTGCATGTTGCACCGTCGCCTGCCATGGAACGTTATGCGCTGGGCAGGGAGGACATTCGATACGAATCTACGGATTTGATGATGGAGGGCGTTACTTTTCAGGCGGATTTGCAGGATATGGACATGGTGGCGGATGAGACTTATGACATTATTGTCTGTTCCCATGTACTGGAGCATGTGGAAAACGATGCGAAAGCCATGCAGGAGCTGTATAGAATCTTAAAGCCTGACGGCGTATGCCTGGTGCTGGTGCCTTTGATTGTGGGAAAGCACGATACGGAAGAGAAGTGGAACTGCTCTATCGAAGAAAACTGGAGGCGGTTTGGACAGGGAGACCATTCCAGACTGTACGGAAAAGAGGATTTTGTCGGGCGTCTGGAGGAGGCCGGATTTTATATAAACGAACTTGACGAAAAATGGTTTGGCAGGGAATTTTATCAGGAATACGGTTTTGACAATTTATCCATTATGTATGTGGCGACGAAAGATGTAAAACTGGTGGAGAAAGAGGAGGAAGGCACCGGGAGTGAGCTTATCAGGCTGCGGGAAGAAAACAAACTTTTGCGGCAGGCGCTCAACAACTTAAACGGGCAGGTTGCAAAATTGAGAAATGTAGTGGAAACGAACTTTCAAATTCTGTTCCACGCACAGGATAATCTCGGATATGAAATCAGTGACAGGAAGTTTCAGGACAATCTGTGGTATCCGAAAATCATGAGTGAGGAGGATACATTCAGGGAAATCATAGAGAATAAAAAGTCTATTGCCAGGTTTGGAGACGGGGAGTTCGGTATTATCTTCGGAGAACAGCGCTGGCGTTTTCAGGGTACAAATGACAGGCTGGCATACCGGTTAAAGGAGGCCCTGCAGTCAAGGCAGGCAAATATATTAATCGGGCTGAATGATTTTTACGGTGACTTAAGCACCTGGACGAGAAGGGCAGCGGATGGGGTTCGGATTTACCTGACGCCGGAAGTCAGGAAAAAGCACTATGCCCTTTTGGACAGAGACAGGGAATATGCCTGTGCCAATGTATCGAGAAATGAAACCCCGGAACATGTAAAACGGCAGAAACAAATCTGGGAGGGAAGGGACTGCGTATTTATAGAAGGTTTTCAGACAAGGATGGGGGTTGGAAATAATCTATTTGACAATGCCGCGTCCATTGTGCGGATTTTGTGCCCGGCGGAAAATGCCTTTGACAGGTATGAGGAGATATACAAGGAAGCATTAAAGCAGCCGAAGGACAGGCTGGTACTGATTGCACTTGGTCCAACGGCAAGCGTGCTGGCATATGATTTGGCGCTTGCGGGCTATCAGGCAATTGATATCGGCCATGCAGACCTGAGTTATGAGTGGATGCTTCGGGGCAGTCATAACAGGGTGCCTGAAAAATACAGCAACGAAGCGCCGGGGGGATATGTCGTGGCAGAAATCCATGATGAAGCATATGCATCACAGATTATTGCAGACTTTCACTGAAACGGAGCAGTCTTTCACGGAGAAGCGGTTCAGCATAATCCCTGTCCAACAGTTCTTTGTAAAGAAGCATCTCCGGTGAACGGTCGTTTTTGACATAGGGATTTTCTAATATATCAGGAAAGAAATGAAGCAGGGATTCTTTCAGGTACATAAAATTATCATAGGAAAAAAACCGTTCATCCAAAAACATTCGCTGGACGGGTTCGGCAAAGGCCTTGGAAAAATGTAAGTAGGCATATTCGCTGCGGCAGTCATTTATGAGCGCCTGTTCCATAACCGTTTCGGTGGTTTTATTCTGGATTTGCGCGGTGTGCATATAATGACGGAGGATGGATTCACCAAACATGACGCCGGATTCATTTATGCAGTAGAAGTAATGTGTTTGGGGAATCCTGCTGTAGGAACTCATCAACAGCATACAGCGTTCTGAGAAATAAATATCCTCCATATACAAATCTGTCGGAAAGTATATTTCGTTGTCTGCCAGAAAAGAACTTTTATACAGCCTGCCCCATGGGGCGGTTTTCCATCCGTATTGCAGGATGTACTTTCTTTTTACGGAAGAATTGCGCATGTCAAAGCATTCGGGCAGGCCGCTGCCGCTTACGGACAGCGCATCACCGTCATGAATTTCTTTGTAGGCGCATTCCACAACGTCACAGTTTCGGGCAGCCGCCTCGTCATACAGCTGTTGCAGCATTTCGGGAGAGATGGCATCGTCTGCGTCCACGAATGTAATATAGCTGCCGCTTGCATACTGCATTCCCGTATTTCTCCCATATCCCTGCTTTTTGTTTTCGGAAAGCGGTATCAGCAGGAAATATTCGGAGTGGGCGCTTTCATAGTCTTCCAGAATATGCAGGGTATTGTCTGTGGATTTATCGTCTATACAAATGATTTCCATTTCCACGCCGTGCAATTTCTGGTTCAGCACGCTGTCAAGGCAGCGGGAAAGCTGTTTTTCTACATTATAACAAGGTATAATCACGGATATTTTGTCCAAAACCTGTGTCAGTTTTTGACTGAAGTCTGCAAGAACCTGCTGTTCTTCATAGGCGGCTACGGATTCCCTGCATGTTTCGGGAGAAATCCGGGGCAGTTTTCCTGATGCAAGGCTGTCTAAAAGGACGGCCAGTTCGCTGCTGCCGCCTGATGGATACAGAAAGCCGTTTACACCGGGTCTGATAAGCTCAATAATGCCGTCCACGGGAGTGGAGATGACAGGTATACCGCAGGCAAGGCTCTCTATTGCCGACAAGGGAAAACTTTCGTATTCGGATGCCATCACCATGGCAGATGCCTTGGTAATGTATGCATAGGGATTGGATTTCCAGCCGGTGAAGTGAACACGCTCCTGCAGCTGCAATGAGGCTGTGAGCGCTTCCAGCCGGTTACGCTCGTCGCCGTCTCCAATCAGTATGAGCTGCCAGGAAGTGTGGGCAAGGTGCAGCGCATGAAGAATGACATCAATGCGCTTTTCAACGGAAAGCCTGCCAACAAACAAAAGAGTCCTGTTTTCCCAGCTGACGTTTGCGTGAAGACTGCATCTGGTGAAATTAACTGGATTGTTTACGAGCATTGTGCGGAGTGCAGGGTTATGCGCATGGATAATGTTTTTGGTCTTTTCATTTAAAACCAGTATCGAATCTGCTTTTTCCAGACATTCCAATCCGCCAAATCCTGCGGCAACATATCTTTCGACAGGGGCATGCAGCCATGCGGCTATTTTGCAATGGAAGTTCAATTTTGCGGCAGCCATTTTGGCAGTCACGACCATAATGGGACATGCGGTCGCTAAGACAATATCGGGCTTTTCCCGTGTGCTTAAAAATTCGGTATAACTTGCTGCAAACTGATTCAGTGAATAGGTCCCCCTGCCTTCCAGCAGCGGGAAGAATGGGATGGCCTCACTGACCCAGCGGACCCCTTCCCATACCAGCTGGATTACCCTCACCTGAAATCCCTGTTTTTGTAAATACAGGGCATTTTGATTTACCACGTTTTCCACGCCGCCTTTTTCGCCGACTGCAAGCAGAATATCGATAGAAATTTTTGTCATAATGACCCTTAACCTCACGAAATATTGTCTGTTATTTTGTATTTTCAATATAGCATGGCAGGCAGGGACAATCAAGGAAAACTATTGGCGGATATGGTGGAATTATTTGAAACGAGGGAAAAGCTATGGTAAAATAAGATTGCGGTTTTTAAAGCGGAAAATGCGGTACGGAGGTAAGTCTGAATGTATGAGGAACTGATTGAGCGGTTAAAACCATGTCCCAAACTGAATCTGACATGGTACCAAAATGAAGATTTGTATTCAGAGGGAGCGGTGGAGGATACGATAATCAAGCTTATTTCCGAAAATGAGCCGGAGGAATATGTGCAGGCGATAGCGGACAATTTCTGCTGGTCGGTATACTATCACCTGACGCATACAAGAAAAAACCTTCTGAACTGGTATCCGTTTTCGCCGGAGGCTTCCGTACTGGAAATCGGATGCGGAATGGGGGCTGTGACAGGTACGCTTTGTGATAAGTGCGGGGAGGTTGTGGCGGTGGAACTTTCCTACAGAAGGGCGGTAGGCACTCTTTTGCGGTGCAGGGAAAAAGAAAACCTGGAGATTATTGTAGGAAATTTAAACGACATAGCATTTGAAAAGAAATTTGACTATATCACCCTGATAGGGGTATTGGAATATCAGGGAAGCTATACCAACACAGAAAATCCGTATCTGGATTTTCTCAAAAAAGTAAAATCCCTGTTAAAGCCAAACGGCAGGCTGTTAATCGCCATTGAAAACCAGTATGGACTGAAATACTGGTGCGGTGCGAGGGAGGACCATACCGGACTGCCCTTTGAGGGGATGAACCAGTACACCATTTCCCCCAAGAAAGTAAGGACTTTTTCACATGACGGGCTGCAAAAGCTGATTGCGGAGAGTGGTTTTTCCCAAACATTTTTCTATTATCCGATGCCCGATTATAAATTGCCCTCCGTTGTCTACTCCGAAGCGTGCCTGCCCCAAAACGGTAATATGTTTAATATGCAGTATTATTATGTGCCGGATAACAGCACGCTTGTGGCACAGGAAAAGGCCATATACGGGGATATTATCGATAATGGGGTTTTTGGCTTTTTTGCCAATTCTTTTATGGTGGAATGCGCAGACGGTGAAAGCGTGGGAGAAGTTACCTTTGCGGGCATGAGCAGCAGGCGGGTTCCGGAATATCAGGTAGGCACAAAATTTACAAAGACAGGGCAGGTAGTGAAGTTTGCTCTTGTAGGAGAAACCGGCAGAAAGCATCTGGAAGAAACCCGGGAAAATGAAAAGGCTTTAAGGCAGCGGGGGCTGCATGTATGGGAAAGCAGCTTGTGTGGTAAAGAACTTGTATCCGTCTTTTCCCAGACAGAAACGCTGGAAGAGGTTATGCTTAGCGCTTATCAGGAGGGTAACACGGCAAAGATATATGACCTGTGGAACCGGATTCAGGCGGAAATTCTGGCATCCTCGGAAGAAATATCCTGGGAGGAAAATATTTTATATACTTTTGGGCTGGATATTGTGCCGGACAGAGAAAGATACGGTGCGATACTGAAAACGGGGTACCTGGACATGATTCCCCGCAATGCGTTCTGGGAAGGGAATGTCATTTACTGGTTTGACCAGGAATGGACGCTGGAAAATGTGCCTGCCAATTTTGTTTTATACAGGGCGTTGCTTCGTTTTTACTGTTCTTTTGAGGAGGCAAACAAGGTCCTGCCGTTGTCAGACCTTGCCCGCAGGTATGGGCTGGCAGCAGGGTGGAAAGATTACCAGCAGCTGGAGAGTCTTTTTTTCGGGGTTGTGGCGGACGCGGCACATATAGCGGAAGCGGATGCTTTCTGTGGCGACACCAGAAAGGCTTGTCTGGAAACCATAGCAAAGATAACTCAAAAATAGAGGAGAAGCCATTGTGGAAGAAATAAAAGAGAATACCGCCGGGGCACTGGAAAAGCTGGAAGCCGAAAATGCTGCCCTGCGTAAAGAAATAGAAGATATGCAAACCTCGTTTCAAGCGCTTTGCACGACATTGAACGAGGTGGTCAAGGTAGTATCCCGGATGAATGAAGAGGTCGCGGACAATACCCATAACAATGCTGTTTTATATAACCGGCTGTGTAATCTGCCTTATGAACTTCTGGATACAAGGTCCCGGGGCAGGTATGGGATACCGGATATTATGAGTCTGGAAGATACCATTGATGAGATTGTACTGCATAAAAAGTCCATAGCCAGGTTTGGTGACGGCGAATTTGGAATCATGTTTGGCGTATCCCGATGGCGGTTCCAGCGTGAGGATGAAAAACTTGCCAAACGGTTGAGGGAAGTGGTACAGTCGGATGAAGAAAATCTGTTGATTGGGCTGAATGATTTTTACGGAGACTTGTCCCACAGGACGGAAAACGATGCTGACGGCATACGCTCTTACATAGTGAAAGCGCGCAGCCAGCACATGACGCTCCTTAAAAAAGACAGGCTGTATGCACATGCATGTATTTCCCGTACAGGGTCGTGGGAAAAAATTAAAAACCAGAAAAGAATCTGGGATGGAAAAGACTGTGTATTTATTGAAGGGGATAAGACCCGGATGGGTGTGGGAAACGATTTATTTGACAATGCCAAGTCCATCCAGAGGATTCTGTGTCCTTCGGAAAGCGCTTTTGATGTGTATGATGCCATTCTGGAAGAGGCATTAAAACTGCCGAAGGACAAGACGGTGTTAATCGCCCTTGGACCGACGGCAAGCATTCTGGCATATGATTTGGCAAAAGCAGGATATCATGCAATTGATATCGGACATGCGGATTTGGCTTATGAGTGGTTTTTGAGGAGCGGCAGTTCCCAAAAGGCTGCGGTACATCACAAATACAACAACGAGTATCCGGAAGGGTATGTTGTGGAAGACATTCATGATGAAGAATATGAGGGACAGATTATAGCGGATTTGTCCGGGCGGTAACCGGCGGGGAAAACAGGATGACTATTCCCGTTTTCCGATTTCCGAATAATGTTTTCCGAGAAACTTCTGATAGGTGTGCATAAACATCTGCCGGTACTGATTATAGTCTGTCAGGTTAAGAAGCCCCCCGTCGTCATGTATGCACCAAGGGTGGCGTTGGAAGGGGACAACGATTTTATGTCCGTTTAAGAGAAAGGTGAGTGACTGGCAGGCATCATAAAAATCCCAGCCCGTCAGGTTTTGGGAATCCCAGGGGTAGTCTTTGGATGTAACCATCATAAAACCGTCAACCTGGGCAGCAGGCCCGTAACCGTCGCCGGACAAGGAATACCGGTATTCGGATAAATCGGGATAAACGTCTTTATGTCTGTAGGGTGTGCCGAGCTTTTCTTCTGCGTGCCACATGATACCGTCGGCGGAAACGGAAGTATAGCCTGTCATGCCGATAAGACCGATGGAAGCATCGGACTCAAAAATGGAAAGCACGTCTGAGAGAAAGTATCTGTTTAGTATAAAAACGTCCTGATGCATATAAATCTTGTATTTGGCATCGGAAGCAGACATGGCTTCATTGTAACCGAGGGTCATGGATTTGGCATCTGTGACCGTAAGCAATTCCGTGGTATAGCCATCGGGGATTATCAAATGTGAAATATAATGGATGGATTCCGATAAAAGAATCTCGTTATTGGTACATAAAATAAAGCAAAATTTATTTTCATTCATGGCGGTTTTCCTTTGCTGTCAATAAGAGAAACATTTTTTTGTCATCGTCGTCCCAGTACGAAAAGCAGATTTCGGCAATTTTATCGTAAAGGACTTTGTCCGGGGTAATCAAATCTTCCTGGGTCATGACGTATACGGCAAATACGGACAATCTACTGGACAAAAGCCGGTTGGCCGCTTCTTCCATGGAATTGGGCGAGAGTCGAAAAAACAATCTGCGGAGGGCAAACAAGGAAGTGGTATACTTTTTTGTCAGGCTGTCTTTATCGGTGCAATGCAGAAAAAAGGGAGCTTTCTGATAGGCGAGTTCCAGACGGATGATGTGCAGTATCCGGAGAATGCATCGGGACTCGGCAATATATTCATAGGCAAGGGTGCCTTCTCCCTGTTCAATATAGGGGATAAGCGCCAACAGAGCCCTGTCGTCGTGTGCTGCCAGCGCTGCATCGATTGTTTGTGTGATATGGGACCAGGAAGCCTTAACAGCGTCTTTGTTTTTTTCCAATTCCGTAAAAAATGCATTTGTGGATGTAATTAACTGAGAGGATGTGTCCATTGGTTTCTCCCGCAATGTGTTTTGTGTTTTCGATACAGGTTTAGTATAATTTTTTTGTTGGTTGAAGTCAAATAGTCTTTGAAAAACAGTGTAACGGAGGATGTTTATGGCAGAGGAATTTTTGGAGGAAATATACAGGGAGGCGAATTTGTCATGCCGGTTAAAAAAGGCCGTGGAGTATGCCAGAATCCATGATGAGTTCCACATGATTGCAATCTGTAATGATATTTTCCAGCCGCTTTGTGAAGTATGCAAAGAGTATCTGCAGTTTGACAAAGAAAAAGGAATTGCATTATGGAATGCGATACAGACACTGGTTAAAATAGACAATGATTTGGTTATGCGGGGCGATATTATAGAAGAGAGAATACTGCCTTTACTTAAAGAAAAGATAAAGTGCTGCGGTGGGGATATCAGCGTGGAAAATGAAGAAGGGGATTATCTGTTTGAAAGCAGCGCTTCCGGTTTTTTGACGCTCAAGGATTTGAAGCATAATAAATATATTCACAGTGCAGCTGACCCTATGTGGGAGGCGCAAAAACTGGCGGAATATATTTTTACCCCCGAAAAAAAGGAATATTGTGTCCGGGGGCTGGGACTTGGATATTTGCTTTACCAGCTATACGGTATTTCGAAAGGAACCATTCATATACATGTGTTTGAAAAGGATGCCAGGATGGTGGATTATGCAAAACGTTATGGTGTACTGGACTGGATGCCTGAGGGTGTATACGACATCATTCTTTCGGAAAAGCCGGATTCTTTTTTGCAGTGCGCTGCAAAAAAAGATATGGGATATTATGTTTTCCTTCCGGAAATTTACAGGGAAGCTTCTGATGCAAGGCAGAAACTGGAGGATAAATATATGCAGTTTGCCACACCCAAAAAGCTGCAAGTGGAAAGTGAACTGAACTATTGGGTGAACCGCAGAAATGTAGGCATGATGGTTTCGGAATTTAACCCTGAGTCCCTGAAAAAGGATTTTATTATTGTTGCTGCCGGCCCGTCTTTGGATGATACGCTGGAATTTTTGAAGGAAAACAGGGGCAGGAAAACAATAATTTGCGTGGGTACCGTGTTTCGCAAATTGCTGGAACATGGCATTGTGCCGGATATGGTAGCAGTCTTAGACCCTATGGAGAGGATTTATCAACAGATAGAAGGTCTGGAAGAGGAGAAAGTGCCGATGCTGGTTGCGGTGACGGCCTACTGGAAATATGCTGCGAACTATCAGGGGGAGAAATATCTGGTTCCCCTTGTGGGCGTTCATGAAGAAAAGGAAAATGAGGAGCCTTGGGCAATCGGAGGTACGGTGACGCATCTGGCAATTGAGGCAGCAATCAGGTTTGGGGCAAAAAAAATATATCTTGCGGGTGTGGACTTGTCTTATCCGAACGGGCTGTCCCATGCAAAGGGAACCATGGACAGAAGCGTGAAAAGCACGGAGAACATGCTTCCGGTAAAAGGCGTCGGGGATTCCACAGTGTACGCGGACAGCATTTTTATCGCTTACAGGAAGTGGATTGAGGACAGGATTGCGCTTACGCCGGGGATTACGTTTTATAATTTGTCACATGTCGGGGCAAAAATAGCGGGAACAAAAGAAGTCAGTTTTGCGGAAAGGTAAGGGAAAAACCGGTGAAGGTGATAATTGCGCAGACATTAACGGGGAAAGACAAAAAACTGGTCTGTATACTGAAAGAAAAACTGGAAAATAGCTTTAAAGAAGCAGAAGTGGAAATATGGGAGAACGGAAAGCAGGGAATGACTCTTGCGGATGTGAAAAAAGCAGAACCGGATTTGTTTATCAATTTTAATTTATCCGGTTTTGAACAGGGTACGCTGATGGGAGGCGTTGCCTATAATCTGTTAAACTGCAAACAAATACATATCCTGTTGGAGGACAGCCTTCCCAATGAACATTTTCTGGAAAAACAGCTGAGTATCGCTATGTTTTTTTACTGTGTGAGCCCTGCCTGTTTCCGATATCTTTCCACCAATTATCCGGAAATTCCTTATTTAAACATAATAAAGGGATGGGATGACAAGAACACGGAGGACGCCGCGGATAAAAATGCAGGCCTTTTGTGTAATATTGTGGCGGAAACAGCCAAAATGTGCCATATTACCGGTTGATTCCGGCGATATCAAACATTTCTCTGATTCTTTGCGGATAAGTGAAATGTTCTTTGACTTTCCGATACCCATTCAGCGCTATCTTATTGCGCAAGTCATCCTGCTTTAAGTAAAAAGCGGCTTTTGCGATGGCATCTTCCATACTGTCATAGAGAATCATATCTTTTTCATTTTCAAAATATTCCGCCAGTTCAGGCTGATAGTTGGACAACAATACGCCCTGTGCCCCCATAATGTCCAGTGCCCTGAGCGGGATGCCGGACTGGATGCATTTCAGGGTGGGACACAAATTCAATTTACTGTAGCGGAAAACCAGCGGCATTTCCTCTTCATATTTTACGGGGCCGCAGGCTTTTACATGGTTAAGTTCACAGGCTTTGGAGGAATAGAAACGGGTGTCAAACAATTCGCCGCACTGCTCCAGCAGGAAACATCTTTCCAGATGGGTGATTTTCGTGGCAATGGCGTAGGACAGGCCGCGCCGGTTCAGGTTCAGGTCTGTCTGCCCTATTTTGGAAAAGGAACTGTTTATGGCGTTTAGCAAATCATCCGTAATCAAATCATCCAGAAGATAACAGCCGTAAATGCGAAGCTGTGCCTGCAGGATTCCCTCAATATACCCTTTGACATAGTCGTCTGCCGAGTAAAGAAGAGTTTCCAAAGGTGAATGATACAGGTTGCCTACAAAGGACACATCAGCGCGGTAGGTGAAGGCCGGGGACGGATGAGGGTTAAGTGCATCAAGCCTTTCGGTATTGACTGCCAGCGGCAGGTGAAATACCCTTGTATATCCGGCTGCCCGATACTGTAAGGCCTCGATTCTGTCAAACAGGAAAATATAATTGGTTTCGTATGAAAAATAATCCTGCAGCCGTTCTTCCATGGGACTGTCATAGCACCAGGAAATGTATCTGATATGGTGTTTGTCACACAACTGTGCCACCAGAGGGAAAAAGTTGACGCTCATTACAACATCATATGCCCCGTCTGTCAGGTGCATGGAAAAACGCTCACAGAAAAACTCATCCTGAAATTTATCCGGGAAATGGTAATAGACAGTCTTGCAGGCATGGCCTGCTTTTTTCAGATAATGGAGGAAATCATGATAAGTATAGCTTCCCATGTCGTAAAATAGGATTTTCATGGCTTTGTCCGCTCCTGTCAGGGAATAAAAGGTATTGCTTACCAGACAAGTATAAGGTTTGAAAAAAGCGAAGTCAAGCTAATATAATATTGAGATAGGGTAAACTTATTGTCGGAAAGTAATAGGCAGACTGCACCTGTGACCTGT
>ERZ777305.633-NODE-633-length-56065-cov-3.889984_pt1 | contig 56065 bp, 51 predicted proteins | sample MGYA00374965_ERZ777305 | MGnify/ENA primary metagenome ERZ777305 (study PRJEB29328, sample SAMD00013331) | mouse gut metagenome | study: EMG produced TPA metagenomics assembly of the Metagenome analysis of fecal microbiota from mouse which was promoted...
GAGCCGATAACGCCGGCCACGTTGGGGCCCATGGCGTGCATCAGCAGGAAGTTGGAGGGGTCCTCCTTCTGGCCCACCACCTGGGAAACCCGGGCGGCCATGGGAACGGCGGAAACGCCGGCGGAGCCAATCAGGGGGTTCACCTTATCCTTGGAGAACACGTTCATGAGCTTTGCCAGCAGCACGCCGCCGGCGGTGCCCAGACCGAAAGCGATAACGCCCATGCAAAGTATCAGCAGAGTGCTGGGGTTCAGGAAGTTCTTGGCGGTGGCCGTAGCGCCCACGGTGATGCCCAGGAAGATGGTGACGATGTTCATCAGCTCGTTCTGGACGGTCTTATTAAGACGCTCCACAACGCCGCTCTCCTTCATAAGGTTGCCCAGCATCAGGCAGCCCACCAGGGGGGCCGCAGAGGGCAGCATGAAGGACACGAAGATGGTGACGATGATGGGGAACAGTATCTTCTCGGTCTTAGAAACCGGGCGCAGCTGCTTCATCTTTATCCGGCGCTCCTCCTTGGTGGTCAAGGCCTTCATGATGGGGGGCTGGATAACCGGCACCAGGGCCATGTAGCTGTACGCCGCAACGGCGATGGGGCCGAGAAGATGCGGGGCAAGCCTTGCGGTGGTATAGATGGCAGTGGGGCCGTCAGCGCCGCCAATGATGCCGATAGAGGCGGCTTCAGGGCCGGTGAAGATAGTGAGCCTTGCGGCCACATAGGTAATGAAGATGCCCAGCTGGGCGGCGGCGCCCAGAAGCAGGGTCTTGGGGTTGGCGATAAGCGGGGCAAAGTCAGTGCCCGCGCCTACGCCGATGAAGATAAGGCAGGGATAGATGCCCAGCTTCACGCCCAGGTACAGGTAGTCTAAAAGCCCGCCGTGGCCTGTGCCCAGCTCTGCCCAGTCTATCTGGCCGTTTGCGAAGATCTCCGAGTGGTACATCCCCGCGCCGGGCAGGTTCGTCAGCAGCATACCGAAGGCGATGGGCAAGAGCAGCAGAGGCTCGAACTTTTTAACTATAGCCAGGTACAGCAGCACGCAGGCGACGAGTATCATCACCAGCTGCAGTGGCTCGTTCATCACCTGGGCAAAGCCTGTGCTCTGCAGGAAATTTTGTATTGCTTCCATAGGTTACACTCCTTATTGAATTTTGGTATACTTTTTGAAAGATAAGTGTGCCCTATGGGGCTCAGGCTATGGTGCACAGAACGTCGCCGCTCTGAACGGACGCGCCCTTGGTGGCCGAGACGCTGGTAACGGTGCCGTCCTTGGGGGCCATTATCTCGTTCTCCATCTTCATGGCCTCGAGTATCATCAGCACATCGCCGGACTTGACGGCCTGGCCGACGGACACCTTCACGTCAAGGAGGGTGCCGGGCATGGGGGCGCTGACGGGCTCGCCTGAGCCTGCGGCGGCAGGTGCGGGAGCAGGTGCAGGAGCGGGCGCGGCAACGGGAGCCGGAGCAGCTGCTCCGCCCTGGATCTCCTCTACAGTTACCTCGTAAGCGGTGCCGTTTACGTTTACGTTATATTTTCTCATAATTTGTGTTTCCTTTCTGGATTCAATCGGATTTTATCAGGGCTTTGATCTGCTCACAGCTTGCGGATGGAGTGGATCCTGATATGGTCCACGCTTCCACCCATGTCCTCGGCGATGGCGGCCGATATGGCGGCCACCAGCTGCTGCTTGTTGGGCTGGGGGGCGGCAGCTGCTGCCGCGGGTGCAGCCGCAGCGGGGGCGGCGGGCGCGGGGGCCGGGGCTGCCTTGCCGGCGCCTGCCATTATGGCACCCATGACCTTGATGATGATGATAAGGCATATGAGCACCACAAACACCGTGATAAGGCCCATGGCCACCACCTGCAGGAAACTGGGCTCGGCGGCCGCGGCCTCTAACAGCTTGAAAGACGGCATGTTTCTTTTACCTCCTTTCTTCTCTTGGAATTATGAAAATAAATAGAGTAAAACTTATCAAAGATTTTGAAAAACGCCAATTTTCCCGCATTTTATCAAAATCACCTAAATCATACCACGAGACGGACGATTTGGCAAGTCCTTCATTCATATTTTTTTCAAGAAATCCCACAAAAAAGTTTACAGGGGAGTTTATAGGGCCGGCCTTATAAACTCCGCCGCCCTTTCCCTTGCGGCCTCATAGACGAACTTATCGATAAGATAGGGCTTCGTGGGGCGCTCGGGGTTTTCCTCTTTGGGAGTGAGGGCGTATCTTAATATAATTATATTATCTTCCGTATTACATTCTTCAAAGCCCATGGACTTAAAAAAAGCCAGCGCCTCCTGGTTCTCTCTATCCACCCGGGCGAAGACCCGCCGCCGGCTGCCCTCCTCCATCATGTCCCGCAGGAGGGACCAGAGGGCCGTGCCCACCCCGCGGCGGATATAGTCCTCCCGCACGTAGAGCTGGAATTCCACGGAGAATAAATTTTTTGGGTCGTTCCTGTCCTCGGTAAGGTGGCAGAAACCCACCGTCTGGCAGTCCACCTCGGCCAGAAGCCAGCCCAGGCCATAGGTGTACTTATCTATCCTCTGTATATAATCCTGAAGCTCCGGGGGCTCCTTTTCCGGGGCCTTAACTGTGCCGGTATATGGGGCGTAGACCTTCAGCATAGAGGGGCCGTCCCATTCGTTTACCCGGCGTACCGCTTTAAGAGTCATTGCCATCGACCTCCGTTTTTATTGGTTTCTCATTCATTTACCAGCAGGGTTTGGGGTTCTTCCCGGTAGAAAAGGCTGTCCGCCCGGCGGTTCTCGTCGAAGGAGCTGTTGTACTGCAAAATGGAGTATTCCCGCAGCTTCCGGGATACGTCCGGGGGACGGTGGCTGCCGGAGACAAAGAAGTAACCTTTGCTGTCCATAACGCCTATATCAGTGACCACGGGGACGTCTTGGCGAAGCTCCTCAAGGTAGTTTGTGTAGGGCGTACCCTCTATGTCCGCCGCACGCAGCAGAAGCCCCGAGAGATAGTTAAGGCTGACGGCCTCTATCTCCTGCCCCTCAAGGGGATAATTGGCCCAGATGAAAAAGGGCACCCGGTACATATCGGTGGTGGCGTTATAGCCCTTGAGTACGGCGCGGTTGAAGCCCTCCTCCAGCTTCGGCCAGTGGTCCCCGAAGAACAGCACCACCACAGGCTCGTCGATATCCTCAAAATAGTCCAGAAGATACTCTATGGCGCTGTCGGACTCCTTTGTCAGGCTCAGATACTGCTCGGCCCTGGGCCATGCGCCTTCAAAGCCCTCCACCTGCACGGTGGTCTCATAGTTCTCGTCCTCATAGCCGCCGTGGTTCTGGATGGTCACGTTAAAGAGGAACAGGGGCGTGTCTCCCAGCTCCCGCCAGTATTCATACTCATAGATAAGCTGCTCATAGCAGGAGCGGTCGCTGGTGAGCCGGTGCTCGAAGGAGCGGGGCACGTCGAATATTGCAGCGTCCATAAACTCGTCGAAGCCCAGGTGCGGGTACGCGTCGATGCGCTCCCAGGCCTTGCGGTCCCCGGGGTGTATGGCCACGGTGTGGTAGCCGTGGCTTTTTAAAGTGTGGGCAAGGCTCTGCTGGGGCGAGTCGATATACTGCTGATAGGGCTTGCTCCCGGCGGGCAGAAAGGCCATGGAGTTGCCGGTGAGGAACTCGTACTCGCTGTTGCAGGTATTGCCGCCGTACACGGAGGAGTAGGCTGTGCCCCAGATGATGTCGCCGCTCCTTTGAAGCCGGTGTATATTGGGCATATTGTCCGGCGTGAACTCCAGGGTCCCCAGGGCGCCGAAGTCGGTCATAGACTCGTTCATTATGGCTATGACCGTGGGCTTGCCCCCGGGCTCGCCCAAGGGCGCGGGGGAGGGGATATCCTCCAGCCTGCCGGACAGCGCCGACACCGCCCGGGCGGAATAGCCGTCGGGGGTATCCACCATCATATACTGGGCGTTGGCGAAGAAGCTGGCGGCGATGCCTATAAGCTCTGAGCTGCCCTTCTGGTTCCAGGCCCACACGGAGATATCCAGATAGGAAAGGCCGTTTAAGGGGAACAGGGTGATGGCCAGAAGGCCGGAGATGGACAGGGCCGCCAGCCGCTCGGCAATGTGAAAGCGCCGGGAGGCGTGGGGTGCGTCCTGGGGCGCCACCTTTACGCAGAAGGCCACCGTGCATATGTAGTACAGCGCGCCCACGGCCATCTTGCGGGTAGGGACGTACTCATAGCCCCCGGACACCGTCAGGGCCGTGCCGAAGGAGGTTAAGTCCCAGGGCAGTATGGGCTGGCCCCGGAACTGCACCACAAAGTAGTTGGCTATCCCAAAGGTCAGCGAGGCCGCACCGCCGATTGCCACCGCCGCCCAGGGACGGCGGGTCAGGGCATAGGCGAGAGCAAAGACCAAAAGATAGCAAAGGTAGTTCGCAAGCCATTTTCGTCCGCTGAACTGCCATATCTTCGTGCCGTTTATCACGTCCACCACCACAAAGGTGCTAAGGGGCAGCAATAAAACCAGCAGCCAGCCGATGGCCTGCCTTGCGGCCCCGGGCAAGTCAAACTGCAAAAGGCATATCCCGGTGGCAAGGGCGCCCAGCCCGCTGAAGGTCAGTACGTACCACCAGCAGAGCCTCTGCTGGCCCGAAGCGTCCTCCTCCAGGGCGAGGGGCCATTCAAGGACAAAAAATACTGCCGAAGCCAACAGTACCGCCCCGGCAGCAAGGAAATTACCGCGGCTTGGGTTCAGCCGCAGGAAGCGCTTTTCTTTCATAGGGCAATTTCTCCGTTATCTGTTAAAATGCGCCACAATAGCGTCCGCGATACGCTTGCTGGCCTTTCCGTCCCCATAGGGGTTGCTGGCCCGCGCCATGCGCTCATATTCCGCCTTGTCCGTCAGCAGCTCCTTCACCATGCCATAGATGGTCTCCTCGTCCGTGCCCGCCAGCTTCAAAGTCCCGGCCGCCAGCCCCTCGGGCCGCTCCGTGGTATCTCTAAGCACGATAACGGGCTTGCCCAGGGAGGGGGCCTCCTCCTGTATGCCGCCGCTGTCCGTCAGGATAAGGTACGACCTGGAGAGCAGGTTGTGAAACTCCACCACCTCCATGGGCTCGCAGAGCCGCACCCGGTCAAAGCCTCCCAGCTCCTCCTTTGCAGCCCTTTGTACCAGCGGGTTCAGGTGCACCGGGTACACGGCCTTTGTATCGGGGAATTCCTCCATCACCCGGCGTATGGCCCGGAACATCCTGTGCATGGGCTCGCCCAGGTTCTCCCGCCGGTGGGCGGTTATAACAATAAGCCTTGAGCTCGCTGCCCAGTCCAGCATGGGGTCGGAAAAGTCCTCACGCACGGTGGTTTGCAGCGCGTCTATGGCCGTGTTCCCGGTGACGACGATGGACGCCGGGTCCTTGCCCTCACAGAGCAGGTTCTGCCGGCTCTGCTGTGTGGGGGCGAAGTGCAGGTCCGTGACGCAGCCAACAAATTGCCGGTTCATCTCCTCAGGGTAGGGCGAATACTTGTCATGGGTGCGAAGCCCCGCTTCAACGTGCCCCACCGCCGTTTGGCAGTAGTACGCGGCCAAAGCTCCGGCGAAGGTGGTGGTGGTATCACCGTGGACCAGCACCATATCGGGCTTTTCCTCTGTTATTACGCCCTCAAGGCCCTTCAGGACCCGGGCGGTGATATCCGACAGTGTCTGGCCCGGCTTCATTATGTCCAGGTCGTGCTCGGGCACGATGGAAAAGGCGGAAAGCACCTGATCCAGCATCTGCCGGTGCTGGGCGGTGACACAGACTACCGTCTCGAACTCCGGTCGGGAGCGCAGCTCCTTTACCAGGGGCGCCATCTTGATGGTCTCAGGGCGGGTGCCGAAGACCAGCATTACTTTAATTTTATTCATACTGTCCTCCTTTAGAACAGGGGTCTATGGCCTGGTTTTCCGCACCTCGCGCAGAAATTTAACATTATTGTTCCAGAACCGCCCCAGCCTTTGGGGCTCCTTGGCAATGCGGTAGAGCCACTCGGTGTTGGTCTTCACAAAGAACTGGGGAGCGCGCTTCTTGCTGCCGCTGAGCACGTCGAAGGAGCCGCCTACGCCCACCAGCACTCCCCTTGTAAACTTCGGCAGGTGACGGTATATTAAAAGCTCCTGGGCGGGCACGCCCAGCCCCACCAGCACCAGGTCCGGGGCCAGGGCCGCGATCTCGTCGAAGATAACGTCCTTGTCGCCGTCATAGCCGTTATGGTAATTGACGGTGATATCCGGGTGCTCGGCCCTCAGCTTTTCTGCAAGGGCCGAAACGACTTCTTCCTTGGCACCCAAAAGATAGACGCTCTTACCGTTCTCGCCTGCGGCCTTTAAAAGGTGCGCGGCCAGGTCCACGCCGGTTATGCGCTCTGAGGCTTCACACCCCAAGGTGTTCATGGCCTTTACAACGCTTATGCCGTCGGGGATTATCTCCGCGTCCGGGGACAGCAGGAGCTTTTTTATTTTTGGGTCCCGGTCCGCGTGCATGATTATCTCGGGGTTGGCGGTGACGGTGAAAAGCCGCTCTCCGCTGAGCAGGGCCTTTTCGGCCCGCTCAAAGTATGACCGGGCACTGCCGCCGTACACCCTTTTAAGGTACTCATTTACCGCCATTTTCCTCCTCCTTTTCCCCGGGCTTTCTGTCACGTTCCCGGCCGTTGTCAAAGTCGTAGAGTTCCTCCTTATGGAAGGCCTCGGTGCTCTCGGAGGCCTTCAGAAACACGGTGATGGTCTGGAAGATAAGCTTGAAGTCCCGCCATATGCTGTAGTTTTCAATATACATCAGATCCATCACCAGCTTGTCCTTCGGCGAGGTATTGTACTTGCCGGATATCTGGGCAAGGCCCGTAAGCCCCGCCTTCATACGCAGGCGGTAGGAGAACTCGGGGAGCTCCTCGGTGTACTTCTCCACGTTTTCAAGCATTTCGGGCCGGGGGCCCACCACGGTCATGTCGCCGTATAAAATGTTCAGCAGCTGGGGCAGCTCGTCAAGGCGGAATTTTCTGAGCACCTTACCCACCCGGGTAATGCGGTCGTCGTTCTCGGTGACGGATTTATGGACGGAGTTTTCCTCCTTCATGGTGCGGAACTTGTATACCTCAAAGACCCGTCCGTATTTTGTAAGCCGCTTCTGCTTATAGAACACCTTGCCGCCGTCGTCCAGCTTGATGGCAATGGCGCAGCCCAGCATGATGGGGCTTGTGACGATAAGGCCCACAAGGGATACCGCAAGGTCCGTCAGGCGCTTGACTATCCGCTGCTCCATGGTCAGGTCCTTGGCCGTGTACATTACCAGGGACTTGTCGTCCAGGGTCACGTACTTGGCCCCCTGGCTCACCACGTCTATAGTCTCGAAGTTATAGTATATGTTTTTCTGAGTCTGATAGCAAAAGGAGATAAGGTCGTTGCGCTCCTTTATGGGCACATCATAGAGGAACACGGTGTTGCTCCTGAGTATAACGTCCAGTATATTCGGGTCGTCATAGCGGATTATCTCGTCTATCTCGTACTGCTTTTTAAAGCGCTGTACCTTGGGGATAATGTTCCCAAGGCTCTGGCGGGAGGAGGAGATGACACAGCACCTCTCCGGCGGCTCCAGGGAGAAATAGACGTAGTTGCCAAAGTAGGCGAAGAATACGATGACCAGTATCTGCAAGGCCATCACCAGCAGCAGAAGATGGGGGGTCTCATAGACAAAGTGGTCGTTGTTCTTCTCGCTGGTGTTCATTATGGAGAGCTGCAAATGGGTAACAAGGTCCGTCATGATAGTGGCAAGGGCCATGGAGTGGACGATGGGTTTCGACTTCGTGGAGCCGATGGAGTAGCCGCCGTATACGGACATAAGGGCTATGCCCAGCACCACGAAGGTCACCATGGTGACCCCGGTGGTGCGGGACAGGTTAAAGAGCCAGGGGTTATTTATGCCGAATATGCCGAAGAATATGCCGAACAGTGAAGCGAACAAGGCCAGCTTCAGTATAAAGACCACGGTGCGCTTCAGCTTTTTTATCATACTGTGCATAGTGTCACCTTCCGAAATAATTGGTCATCAGAGATTTCTTTTCCGAAGATCATGCTTTTTGAGCGACAAGCGTGCGAAGCCGCTTTCTTTCAGAAAGTATAGCACATACTTCGCAAAAATGCAAATCAACCTTCCAACCAGTCCGCCACCTGTTTTGCGGCGGTGCCGTCCTCTTTAATACCCAGCTCCCTCGAGAAGCGTTCCGTCCGCTCCCGCTGAGCCCCCCCATCAAATCCCAATATTATCTCCTCAAGCCCATCGTTATCTTCGGCCCGGGCAAAGGGGAGCGTGTCCAGATCAAAGTAAAAGTTGCGGTCGTCCTTATAGGCCGCCAGATCGTTCACGTACAGAAAGCAGGGCCGGCCGGTGTTCATATAGTCGAACATCACCGAGGAGTAGTCGGTGATAAGAGCGTCACAGGCCAGGTACAGCTCCTGGATATCAGGATAGGCCGAGGCGTTCACCACATACCGGGGGTCAAGGCTCAGCTCCCCGGCCTTGTCCGCTACATTGGGGTGCAGCTTTGCGAGTATCAGCCAGTCGCCGCCAAAACGCTTTGAAAGGGCGCCGCACACCCGCTTATAGTCCATGTCGTATACCGAGAGCCCCAGATCACGGCGGAAGGTGGGCGCGTACAGGGCCAGGTTCTTTCCTTCGGGCAGCCTTAGCTCCCGGCGCACCTTCTCCAGAGAGGGGCCCGGGGGCCCGAACAGCATATCGTTGCGTGGAAAGCCGCATTCCAATACCTCCCCGCCATACCAGAAGGCCCGGCGGTATATCTGTGTCAGAAAGGCGCTGTTGGAGAGAAACAGGTCGCACATCAGAGAGTCTTTCCTGGCGGCCCGCACGTATTCCGCATCAAGGGCGGACTCCGCGTCACCCTCGATGCGTTTTAAGGGAAAGCCGTGCCAGGTTTGAACATAGCGCTGAGAGGGACGCTTATAGAGCCGGCCCCATTTGCGGCAGTTGTCCACCCATACCCCGGCGGTGCACATATGGTATATTGCCGCCGTGCTGCCTATGGTGAGCGGCTTTATCCCCCCTGGGAGGCTTTCGGCCTCCTTTGGCCCCTTTACCAGCCAGTACACTTTCCAACCACGATTTAACAGTTCCTCCGCGATGGCCCTGGGGCTGTCGGAGAACCCCCGGCCGGCGTAGCTTTCACAGACCGCCTTTCTCTGATCCTTGGGCAGAAGGGAGAGGGCCGGGCATATTATATTCCGCCAGATACGGTTTATAAGGCTGTTCATTTCTTACCCTCCCCATCAGGGCTTTGGAGCAGTCTGCGGTTTTTTATTATCACTGCCAGCCGGAACAGCAGTATGGAAAACTCCGTCACTGAGGACAGTATGCACAGGGCAGGCAGGCTGATACCTACGGTTTTATAGCATACCCATGCGCCTATAAGATATATCATCGTGCCGAAGCCCGTGGATATATTGGCGTATTTCGCAAGGCCCATGGCCCCAAGGGTGGGGTAGCCCAGCACATAGTTGGGGAAACAGAACACCGCCACGGGTATCATCAGCCGCAGGGGCAGCACCACGTCCCTGCCCTCGGGCCCCAGCCACAGGGTCAAAAGGGGCTCGGCAAAGGCGAACACAAAGGCGCAGCCCAGGAGTATCACCGGGTAGATGAACAGCAGGGCCTTTTTGACGATGCTGAAATTCCTGTGCTTCATCATATGGGGGTAAAGGCTGTCGGCGATGGGGGACATGCCGTTGCGGGCGGCCTGTATCACCGTGTCGGCGCTGGTGTAAAGGCCGGTGGCCATGTCCGGGTTCGTATATATGCTAAGGCTGGCGTCGGGCATGGCGTGCTTTAAAAGCAGACCGTTAAGGTTCGAGTTGATGGAGGCGGCCATGCGGGACAGCAGGAACTGGGAGGAGTCCTTTATTTCCACCCACACCTCCCGGAGGCTCACCCGGGTGAAGCCAACGCCCACCCGGCTGCGCAGGTGCCAGTACACAAAGGCCAGGGCCCCAAGGTTCCCTATGGCCGTGCAGAGGGGGCAGAGGTAGAAGTCCTCGGGCCTTTGCACCAGCACGAAGGTCAGGGCTGTGGCCACAAATTTTATAGCCACGGCGCGTATGGTGATGGCCGACATCTGCTCAAGGCCCCGGTACATATAGTCCGGCAGCATGGTGGCCGCCACGCAGGACAGAAGGAAGAAATAGTATGCCAGCACCTCCCCGGTCCCGGTGAGCTTGGGCACGATGAAGACGGTCAGCACCACGGCGGAGATCAGGGTAAAGATGACCTTCGCCGCCACAACGCAGGAGAGTATCCGGGAGAGCTCCTGCTTATCCTCTCGCCTTGCCGAAATCTTGGCCGTGGCCGAGAGCAGAAAGCCGAAGTCCAAAAATATGAGGAAGAAGTTGGCCGTGTACTGGGCCGCGCCCAAAAGCCCCACCAGCTCCACCCCCAGCACACGCATCTTGTACCCCTGGGTCAGCATACCCAGGGCCATGTTGGAGAACTGCAATATATACAGCATTACCGTGTTCTCCAGCAGGCTGTGGCGCTGGCGGGACCGCCATTTTTCTCTGAGGTTCAATGCTTTCACACCTTCTTTGATTGGAAGTTTACCCCTTCAGCTTGAAGATCAAGTGCAGAAGAGATATCATGCGCCGCTCCAAAAGCTTTAGGGCAATACGCTGGTTGCGGGTAAAGCGGTCCAGGTATATGTCCTCCTGATAGTCGGGGAACTCCCTTTTAACGTACTGGTAAAATTCCCCGATAAGCGGGTGCCGCCGGTCCTGGCGGAGCACCCGGACCGAGGCGGTCAGGTACACGTGGGACACCGCCAGGTGCATAAGCTCCTTGCGGTACTCCTCAAAAAGCCCGTGCTCCCTGTACCAGGAGAGCACGTCCTCAAAGGCGTCGATTATCTCCCGGTTGCGAGACAGGTTCACATTGTTCATTATGGAGCCGCTGCGCTGGAAATAGTTATAGCCCACATAATCAATATAGACCACCGAGCTGCAGCCGGGCAGGAGTTTCGTGGTGGTGCGGAGGTCCTCATACCAGACCTTCGGGGGATAGCGCACGCCGGTCCTTTTAAACAGCTCCGTCTTATAAAGCTTATTGCAGGCGCTGGGGGCGATTATCAGCAGGTCCTTTTGCTTTTTGGGGTCCAGGGGGACGTTCCCGGGAAGGGCCTCGTGGAACTCCGCCAGGGTGTTCCCGTTCTCCTCCACCGAGCGGAAAGCGAAAACGGCCATGTCCGCTTCGGTATCTTCGGCGGCTTTAAGGGCCCGCTCCACAGTCTCCGGCTCCAGCCAGTCGTCGCTGTCCGGGAAGATTATCCACTGCCCCCGGGCGTTTTCTATGCCGGTGTTCCTGGCCCCCCCAAGGCCCCGGTTTTCCTGATGTATGACCCTTACCCGGGGGTCCCGCTCGCACAGCTTATCGCACAGGGCCCCGCTGCCATCGGTGGAGCCGTCGTCTATAAAGAGGAGCTCCAGGTCCCTCTCTGTCTGGGACAGTATGGACCCCGCGCACTTCTCAAGATATTTCTCCACATTGTACACCGGCACGGCCACAGTGACCTTTGGCATGGGCTGTCCCTCCGTTTTTCATTATTTTTCATATACAAGATTATATTATAGCCACTTTGGACCCGGTTGTCAAATTTTGGGGGCGGAGTCCAAGGCGCGGCATTTTTAAAAATATAGTTGCAATGGCAACTATATAGGTGTATAATAGGGGCATAGTGAAATTTCCCGCAAAGGAGACCGCACCCCATGAGAATGATATTCCGCTATCTTCGGCCCTTCGTGCCCCGCATGAGCCTGGGGCTTACCATCAAGTTCATAGGCTCGGTTATGGACCTTCTGCTGCCCTGGATACTCTCGTACATGATAGACGAGGTGGCCCCTTCGGGGGAGATGGGCCGCATAGCCCTATGGGGCGCGGCCATGGTGGGCGCGGCGGTGATGGCCTGGGTGACCAACATACTCGCCAACCGCATGGCCGCCTGGGTGGCCCAGCACACCACGGAGAAGATACGCCACGACCTGTTCGAGAAGATATCCGGGCTCTCCTGCGGCCAGGTGGACGCCTACGGCATACCGTCTTTAGAGGCCAGGCTCACCACCGATACATATAATGTGCACCAGATGCTGGGCATGATGCAGCGCATTGGCATACGCGCCCCTATCCTTCTGATTGGCGGTATACTCATAACCCTTACCCTGGACCCGGTGCTGACTCTGGTGCTGGTGTGTACGCTGCCCTTTATCGGTATTTTAGTGTACAGCGTCTCCAAAAAGGGCGTGCCCATGTATACGGAGCTCCAGCGGAGCGTGGACGGAATGGTGCGCACGGTGCGGGAGACCATCTCCGGCATACGGGTCATAAAAGCCCTCTCAAAGGTGGACTATGAGCGCGAGCGCTTCGCCGGGGTGAACGAGGGCGTGTCGGAAAAGGAGACCCGGGCCGGGACCACAATGGCCCTGACTAACCCTCTGATGAACCTGTTTCTAAACGTGGGGCTCACAGCCGTCATCATAGTGGGGGCCTTCCGGGTAAACGCCGGGCTCACCCAGCCGGGAAAAATAATTGCGTTTCTCAGCTATTTTACCATAATTCTGAACGCGATGATGGCAATGACAAGGATATTCGTGTCCTTTTCCCGCAGCTCTGCCAGCGGGGACCGCATAGCGGAGATACTGTCCGCCCCCAAGGACCTGGCGGTGGAACCGGCGGAAAGGGAGGACTCCCCTTATCATGTGGAGTTTGAAAAGGTGACGTTCTCCTATAATAAGACCGACGCGAACGTGGAGGATATCAGCTTCCGGCTTAAAAGGGGCGAGACCCTGGGCATTATCGGGGCCACGGGCTGCGGCAAGTCCACGCTCATAAACCTTCTCATGCGGCTTTACGACTGCGACAGCGGCAGGATAGCCATAGACGGCCGGCCGGTCAGCTCCCTCCCCGAGGAGGAGCTGCACACGAAGTTCGGGGTGGTGTTCCAGAACGACGCGCTTTTTGCCGACACCCTCCGGGAGAACATCGACTTCGGCCGGGGGCTTTCGGAGGCGGAGATAGAGAAGGCCGCAAAGTGCGCCCAGGCCATGGAGTTTATCTCCGGCCTGCCCGAGGGCTTCGGTCATATGCTTACATCAAAGGGCACAAACCTCTCCGGCGGGCAGAAGCAGCGGGTGCTGGTAGCCAGGGCCCTGGCCGGGACCCCGGAGATACTTGTGCTGGACGACTCCTCCTCGGCCCTGGACTATAAGACCGACGCGGCCCTTCGAAAGGGTCTTCGGGAGGAGTACGCCGGGATAACCACGGTGATAATCGCCCAACGGGTCAGCTCTATACTCCACGCGGACCATATCCTTGTGCTGGACGAGGGCCGGGAGCTGGGGTATGGGACCCATGAGGAATTATTGGAGTCCTGCGAAGTATACAGAGAGATAGCCACGTCACAGATGGGAGAGGGGAGGAAGGACTAATGCCGCCAAGATTCATGCCGAGGGGTCCCATTGAAAAGCCCAGGGACCGCAAGAAGGTGCTCCTGCGCCTATGGTCCTACATATACGCCCACAAGCTCATGGCCCTGGGGGCCGTGCTGCTGACCGTGGGCAGCAACCTCTTAGCCCTGCTGGGGCCCTACCTCTCGGGCCGGGCCATAGACGCTATCGGGCTTACAAAGGGCGGGGTGGACTTTAGGAGCGTTTTCTTCTACTGCGGGCTCATGGTGGCTTTCTATGCCGCATCCGCCGGGCTCAGCTATGGGCTGTCCATACTGATGATACATCTGAGCCAGAAGATAGTCCGGGAGATGCGCCAGCAGGTCTTTGACCGGCTGACCCTTCTGCCGGTGAAATACTTTGATGGGCACCAGACCGGGGATATCGTCAGCCATATCTCCTATGATATTGACACGGTGAATGCGTCGCTGTCAAACGACCTTTTACAGATAGCCGCCAGCGCCATAACCGTTTTTGGCTCCCTTATTATGATGATAGCCATATCGCCAATGCTGGTACTGGTGTTCGTGGTGACCATACCCATGTCCGTGCTGTTCACCAGGTACATGACAAAAAAGGTGCGGCCCTTATTCCACAAGCGCTCGGTGATGCTGGGCCAGCTCAACGGCTTTGTGGAGGAGGTCATAAGCGGCCAGAAGACCACCAAGGCCTATCACCAGGAGCGGACACAGATAGGCCGCTTTGACAAAAGGAACAAGGAGGCTGTGGACGCTTATTATAATGCCGAATATTACGGTGCCATGACAGGGCCCTCGGTGAACTTCATCAACAACCTCTCCCTGGCCTTTATAAGCGTGTTCGGCTCCATACTGTTTCTCTTGCAGAGGATCTCCATAGGCGATCTCTCCAGCTTCGTGCTCTATTCCCGCAGGTTTTCCGGACCGATAAACGAGATGGCCAACATCGTCAGCGAGCTGCAGTCCGCCTGCGCCGCCGCCGAGCGGGTCTTTGATTTGATGGACCAGCCCACCGAGCCCGAGGATAAGCCGGGGACGGCGGAGCTCTCCCGGGTGGACGGGGACGTTAGGATGGAACACGTGGGCTTCGGCTATGAGAAGGACAAGGAGATAATCCACGACCTGAGCCTGCACGCCCCTCCCGGGGGGCTTACCGCCATCGTCGGCCCCACCGGCGCTGGAAAGACCACGCTGATAAACCTCTTAATGCGCTTTTACGACCCGGACCGGGGGGAGATAACCCTGGACGGCCGGGACATTCAGGATATAACCAGAAAGAGCCTGCGGCTCTCCTATGCCATGGTGCTCCAGGACACCTGGCTCTTTACCGGGACGATATTCGAGAACCTGGCCTACGGCAGGAGGGACGCCAGACGCGAGGACGTGGAGGCCGCGGCCAAGGCGGCGCGGATACACAGGTACATAATGGCTCTGCCCAAGGGCTATGACACCCTCCTGGACGAGAACGGCATAAACATCTCCCAAGGACAGAAACAGCTCTTAACTATAGCCCGGGCCATGCTGCTGGACGCTAAAATGCTCATTCTGGACGAGGCCACCTCCAACGTGGACACCCGCACCGAGCAGCAAATACAGGCGGCCATGCGCACGCTGATGAGGGACAAGACCTGCTTTGTTATCGCCCACCGGCTGTCCACCATCCAGAACGCCAACAATATCCTGGTGGTCCGGGACGGGGATATTGTAGAGCAGGGCACCCATAGGGAGCTCATGGAGAAAAACGGCTTCTACGCGGCGCTTTACCAGTCGCAGTTCCAATAAAGCAATAAGCAGGAAAGCCCCTCTGGGTTCATCCAGAGGGGCTTTCCATTACCATCGTCTACAGGTCAGCTTACGGAAACTCCCTGGGGGGCATGGTGCCCACAGAGGGCTCGGGGCCCTGGGCGGCGGCCTTGGCGGCCTCATCGTTGGGGCCGCCCTCCTGGGGGATCGGCTCCGGCTCGGGCTCGCTTATAAGCTTCGCTCCGCAGGTGCTGCAAAAAACGTCCGTATTGCTGCAATGCTTGCCACAGGTGGGACAGACGGTCTTGTTCTGCTTGTCGGTGAGCTCCTTGTTGATGGCAAAGAGCTGCTCCTGCAGCCCGTCCAGCTCCGCCATCTTGCCCATGGCTTCGGGGTCGGCGGCAAGAGCCTCGCGGCTGTTCTCATATACATACTGGCCCAGCGTCTGATACCGCTTGGTTATCTCGGCGTTGACCTCGGCCACGCCCACGCGCAGCTTGGAGACGTCCACAATCTGGCCGGCCTTGCGGCCTACCGCTTCCGCGACGGATTTCGCGTTGATTACCACATCGTCTAAAATGCCCATGATAAAGTCCTCCTTTTTATTCTGAGTGGTCCTGCCTTTCGTTCACGTACATATTATAGCAACTCTCAAAGCGAAAGTAAAGCGGGTTTTTCTTTCTAAATCATTAAAAATTCTTTAAGAAGTAGACCTGAAAACCATGTATAGCGGTTATTCCAGCCCCTTTCGCCCCAAAAACTCCCTTAACATGGAGTCCTTCGGCACCAAGGCCGGGTCCACCGGCTCGAAGCGCATGAGCCGGGATTCCAGATCCCGGGCCTTTTTATAGTACAGGCTGTCTGCGGCGATGGCCCGCAGCAAGGGGATGGCGATGGTACGCAGCACGCAGGGCTCGTAGATGTGTATGGAGTTCACGGTATAGTCGGCGCTTATCCTGTAGGGGCCGATGTACCTGTTCTCCCCCTCCACCACCTGGGGCCACATGGCAAGGGTGTTCTCGGCGGTGGAATTCCTAAACTGAATGTCCCGGACTATCCGGCGCACAAGCCTTATATCCCAGGGAGAGATCACCTCGCCGTTTGCGTCCTTTATCTGCTGCTTTACGCTGACGTAGAGCTTCATACAAAGCTCCTCGGGGATGTCCTGGGTGAAGGAGGGGTTCAAAGCGTGCAGGCCCTCTACTATAGCCACGTCCCCGGCCGAAAGCTTATACTCCTGTTCCGGCCCGTCGGCCCGGCCCAGCTGGAAGCTGAACCTGGGCACGGTGAACTCCCCAGAGCCGGTAACGTCTCTTAGACACTGCCGTATGCGCTCCTCGTCCAGGGCAGCCACGGACTCGAAGTCATAGCTGCCGTCGGGCAGGCGGGGGGTCCTCTCCCGGCTGAGGTAGAAGTCGTCCAGGGAGATGATAAAGGCCCGCACGCCGAACTCCGCAAGATTGCTCTGAAGAAGATGGGCGGTGGTGGTCTTGCCGCTGGAGCTGGGGCCCGAGAGCATGACTATGCGGGTGGGGGTATAGTTCTCGGTAAGGTTCCGGGCGATGTTCCGAAGGTGCTCCCGATAGCTGCCCTCCACCTCGTCTATCATCCGTTGGGGGTTCCCAATGGCCGCGTCGTTTATCTGTTCCAGGTGGTTTATATACTTAATATAGCCGCTGGCGAAATTGCTCATAAATTTCCCTTATGCCTTCCTTTCTCTCTAAAATTTCCCCGTGGCGGGAGATATATTCAAAGGGGTACTTGAAGTTGAATATCCGTTTAAGGTCCGGCGAGTACGGGTCCTTCAGCTTTGTGACGCCCCCGGCCCCGCAGGCTATCACCGTGCCGGATTCGTCCATGGTGTAGATATTGTACCGGCAGACGCTGCCAGGAAGGGCCCAGCCGGTGTTCTCCAGGTTCCCGGCCATGCGGGTCTGCCTGTATAGATAATACGGCTCGAAGCCCGCCTCTGTAAGCGTTTTTATGGCGTGGTCCATCATATGTGCCGCCGTCTCCGGGTGTTTATGGAGACTGAGTCCGTCCTCGTTCATTACGATATCCGCGCTGCGCTTTATGGCTAAGGAGTGGACGGTGACGTTTGTGGGGGACAATTCCAGCACCCGCCGTATTGTATCCGCAAAGCCCTCGGGGCTGTCCCCCGGCAGACCCACGATAAGGTCGGCGTTTATGTCTCTAAAGCCCACCTTACGGGCCAGCTCAAAGCCGTCTATTACATCTCGGGCCGTGTGTCTGCGCCCGATGTTCTGAAGCACTCTATCGGACATGGTCTGGGGGTTTATGCTTATCCTGTCTACGTTGGCCTCCTTCAGGGCCATAAGCTTCTCCAAGCTCAGGGTGTCGGGCCGTCCGGCCTCCACGGTGAACTCCCGGCAGCGGTCCATGGGGAAAACCCCGCGTATCTTCGCGCATAAGTCCCGGAGCTGCTGTGCGCTGAGGGTGGTGGGGGTGCCGCCGCCGATATACACCGATATGGGCCCAAGGCCCAGCTCACCGGCTATCCGGGCCGTGCGCTCAAGCTCAAGGTACAGAAGCTCCAGATAGGGCTCCACCAGCTTTTTCGCGTGGGCCATGTCCTGGGAGATGAAGGAGCAGTAGGCGCATCTGGTGGGGCAGAAGGGTATGCCTACATAGAGGCTGTAGTCGTCGGGCCGAAGCTCCTCCACCGCAGGCTTCTGGGCTTTTAGTACCCGGCCCGCAAGCTGGGCCCGGCCCTCGCTTACCAGCCATTTCTCCCGAAATTCCGCCATGCCCGCTTCGAGTCCCAAGCGCTCCACGTGCTGGCGCAGGAGCTTCACCGGGTGCACCCCGGTGAGCATACCCCAGGCGGGTTTTACGCCGGTAAGCTCCGAAAGTGTGTCGAACAGCAGCCGTGTCATGGGGTATTCGTCCGTTTCCGGGGCCCTGACGGACCGGGACAGCTCCCGCTGTCCGTCGGAGGCCCTGATCGTATAGAGCCAGCCGTCCCCTGCTTTTTCCAGTAAGGTGTCCGCCCGGGGCTCGCCGGGCTCCGGGGCAGTGCGGTCCTGTGAATCGGCGCTCTCCACCCGTACCGGGCTGTAGGGGAAGAACACCCGGCACAGGTTCTCGCACTCGAAGCGGTAGTTGTGGCCGCTCATCATAAGCAGCATTTTCTCACGTCCTGTCTATTGATATGACCCCCTTCACCCTTGAGAGCCTGTCGATTATGCTTTGCAGCTGCTGAAGGCCGCTGATGGATACCGTGGCGGAGATAACGGCGTTGGGCCCGCCCTTCTCCTGGCGGCAGTTTAAAGAGTGGATGAAGATGTTGAGGGCCGAAAGCTGCTGGGTCACGTCGAACAGCAGCCCGCCACGGTCCAGGGCCACTATATGCAGGGTAGACTTGAAGTCGTCCCGAACCTCACCCTCCCAGTAGGCGTTCACCCAGCGGTCGGGCTCCGGGCAGTCCGTAAGGTCCCGGGGGACGTTGCGGCAGCTGCGCTTGTGGATGGACACGCCGAAGCCCCGGGTGATAAAGCCGATAATGTCGTCCCCGGGCAGGGGGTTGCAGCAGCGGGAGAGCTTTGTAAGGCAGTTGTCCATGCCCTCCACCAGCACGCCGCCGGAGACCCTCCGTGTCTTCGGCGGGGCGCCTACCACGAGCTCCGGGGTTTCGCCGGCCTTTGCCATGCGCTGGTACTCCTCGCGGATGCGTGGCAGAACCTTCCAAAGCTGTATGCCGCCGTAGCCTATGGCGGCGTACAGGTCGTCGGCGGTGGAGCAGTTATGGCGCTTGCCGATGCTCTCCACCATATAGTTCATAAGCTCCCGGCTCATGGAGATATTGCTGCGCTTAAGCTCCCGCTCAAGCTCGGCCCGGCCCTCGACAATGTTCTCCTCCCGGCGCTCCTTCTTGAACCAGGCGCGTATCTTGCTCCTGGCCTCGCTGGTGCGTACCATGGTGAGCCAGTCCCGGTTGGGGCCCCTTGTCTCCTTGCTGGTGAGTATCTCGATTATCTCACCGGTCTTCACCTTATAGTCCAGGGGCACTATATGCTTGTCGACCTTGGCGCCTATCATCCTGTTGCCCACGGCGCTGTGTATGGCATAGGCGAAGTCTATGACGCTGGACCCCTGGGGCAGGTTTATCACGTCCCCCTTGGGGGTGAAGACAAAGACCTCCTCGGGTATCAGGTCGGACTTTATGGAGTGCACCAGGTCCGTCACGTCCTCAGTGTCCTCCTGGTTCTCCAGCATCTGGCGTATCCAGGCGAGCCTGTCGTCCAGGGAGCGGTTGTCCGACTGCTTTCTGGACATACCCAGTTTATACTTCCAGTGGGCCGCTATGCCGTACTCGGCGGTCTGGTGCATCTCCCAGGTGCGTATCTGTACCTCGAAGGGCACCCCGGCCTTGGTGATGACGGTGGTATGAAGGGACTGGTACATATTGGGCTTCGGGGTGGAGATATAGTCCTTGAAGCGGTTTGGAAGGGGCGTGAACATATCGTGGACAATGCCCAGGACATTATAGCAGTCCTCGATGGTGTCCACTATCACCCGCATGGCGAACACGTCATATATCTCCTCGAAATCCTTGCCGCCGATAAACATCTTCCGATATATGCTGTACTTGCTCTTTACGCGGCCCTCAATATACACCTCGTGGCCCAGAGCCGGCTCCACCCGCTCCTTAAGCTCCTTGCGAAGGCCTCCTATAAACTGGGTGCGGGTTCTGCTGCGGGACTCCAGGTGCTCGTCTATTTCCTTATAGGCCGCCGGGTCCAGGTACATCAGAGACACGTCCTCCATGGTCTCCTTGACCGTGCGCATACCAAGGCGGTGGGCTATGGGGGCGTATACCTCCAGACACTCCCTGGCCTTGTCCCGCTGCTTTTGGGGGGACATGAACTCCAGGGTGGAGAGGTTGTGCATACGGTCGGCGAACTTTATGATTATGACCCTTATATCCTGGGCCATGGCCATGAGCATTTTGCGGAGGTTCTCGGCCTGCTCCTCCTCCTTTGAGGAGAAGGGTATCCTGTCAAGCTTTGTGACTCCGTCTATAAGCAGGGCCACCTCCCGGCCGAACTCCTGGGTGATGTCCTCCAAAGTGCAGTCCGTGTCCTCTACCACGTCGTGCAGAAGCCCCGCCACCACCGACTGGGTGTCCATGCCCAGGTCCACCAGTATGGCCGCCACCGATAAGGGGTGGATTATATAGGGCTCGCCGGAGCTGCGCTTCTGACCCCGGTGCTTTCGGTCGGCCAGCAGGAAGGCCTCCGCTATCTGCTCCCGGTCGAACTCCTTGCCGCTCTCCCTTATTATCGCCTGCAGCTCCTCATAGGTGTTTATCTGTCTAACGTCCGGCATCCGCGCTCACTCCTTTTTCCTTTCTTCATCATCGGTCAGAGCCTCCAGCTCCCCGTATAGGGGAGACTGGGCGATATCCTTCTTGCCCTTTGTGTCAAGCTTTTCCGCCGAAAGCATACTGCCGTCAATTCTGAACTGTATCAGCCCCCGCTCTGAGAGCAGGTCCAGGCCGAACAGCAGCATACCCATATTTATTCCGTACCGTTCCAGATGGAGAACAAGGCTCTCAAGCCCCAGCTTCGGACCCATGATCTTGGGCAGCAAGGTATATATTGCCCCCAGCTGCTCCCGGGTGGGGCGCAGGCGTGCGGTCTCCTCCCGGGAGAGCCCTTCGCGCCGTCTGAACTTTTCATACACGCGGAAGTCTCGCTGGCACTGGAGCCGGTCAAGTCCGCTGAGCCGCACGTCCCGCACAAGTATCTCCACGCCGCTGCCACGGCTGTAGCGGCTCTCCTGAAGATTCACCGCCAGATCCACCACCGAGCCCGGGGGATAGGGGAAGTCCCCGGGACCCACGCCGAACCTGACGCACTCGAAGGAGAGACCCCCGCCCTTGCAGCAGAGCTTGCAGTGGCCCATATTGCTGCCAAGGCCACGCACGTCCGTCAGGGTAACGCCCAAAAGGGCGAACACCGGCTGGGGGTTCCCGGCCCCGAAGGGCTCCAAAGGCTCAAGCTGGCGGCAGGTGGCGGGGGTAAGGGCCCGGTTTTGCAGGGTGCAGTCCAGCTTCATGGTGAAGAAGGGCATTTCAGGGCAGACCTCTCTAGCGTATTCGTTTATTCGCCGCCGAAATTCTCCCACACGCTCCTCTGGCAGGGTCAGCCCCGCCGCCATGGGATGACCGCCGTAGCGGGTCAGAAGGTCCCGGCACTCCGTGACCGCCTGGAACATGTTGAAGCCCTCCACGCTCCGGCCGCTGCCCCGGGCCTCGCCGTCCCCCGAGGACAGCACTATGCAGGGCTTGCCGTACATTTCGCAGAGCCTTGCTGCCGCTATGCCCACCACGCCGTGGTGCCAGCCCTCCCCGCACACCACCAGCACCCGGTCGAACCTGAGCTCCGGCCGCTCCTCAAGCTTCTGCTCCGCGGCCCTTATGACCTCTGTCTCCACCGACTTGCGGTTCTGGTTCTCCTCGCGTATCTCCTCGGCCAAAAGCCCAGCGCTCTCCGGGTCCCTATAGGTCAGCAGGCGCACGGCCCGCTCCGGCGAGCCCATGCGGCCGGTGGCGTTGATGCAGGGTATAACGGAGAAAGCCAGCTTTGTAGAGGTGACCTGCTCGCTGTCCAGAAGGGCGGCAAGCCCTGGACGCTCCCGGCGGTTCGCTATTTCCAGGCCCCTCTGCACTATCAGCCGATTCTCCCCGGTAAGGCTGACGGAATCCCCCACGGTGCCAAGTGCCGCCAAGTCGCCGTACTGCTCCAGCACTGCCCCTCTGTCCCCCTCCAGGGCCATAAGCAGCTTTAACACCACCCCCGCCCCGCAGAGTTCCTTAAAGGGACTTTGGTCGTCCTCACGGTGCGCGTCTATTACGGGCGCGTCCGGCAGGGTCTCCTGGGGCTGGTGATGGTCGGTGACCACCACGTCCATGCCAAGGGACTTCGCGTAGGCTATCTCCTCACCCGCCGAAACGCCGTTGTCCACGGTGACTATCAGCTCCACGCCCTCCCGGGAGAGGGTATCCACCGCCGCCATGTTCATGCCGTACCCTTCGCTGTCCCGCTGGGGGATATAGAAGGAGACGTTCGCCCCCTTCTCCTGAAGGTAAGTGTAGAGAAGGGCCGTGGCGGTAACGCCGTCCGCGTCATAGTCGCCGTATACGGCGATATGCTCAAAGCCCTCCACGGCCCGGCGTATGCGCTCCACGGCCCTGTCCATATCCTTCATAAGATATGGGTCGGAGAATTCCCCGGGGGAGAGAAACTCCCCGGACTTCTCCTTCGTGTCCATACCCCGCACCCGCAGAAGGGCCGCCAATAGCGGCGGTATACCACATTCCCTTGCAAGGGCCACGGTCTGGGCCTTGTCCACCTCCGACAGGTCCCACAGCTTTAAATTCACGGCTTCAACACCCACTCCCTGTTCTCTTAAAAATATTGTAGCACGGAATGGGGAAAGTTGCAAGTGCGGCGGGGGGACAGTCAGGCATTAAAGTGCTTTTTCAAAAAACCTATCCGTTTTTGAAGGCTCCTGACGGTTATTTTGGCCTTTACCGCGCAATCGTATCCGTGGAAGGTGCCTTTTGTCTCGTTTATCTCCACCACCGCTCCGGCCCCTTTAAGCTTCTCTCCATACAGCAGGCCCTCGTCGTGCAGGCAGTCGTATTCCGCCGTCTCGATATACGTGTCCGGGATATTCTCCGGCAGGACCATGTGTATAGGGGAGGCGGGCCGGCGTTCCTCCGCCCCCGGCCCGTAGTAGTACCCCCACATACGGCGGTTGCTTTTTGAGTTCCAAAGGGGAGTGTCGGTAAACTCCTTCATGGAGCGCGTCTGCATGGACATATCCGTAAGGGGGTATATGAGCATCTGGGCGGCGGGCCGCTTTAAGCCCTCCCGCCGGTAATTATTGCAAACCGACGCGGCAAGGGCCCCGCCGGCGCTGTCTCCGGCAAGCCCAAGCTTTTCACAGCCCTCTGCCATAAGATATCTGTACAGTGAGATAATATCGTTATACGCCGCCGGGTATGGATATCTGGGCGCGAGATGGTAGTCCGGGAAATACACCCGGCAGTTCGCCTGCAGGGCATATATGCACGCGAGCTTTTTGTGATGGGGGGAGGCCTTGTAGCTAAAGGCTCCGCCGTGTACATAGACAAGGCACGGCAGATTTTTCCCCGCGCCAAAGGGCTCAAATATCTCCGTCCTAAATTCCAGCCCCTTATGCCCTTGGACCATAATACTCCGGGCGGAAATGCCCGAGGGCGTTCTTGTCAAGGCAAGGGCTATGGGCAGAAGGATATTCGCGCACCCTATGACCGCCCTGTTATAGGGTGTTCTTTTCGCTATGCCTTTGAGCTCCGGGTCGATATTTCTATATTTCATTTTGCCGCCTCCTGGGCGCACCTTATTCCGTCCACTGCCGCCGAGACAATCCCCCCTGCATATCCAGCCCCCTCGCCGCAGGGGTATAACCCTATAAGCCCCGTGGACTGCATATCCTCTCCCCGCAGCACCCGCACCGGCGACGAGCTTCTGGTTTCCGGTGCGGTCAGCACTGCGTCCCCGCTGTCAAAGCCTTTTAGCTGCCGCCCCAGTATGGGTATGGCCTCTCTGAGGGAGTCAGAGACATACCCGGGCAGGCAGCGGGAGATATCCCCCGGCACGACCCCCGGCTGATAGCTGGGCAGTACAGCATCGAAGCCGGCGCTGTCCCGGCGCTCCATGAAATCCGCGACCCGCTGGGCCGGGGCAAGATATCCCCCGGTATACTCATAGGCCAGCCGCTCTATCCTCCGCTGGTACTCCACTCCCGCAAGAGGTCCCTCAGAGCCGAAGTCCTCCGGGCCCACACCCACCAGCAGGGCCGCGTTGCTGTTCTTGCCGTCCCTTTTCCAGGGGCTCATGCCGTTGGTGACTATGCCTCCAGGCTCCGAGGCCGCGCCGGTGACCGTGCCGCCGGGGCACATACAGAAGGTGTACACACCACGGCCATTTTTTAAGTGACAGCTGAGCTTATAGTCCGCCGCCCCCAAGGCCGGGTACCCGGCAAATATGCCGTACTGGGCCCGGTCGACAAGCGCCGCCGGGTGCTCAATGCGCACCCCCACGGAGAAGGGCTTTTGCTCCATGGGCAGCCCCTTCCTGTGGAGAAGGGCGAACACGTCCCGGGCGCTGTGGCCCACGGCAAGTATCAGCTTTTTGCAGGGTATTGTCCGCTCCCCGTCCGGGGTCTGAACTTTTATCCCTGAAACATGGCCGCTATTGGTAAGAATGTCCGTAAGCTTTGTATCAAAAAGCACCTGCCCTCCGAGTTCAAGGATCTTCTCCCGGATATTCTTCACCACCCCGGGCAGCCTGTCCGTGCCGATATGGGGCTTCGCGTCCGTTAGTATTTCCTCTGGGGCGCCGGCGGCGGCCAGCTCCTCCAGCACATACCGTATGCGTCCGTCCCCGGTGCCGGTGGTGAGCTTGCCGTCGGAGAAGGCCCCCGCGCCGCCCTCGCCGAACTGGACGTTGCTCTCCGGGTCCAGCCTGCCCTGCCGCCAGAAAAGCTCCACTGCCCTTTGCCGCTCCTCCACGGGCTGGCCGCGCTCGATTATGATGGGTCTCTGGCCGCACCGGGCCAGTATAAGTCCGGCGAACATTCCCGCAGGGCCAAAACCCACCACCACAGGGGGCAGCTCCGGCGCAGGGGTATTAGGCAGCTCGAGCACGTAGGGCTCGACTATTCGCACCGAGCTGTCTTTGAGTCTGTTGATAAGCCGCCCTTCGTCCGTATCCACCCGGACCCGGGCGGCGCAGACGAAGTGCACCCGGTCCTTTTTTCGGGCGTCCACAGACTTTTTTGCAAGCTCCACGCTTATCAGCGCTCTCTCCGGCAGGCGCAGTTTCTTCGCCGCCGCTCTTTTCAGGTCCTGGCCGGTAAAGTCCAGCCCCAGGCGCAGGTTGGAAATTTGAAGCATAACCGTCCCCCCTCAGTTCATCCTAAGTGCTCCCCGGCGGTAAGGCCGGTGGCAAAGGCCCAGTGCAGGTTATAACCCCCGCATAGCCCGTCCGCGTCCAGCAGCTCGCCGCAGAGGTAAAGCCCCCTGCACCGCCGCGACTCCATGGAGGACAGGTCCACCTCCGAAAGGGGCACGCCCCCGGCGGTGACCTGGGCCTGCTCCCAGCCGAGGGTATCTTCTATGGGGAGGATTAGACTCTTTACAAGCTCAGCCGCTCTTTTGATTTCCCGGGGGCCCAGCTCCCGAAGAGTGCCCGAAAAGCCAAGGAGCTTTACAAGCTCCCGCCCCAGCCGCAGGTTAAGGGTACCGGAAAAGAGCTCCTCCGCCCGGCGCTCAGGATGCTTGCCTGCAAACTCCGTCAAGTATGAGATAAGCTCCCGGCCTGTCATCTGCTCCAAAAGATCCAGCCGCAGCTGGGGGCTCTTGGCGGAGAGCCCACGCATATGAACAGAGAGGTTCATGACACATATCCCCGACAAATAGCCGTCCCCGAAGATGACCTCGCCGCTCTCGCCGCAGAGCTCCTTACCCGCCAGCCACAGGGAGGCCCGGGCCTTACAGCGGACGCCCTTTAGGGACCGGGTGAATTTTCCCCTGGCCCGAAGCCCCACTAAGGAGGGGGAAAGCTCTGTCACACTGTGTCCGAGATTTTTTGCCAGGGAATAGCCCTCGCCCCTTGAGTGTCCCGGAGAGGCAAGGCCCCCCGGAGCCAGTACGCAGTATCTGGCCCGGACCACGCTGCCGTCCCCGCCGGTTATAGTGAACCCGGAACGCTCTCGGGATATATTTACTGCCCTAAAGCCGTATTGAAATCTGACCCCGGCCTCCTCACAGGCCGAGACCAGCGTACCCACTACCGACGCGGCCTGCAGGCTGTTGGGGTATACCCGGCCCTCGCCGTCGGCCCGGGTCATGAGGCCCAGCTTCTGAAACTCGCCTATTACCCTTTGGGCGGGCCAGGCGTTTATCAGTTCCGAAAGCCCGGGGTCCCCGCAGTAAAACTCCGGGGAGATGTCCAGGTTCGTCATATTGCACCGGCCGTTTCCCGTGGCCAGGAGCTTTCTGCCGGGCCTGTCGTTTCCGTCCAGCAGTGCCACGCCGCCCCTTCCCGCCGCCTGATAGGCGCAGCAGAGCCCTGCGGCTCCCGCGCCTATCACCGCCACACGGCAGTCCATCAGAGCACCAGGCCCAGAAGGCCGTAGGACAGAACGCACATTATAATGTCGGCAATGAGCGTGCCCAGGGCCACCGACAGCATGGCGGACTTAAAGTCCATCTTCATCAGCGCCGCCGCCAAAGACCCGGTCCAGGCCCCGGTGCCGGGGAGGGGAATGGCCACGAATATCATCAGGCCCAGGGTCTTATAGCGGTTTATCTTCTCGAACTTGCTGCGGCCCTTTTGCTCCATGCGGTCCACCAGCTTTACAAAGCGGGTGCCCTTCATCCAGTCGAATATCTTGTTGATAAAGAGCAGTATAAAGGGCGTGGGGATAAGGGTGCCCACAAGGCAGATAAAGAAGGCCGGGAGCAGCTGCATATCCAAGAGCTTCGCGGCAAGTATGCCGCCCCTGAGCTCTATTATGGGCATCAGGGACAGGGCGAAGACGGTGAGCTCGGCGGGGATTACCCCGCTGAAGATGTGCACAAGGGTCTCTACGATATGTTCCATCTTTTGACTTCCTTTGTATTATAAAATTGTATTTTCCATATTATATCCCATGAAGGGCTTTATTGCAAGTCTTTCCCGAGGTCACCGAAGCGATACCCCAGTTCCTCCCATTTTGTCAACAGTTCGTCAAGTATCTCGCCGTTGGTCTTTGAGGTGCTGTGCAGCAGCACCACCGCCCCAGGATGGACCCTTGGTATCAGCTTATCGAAGGCCTGCTGGTGGGTGGGCTGGTCGTTCTCGTACCAGTCCACATAGGCGAGGGACCAGAACACCGTGTGATATCCCAGCTCCTTGGCCATTTTAAGGTTGCTCTCGCAGAACTTCCCCTGGGGCGGCCTATAAAGCTTCGGCATCTCCTGGCCGGTGACCTCCTTATAGAGGGCCTCGTTCTTTTGGAGCTCGTTCTTGAAGCTCTCCTTATCGCCTATCTTGGACATATCCGGGTGGCTGTAAGTGTGGTTGCCCACGGTATGGCCCTCCTCTACCATCCGGCGCACCAGCTCCGGCTGGGTCTCAAGGTAGTTGCCCACCAGGAAAAACGTGGCCCTTACGTTGTGCTTTTTCAGCGCGTCCAGTATTACCTCCGTGTTGCCGTTCTCAAAGCCCGCGTCGAAGGTGATGTACAGCACCTTTTCGTCCCCGGGCATACAGTATACGCTGTCGAACTCAGAGAGATACTCGCTGGTGGCGTTGGCTATGGGGGGCTCGCCCTCCTTCTGGAAGGAGAGCCCCCAGTTGGTTATCTCCCCGGCGGTCTCCACGGCTTTATGCTCCCGGCTGGTATAGAACGCGGCCAGAAAGAGCACGGCGGCGACGAGTATCACGGTCAGGGTGGACCAGTGGGGGGCTTTCAGTTTTTTCATTATAACACCTCCTTTCTTAGATTAAAAATATGTTGCCAAACCTGAAAAGATGATGTATACTTTCCAAAAGAAAACTGCCTGCTTTCTTGTTGGAAAGTATGATTTCTGTAAGAATTATGTATCCGAAAAACTAAGGTTTACACGATAAACTATATCTAACTGGAGGGAGATATATGGATAACGAGAGTAAAAACATCCTGGTGGTGGACGACGACCGGGAGATAGTACGGGCCATCGCCCTGACCCTGGAGGGGGAGGGATACACCGTCTTCAAGGCCTACGACGGAATGGAGGCTTTGGATTTGGTGTCCACAAAAAATGTACACCTTATTATCATAGACGTAATGATGCCCCGGCTTGACGGCCTGTCGGCCATAATGCGCATAAGGGAGGGGAGGAACCTGCCCATCATAGTCCTCTCCGCCAAGGGCGAGAACAGCGACAAGATATTGGGGCTCTCCATGGGCGCGGACGACTACGTAACAAAGCCCTTCAACCCCATGGAGCTGGCCGCCCGGGTCAAATCCCAGCTCAGGCGGTACACGAGCCTTGGGGACATCAACTCCCGGGGGGAGAACGTGATAATAAACGGCAGACTCCGCTTCAACCTTGATGAGCACGTTTTATACGCCGACGACGAGCCCATAAAGCTCACGGCCACAGAGACAAAAATTGTGGAGCTCTTAATGAGAAACCCCGGCAGGATATTCCCCGCCGAGGAGATATACAGTAAAATCTGGAACGAGTCGGCATACTCGACGGAGAACACCGTGATGGTGCATATCAGGCGCATAAGGGAGAAGATAGAGATAAATCCCAGCGAGCCGGAATATCTGAAGGTGGTGTGGGGCATTGGATACAAATTCGAGAAGCATTGACCCGGGAGAGCGCTTTCGCAGCCGGCCCTCCAACGCCTTTAAGGGGCTGATATCCTGGCTGTGCCTTTTGTTTATTCTGTGCGCTGTCAGCCTTCTTCTGGTGTTTGCCGTGATGGTGCTGGTGAGCCCCGGGGTCACGGAGTACGCCACGGACAGCGTCCATGAGTTTGCCGGCAGCGTACCGCCGTATCTTGAGCAGTTCCCCGGCGGGGACATTGTCAGGGAAGAGGCCACGGACTTTGCCTATGAGTACGGCGTAAAGATCGCCAGCGCCATAGCCGTGCTCCTGACGGCGCTGATACTGGTCTTCGCCTTCAGGCAGGACAGACGGGCCTTCGAAGCGGTTGTGGCCAGGTGGCTTGGCTGGATATGGATGGAGATAAAGCTCCTGGTGATAGTCTGCTTCGGGGTGTTTCTGGCAGTGGTGATAAGTATGAGGACCCCGCCGCTTATCTTCACCGCCGGGGTGCTGGGGGTGCTGCTTTTATACCTTCTCTGTCTGGACGTGGGGCGGAACCGGCGGTTTTTCGGCCATAATATCATACATTCCGTGCTCCTTCGGGTCAACGATTTCCATAGTATGACCACCTTCCAGCAGCGGGCCCTAAGACGCGCCTACAGCGTTTCCGTTATGTGCGCGGCCCTTGCGTTGTTCGGGCTTTTCGGCTATGGGCTGCTTGTAAATATCCTGCCCTCGCCCCATAGGGATAAGCTGGCCCTGACGGTGCCGTTTATAGCTGTAGTGGGGGTCATAGGCACCGTTTGGTGGTATATCCTTTCGTTAAAGCGGGACCTGCGGGATTGGAATCTCCTGATGGACCAGATAACCGAGATGTACGGCGGCAACCTGGACGCGGTGAACCATGTGCCGCCTACCTCAAACCTCTACGACTGCGCCATGCAGCTGAACATGATACGCACCGGCGTGCAGAAGGCCGTGGAGGAGGGCACCAAGGCCGACCGTACAAAGATAGAGCTTATCACCAACGTGTCCCACGATATCAAGACCCCGCTGACCTCGGTGATAAGCTATGTGGAGCTCTTGAAGAAGGAGGAACTGACCCCGGCGGCCCGGGATTATGTGGAGGTCCTCTCGCAAAAGACCCAGAGACTCAGCGTTATCGTCCAGGACGTTTTCGAGGTGTCAAAGGCCGCCACGGGCAATATCAGCCTGAACCTTGAGGACCTGGACGTGGGGCGGCTTTTAAAGCAGACCTTTGTGGAGATGGAGGAGGTCATAGAGCGCTCGAAGCTGCAGTTCAGGGTGGACATACCCGACACACCCATGCTGGTCCACGCCGATGGCCAGAGGATGTACAGGGTGTTCCAGAACCTGATACGCAACTGTACCCAGTATTCCCTGGAGGGCTCCCGGGTGTACGTAAGTCTTGTGGCCCAGTCGGGGGTGGCCAGCGTGAGCATACGCAATATCTCAAAGACGGAGATAACCATGAACGGCGAGGACCTGACCGCCCGCTTCGTCCGGGGCGACCAGAACCGCACAACAGAGGGCAGCGGCCTGGGACTCTCCATAGCCAAGAGCTTCACCGAGGCCTGCGGGGGCCGGTTCTTCGTGCGCACGGACGGGGACCTGTTCGTGGCGACGGTGCAGTTCCCGCTGGTGGGCGGGGAGCAGGTGCAGATATAATTAAAAGAGAAGGGAGGGCGTTTGCCCTCCCTTCTCTTTAAGACCTTGGGCTGCTCGCCCAAACCTCGCCAGCTTAAGGCCAGCTGGACCGGCCAAATTTACACCACCCCGGCGCTCATCAGGGCCTCCAGCACCAGCACTTCCCGCTCCAGCCAGGGGTTCGCCTCCATGTCCAGCGCCCGGTTGGCGGCAGCGGCCTCCTTCGGGCTTATCCACACCGGCGCGAAGTGCTGCTCCGCTTCGTAATCGTCCAGCCGGAGCGGGGCTTCCTCCTCACATACCCGGCAGAGGAAATAGTGGGAGTCCATCTCAAGAATGTCCGCGGTCATCCCCCTCCGGCGCTCATGGGCCACGGCCACACACTCCGGCTCACCCAAAAGCTCCCGTCCGGTCTCCTCCAAGAGCTCCCGCCGGAGCGCCGCCTCAAGGCTCTCCCCGGGCTCCACGCCGCCGCCGGGGAACTTATAGTCCCCGCGGTCGGTATGTATCATCAGGAGCTTACCCTCCCGGAGTATCACTCCCCGGGCCGCTGTGCGCTTATACACGCTGCCGCTGAGGCCGGGCTTTTCAAGGGTTATCTCTATCATGACTCTTTACCGCAAAGCTTCTCGTGTATGGCCTTTGCCGCCGTCTTGCCCGCGCCCATGGCCAATATGACCGTGGCCGCGCCGGTCACCGCGTCTCCGCCGGCGTACACGTTGGGGCGGCTGGTGAGCCCGGTCTCCTCCTCAACGATTATCCCGCCCCACTTCTGAGTCTCCAGACCCTGGGTGGTGGACTTTATCAGCGGGTTGGGGCTTGTGCCGATAGCCATGATAACACAGTCCACGTCCAGCACAAACTCACTGCCCTGCTTTTCAACGGGCCGTCTGCGGCCGGAGGCGTCCGGCTCGCCCAGCTCCATCTCAAGGCACTCCATGCCCTTAACGCTGCCGGTCTCGTCGCCCAGAATTTTGGCGGGGTTATTCAGCAGCTTGAAAATAATCCCTTCTTCTTTGGCGTGCTCCACCTCCTCGGCCCGGGCGGGCAGCTCCCTCTCAGAGCGCCTGTACACGATGTAGACCTCCTCTGCCCCCAGGCGCTTTGCGCACCGGGCCGCGTCCATGGCAACATTGCCGCCGCCCACCACGGCCACACGCTTCGCGTGCTGTATAGGCGTGTCCGAGCCGGGCAGGTATGCCTTCATCAGGTTCACCCGGGTCAGGAACTCGTTTGCCGAGTATACCCCTTTAAGGTTCTCGCCGGGTATGTTCATGAACCTCGGCAGCCCCGCGCCCGAGCCAATGAACACGGCCTCAAAGCCGTCCTCCAAAAGCTCGTCGATGGACAGCGCCCGGCCTATAACCATGTTTGTCTCTATTTTCACACCCATTTCCTTAAGTCCGTCTATCTCCTTTTGGACGATGGCCTTTGGCAGGCGGAACTCGGGTATGCCGTATACCAGCACGCCGCCGGCCGTATGCAGGGCTTCAAAAACTGTCACCTCGTAGCCAAGCCTTGCCAGGTCCCCCGCGCAGGTGAGGCCGGAGGGGCCCGAGCCTATGACGGCAACTTTATGACCGTTGGGCCGGGGCTTTTCAGGAGCCTCCTTCACGTGCTCGTTATGCCAGTCAGCGGCGAACCTCTCAAGCCTGCCGATGCCCACCGGTTCGCCCTTTTTCCCCCGGACACAGAGCTTCTCGCACTGGCTCTCCTGGGGGCAGACCCGGCCGCATACCGCCGGGAGGGCGCTGCTTTTGGCTATCACCTGATAGGCTCCCTCGAAGTCCCCTTCGGCCATTTTGGCGATGAAGTCGGGTATCATTATATTCACCGGGCACCCGCTGACGCAGGGCCTGTTTTTGCAATTCAGGCAGCGCTTTGCTTCGTCTATGGCCTGCTCAGAGCTGTAGCCCAGGGCCACCTCTCTGAAGTTTTTGTTGCGCACATTGGGCTCCTGAGAGGGCATCTCGTTCTTCTTTAATGACATATTAGGCATGGCTTTCCACCTCCCGGAACAGATTGCAGGTCTCCTCGTGGGCGTGGCGCTCGAAGTCTTTGTACATGGCGCCCCGGGCCATGGCCTCGTCAAAGTCCACCTCATGGCCGTCAAAGTCGGGACCGTCCACGCAGGCGAACTTTGTCACCCGTCTGCCCTCCTGGATAAGGCTCAAGCGGCACCCGCCGCACATACCCGTGCCGTCGATCATGATGGGGTTCATGCTGACGGTGGTGGGAATATCAAACTCCTTGGTGAGCTTGCAGACGAACTTCATCATGATCAGCGGGCCTATAGCTATCACCCGGTCGTACTTTTCGCCGCTTTCGAGGAGCTTTCTAAGAGCGTCCGTTACCAGCCCCTTCTCGCCCCAGGAGCCGTCATCGCTCCTCTTGCATAATCTGGTGCTGGCGGCTGCAAATTCCTCCTCCAGTATCACCAGGTCCTTACTGCGGAAACCCACTATGGAGTGCACCTCGCAGCCCTCGCTGTGCAGCTTCTTGGCTATTGGGTACGCGATGGCGCAGCCCACTCCGCCGCCCACTACCGCCACCTTCTTTAAGCCCTCGGTATGGGTAGGCACACCCAGGGGACCCACAAAATCCTGTAGAAACCCGCCCTCCTGTTTGTGGTTCAGCTTCTCTGTGGTGGCTCCGACTATTTGGAAGATTATGGTCACCGTGCCGCTTTCTCTGTTATAATCCGCCACGGTCAGCGGGATTCGCTCCCCCTTTTCGTCCACACGCAGTATAATGAACTGGCCGGGCTGGGCCTTCTTTGCCACGGCGGGGGCGGCTATCTCCATGAGCGTGACGGTGGGGTTCAGCTCACGTTTCTTTACTATCTTATACAAAGCTATCACTACCCTTCTGATGTGTCGGGTATTATTATAGCATTTTTCCGGGAAAATGCAAGATAAACCTTGGCTTCTGGCAAAATATACTTTCTATCCCGCCTTTTCCAGGTCTTTTCTAAGCCGCCCGATTATCCGCTTCTCAAGCCGGGAGATGTACGACTGGGATATGCCCAGTTGGTCGGCCACCTCCTTCTGGGTGTGCTCCTTCCCGGCCCCCAGGCCAAATCTCAGCTGCATGATGGTCTTCTCCCGGGGGGAGAGCCTGCTTACCGCCGAGAGCAGCATATCCCGCTCGGCCTCCTGCTCGATGTCCTCGGTGACGGCGTCGGGCTCGCTGCCCAGAAGGTCCGACAAAAGCAGCTCGTTGCCGTCCCAGTCCACGTTTAGGGGGTCGTCGATGGACACCTCGTTTCTTAGCTGGGAGCTTTTTCTAAGGTGCATGAGTATCTCGTTCTCAATGCACCGGGAGGCATATGTGGCAAGCTTTATGTTCTTCTCGGGTCTGAAGGTGTTCACGGCCTTTATCAGCCCGATAGTACCTATGGAGATAAGGTCCTCTACGCTGGCTCCCGGACTCTCGAACTTCTTTGCTATGTATACCACCAGCCGCAGGTTATGGGTGATAAGGGGCTCCCTTGCGCCGGGTGTGTCATTTTTTATGTCCTCCATCACTTTCGCCTCCTGCTCCTTTGTAAGGGGCGGGGGCAGGGTGTCCGGGCCGTTTATATAGTGACAGGGCTCAGGGCCCAGCAGTTTTCCTAATGTTTTTGTAAGCCATAATAAGATTTTTTCCAGCATGGGTAAGAACCTCCTGATTGTAGTTTTGCGTGGGATTATAGGAACATGTCAGGGTTGTACAGCGCGGTGTACTGACCCGAAGACAGGGGCGTGTCGGCTAGGCCTATGTAGCACCGCAGCTCTCTGTCCCCCGGCCCGGTGACCCTGTCGGGCATAAAGGCGTACAAAAGCCCGCTGCCTCCAAGGCTGCCATAGGGCACAAGGCGCAGGGGCTCGCCTTCGCCCGGGGCCAGATTAGCGAGGGTCCCGCGCTCGCAGACAATGACCGGCAGGCCGGAGAAGGGCTCACGCAGGCCGCAGCCGGTGTCCGCCTTGGCAAAGACCGTGCGAGTCCTCCCACGATAGGCTATTCTTATCTTAGCCAGCGGGGCGGAGCTCTCATGGGGCAGCAGCCTGCCAAGGAGCCGGAACAGGCCATAGGCCCCGCAGGTGGAAAAAAACAGCACCGGCAGCGACAGATTCAGGTACACTGCCCCGCCCACCAGGGCCATATGCCCGGCCGGGACAAACTGCAACACGAACAGCACCGCTCCCGCCAGCAGGAAGGACGCGCCCCAAAGGCAGAGCCAGCATTTGAGCAGGAGCCTTCTCCCCCTGGGGGCGAAGGCCGCAAAGGCCGTCAAAAGAGAGGAGATCCCCGCCATAAACGGCCCCGCCCACCCCGGCAGGGGCAGAAGCCCCAGAAGGGACAGGACCCCGCCGGCAAGGGCGCCCAGCACCAGCCTGTACCCCGGGGCGTTCATGCGCAGAAAGCTTTTCACCAGGCAGAGCAGTATGTAGTCCACATATAGATTGACTATCACCAGCACGTCGACATAGACGGTCATCGGCACACCTCCCAGGCTTGCCCAAATATTATAGCTCATTATATGCGGTGATTCTGTCAGATTATAGCCAATAAAAAAGCGCCGGGATAAGCTCCCGGCGCTTTCTAAATCCTAATCAGGTACTGACCGTGCGTATGTATTCTATCCACCGCTCCAGCGCTTCATAGTCCAGGCTGCCCAGCGCCGCGCTGTAAAGCTCAAGGGCCCGGGGATGCTCCCGCTCCATCCGGAGCAGGGCCTTTTTGGGTCCCCAGTAGCGTTCCCCCAGGGCATCAAAGTAAATCTCAAGGCTGTCTATAAGCAGCCAATGCCAGCGGAACCTCCCCTCCGGGTCCCCGCGCCCGGCCCGGGCCAGCATCTTTTCGCACCAACCAAGCCCGGCGGCGATATCCTCGGGGGACTTTCCCGGCAGGTTATCAACGTACTCTTTTACCCCGGCCATGAGCCGCTTGCCGAAGCCGTCCCTGTCCAGCGCCACCCGGCCGTGGTATATCTGCACTATCTCCTCCCAGTCGGTGCCACCCTCAAAGTGGGCGGCGGGGTACACGAACAGGTCCAGCCGCACGCCGTCTATTATGGACGTGTCATGGTACGGCTTGCCCGAAGCGGTGACCGCCAGCGCGTCGAAATCGCTGTCCGGGTCGTTGCTGCCGTCGGCATAGGAGCCGTAGAGTATTACGCATATTGGAGCATATTTGTCAGTAATATACTCGAGAATATTATTATTCACGGTGTTCATTCAGTGGCCGTACCTCCGTCCACGGACTTTGACGGCTCCCCGTCCTCAAGCCTGATGATGGTGTCAGTGCCGGTGACCGTGGGCAGCTTGCCGTCCCACTGCTGGACCTTGTAGTAGTCGATAAGCGGCTGAGTCAGGGACTCTGCTATCTTCTCGTTGGCCGCGGCCTCCTTCTCGCCGGCGTAGGCGGCGGCTTCGGCCTCTATCTTTGCCACCTCGGCGGCGGCCTGGGCGTCTATCACCCGGCGGGCGGCCTCCGACTCCTTCTCCATGGTCAGCTGCTCCTGTTCTATCTTTGCCCGCAGCTTTTCCTGCTCCGCCACCTGCTTGGCTTCAATGGCGGCAACATACACGTCGCTGAAATCGAAGTCGATGATGTTGATGTCGGAGACATAGATGCCACTGTCGGAGAGTTTCTGGTTCAGTTCCTCCAGCAGGGCCGCAGAGATCACATTGCGGTTGGTGATGCTCTGCTCGGCGGTGTAGCTGGCCATGATGGACTTCATGACCTCGTTGACCGCCGGGGTCATGAGCACGTCCTCATAGTTGGTGCCCACGTTCTTGACTATCGAGTAGGACTTTGTTGTGTCCACCCGGTAGTTGACCGCGAGGTTGACGCTGACGGTCTGTAGGTCGGAGCTGAAGGCCTCGGTGGACACCTCCAGCTTTACAATGCGGTTGTCCATCTTCGTCACCTTCTGCCAGGGGGCCTTGAAGTGGAAGCCCTCCTGCAGCACGTTCTCGCTGACCTGCCCGAAGGTGGACACCACGCCGGTATGGCCGGCCCCCACCACCGTGAAACTTGATAACGCCGTCCCAAGGACAATAAGCGCGGCCGCGCCGCAGAGTATTATCCTGCCAAGCCTTGGGCGGTATTCGGTCCGCGTGTACTCCTCGCCGGAATGAGTGTATGTCTTTTCCCGCTTTTCCATAAAGAAATTCATTATCAGCGCTCCTCCTGTTTTGTGCCTGTCGGTCTATCTCTTTACGCTTATGTACCAAATAGATGTTCAAAAATCTTAAAGCGTATCGTCAAAAGCATAGCTCCCCGCGCCCACCTTCTCGATTCTTCCGCAGGGCAGCATGATATCGGCTGTGCAGTCAAAGGGCACCTCGATATTATAGCGGAGCTTGTCCCCGTCGTACCTCCAGCCCACCTTATAGAGCCCGGAGGCGGTGTCCATCTCCATTTTGACGCTCCGAATACGCGGGTCGGGCATGGGGCATATGGTAACCCGCTTATAGCCCGGGCTCTCCTCGCTGGGGCAGAGACCCGCCATATTCCTGTACATCCAGTCGACTATGGAGCCGTAGGCGTAGTGGTTCAGGCTGTTCATGCCGGTGCCGCTGATAGAGCCGTCAGGCAGAAGGGAGTTCCAGCGCTCCCAAACCGTGGTGGCCCCCAGCTTCACCTCATAAAGCCAGCTGGGGAAATCGTCGTTGAGGAACAAGGTATAGGCGATGTCGTTGGCCCCGTTGTCCGACAGCGCCCGGCACAGGAAGGGCGTGCCGCAGAAGCCGGTGTCCAAATGCCAGTCCTTGGCCCTGAGCCTTGACTTTAGCTGCTCCAGCACCACGTCCTTTTTGCCCTCGGGGTATATCCCGAAGAACAGGCTCAGGACGCAGGCGGTCTGGGTGCCCTCTATTTTAAAGCTGCCGTCCGGGTTGAAATACTCGCTTATGACTGCGCCCCTTATCTTCTGAGAGAGGGCCGCGTAGTCCTCCGCGTCCTCCGCATAGCCCAGGGCCCTTGCGGCCTTCATGGTAAGCTCCGTGGAGTAGAAATAGAAGCAGCTGGCAGTATACTGCAAATCCGTGGCCCCGAAGGGGTTCTCCGCGTCCTTGGGGTCAGGCTTGTCGAGAGCCAGCCAGTCTCCAAGCTGCCGTCCCCGGAGCCACAGGCCCCTGCCGCCGTCCTCCGTGTCGTCCCTTCTCATGCGCTCCACCCAGGTTTTCATTACCGGGTACTCGGCCCGCAGCAGGTTCAGGTCGCCATAGTTCTCGTACACCGCCCAGGGCATCATGGTGGCCACGTCGCTCCAGATGGCCGCGCCCTTTCTGTTGCCGTGCTCAAAGCTGAAGTTCTCTGTTATCACCTTTACCGCAAAATCGGCGCGCTCTGCCTCGGGCAGGGTGTCCACGGCGGCCCTCAGCTCCGGGTACTTGTCTATGGCGGCGTCAAATGCGGCCATATCCCCCTCGGGGAGGGACATGAAGTCGGCGGGGTCTACGTCTATGCCGGTGGTCCCGGGCTTGGCCTTTTTGGGCGCGGGAACGTAGAAGGGCACGGCCCCGCCGTGGTATTCCTCCTCCATACCCACATTCTCGATGAAGTGGTGGAAGAAGGCGGGCATATAGATATTCTTGCAGGCGGCGGCGCTGATTATGGCCGCGTCCCCGGTCCAGCCCAGGCGCTCGTCCCGCTGGGGGCAGTCGGTGGGCAGGTCCAGGAAGTTGTCGAACTGGCCCCACATGGCGTTGTGGAACAGCTGGTTTACCCGCACGTTGTCCGTCTCAATGCTGCCGATTGGGTCGATGTCAGAGCGAATATGGCAGGCGGTAAAGTCCCCGGGGCAGACCATCTCCACGCCCTCCACCTTCACATAGCGGAAGCCGTAGAAGGTGAAGTGTGGCCGCACCCGCCGCTTTTTGCCGTCGGAGGTATAGATATACTCGGCCTTTGCCGTGCGCAGGTTGTCCCGGTAGAAGCAGCCGTTCTGCATGACCTCGCCGTAGCTGAGCTTTATAACGCTGCCCCCCGGCGCGTCCGCGTTGAACTCCACCCAGCCGGTCATGTTCTGGCCGAAGTCCAAAACTGTCTCGCCTTTAGGGGTATGTATCACCTCGATGGGCGCGAACTCCTGCTTCTTCACTATCTTCGGGCCACGCCGGGCCACAAGGGGGACTTTTTCTTCATATACCACCGTGCCGAAGCTCTCGGCTTTGCACCCGGGCTCGCTCCAGCCGGGGACGGAGAGGTTCGCGTCGAAGTGCTCGCCGTCGTAGATATTGCTGAAGGTCACCGGGGAGGGGTATGCCCGCCAGCTGTCGTCCGTGCCGAAGACCGCCTTGCTGCCGTCCTCATAGGTAACGTGCAGCTCGCATATGGCGTGCAGGGTGTCGCCGTACAGGTCGTGGTAGCGGTCGAAGATCATGTCCCCCTTGTACCAGCCCGGGCCCAGGGCAAGGCCCACGGTGTTACTCCCCTGCCGCAGGAGCTCCGTCACGTCGAAGGTTTGGTATTCCAGGTTAAAGTCATAGCAGTGATAGCCGGGCAGCAGGTACTCGTCCCCGGCCTTTTTGCCGTTTATCCACAGCTCGTAAATACCCACGCCGCAGGCATAGGCCCGGGCGCTGGCCACGTTGCCGGACAGGCTGATATCCTTGGCGAGAAGCGGCTGGCGCTCCTTGTCGGCGAACTCCCCGGAGGAGGCTGCCGCTATCCATTTGGCCTGCCAGGGTTCGTCCTGCTTGGCGGTCTCAAAATAGGAGCTGGCGCTGGCGCAGTCCCCGCCGTCGCCCCAGACAGTCACCGTCCAGCCGTACCTCTTGCGGGGCAGCAGCTCTATAGGGGCCTCATACCCCAGGGAGGAGATGTCCTCCCCTCTGCCGCTGTCGAAGACCGTTTTGCCCTCCAGGCTCACGGTGATCTGTGCGGCGGCCTGCTTCTTGTCCGGGGTGTCGTAAGCCGTCCAGGTGAATACCGGTCGGGACATATTAAGGCCCAGGGGCTCCTTCACGTGATTCGTGCGCAGATGGGACAGTTTCATTTTGATTACCTTCTTTCATGCAGCTTGGTGTTTGGTTATTATACCGCGTGCGCCTTGACGGCGCCCTTTGGCTTCTGTTATAATCTTACAAAAAGCATGGGGAGTGTAAAAGTATGCGGTATGAATGGATAGACGAATATTTAATGAGAAAGCCCGGGGTCACAAAGGACCTGCAGGAGAGCTGGAACTGGCGGCGCTATCATATAGGCGGCAAGATGTTCACGGCCATATGCCTGGACGGTGAGAATAAGCCCTACTACATCAACCTGAAGCTTGAGCCCGCAGAGGGGGAGAGCTATAGGGCCCAGTACGAGGGGGACGTTATCCCGGGGTACTATTCCAATAAGCAGCACTGGAACTCCATAAACCCCGACGGCGCGGTGCCCGACGAGGCGCTGAAAACCATGCTGGACCGCTCCTATGAGCTGGTGCTTAAAGGCCTGCCGAAGTATAGGCAGAGGGAGATACTGGGGGCATAGCGTTCCCTTTCATTTTACCATGGTTCTGCGGAAAAAGATAGGGGGTATCTGCAAGATTAATTCCCCGGCGGGCCCGCAAAATTCCCCGCCCCGGCCCCTTGACAATCCCCCGTTTTATGCTATAATATATAGGTTGTTTGAGACAGGGTTTCAAACTTCCTTGCCCCGGGCAAATCTATGAGGGCCCGGGGCCATAAGGCCAAAAGGAGGTGCAATACAAATGGCAGAAGGCAAAAATCTCTACGAGACCGTCATCGTCACGTCCGCGAAGCTGGGCGAGGAGGGCAGCGCCGCCCTGGTGGAGCGCTTTAAGAACCTGATCGCCGAGCACGGCACTGTACAGAATGTTGACGACTGGGGCAAGCGCCGCTTCGCCTATCCCATCGAGAAGCAGACCGAGGGCTACTACACGCTTATAAGCTTTGAGAGCGGCCCCGAGTTCACCGCCGAGCTTGACCGCCGCTATCAGATCACCGACGGCATCATGCGTACCCTTATCGTCAAGCGCGACCCCCGCCACCTGGCGAAGCCCCAGCAGAGGGCCCAGAAATCCGAGGAGGCCGGTATCGACGTTGAGGCTATCGCCGCCGAGGCGGTAGAGGAGACCGCTGAGTAAGCTTTAAAGGGTAATTCACTTTGGAAGGAGTCGTCGCAGTATGCTGAATATAGCCGTGATAATGGGCAGGCTGGTGGCGGCGCCGGAGCTGAGGACCACCCCCTCCGGGGTGTCCGTTACAAGCTTCCGCGTGGCCGTGGACCGCTCCTACAGCTCCCGGGACGGGGGCGAGCGCCAGACGGATTTTATCGACGTGGTGGCCTGGAGAGGCACCGCCGAGTTTGTCTGCAAGTATTTCCAGAAGGGCCAGATGATCGCCGTCAACGGCAGGATACAGACCCGGAACTATGAGGACAAGCAGGGCAATAAGCGCACGGCTGTTGAGATCGTGGCCGATAACGTAAATTTCTGCGGCTCCAAGCGGGAATCCGGCGGCGACGATTCTTACGGCGGCAGCTATGCGGGGAGCTTTGCCCCGCCCGCCGATCCAGCCCCCAAGGAGCCGGCCCCGGCCTTCTCCAGCGGGGACAGCGACAAGTTTGAAGATCTGTTCGTAGACGAGGACCTGCCCTTCTAAGTATCTAGCGGGGCGCTCCATATTTGTAGAGAAGGAGGTTAATCCTATGCCAGAGAGACCCGAAAGGGAGATTCGCCGCGGGCGCAAGGGGCGCAAGAAGGTCTGCACCTTCTGCGTGGACCGGGCGGAGTTCATCGATTATAAAGACGTGGCCAAGCTGCGCCGCTTCATTTCCGAGCGCGGCAAGATCCTCCCCCGCCGCGTGACAGGCACCTGTGCCCGCCACCAGAGGGAGCTGACCGTGGCCATCAAGCGCGCAAGGCATTTGGCGCTGCTGCCCTATACCAGCGACTGATTTATTTTGTTGAGAACGCCCTGGCGGAGGCCGGGGTGTTCTTTGTTTTATCCCAAATAATTCCTTGCCATTCCCCGGGTTTTATTGTATAATATCTACAAGAGCCAAGAAAACCAAAGGAGGAAATTATGCGCAAGGTTATAAATATCAACAACGGCTGGCGTTTCCTGCAAAAGGAAGTGCCAATGCCCCAGCTTCTGCCGGCACACTGGCCTACAGTGGACCTTCCCCACACCTGGAACGCCGTGGACGGCCACGACGGCAACGGCGGCTACAACCGGGGCAGCTACTGGTACGCAAGAGAGTTTGAGACCCCCCGCCAGCCTCTTCCCGGGGGCCGGGTCTATATACAGGTGCACGCCGCCGGGCAGGAGGCAGAGGTCTGGGTGAACGGCCAAAAGGCCTGCGAGCATAAGGGGGGCTACTCCCTTTTCCGGGCCGACGTGACGGAGCTCTGCAAGGAGGAGGGCCCGAATCTTCTCTGCATACTCTGTTCCAATAAGGAGCGCGCGGGTATCTACCCCCAGGCCGCGGACTTCACCTTCTACGGTGGGCTCTATAGGGGGGTGGACATAGTATCGGTCCCCGCCACCCGTTTCGACATGGACTTCGCCGGCGGCGAGGGCTTCGACGTGTCCGCTGCTCCAATGGCCGACGGCTCCGGGGAGTTCGAGCTGCGCAGCTTTATTACAAACCCCGGCCCCGACTATACCGTGAGCTACAGCATATACGATAAGGACGGCAAGGAGGTTGCCGGAGCCGTCCGTCCCTCTGAGAGCCCGGACGTGAAGCTCCCGGTGCCCTGCGCTCACCTCTGGAGCCCCGATGCCCCCTACCTCTACACCGTCACCGCCCGGATAGTCCGGCGTAACGAGGTGGTGGACGAGGTTACAGTAAAATCCGGCGTGCGCAGCTTCTCCGTGGACCCGGATAAGGGCTTTATCCTCAACGGCAGGCCCCTGCCCCTTCGTGGAGTCTGCCGCCACCAGGACCGGCTCTATAAGGGCAACGCCCTAACTAAAGAGGAGCACTGGGAGGACGCGAGGATAATCAAGGAGCTGGGCGCCAACACAATACGCCTTGCCCACTACCAGCACTCCCAGGACTTCTATGACGCCTGCGATGAGCTGGGGTTCGTGGTATGGGCAGAGATACCCTTTATCAGCGTTTTCGACCCCACCCCCGAGGCCCATGAGAACTGCAAGTCCCAGCTTACGGAGCTGATAGTACAAAGCTTCAACCACCCCTCCATCTGCTTCTGGGGCCTCTCTAACGAGATACTCATCGGCGGCATTTCAGAGCAGCTGGTGGAGAACCATAAGGAGCTCAACCACCTGGCCCACAAGCTGGACGGCACAAGGCTTACCACCATTGCCCACGTGAGCATGACCCCCGGCGAAGCCCCTCTCCACGACATAGCCGATGTGGAGAGCTATAACCTCTACTTTGGCTGGTACGGCGGCAAAACAGAGGACAACGGCCCCTGGCTGGACGAGTACCACAAGAAGTATCCCCACCGCTCTTTGGGTCTCTCGGAATACGGCTGCGAGGGGATAATCACCTACCACGGGCCGGAGCCCGCCTGCAAGGACTATAGCGAGGACTACCAGGCCCGGTACCACGAGCATATGGCCCAGGTCCTCTCGGAAAGGCCCTGGATGTGGTCCTCCCACGTGTGGAATATGTTCGACTTCGGCTGCTCCTTCAGGAACGAGGGCGGCGTTAAGGGCCGCAACAATAAGGGCCTTGTCAGTATGGACCGCAAGATACGCAAGGACAGCTTCTATATCTACCAGGCCTACTGGACGGATAAGCCCATGGTGCATATCTGCGGGCGGCGCTATGCCCAGCGGGCCGGGGAGACTACGGAGATACGCGTCTACTCAAATCAGCCCACCGTGTCACTGTATCTTAACGGCAGCCTGTACGCCGAGCAGAGCGCCTGTAAGGTGTTTGTATTTGAAGTGGCCCTGAAGGAGGGCATGAACACTGTTACGGCCTCCGCCGGCAGCGCCCGGGATTCTATAGTCCTGGAAAAGGTTGACCGGGAGCCGGGGGTCTACACCGTGCCCGCCTCCGACGAGGACCCCCGCAAGGGTGCTCCCAACTGGTTCAAGATGCCTGACCTGACGGCAATGGGCGGCAAGCCCGAGGGAGGTTACGAAGAATGAAAAGCAGTTTCCGCTGGTATGGAGAGAGCGACCCGGTGACCTTAGAGAATATCCGCCAGATACCCGGTATGCGCTCCATAGTATCAGCCGTGTACGACGTGCCCCCCGGGGAGGTCTGGCCCCTGGAGAGACTGGAGCACATGGCGGCGCTGTGCAAAGAAAACGGCCTGGTATTTGATATAGTCGAGTCCATACCTGTCACCGAGGACATAAAGTTAGGCGGGAAAGAGCGGGACAGGCACCTGGATAACTACTGCGAGAACCTACGCCGCTGTGCGAAAGTCGGCGTGAAGTGCGTGACCTATAACTTCATGCCCGTATTCGACTGGACCCGCACCCAGCTGGACAGACCGGCCCCGGACGGCTCAAAGAGCCTTGTGATGTACTGGGACCAGTTAAGGGATTTGGACCCCTTAAAGGAGGATATCCATCTCCCCGGCTGGGACTCCAGCTATACTCAGGACGAGGTGAGGGAGCTTATAAAGGCCTATGGGGAACTGGGAGAGGAGGGCCTCTGGGGGAATATCGCCTACTTCCTAAAGAAGGTGATACCTGTGGCCGAGGAGTGCGGCGTTATCATGGCCCTGCACCCCGACGACCCGCCCTATCCCATCTTCGGCCTGCCGAGGGTGATAACCTGCGAGGAGAACCTGGACCGCTACCTCTCCATTGTGGACAGTTCCTCAAACAGCCTGTGCCTTTGCACCGGCTCCCTGGGCTGCTCGAGGGGGAACGATATCCCGGCCCTGACCCGCAAATATTCCGCTATGGGCCGCATAGGCTTTATGCACCTTCGGAACGTGAAGATATTAGAGGACGGCAGCTTTGAGGAGTGTGGGCACCGCTCAGAGGCCGGGTCACTTGACATGAACGCCATAGTCAGGGCCCTGGTAGAGACAGGCTTTGACGGATGGTTCAGACCCGACCACGGCAGGGACATCTGGGGCGAGGGCGGGAAGCCCGGCTACGGCCTATATGACCGGGCCCTGGGCACGGCGTATATAAACGGCCTCATTGAGGCTAATGGCGGAAGACTGGAGACGATATAATATGCAAAAATTCATGGACAGGGATTTTCTTTTAAGCACCGAAACCGCACGGGAGCTCTTCCACGGTACGGCAAAAAATATGCCCATCCTTGACTACCACTGCCATCTCTCTCCAAGGGAGATAGCCGAGGACAAAAAATTCCAGTCCATAACCGAGGTCTGGCTGGGTGGCGACCACTATAAATGGCGGCTCCTGCGCGCCGCGGGCTGCACGGAGGACTTAGTCACCGGGAACGCCCCGGACCGGGAGAAGTTTCGGGCCTTTGCCAGTGTTATGCCCCAGCTTATGGGCAGCCCCGTGTACCACTGGAGCCACCTCGAGCTCCAGCGGGCCTTCGGCATATACGAGCCCCTTACCCCCGACACCGCCGACAGCATCTATACCCGGGCGAACAAGGCACTGCAAAAGACCTCCGCCCGGGGGCTCATGCGTCAGTTCAACGTCCGGGCCGTCTGCACCACCGACGATCCCGCCGACGAGCTCTGCTGGCATGAACAGATAGCAAAGGACCCGGACATGGAGATAAAGGTGCTGCCCGCTTTCCGGCCGGACAACGCCGTGAACCTTGAGAAGCCGGGCTTTGGCGAGTACATCAGGAAGCTCAGCGCCCGGGTGGGCCGGGTCTTGCAGACCGCCCAGGACGTGGCCGCGGCCCTTACTGAACGCATAGAGGATTTCGCCGAGGCCGGGGCCCTCTGCGCCGACCACGGTCTTGACTCCATGATGTACGCCCCTCCCGAGCCCGCCGCCGCGAACGCCGCCTTCGGCGCTGCTATGGCCGGGGCGCCCATCGACCCCGCTCAGGCCGACGCGTACCGCACGCTGCTGCTCTTGGAGTGCGCGAAGAAGTATGTGGAAATAGGCTGGGTGCTGCAGATACACTTCGGGGCGCTGCGGGACGTGAACAGGCCAATGCTGAGAAGGCTGGGCCGGGATGTGGGCGGCGACGCCATAAACAACCGCTCCGGCTCTGAAAAGTTAGGGATGCTGCTGAATGCCATCGAGGAAAACTCGGGCCTGCCGAAGCTGATACTCTACTCCCTGAATCCCAATGACAACGCCGCCATAGCATCCATCATGGGCACTTTCCAGGGGGGCGGGGTGCCAGGCAAGCTCCAGCTGGGCAGCGCCTGGTGGTTCAACGACAGCCGCCCGGGTATGCGCGCCCAGCTGACGGAACTGGCATGTAACGGTGTGCTGGGCCAGTTCGTGGGTATGCTCACCGACTCCCGGTCCTTTTTGAGCTATCCCCGGCACGAATATTTCCGGCGGGTCCTCTGCGAACTCATAGGCGAATGGGTAGAGAGCGGCCAGTACCCGGACGACAGGCCGCGCCTTGAGAAAATAGTGGCGGACCTCTCATATAACAATACCAAAAACTACTTTGGCTTTTAAGGAGTGATATATATGGAACTGCCCTACAAGGTGGATTTCACCGGCAAGGTAGTGGTGGTCACCGGCGCGGGGGGTGTGCTTTGCGGGGATATGGCCCGGGCCTTTGCCCAGGCCGGGGCGAAGGTCGCGGCCCTGGACATCAACCTCCCGGCGGTGGAGGAGCTGGCCGCTGAGTGCCGGGAGCTGAACGAGACCTGCCTTGCATACAAGGCGGACGTGCTCAGTAAGGAGAGCCTTGAGGACGTGCATCAGCGCATACTCAAGGACCTTGGCCCCTGCGACCTCCTGATAAACGGCGCGGGGGGCAATAACCCCCGGGCCACCACCGACAACGAGTATCAGCACGAGGCAAAGGAGGGACAGAAGACCTTCTTCGACCTGGAGCCCGAGGGCGTGGACTTCGTGTTTAAGCTCAACTTCCAGGGGACACTGCTGCCCACCCAGGTGTTCGCCGGGGATATGGCGGAGAGGAAACGCGGCTGTATTCTGAACATCTCCTCCATGAACGCCTACGTGCCCCTGACGAAGATACCGGCATACTCCGGGGCGAAGGCTGCCGTCAGCAATTTTACCCAGTGGCTGGCTGTGCACTTCGCCGGGACAGGCATACGCTGCAACGCCATTGCCCCGGGCTTTCTTGTGTCCGACCAGAACCGGGCCCTGCTCTTTAACGAGGACGGTTCTCCCACTACCCGCTCCGGCAAGATACTGACGGGCACGCCCATGGGCCGCTTTGTGGACAGCAGCGAGCTTCTCGGGGGGGTATTCTTCCTCTGCGACGACAGGGCCGCCAGCGCCATCACCGGGGTGGTGCTGCCTATAGACGGCGGGTTCTCCGCATATTCGGGGGTATAACGAAAGTAAAAGGGGCTGCAAAAGCAGTCCCTTTTGACTTTCATTCCAGACCAGTTGCGGCGGCTATGGCCTTCGCCGCGAACTCAGCCGTCCCCGGCCCGCCCGTGTTGTCGATGCTCTCTGTAAAGTCCCCGCCGCCGGAGTACATCTTCCCTAGGCCCATAAGGGTTTTATCCGAGCAGGCGTAGAAATTCTCGGTAATGAAGCCCTGAAGCTCCCGGGCGAGGGCTATTGCCTCCGGGGACTCCGGGTTTGTCCCCCGCAGCTCCCCGAACCGTGCGAATATCCCCATTATCTGGGCTTCCATGGCCTTGTCCCGTTCCGGGGTCCAGTCCTTGGACTTCTCCAGAAACTCCTTATACTCCGGGGTGTTCTCATATATAGCCTTGGCTTCTTTTGCGTACTGGTCGATCTTGCTTGTGTCAAACGCTGTAAAATCCATTTTTCTGTTCACTCCTATCAGCTTTATGCCCTTTGCCAGGAGTATCAGGTTCTCAATATGCTCCTTTTTCAGCTCCAGCAGGGTTATCTGCTGCTCCAACGCTCGGTTCTTGTCAAAGCCCGGGCTCTCAAGTATGGCCTTTATCTCCCGAAGGGGAAACTCCAGTTCCCGAAAGAGCAGTATCTGCTGCAAGCGTTCCAGGGCCGCATCGTCATACAGCCTGTAGCCTGCTTCAGAGACCGCCGTGGGCTTTAAGAGCCCCAGAGCGTCATAATGCCGGAGCGCGCGCGCCGTCACCCCGGATATCTCAGAGAGCTCATGTATGGTCATCATAACCTGTCCTCCTTTGAAAGGTATGACAGAAGTATAAACTATGACGCAGGGTGAAGGTCAAGAGGAAATTTCAAAGTTTTTCAGGCTTTTTTATCCGGGTGTAAAAGTGGGTCTCGTCCTCATGGTGCACATAAGCGCCGTTCTTCACCTGCACCCGCAGGGAGGCCGGGTTCCCCCTCCTGACGGACATATAAATTTCCTCCTCAGGGATAATTTCCCAGGCTTTCTCTATAGTGAGCCTCAGCCCCTCGGTGGCATAGCCCCGCCCGCGGTACTCCGGGGCTATCTCATAGCCGATATGCCCCGCGCCGTTAGCAAGGGCTTCTGTCAGATAATGGCGCAGTTTGAACAGACCCACAAGGTTATCGCCCTCCCAAAGAAAAAACGCAGTGTCCGGCACGCGGCCCTCCTTAATCCCGATACCTTTGGAGTGGTTTATATATCCGGGCAGTATCTCCCTCTCAAACTCCTCCCTTGTGCACCCGGAGCCCGGGTTCATAAAACCGCACTCGTCCTTGGGCATACCGGTGATGAACAGGTACTCCTTCTCAATGTCCTCAAGGTTCGCTTCCTTCAGGTATAGCATTACAATCACTCCCTGTTTCAAATTATGCGGTCAATTATATCACAGATATCCATACGTTGCAACATAAAACACACAGAAAGCAGGTTATATTATGACAAACTATCAGCTTTGGACAGGTACCTACACCCAGGGGGAGCCCCGGGACGGCATATACCGCCTGGGCTTCGACGGCAAAAATCTCAGTGTGCTGGAGAGCTGGGGCGGGCTTACCGATCCCTCATACCTACAGCCGGTGGGCGATAAGGTCTACGCCGTGGAGGAGCTTTCGGAGGGCGGCTCAATAATCGAGCTTTCGCCGGGCAAAAAGGAGTACCGGCGCTGGACGCTCCCTGGCAGCGGGTACTGCCATATCACGGCCCTGGGAAATCTCCTCTACGCTTCGGGCTACTCCGGCGGGTGCCTTGCGGGGTTTGACCTGGGCACAGAAAGACTTTGTGAGTTTATAGAGCACGAGGGCCGGGGAACGGACCAGAAGCGCCAGGAGCGGGCCCATATCCACTCGGCCCGGCCTACCCCCGACGGGGGTGGGCTGTTCGTGGCGGACCTGGGGCTTGATAAGCTGTTCCAGTACCGCGTGGGCCCGGGCGGAAGGCTTGCGCCCCATGAGGGCCAGCCCTTTGTGCGGGTTGCTCCCGGCCAGGGGCCAAGGCATTTCGCGTATCACCCAAGCGGCAGGTTTCTGTACCTTGTGACGGAGATGGGCCAGACCCTTCGGACCTGCTGCTATGACAGCGGTAGCTCTGCGCTGGAATTCCTCAACGAGTACCCCCTCTATGAGACCGCCCCAGCCCCGGGAGACACTGCGGCTGACGTGCAGCTGGACCCGGCGGGCAGGTTTATATACGCCAGTGTGCGGGGCTCTGACAGGATATTCCGCTATAAGGTCACGGCGGACCCGGGGACCCTGGAACCGGCGGGCAGCTTCTCAAGCGACGGCAAATATCCCCGGAGCATCAGCATAAGCCCGGACGGTAGGTATCTTGCGGCGGCGAATCAGCTCTCCGGAAAGGTGGCGGTGTTTGAGCTGGGGCCGGGCATACCTGCCGGAGGTGCCGCAAAGCTGCAAATACCCGGCGCGGTATGTGTGAAATGGGCCGGAAATAAATGAAAAAAGGAGTCCCCTTGGGGGACTCCTTATTCCAGTTCAGGGAAGACCATAGGGTTCTGGCCCAGAACGCAGAGGGTATCGTTGGACTTTTTGCAGAACAGCATATATGCCTGCCGGTAGAACTGTGAGATGAGCTCCTTGTCCTCCAATATGTCCTCTCCGGGCTCAAAGCGGATACTGACCCGGCATCTGGCGTGGAAACGCAGGACGCTGCTTTTGCCGGAGTCGAACATCACTATAACGGCGCGCAGGGGCATAGAGGGGTCGTTGGGAGTCTGTAGGCTGAACGCGATCTCCGGCTGGGTAGTGATGGGTTCGCTCTGATCGGTGGCGATAAGGAAGTCGAACAGGTCGAACTTCACCGAGTCTATTTTGGACATGGTACCTCCTCCTAATTGTATCATATTGTACCAGAATCGGCCGGGGATGTCAACATAGCAATAGCGGGGGATATAATGCCCGCTGAGAAAAACAATTGACATTTTTATGAATACGTGCTAAAATTACTGTATTATGATGGGGGGCGGCGGTTTCGCGCGCTGTCTCTTAGTGTAGTATACTTTTATCAGCGCTAGTCGGGATTTTTTATGAGAGAAGGTGAATTTATTGGCAGGTCAGGTCTATAACATGATACAGCAGGTCATTACCCAAAAGGGAAGAGGCAACCTGGTTATCGAAAATTCAGTTCGGACAAAGATGTATCTAAAGGGGATTGCTGTGGATAAATATACTGCGGTGTCTCCCGATGATCCGGCTACCATAAAAAAGGTGCGCGAGGTTGCCAAAGAATTTGGCATTATAGTCTGAGGTCTACAAAATTTGCTATGTAAAGGCGGGAAATATATTGGCAGTCAAGACGGTTTTAATTAAGGGAACAAATAGCCAGGATATGGCGCGGCAGGCCGGCGAAGCTTTGGCCGGTTTCCAGCCGAAGCTGTTGCTGTTTTTTGCCTCCAGCGTGTATGAGGAGCCCCAGGCGGCTCTGAAGGAGGCTTTCCCCAACAGCGAAATTATCGGCTCTACCTCCCATAGCGAGTATTGCGACGGGGAGTTTACAAGCGGCGCGGTCAGCATTATGGCGATGGATAAGGAGAGCGTTGAGGACGTTTGCGTGCGCGTTGTGGAAAACATCAGCGCGGAGCCGGACCTTAGAGGGGTTCTGGAGGATATGCACGGCTATTTTGGCGGTGTGGAGCAGGTCATCAACAATTACGAGAGCTATGTAGGGCTTGTTATGTTCGAGTCCAGCGCGAAGTCCGAGGAGATTTTTATGGACCGCCTGGGAACGGTGACAGACCTTCTCTTTGTGGGCGGCTCGTCCTCCACGGCCGACAGCGGAGAATCGCTGGTCTATGCCAACGGCAAAAGCTATAGCGGCGCGGCAGTGCTGGCAATACTTAAAACAGTGAACGGCTACGATGTGATCAAGACCCAGAGCGCCCATATTTTGTCAGAGCGCAAGCTGCTGGTTACTAAGTCCGATATGCGCAACCGTATCCTTTACGAATTTGACGGACGCCCCTGCGGCGAGGTCTATGCCGAGGTTTTGGGGGTTGCCCAGGAGGATATTCAGAATTGCTTTGTAAGCAATCCCTTGGGGGTTGTGGCTGACGGCGAAATTTTCGTCCGTACCTTCAATCAGATCCAGGACGGCGGCATCACCCTGCACTGTGGTCTGCCGGAGGGGACAGAGATCAATGTTCTGGAGATCGGCGACATAGTTGATGATACCAGAAAGGCCCTGGACCAGGCGATCACCTATAAACTCGCCGGACTGATCAACTTTAACTGTCTCTACCGCACTCTGGAGATGCAGAAGGAGAACCAGGTCGAGCCTTACTGTGAGCTTTTCGGGCGGTATCCCAGCATAGGCTTCTCCACTAATGGCGAAGCGTTTTTCGGGCATATCAATGAAACGTCCACAATTTTGGTCATAAAATAAATTGTTCTCAGTCCCGGATCGGGGCTGGAATATGGAAGCCGTCTCTTTTGGGACGGCTTCCATTTATTTATGAATATCCCATTGCCAATTCCCCGACCGTCTGTTATTATGTATATAACCAATTTTATAAAAGGAGCGGTGCGCATGGATAGAGAGACTGCCCGGAAACGGGCCCAGGAGCTGGTGGAAAGTATGACCACGGAGGAGAGGGCCTCACAGTTGAGATACGACGCCCCGGCCATACCCCGGCTGGGGATACCGGCCTATAACTGGTGGAACGAGGCTCTGCACGGAGTGGCCCGGGCGGGGACAGCCACCATGTTCCCCCAGGCTATCGGCTTGGCGGCGGCCTTCGACCCGGAGCTTATGCGGCAGGTGGGGGACTGCATCAGCGCCGAGGGCCGGGCAAAGTATAACGAGAGCAGCGCCCGGGGGGACAGGGACATCTATAAGGGGCTCACCTTCTGGTCCCCCAACGTAAACATCTTCCGGGACCCCCGCTGGGGCCGGGGCCACGAAACCTATGGCGAGGACCCGGAACTGACCTCCCGGCTGGGTGTGGCCTTTGTTCAGGGAATACAGGGGGACGGAGAGTATATGAAGGCCGCCGCCTGTGCAAAGCACTTCGCCGTGCACTCCGGCCCGGAGGCCGAGCGCCACCGCTTTAACGCCGTGGCCAGCCCCAAGGACATGGAGGAGACCTATCTGCCCGCCTTCGAGGCCTGTGTGAAGGAGGGTAAGGTGGAGGCGGTCATGGGCGCTTATAACCGCACCAACGGCGAGCCCTGCTGCGGCAGCCCCAGCCTGCAAAAGGTACTGCGGGGGGAGTGGGGCTTTGAGGGCCACTTCGTGTCGGACTGCTGGGCCATCGCGGATTTCCACGAGTACCATAAGATAACTAAGCGGCCTGAGGAGTCGGTGAAGCTGGCCCTGGAAAACGGCTGCGACGTGAACTGCGGCTGCACCTACCAGCGAATACTGAATGCCCTGGAGGAGGGCCTGCTGGAGGAGAAGTACGTGACAGAGTCCTGCGTGCGGCTGTTCACCACCCGGTTCCTGCTGGGAATGTTCGACAAGACGGAATATGACGGCTTTGGCCGTCTGGACGTGGAGACCAGAGAGCACCTGGCCCTCTCCCGGCGGGCGGCAAGGGAGAGCCTGGTGCTGCTGAAAAATGACGGCCTGCTGCCCTTAAAGCTGGAGGAGCTGCATACTATAGGGGTCGTCGGCCCCAACGCCAACAGCCGCAGTGCTCTTATCGGCAACTACCACGGCACGGCCTCCCGGTACATAACCGTGCTGGAGGGGATACAGGATATTGCGGAGACGGCGGGCAAGAGGGTGCTATACGCCGAGGGCTGCCATCTCTCCCAGGACAAGACCGAGGGGCTGTCCCAGAATGCGGACGACAGACTGAGCGAGGCAAAGGCGGTGGCGGAGCTCTCCGACGTTGTTATCCTGGTCACCGGCCTGGACGAGACCCTGGAGGGCGAAGAAGGAGATACGGGCAACGCATATTTCTCTGGAGACAAAAAGGACCTGCATCTGCCCGCCTCCCAGGAGCGGCTCATGGGGGAGCTGCTGGACTGCGGCAAGCCGGTGGTGCTTGTAAATATGAGCGGCAGTTCCGTGGACCTGCGCGCCGCCCAGGAGAGGGCCGGGGCCCTCCTACAGGCCTGGTACCCCGGCTCAGAGGGAGGCCGGGCCGTGGCCCAGGTGCTGTTTGGAGAGGCCTCCCCCTCCGGCAAGCTGCCGGTGACCTTCTACAACAGCACCGAGGACCTGCCGGACTTTAACGACTACTCCATGGAGAACCGCACCTACCGCTACTATCAGGGCACGCCCCTTTACCCCTTCGGGTATGGGCTGACCTATGGCCGCTGCGAAGCCGTTAAGGCGGAGTGGGAAAAGCGGCCCTCAAAAGATGGGGAGTCCGCCCTCCTGCGGGTCACCGTCAGCAACAGCGGGAACCCCACGGAGGAGGTGCTGCAAGTATACGTCAAAGCCGGGGACACGGAGTGGGCACCGAGGAACCCGGCCCTGGGGGCTTTCCAGAGGATAAGGCTGGAAAAGGGGGAGACCAGGGACGTGACGGTGGAGCTGCCCATGCGGGCGTTCACCACGGTGGATAAAGACGGCGTGCGGGCCCTGCGGGGATCGCACTTCGAGGTCTGCGCCGGGTTCTCCCAGCCGGACAGGCGGAGTGTGGAGCTTACCGGCACTGAGCCGGTAAGGCTTGAAACTACGATATAAGCCAAAAAGCCGGGCTGTCCTAAAAAGGACGGCCCGACTTTTTTAGTCCGCAAATTCAAGCTCAATATAAAAGTTGCATTTCTCCTCTGGCAAGAAAGCTCGAAAATACGCCTCCTCCAGAGGAATCCATCTGTCCTTGAAAACCTCCAGGGTCTCCGGTCCGTTCCGCGCCTTAATGCGCCTTAGCTGCTCTTTTGGCCCCACGTCCATAAAGATACGCAGGTCGTAATAGTCCCAAAGCTCCGGGTGGCAGCTATAGGAGCCCTCCACAACGGTGACAGGGGAGGGCTCCAGACGCACAGGCTCCAGCAGGGCGGGCTTGTGCGCGTCATAGGGCCGGTATACCACCGGGCGGCCCGCCCTGAAGGGGAGCAGAACCTCCTCCAGCACCCGCTCCCGGTCCACGTTCCCACCGGGCTCTTTAAAGCGCTCCGGGGTTCGCTGCTCGGCCCGCAGGAAGAAGTGGTCCATATGCACCACCGCCGCACCCGCCTCTTTTTCCAGCGCCCCTGCCAGGGTGGTCTTCCCGGACCCGCAGCGTCCGTCTATGGCAAGCAGTATGGGTCGTTTGGGGTACTGGCCGAGAAATTCCAGAATTGCGCCCGTGGCAGAGACCAGGTCAGCTTTCAGCTTTTTCATTGTTCATATCCCGCTTCGTCTTAAAGGGCACAAGCCCGGTGCGGCCCAGGGCCAGCATGATAAGGGGGAGGAGGATAAGCTGGGCCAGTATGCCGGGAAGGGCGTTGATGAAGGCTCCCGCCAGGAACATCTGCACCGAGAAGCCGCTGCCGAAGACCCCCAGCTGGATTGTCTGGACGACTCCCCACACCACGCGCCCCGCCAGCATGGCGATTACCAGGCTCCTGTAGAGAGCCAGCATACATTTCCATTTGGACAGGGAGTAGAGCAGCCCGGCCACAAGACCATAGGTCATCAGCTCAAAGGCCATCGCCGTGCCCGCGGGGAAGAACACCGGCATACCGAATATGGCCGACCGCAGAAGGGGCAGCACAAAGCCCACAAGGGCGCCGCTCTGCCAGCCGCATACAAAGCCGCAGAGCAGGACGGGTATGTGCATGGGCAGCAGCATCTGGCCTATCTGGGGAATCTGGGCGGTGAACAGGGGCAGAATCAGGCCGATGGCCAGGAACATGGCGGAGAGAACAAGGTTTTTAGTCATTGGTTTCATTGAAGCAGCTCCTTTTCATTTTTCCATTGTGGACATATTATAACATATTGAGTAGACTCGAAGTCAAGCGTTTTCTCCGGGAGAAATTTTCTTTTGAAACGCCTTGACAAAGATACGCATTGATATTATAATGATATCAAACAGCGAGCTAAGGCCCGCGTACATATGAAAGGGGACTGAAGGTATGGAACAAAACGAGAAGATAGTCAACCGCTATGAGGAGAAGTCCGCAAAGACCCTGAGCGGCTTTGGGATGCTGGCGCTGGTCCTGCTGCTGATACTGGGCGGCATAGCCGTGATGGTGCTGGGTATAGTCGGGCTGGTGCAGTACAGCATCGAGATGGGAAATGAGGACGCGGTCAGCGCCGCCGGCCTGGTGATGCTTTTTGGCGGCATTATCCTCGTGGTGCTGGGCTTTGTGCTCTGCGCGGGCTTCAAGGTGATAAACCCCAACGAGGCCATGGTGCTGACCCTGTTCGGCAAGTATTACGGCACCATTAAGAAGGACGGCTTCTTCTGGACCAACATCTTCTGCTCGGGCATGAACCCGGGCTCGGACCGAAGCAGCGTGTCGGTGGGGGCCAACGGCAGCGTGAATATTTCCGGCGGCAACAAGAAGGTGAGCCTGAAGACCATGACACTGAATAACGAGAAGCAGACCGTAAACGACGAGCGGGGCAACCCAATTATTATCGGCACCATAGTTATCTGGCGGATAGTGGACACCACCAAGGCTGTCTTTAATGTGCAGAACTACCGCACGTTCCTGTCCACCCAGTGCGACTCGGCCACCAGGAACATAGCGAGAATGTACCCCTATGACCTCTTCGAGGAGGACGACCAGAACGAGAAGACCCTTCGTGGCAGCAGCCAGGAGATAGCCGCCATGATGACAAAGGATTTACAGGAGCGGGTGGCTATAGCGGGCCTTGAGATACTGGAGGTGCGCATAACCCACCTGAGCTACGCCCCGGAGATAGCGGCCGCCATGCTCCAGCGCCAGCAGGCCGAGGCCATTGTGGCTGCACGGAAGAAGATAGTAGAGGGGGCCGTGGGCATGGTGGAGATGGCCCTGGACCAGCTCAATGAGGACCAGGTGGTGGCCCTGGACGACGAGCGCAAGGCGGCCATGGTCAGTAACCTCTTGGTGGTGCTCTGCGGCAGCAAGGACGCCCAGCCGGTGGTGAACAGCGGCTCGATATATTAACGACAGAAGAAACAGGAGACTGCCTATGGACGAGAAGGAGAAAGCCAAAAAGCAGATACTGCTTAGGATATCGCCCACCCTCTGGAGGGAGCTGGCACAGTGGGCGGAGGAGGACTTTCGCTCTATCAACGGGCAGATAGAGTTTTTGCTGACGGAGTGCGTAAGAAAGAGGAAGGGCGGGAAGAAGCCGGAGGAGTAAAAAGTTCGTCAACCTTTCAAGGTTGTGGGGTTCTTAGGGGCAAAGCCCCTAAGCCGCCGGAGGGCGCTGGTCGCCAGTGGCGACCGTTCAGCGCCGACCGAGCCGGCAGGCGAGACGGACGAAACTTTTAATGTTACTTTTTTTGGAGTTTTTCGCTCTATC
>ERZ777305.639-NODE-639-length-55725-cov-14.238082_pt1 | contig 55725 bp, 50 predicted proteins | sample MGYA00374965_ERZ777305 | MGnify/ENA primary metagenome ERZ777305 (study PRJEB29328, sample SAMD00013331) | mouse gut metagenome | study: EMG produced TPA metagenomics assembly of the Metagenome analysis of fecal microbiota from mouse which was promoted...
GTCATTCCGGAACCTTTGCGCGTCTTTATCCCTTCGGCTCAGTCTCATAGCCCGCTATGCTCCTTCGCTGAAGGGATAAATCCATCACAAATCTTCCGGCTCTGCGTTAACAAGCATTTTTAAACAGCCTCTAAGTCATTGGGTGTAAAGGAAACGCTTGACGGAACGCTTCGGGGTCTTCTCGAATTCGTTTGGGACCAACTGGATTTTGCTTACCTGTTCGTACGGGGCAAGGAGGCCGTTGAGTTCACGGCGCACGTTCTCCATGGCCGACTGAAGGTCTGCACCCGATATGCCAAGCCTGTCCACAGCCTCATAATCAGGATACACCAACGCCACAAGCCTCCCGTCGCGCTCCACCACGAGGCTTTCCGCGACAAAAGGCATGTTGTTGAGCTTGGACTCGATTTCCTCAGGATAGATGTTCTGCCCTGACGCGCTCAGTATCATCGTCTTGCTGCGCCCGCGAAGGAAAAGCGTCCCGTCGGGCGAACGCGTGCCCATGTCGCCTGTCTTAAGCCAGCCTTCTTTGTCGAGTACGTTTTCCGTGGCCGCCGGGTTCTTGTAATAGCCCTGCATGACGTTCATTCCGCGCACGCATATCTCGCCGGGCTCGTGTTCAGGGTCGTCGCTCATGACAATCGCCTCCATACCGGGCAGCACGCGTCCGGAGCTTCCCGGGACGAACTCGCGCCAAGGCGTATACGAAATCAGCGGGCCGCACTCGGTCATCCCGTATCCGACAGTGAACGGGAACTTTATCCTGCAGAGGAAATCCTCCACCTCATGATTGAGCGGCGCACCGCCAACGATCACCTCCTCGAACTCGCCTCCGAAAGCGTCAATCAGCTTCTTGCGTATCTGGCCGTAGATGATGGAGTCAAGGAAAGGGACGGCAAGCGTCCAACGCATGGCGCCCTTGGAAATCATCGGCAGAATCTGGTTCTTGTATATCTTCTCAAGGATGAGCGGCACGCATACCACGAGATGGGGACGCACTTCCGCCATGGCCTTGAGAAGGACACGCGGCGACGGGGTCTTGCACAAAAGAGTGATATGGGAACCCACCGCAAGCGGCGTGAGCATATCGAAAGCGCATCCGTAGGCGTGGGCGAGCGGCAGGAATGCCAATGCCCGCGAAGACCGGAAATGCAGTTCCGACTCCATGCCGAAGACGACGTTGCCGGCAAGGTTCTCCCCGGTGAGCATCACCCCCTTGGAGAATCCCGTGGTGCCTGACGTGTAGTTGATTTCCGCAACTTCGGAATTGTCGCGGTCGGAATACTTTATGCAGCCTGAGCCGAAGCCTGCCGGATAACGCCTGCGGAAACGCCTGCGCAGCAGCTTGAGGTTGCGGGCCACTTCCGGCCCCGGCTTCTCATACAGAAGGCCGTTGTCGTCGAGCGAAAGCACCGCCTTGACATTCAGCAGCGATTCAGGATCGATGTGTTCCCACACGTTGTCGCCGATGAAGAGAAGCTTCGCCTCGGAATGGTTGACTATGTGCGTTATGTCCACAGGATTGAAATCCGCAAGGATCGGCACAACCACCGCCCCGTAGGTTACAGTGGCCATATACGCTATTACCCAGCTTATCGAATCGCGTCCGCAGACCGCCACCTTCGCGCCCTCCTTGAGCCCTATCGTCTCGAAAAGCAGGTGGAGCATGGCAATCTCTCGCGCCAGGTCGCCGTATCTGAGCTGGCGGCGCGTGGTGTATTCCGTGAGAGCCGGAAGCTCCCAGTTCTCGATGAAACTCTTCTCGTAAATCTTGGCGAATCTCTGCATAAAAAACCTATTTGATTTTCACTTCCTACCTTATCAAATGAAGTCTTCTATGGTAAAGTTCATGAAGCGGTTGAAGCGGGCAGCCTGGGCCACCGCCGGAGCAAGCATGTCCATGAAGCCGGGGTCGCAGACAGTCTTTTCGTCGAGCGGCCCGGAAGCGATGAAATTCCTCGGCTTCAGATAGTCGATGTGTTCCCAGTCCTTCGGAAAACCCTTAGGAGCGGTCTTCAGCGGGTCGTCGCCTATAGTGTCGAAGAACTTCCTGAATTCCGGGTCTTCCACTATGGAGCGGTACTCGTCAATCTCGTCATAGACCGATTGCCGCAGGGCCTTCAGCACCGGAGCCGGATGTCCGATGGTGCCCGCCGCGAAAAGCAGGCTGTCCGGCTCCAGATGCAGATAATACCCGCAGGTGATTCCCTTCTTTCCGAGCGGCGGATTGACGAAAATGCCTATGTGTGTCTTATAGGGGGTCTTGTCGGCCGAGAAGCGGGTGTCGCGGTATATGCGGTATGTGCAGTCGGCCACCTTCAGCCTCGAAGCCTCCGGGTCCACAGTGGCTACAAGCGCGATGAGGTCGTTGGCCAAGGCATCGGTTCTCGCCTTGACGTCAAGATATTCCGGTTTATGGGCAGTGAACCACTCGCGGTTGTTGTTTTCACGCAACCGCCTCAGAAAATCCAGCGTCTTTCTCATTTCTTCATAGTGAAATGGCGCGAAGCGAGACGGTAGCCGTCGCAGAAGACCTCCACCGTGTAGTCGCCCGGCGTGAGCGTGGTGTTCACGTCCCAATACACCGACACTGCAAGCTCCTCGTTGGCATATTCCATCGAGCGTTTGGCAGTGGACGAAAGAGTCGCGCCGTCAAAGCCGAACGACGGGCCTCCACCGAGCATCGTTCCCTCAGGGGAGATGATGCGCACGAAGAAGTCCTTCATCCCCGGGGCTGCGGTGTTGTTGGGCGATACGGTGAAGCTGACCCCGAGCTGGCGCGCCTTGGTGATGTTCTTCTCGCGCTTCCCCTTCTTGTTGTATGCCTGAAGCGAAACGCCCGTGATGTTCAGCTTCTTGGCAAGCTTGACTGTCTGGGCAAGCTCCGCATTGCTCGCCGAAGTCTGGCTCACCTGGGTCTCAAGCTGCTGGTTCTTCTCGCTTATCTGCTGAAGTTCCTGCTTGAGGCCCTCATTCTCCTCCCCGAGACGCTTGATCTCTTCAAGATAATGCTTCACTATTCCCTTAAGGGTCGCAATCTCCCCCTCGAGCTGCTTGATCCGGGCGCGGTTCTGGGAATTGCTGCGCTTCTCGGCATTTAGCTCCTTAAGAAGCCCCTCCACCTTCATCCGGGCCTGGTTGTACTGCTTCACGAGCGAATCGTTCTTAAGATAGACCTGCTGGTCTTCATACTGCGAGAACTCGGCGTTGAGCTGGTTGAACTCGTTGGAAAGCTGGAGCCTGTCATTGACGAGCCTGAGCGAATCGGCGCGAGCCTCCGCCTCGCTGATTTCATGGTTGCGGCTCGAATTGCTGACTATCAGGGCAACGATAAGCCCGATGAGGCACACCAGTACCCCGATGCCGCCGAAGAAGATTATTTTCTGGTTCTTTTGCATATCTCTGAATATTGAAAGGTCTGACAACTTGTATGGAGTGTGTCTGAATTTTTGCTCTTGTTATATTTCGGGAGGACATCGGAAGCCATGAGGCAGGTCAGCCGCCTGAAGTGAAGATGGAACGGAAGACGCGGTCGGTCGCCCCGAGCTTGGACCGGATGTAGGCATCGGCCCTGCGGCCCGCCTCCCTGCGCGCCTCCTTGTCCGCAAGGCGGCCTTCCATAAGGTCTGAGAACTCTTCTGCCGAACCCACGCTGAATCCGCCGCCGGCGCCGATCAGGTCGCCGGCTTCGAGGAATCGGCCGTGGTTGGGGCCGAAGACAACCGGAATCCCGTAGACCGCCGCCTCGTTTATGTTGTGTATTCCGGCTCCGAAGCCGCCGCCGACGTATGCCACATCGCCGTAACGGTAGGCGGACGAAAGAAGCCCGAAACAGTCCATGACGATGCAGTCTGCCTTGTCGGCAAGAGCCGGGTCTGACTTGAGCTGCGAGAAACCCACACATGCGAGTCCCTCTGCCGAACACAGCTTCTTTATTCGCGCATCGTCAAACTCGTGGGGGGCTATGACAAGCTTCATCCTGTCCTTGTTCCTCCTGAACCAAGGAAGGTAGACCTCCTCGTCGAGAGGCCAGCTGCTGCCGGCCACGGCTATCGGACGGTCGTCCGAGTCGCGGAAACGGCTCAGCTCAGGGATGTCGCGGGCTGCGTTGCGGATGTCGGCAACGCGGTCGAAGCGCGTGTCTCCGGCCACGACCGCCCCTTCTATCCCGGCATCCTCAAGAAGACGGCGGCTGCGCTCGTCCTGCACGAATATGCCGGTGTACCAACGCAGCCAGCATCGGTACCACGCGCTGCGCTTCTTGAAGAACGCCTGCTCCGGGCGGAAGACAGCCGAAACCAGATAGGTCGGCACCTGACGCTGCCAGAGTCCGCGAAGATAGTTGCGCCAGATCTCGTATTTCACGAATATCGCCTTTTCAGGCTTCACCGTCTCGAGGAAACGCTTCACACGCCCGGGCGTGTCGAACGGAAGATAGCACACGCAGTCGGCCCCGGCATAGTCCTTGCGCACCTCGTAGCCCGAAGGGGAGAAGAACGTCAGCAGGATTTTGTATTCAGGGCGTTCGCGGCGTATGCGCTCTATGAGCGGCCTTCCCTGCTCGAACTCCCCCAGCGACGCGGCATGTATCCATACATAGCGCGCTTCAGGGTCGAGCCTGTCGGCAAGCCGCCGCCACACCTCCTTCTGTCCGCGTGCAAGAAGCCGGGCTTTCGGAAGACGCAAAGCGGCACAGCCGACACCGGCAGAATAAATGCCGATGCCGACTGCATAAAGTGCCGGTTCAAGAGTCTGGCGGCAAGCCTCGGCGCAGAAACTGCGCAATCCTTTGAGTCGTTCCGTCAATTCCATCTGAAAACCTGATTCCTGAAACCTAAAGTCTCTCTATGGCGAGGCGTATGCGCCTTATCACTTCCTCCTTAGGCATAAGCTCGGTGATGTCGAACATATGCGGCCCACGGCATGCGCCGACCACGGCCAGCCGGAACGCGTTCATGACGTTGCCGAGATGATAGCCTTTGGAAGCGATCCAGTCGAGCGTGATTTTCTCGGCGTTGGCAGACGCCATGTCTTCGATTCCCTCAAGCACTCCGACAAGCTCCTCCATTATGCGCGGAGTGTCTTCGCCCCAACGCTTCTTGACATCCTTGGGAGCGTATTCCTCGGGAGCGCGGAAGAAGAAGTCGCCCTGGTCCCAAAGCTCGCCGATGAAATTGACGCGCCCTTTGACCATGCCTGCGGCCTTGGCCACGTATTCCGGAGAGAATCCTTCGATGCCTTTGTCCTTTAGGACAGGCATGAACAGGCGCGCCACCTCATCGTCGGGAAGACGCATGATGTATTCATGGTTGAACCAGGCGGCCTTCTGATAGTCGAACTTCGCGCCTGCCTTGGAGCAATGAGCGAACGAGAACTTGCGCATGAGTCCGTCCATATCCATAAGCTCGGTGTCGTCGCCGGGATTCCAGCCGAGAAGCGCAAGGAAATTGACCACGGCCTCCGGAAGATAGCCCTGTTCGCGGTAGCCAGAAGAGACCTCGCCGCTATTCGGGTCGTGCCATTCGAGCGGGAACACCGGGAAGCCGAGCTTGTCGCCGTCGCGCTTGGAAAGCTTGCCGTTGCCCACAGGCTTCAGCAGCAGAGGCAGATGCACGAATTCCGGCATCGTGTCCGTCCATCCGAAAGCCTCATAAAGGAGCACATGGAGCGGAGCCGACGGAAGCCATTCCTCGCCGCGTATCACATGGCTCACCTCCATCAGGTGGTCGTCCACTATGTTGGCGAGATGATAGGTCGGCAGCCCGTCCGCGCTCTTGTAAAGCACCTTGTCATCAAGGATGTCGCTCATTATCTTCACCTGGCCGCGTATAAGGTCGTTGACCACCACCTCGCGCCCAGGCTCGATCTTGAAACGCACCACATACTGGCTGCCCTCGTCCATAAGGCGTTTCACCTCCTCGGCAGGCATAGTGAGCGAATTGCGCATCCGGCCGCGCGTCGAAGCGTCGTACTGGAAATTGGGCGTTTCGGCACGTGCCGCGTCAAGCTCTTCCGGCGTGTCGAAGGCAAAGTACGCCTTGCCGGCATCGAGGAGGCCGTCCACGTAGCGGCGGTAGATCTCTTTGCGCTCGCTCTGCTTATAAGGGCCGTACTCTCCGCCCTCGCGCACACCTTCATCGATGCCGATGCCGAGCCATGCGAGCGACTCGTTGATGTAGTCTTCCGCGCCGGGGACGAAGCGACGGCTGTCGGTGTCCTCGATGCGCAGAATCATCTTTCCGCCGTTGGCACGCGCGAAAAGGTAATTGTAGAGGGCAGTGCGGACACCGCCTATGTGAAGAGGCCCTGTGGGCGACGGTGCGAATCGCACCCTTACTGGTCTTTCCATAAATTCTAAGAGTGTCTATGTTAACTGGCAGACACGCAAAGGCGCGTCCCTACTTTCGCAATCTGTATTTGGAGCCGTCCCAGACAAAAGAGATGCCGGGCTTCTCGAAAAGCTTTATGACATTATAGTCGTCCTGGTTCATGAATTCGCCGACGGTAAGCTTCGCAGTCAGATCGGTCGTTGAGGCCGATGCCGAATACTCCACGGTCGGGAAAGGAACGGTCTGCTCTATCTCCTTCATCGTGGTTACCGAGCCTTTGGGGATGGAGAAGAACCATTTCAGCTCCGGACGCTTCAGGAACCTTTCGCGGGGCAGTTCCTTCAGGGCGGAGGAAAAGAACCTCACGTCGCTGTCCTTAGCCTGTCCGCTGCCTCCGACGGTATAGACAGTCATCACCGACGCGCCGCCTTTCTTTGCAGGCAGAACCCTGATCTGCAGCGTGCTCACGTCAGTAACCTGCACCTCCAGGAACTCCGGAGCGACCTGCCTGAGATACGACTCCCCTTCCATGGCGTTGCGGGCACGGTAGACGCTGTCAGCCTCGAAATAGGCGAGCATGTCGAACCTTGCCGAACGCGGCAGGATGTCGAGCACATCGACAGGCATCTCAAGAAAACACTTGGAGGCCGTGAGCGCAGCCGTGTCGGCCGGAGCCTCAGCGGCTGAAGCCCGCTGAGGCAAGACGGCCCACAATGCCATGACGGTCAGGCACAGTCGGAAAAGCGTTGCCATGCCACATCCGGTCAGTTTCATTTCTTCTTTCTCTTCTTTTGTATAAAGACGTCGTAATTGCCGTCATATTTCGGTTTGGAAGAAGATTTCTTTTCTTTTTCCCACTTTTTGTCTTTCTTGTCCTTTTTCCTGGACTTGAACTCCTTCGGCTCACGGTCGAAATCGCGGCCGAAATCACGGCCGGACCCACGGTCGCCGCCGCGCCCCGGTTTGCCGAATTTTCCGCCTTTATCGCCTTTTCCGCCCTTGCCGCGTTTGCGTTTGCCAGAATCGGAAGAATAATCGCGGTCGGAAGCCATCTCCGGACGGAGCGTTACGCCGAAGAAGTCCTCGTTGCGGAGCGCGTCCATCACCTGCTTCACGTCTCCTTTCTTGACATCGAAAAGAGTGTAGCCCGGCATAAGGTCTATGCGTCCGATTTCCGGCTTGCCCGGCCCCCCGTTGTTGCGGTTGACAATCTCCATAAGGTTGCCCGGGAAGAACCCGTCGGCCTTGCCGACATTCAGCATAATGCGTTCATAGCCCGGCTCGCCCGTGCGGCGATCCTTCTCTTTCTTGTCCCTCGGGCCGCGGTCGGGCCGGTCAGAGCCTTTGTCTTTCTTCTTTTTCTTTTCCGCCTCGTTGAGGTCGATGTCCGGCATATCACGGTAGTATGCCAAAAGGCGGTTGAACTCCAGCGACAGCACACGCTTCAGCAGGTCTTCTCCCGAAAGCCATTCCAGCTTCTTGCGCACGCCGGAGATGTATTTGCTTATCTCCTCCTCGTTCACTTCCACGCGTTCGAGGCGGTCGGCGAGGTTGTAGAGCTGCTTCTCGATGATATGCTCCGGAGTCGGCACCTTCTTGTACTCGAACGTCTTGCCTATCTTCTTCTCGATCAGGCGAAGCTTGCTTTTCTCGCGCGAATGGATTATGGCCACCGACACGCCGGTCTTGTTGGCGCGTCCCGTGCGTCCGGAGCGGTGGGTGTAGACTGCCACATCGTCCGGAAGCCCGTAGTTGACCACATGCGTAAGGTCGTCCACGTCGAGTCCGCGCGCAGCCACGTCAGTGGCCACAAGGAGCTGTGTCATATGGTCGCGGAACTTCTTCATCGCCAGGTCGCGCTGCGCCTGCGAAAGGTCGCCGTGGAGGCAGTCCGCGTTGTATCCGTCATTGATGAGCTTGTCGGCTATGTCCTGCGTCTCCTTGCGCGTGCGGCAGAATATGATTCCGTAGATGTTGGGGTTGTTGTCGGCCACGCGTTTGAGCGCAAGATACTTGTCGTGCGCCTTAACCATATAATAAATGTGCCGTACATTCTTCGACCCCTCGTTCTTCGTGCCTGCCACAAACTCCACCGGCTCGTGCATGAACTTCTTGGCGATCGAGGCTATCTCCGGCGGCATAGTAGCCGAGAACATGAGCATCTTGCGCTCTTCAGGGACATGCGACAGGATTTCCTTTATGTCGTCGAGGAAGCCCATGTTCAGCATCTCGTCGGCTTCGTCGAGAATCACCGTGCCGACGTTGTCGAGCTTCACCTCCCGGCGCTTGATGAGGTCGATGAGGCGTCCCGGAGTGGCCACCACCACCTGCACGCCTTTTCTCAGAGTGCGTATCTGGCTCTCTATGCTCGAACCGCCGTAGACAGGGAGAATCCGCACCCCGTCGATGTATTTGGCGAAATCGGCAAGGTCGCCGGCTATCTGGAGACACAGTTCACGGGTAGGCGCGATTATAAGCGACTGGGGGACCGCATGCGAAGCGTCGGTGCGCTGCAGCACCGGGATGCCGAAAGCCGCAGTCTTGCCGGTGCCGGTCTGCGCAAGGCCCACCACATCGCCGTCCTTGTGCAGCAGATGGGGTATCACCATCCGCTGTATGGGCATAGGATGCACGAAGCCGAGCTCCTTCACTGCCTTCAGTATCGGAGGCTCTATGCCGAGATTGTCGAAATCGTCCTCGGCTACGGCTACGCCAGAATCGTGGCCTTCATATGCATCCTTCTCCACATCGTCCGCGGCCTGCGCCTCAGCGGCGGGCAGCATGTCCGCGTCCACTGTCTGGGGGGCTACTGCGGGTATGGTCTCTTCTGGATTTTCTTCTTTCATTTTTGGTGTCTTGGAATTATGGCCGCTTGCGCCAGTCGGCATATTATCTGACCCCGCCATGAGGCATACCGCCTAAGCCAATAACACACCAAAAGCCCGCCTTGCTCAATCGAGAGCGCAACCTGATTTATACAAATAATCTGCAAAGTTAGCGAAAATATCCGATACCGCCTGAACAAAAACCAAAATCGACGCATCCACAGCATCAAACCGCAGATTGCCATGTCGTTTGCCGTAAGAGAGAACACGCCGTGGGCGAGCCATCAGGCGCGAGTATGCAGGAGCGAGAGCGTGATGAATCAGCGGGAGATGCGCCAGGCACGTTCCACGCGTCGGCCCACGGCAAGCGAGTTCAGGACCACTATCACCGCCGTAAGCCCCAGACCTGCCGCCGGAGCGAGCCACAGGTTGCCGTGGCCGCCTCCGAGGCCTTCAAGCTGATGGAGGTAGCTCAGACGGAAGCCGTAGACCACCGCAAGGGCAAGCAGATAGGCTCCTGCGCAAGACCACGCAATCAACGCCCTGTAGGGCGCGCCTACACGCCGGAGCGGATAGCCGAGCTGGAGAAGGGTGTGTATCTTCTCGCGGTTCTTCTCCATCAGGACGGTCAGCGAAAGCATGAGTATGAAGAACGAAAGCACAGTAATCACCACTCCCACGGCAAGGATTATGCCCGTGATGACGTTGAGGAGGAAAGACGCCTGGGAACTGCGTTTGTCCCCGGCCACCTCCAGTCCGTGCTCCTCAATATAAGACCCGATCGCCACATCCCCGGGACTGCTCACGTCCACAATGAGGCGCGAGGCATCCTTGACCGATGATGAGCCGAAACGCTCGTTGCTCCATTCCATGAATTCCTGCGGCACGAGAATGGTATTCAGCCGGTTGGAGAATCCTACGACGCGTCCGCTGAAGTCTGCCGACCTGATGCCGTCCTCGCTCGCCACGTGGAGGCGCAGCGGAACTCCTCCCATAAACGACTCTGAAAGCTGCGGCAGCCCGGCTGAGGAGGCGAAGCCGAAATTGTAGAGCGTAAGGTAATCCTTGGAAATTATTATGGGAACTTCGCCGGAGCCGGGACGGTAGCCCCACTGCGAACCGGCGACGTCGATGAACTCAGACGGGATGGACTCGAAAAACATATAGGTGGACATGCCGCGCCCCCCGGTCTGCACGGAGGCCGTAACCCGGTAATCGACAGAAGAGAATCGTCCCACCTTCCTCACCCAAGGCTGGCGTTCGAGGTCGGAAATCTCATCTGCGGAAAACGCAGCAGCTTTCCCTTCGACCGTATTTGCCGACGTAACCTTCTTGTTGACCACGAGATAGTCTTTCTTTATGAAGCCGTCGTCGTCGGAATATATCGATTTCACGTCCTGAAAGAACTGAAGGCCGGCCACCACAATCGCCAGGCCGATGAAGTTGGAAAGCACGAACCCGGCGATCCTGGCCGGAGACATGTTCTTGCGCAAAAGGCGGTTGATGATCATAGCTTAATCGTCTTGAGTGAGTCGAGGAGAAGGCGGTTGCCCACCGAGGTCGTTATGATGCCCGCGCCCTGCCTGTCTGCCTCACGCATGACCATCCGGGCGGCGATGCGGTTGTTCTCCTCGTCGAGATGGCTCACGGGCTCGTCGAGGACAATGAAATCGAAAGGCTGGCAGATGCTGCGGATGATGGCCACGCGCTGCTGCTGGCCTATCGACATGCGCCCCACGGGATAGTCGGCCCGCGAGTCTATGCCAAGCTCCTTCAGCCACCCGGCAATCCGCTCTTCCTGCACGTCGCCGGCCAAAGACGCCTTGAGGCGTATGTTCTCCAAAGCGGTAAGCTCCGGGAAAAGCGCAAGCTCCTGAGGCAGGTAGGCTATGTGGCAACGTCGCAGACGCTGCCATTCGGCCACCGGAATGCCAGAGACATCCACGTCGTTGAAATAAAGCCGTCCGAGATAGTCGGTCCTCGACCCGAACATATAGGCGCACAGCGACGACTTGCCGCCGCCGCTCGCCGCCTCGACGAGCCAACGCTCGCCGCGACGGAAGACGACATCGGACCGCCATACCTCGGAATTCGGTATAGACTCGTTCTCAAACACTTTCGGAAGCATCCCTTCGAGACGGATGCTTTCTATTCGGTCAATCCGGTTCATGATGGTAAGCAATCAAAAGAATCATAGGCCGCCGCAAAGCGGCGCGTCCCTACATCATGGCTTCAATGGCCGCTGCAAGAAGGTTCTTTTCTTCAGTGTCAGACTCCACAGTGGCCTTTAGCTTGACGCTCCCTTCCGAAGGCTCCATCCTCACCACGGCATGTCTGACCGGAAGACGGTCGTTGCCGAAATACGACTTGAGCTGCCGGGAGTCGGCCATGCAGGCGAAAAACGCACCTTTGCATTCCTTGGCGAAAGCCTCGGCCGATATTCCGCCCTGAGGCTGCTGCGCGGTGGAAAGCACCAGATCCTTGCCGTCGAGCCTCCATTGGATTCCGTATTCGCCGACGACCGTGGTCAAAGGGTTAAGCTCCTTGCCGCCGGTCTGCACGAGGCCGTTGAGACGCATGTCCCCGGGCTGACCGCCTGACTGTCCCAACACAGCCACCGTGCCGCTGACAGGAGCCAGTATCTGCGCGTATATCTTGCCTATGGCCCCTGCCTGCGAAAGCATGGCATTCACCTTCTCCACAAGTTTCGACGACGCGCCGACGGCAAAAGCCGCATTTCCTGTGCCGGGAATGGACTTCACCGCATCCGTGTCTATCTTGGAAAGGGGGAAATTGCATTTGGCCGGCTTGAACTTGCTTGTCAGCACAGAGGCTTCCATGGCAAGGGAGCCTTTCCTGAAATCTGCCATGAACTCCAGATAGACAGCATCGGAGAATACGGTCTGCAAGGCCATCTGTGTCTGCGCCTGCTTCACGAAGCCTCCGTCGCCCATGAGCCGGGAGACGTCTGCCAGACCTTTGACGTCGTAATCGCCGGAAACCAGCTTTTCAGCATAGTCGGTGGAGATGAACGACTTGCCTTCCGGAAGCTCAGAAAACTCCTTCACGTCGAGAGGGTCTATCTCCCCGACTGAAAGGCTCCAGAACTGGTTGCCCTTTATGGCCACGTCGGCGGCATATTCTATCCCGCCCGTTTCCTTGAACTGGTATTTCTTGTCGCCTGATGCCAGAAACGACTTGAAGGCCCCGGGGTCGTCGAGAAGCCCTGTGATGTAGCGGTGGTAGCCACGGTCGAACACCACCAGCGACGTAACCGCTATGCCCGATTTCCCGTCGAGCAGCATCTCCGTCTTTTTCCTCATCCCCGCGTCCTTCATCGAGGCAAGGGATTTCTGCAGCGAGGGAGAAAGCGTGATTTTACCGTCCTCCACCTTGCAGTCGGCCTTAACGGCAAGCGACCTCACATTCACCGAAACCACCGTCCCGGCATCGGCGGGGACGGTCTTCAGGAGCTCCGCCACATCGCCGTCGGAGTCCTTGGAGCATGCCGCGGCAAGCAGCATGAGGCAGCACGCCGCCAACGACAGGAACCTTGTCATCTTGTTTTCCATATCTATTGGGTCTTGATTGATTGCATTTATGGAATAACGCTCCACCGGCGCCAAATCTTGCAATGGCACATATGAAAAAACAGGGTTCGTATCACTACGTACCCTGTTTTTCTCCGTGAACCGAGAATCGCATCACAATTCACGGATAGTCCTAATCCTAATTATTAATCCATAACTTTACTAATGCAACAATAAAAACATGTGTCAATGAAACGATTAACTTGTCTGGAAGAACAAAACCGTTCTTCCTTTTTTCAGTCCGGATGCTGCCTCTGCCATATCCATCCGGACCGTCAAACCTTAAAATCAAATATTATTAGTGGTGCAAAGTTACAACTTTTTATTCCCAATCAAAAAAACCGGGCTCAAAAACCGTTTCTGATGTGCCGGAAATTTAATTAAAAGTTGTTAAATTAGCCATAATCGGGAATTCCCCCCCGATTTTTGGACTAAAACGGACACGATTTAGTCCAAAAAAACAAGCTTACAATGACGCTTATGCACGGCATTGGGGGGGACGAGACTCCCGCGTCCCCCGTGATTCAAATCAAAAAAAACATCTCTTTACCTGAAGCATATCCTCTCGTTCTTTACAGTGCCGTCGGCATAACGGGTGGTCTTCACATAAATGCCCCGTGAGGGCGCGGACACTTCCAGACCTGTCATATCAGTGTAAGCGACACCCACAACAGCCTCATCACCGGCCATCGCGGAAACTCCGGCAGGATCCACATATCCGCTCTGGCCCGTGTCCGCATTCCAGACATGGCGGAGAGAGGTGCGGGTCTCGCCCTTGCAGGTATAGGAGGCCTCAAGCCCAATCATCGTCGGCTCTTCATAGAAGAATATGCGGCGGGAGTTCCCGTCGGGCCATTTCATTATGTCGTAGCCTATGCCATCAATTGCCGGGACAGCCGCTCGGCCTTATGATAGTCTGCCCGGACCATGCTCTCCTCACACTCCGCAATCAGCCGGTCTCCGGAACGCGGCTTTCCCTGACATACTCCGGCACCGGCAAGGCAGATGACGGAAAACGCAAACAACCTACCCAGAATACTGCGGCAGACTGAGGCATTATGGAGATGTATGGCCACAAGAATAAAGTAAATACAAATTACGGCGCAGATGCATATTCCGCCTCGTCAACGGACAATCAACGTATTCCGCGAAGCCATTCGAGACCGGCCACCGGCCCCGTGCGGTCGAGGAGCGTCGGCACCACAGAGACTATTCCGTGGGCCAGGCACCATTCGTCCGTGTCGGAGGCTTCCGGCTCCCCGTTCTCGAAACGCCCGGTGAGCCAATAGAATTTGTGGCCGTGGGGGTCGGTGTATTCCTTGTATTCGTCGCTCCAGTTGCCACGGCAGGCACGCACGACACGCATCTCCTCCGGCTCCGAATCCACATCGGGAACGTTGACATTGAGGCACACGCCTTCAGGCAGGCCGTGCTCGAGCACGCCGCGGCTTATGCGTTCCACCCACGGGCGGCACGGGCTGAAATCGGCGTCAGGGGAATGGTCGGTAAGCGAAAAACCTACGGACGGAACGCCGAATGCGCATCCTTCCATGGCCGCACCCATAGTGCCTGAATACACCACGTTGATGGCCGCGTTGGAGCCATGGTTGATTCCCGACACCACCATATCCGGACGGCGGTCAAGAATCCTGTGCATGGAGAGCTTGACGCAATCCACCGGAGTGCCGTTGACCTTGAACATCATTGCCCCGGCATGGTCGGCCACACGGACGGCCCTGAGCGGAGAATTGACGGTTATGGCCATGGACTGGCCTGAACGCGGAGCGTCAGGGCATACGCACACTATATCGGCCATCGGAGAAAGCCATTCCACAAGCCTGTGCACGCCTGCGGCCTCGATGCCGTCGTCATTGCTGACGAGAACCAACGGTCTCTTCATCTTCTTCTCTTCTTGTTTTTCCTTTTGGAAGCGGTTTTCTTCTTGGAAGCGCCCTTGGAAGGAATCTTGATGGACTTTCCGGCACGTATGTCGTCGTCCTTCATATTGTTGGCACGCTTGATCTCATCCACGCTCACGCCGTATTTCTTGGCTATCACGGTCAGGTTCTCGCCGTTCTTGATGGAATGCTGCGTAGGCTTGGCCTCTTTCCTGCCCTTCTTCCCTTTCTTGGAGGAAGACGCCGACTTGGACTGCCTCTTCGCCTTTGCCGGCGATACCTGCTGGCGCGAAGCCGGAACGGAACTGTCGGCAGACACGGAAGTCTCCGCCTGGGCATCGACGGCGACACGCAGCTGCTGGCCCACGCGCACGGAATTGCGGCGCAGGTTGTTCCATCGCTTCACCTCCGCGGGGGTTACGCCGTAAAGAGCCGCGATGGAAGCGAGGGTCTCTCCGGCTGCCACCTTGTGAGTGGCCGGCCTGCCGGCAGCCGGTGTCTGGCGTGCAGGCATGGCAGGCTCCTCGGCAGGGAGGTTGTCGGCGGCAAGCGTCTGCCTTACGTCCGCAGCCGACGGATCCGCCATCTCCATTTCCACCGATGATTCGGAAGGCATGTCTCCCGGCTCTACCACGTCGCGCCGCGCATACCTCTCAGCCTCGTGCCCCTTGATCTGGTCTTCGCTCACAATGTAGGCATGCACCTGCTGCGAAGGCAGGATGAGCATATATGGCTTTTCCGGCGAGCCGGGAATCAGGTCGGCCCTGAACTGCGGATTGAGAAGCCTCAGCTCCTCCACAGGTATGTCGAGCACTTCCGAAATCTGGTTGAAATGCACCCTTCCGGCCACCCCGACCGTGTCGGTAACGAGCGGCTTGGTCGGAATCACGGGGCTGATGCCGTGTTCAGGGTAATAGTTCATCACGTAGTTGGCCGCGATGAACGCCGGGACGTATCCGCGCGTCTCCGGCGAAAGATATTCGTATATGGACCAGAAGTCATGCTTTCCGTCGCCGGCACGGCGCACGGCCTTGTTGACCGCGCCGGGGCCGCAGTTGTAGGCCGCTATGGCCAGGCTCCAGTCGCCGTAGGTGGAATGCAGGTCTTTGAGATACCTGGCGGCCTTCCTTGAAGACACATAAGGGTCGCGCCTCTCGTCCACGAGCGAATTGACCTCCATTCCGAGCCCTTTGCCCGTGGCAAGCATGAACTGCCAAAGTCCGGTGGCCCCGTGCTTCGACACGGCATTGGGGTTCAATGCCGATTCCACCACAGGGAGATACTTAAGCTCAAGCGGAAGGCCGGCCTCTTCCAGAGCCTGCTCGAAGATGGGCATGTAATAGTTGGCCAGGCCGAGCGTGGCGGCCACCTGGGCGCGTCCGCGCTGCGTGTAGCGGTCTATGTATGTGCGTACGATGCTGTTGAAGGGCATCTCAATCACCGTCGGCAACTGCGAAAGCCTCTGCCTGATCTGGTCGTCGGTGGTCTTGACGTCGGAAGACAGGTATTTGTCGTCGGTCGCCGTGTAGTTCTTCATGTACCAGCTTTCGAGAAGCTTCTGAGTGTCTGTCTCGAAGCTTTCCGGAAACACTATGTTGCTGTCGGTGATGCTTTCCTTGACATCAAGCACATTGCCTTTCGGAGCGCGCGGGGCGCCCGACATGCATATTGCGCAGGCGGCAACGGAAATCGTAAACAGTTTGCGTAAGGTCATCTTTTCATAACGGTTAGAATGTGAAGGCCCAGTTGAGGCCGAAAGAGGGACTGCGCCGTCCCGGGGAGACCATGACTGCCGGCGCGACGTCCATGGAGAGATTCGGGGATATGTCGAAATGCGCCATGGAGGCGTCTACGTAGGCATCCACCATACAAAGCAGGTAAAGGGCCACGATGCAGATGATGCACAGGTCTCGGTTGCGCCTGTAGAAGTTGCGGCGGCTGCGCAGGGTGGACTGGAGCCATGTCTTGTCGAGCGAGGCTTCATCCGTATTTGGAGGAAAGAAATTCATATATGAATCCGTGGAGGGGTCGTTGTCGAGCAGGTCGCGGTATCCCTGGGAATAATCCTGAAGCTGCGAGTTGTTCCACGTAGTGGCGTAGCCCAGACCCATGAAGCCTCCTACGATGATGGGAAGCTTCCAGTAACGCCGGTTGTATATCTGTCCCAATCCGGGGAAAAGGGCCGAAAGCCAGACGGCACGCTCCGGCTTTGGGTTGAACTTGATCTTGCCGTCGAGACCGTAGGGCGACTTCGGGTCCACGACCACCGTCCTGACCGTGTCGGCCTCCTCTTCAGGAACCCTTACAAGCGCCTCCGCATCCAGACAGGCATCGCGGTCTCCCGCCCCGCCGGGCATTTCCCGCCCGGGAACGGGAAGCTCCGGCACCGCCGGAGCCTGAGCCGTCACGGCCGCCTCGACGGCTTCCGGCGGCACAAGCATCAACACGCACAGGAACACGACCACGGCCGCAGAAAGGCGGTCGAGGGCGGCAAAACGGCGGATGCTCCTTTCGCGGGTCATTTCAGTTTCTCGAAAAGCTCCACAAGACGCTGGAGCTGGTCGTCGTTATCGAACCGGAGGGTTATGCTCCCTTTTCCGGACTCGCTGCGCGAGAACTTGACGGGAGTCGGGAAATAGTTGGAAAGCTCTCGCTGGAAAGATTCGTAGCCCGAAGCGGCCGAAGCCTTGGGCGCAGACGGCCCGGCGGAATCGCCTTCGGCATACTGCCGGGCAAGCTGCTCCACGCGCCGCACGCTCAGCCCCTGCTCTATGATGCGGTTGTAGAGCCTGAGCCGCGTCTTCGTGTCGTCCACGGCAAGAAGGGCACGGGCATGCCCCATGTCTATCTTGCGGTCGCGCAGGCCGAGCTGGATTTCAGCGGGAAGCTTGAGAAGGCGCAGATGGTTGGCTATCGTGGCGCGCTTCTTGCCGAGACGCTCCGAAAGCCTGTCTTGCGTGAGGCTGTAGGTGTCTATCAGCTTGCGGAACGCGAGCGCGACCTCTATGGCGTTGAGGTCTTCGCGCTGTATGTTCTCGATGAGGGCCATCTCCGTAACCTCCGAGTCGCTCGCCGTGCGCACGTAGGCCGGCACGGAAAGAAGCCCGGCCATCTTGGCGGCGCGCCAACGGCGTTCGCCGGCTATGATCTGATAGCTTCCGTCGGGCATCGACCTGAGCGAAAGGGGCTGTATCACCCCCAGCTCGCGTATCGACGCGGCAAGTTCCCCAAGAGCCTCGGCATCGAAGCTGGCACGCGGCTGCGAGGGGTTGGGATGAATCAGGGACACCTCAATCTCGTTTATGGCGGACGAGCCTGCGGTCTGCACGTCGCCGACAGAAATCAGCGAGTCGAGTCCGCGTCCGAGTGCATTGCGTCTTATGGTCATTGTCTTTTCTCTTCTTTGGTTTTGCGCCGTCCGCGAGCCAGAAGCTCACGGGCAAGCTGCGTGTATGCGATTGCCCCGCGCGAGTCCGGATCATACAGTATCACGGGCAGGCCGTGGCTCGGCGACTCGGAAAGCTTGATGTTGCGGGGAATCACGGTGCGGAACACCATGTCGCCGAAATGCCCTTTCAGCTCCTCGTAGATCTGGTTGGCAAGGCGCAGGCGGGCATCGTACATCGTCAGCAGGAACCCCTCGATCTCAAGCGAAGGACGGAGACGGCTTTTTATGATGCGTATGGTGTTGAGGAGCTGGGATATGCCTTCAAGGGCGAAATACTCCGACTGAACAGGGATTATCACCGAGTCGGACGCCGTGAGCGCGTTGACGGTGATGATTCCCAACGACGGGGAGCAGTCAATCAGGATGAAATCATACTTGTCGCGCAGCGGGGCAAGCACCCCGGCCATCGCCTTTTCGCGGTCGCGGCGGCTCATAAGCTCAAGCTCGGCCCCCACCAGGTCGATGCGTGAGCCTATCATGTCCAATCCCTCGATGCAGGTGTGCTGGATGGACGCATCGGCTGGATAGCCGTCCACGAGGCATTCGTAGATCGACGGATGGTCGCCGCGCGGGTCGAGACCCATACCGGAAGTGGCGTTGGCCTGCGGGTCGGCATCGACAAGCAGCACCTTCTTGCCGTCTACGGCAAGGCATGAGCCGAGGTTGAACGAAGTGGTGGTCTTGCCGACCCCGCCTTTCTGATTGGCTATGGCTATGATTTTACCCATATTGAAGCGTTGGCGAGGCGCGCACACCGCGCCTCAGTGGATTTCAGGCCGCAAAGTAACTGGTTTTTGGCGAGAATTCACAATTTTTTCTCTTAAAGTCTCTTAATTTGTCGATAACTTAATGCGTTCCCGCCGGTTGACCGCGCCTCGGAAAGACAGCCACAAAAGGAGCGAGGCAACGATGAGGGCCAGAGAGAAACTGTAATACACGCCTACGCTCCCGAACCCCAGCCAGTCGCCGAGGGCAAGCATCGACGGAACGCCCACCAGGACATATGCGACTACCGCCACCCAGAGCAGGGGCTTGACGTCGCCGGTGCCGCGGAGCGCGTTGGCATAAGTGAGCTGAACCGCGTCGCCGTACTGATACAGCACCAGCGGCACTATGAGCAGGCGCGCCGCGCCGACCACGCCGGCATCAGGCGTGAAAAGCCCTATCAGCCCCTTTCCGGCCAGAATGAAGACCGCAGAGGCCAAAGTGGCGAGCAGAAGGGTGATGTGGAGACCGGCGGACGCGCTGCGGCGTATGCCTTGGAAATCACTGATGCCCATAGCGTTGGCGATTCGTATAGAAGTTGCCACCCCAAAGCTGATATAAGTCATGAACCCGAGCTGCGCCATCGTATTGACCACCTGATAGGCGGCCAGCTGGAGCTTGCCGAACCATCCGCACACTATCGCGCCGAGAGTCCACAGGGCGCATTCGATGCCGTTCTGTATCATCACCGGATACGACGTCTCCCACACTTCGACGCGACGCGCCGCCAGACTGCCGGCATCCTTGAAAGCATCGACATAAGGACGGTAGCGCATCTTGCCTCTGAACACAGCCACGATTATGCAGGCGGCCACGACGCGGGCGAAAAGCGTGCTTATGCCGGCACCGAGCAGCCCGAGCTCGGGGAAGCCCGCATGCCCGAAAATCAACACATAGTTGCCCATGATGTTCAGCACATTGGCTGTCAATATTATCCACATGGGCATCTTCGTGGAATTAAGCGCGTTGGATGTCTGTTGGAAAGTGTTGAAGACCGACATCGGCACCAGGCTGCAAAGCACCGTAAGGTAATACGGCCTTACTATCGGCAGAAGCTCCGCGGGCTGTCCGAAACAGTCGAGGAAAAAATAAAGGCACCCCATGATGACGGTGAACACCGAGGCCACCGAGACGTTGACCTGAAGCCCGGCCTTCAGCGTCCTGCCCGCGCCCGAAGAGTCGCCGCGTCCGAAAAGAGCGCCGACAAGCGGAATCATGCCCGCCGCGAAGCCTATCATCATCACCGTAGCCACCACAAACAGGGAATTGACGAAAGCGGCGGCCGCAAGTTCGTCGGTGGAATGCGCGCCTACCATCATGGTGTCGGCAAAGCTCACCACTATGATTCCAGCCTGGGTAACGAGCACCGGCAGACCGAGACTCACAAGTTCCTTGTATTCGATTCTGTATTTCGACCAAATGTTCATTCCTGCTACGTTCTGCACAATCCTGTCTTTTTGACACGTCAAACAATGGCCTGCAAAGTTAGTCATTAATTCCCGTTCCGCAAAAAAAGGGAATCCCATTGGCCCGGAGTGCGGAGTTTTTACCACAATTTGGACGAAAAGAGACATTTTATTTGGCGGTTCCGGCTGAAATGGCTACCTTTGCCGTAAATGCGCATAATGGACGGCCACAAGAGGCCGTCCGACAACCGAATATGGACAACCTGTTCAATCCCGACATATACTGGAGCATCGTAGCCACCATGGCCTGCCTGGCCGTGGCCGTTTTCTTTGCCCTGCAACGCATCACGGCCGGCTACGGCATGATGTACGACCGCCGGTGGGGCCCCACCGTGGGCAACCGCCTGGGATGGGTGCTTATGGAAGCCCCTGTCTTCATCGCCATGCTGGCCTTGTGGATTCTCAGCCCACGCAAGGCAGAGGCGGCTCCCGCCGCAATGGCCCTCCTCTTCCTTCTGCATTATTTCCAGCGGTCTTTCATCTTCCCGATGCTCATCAGGGGGAAAAGCCGCATGCCGCTCGCGATAATAGCGATGGGCGTGGCCTTCAACCTCATCAACGCCTATATGATAGGCGGATGGCTATTCTACGTCTCGCCGCCAGACACATATTCAAGCTCATGGCTCAGCAGCCCGCTCTTCATCGCAGGCACGGCCGTGTTCTTCGCAGGGATGGCCATAAACTGGCAGAGCGACCACATCGTGCGCAATCTGCGCAGACCGGGCGACACGCGCCATTACATCCCTCGCGGAGGAATGTACAGGTTCGTTACATCGGCCAACTATTTCGGAGAATTCACCGAATGGGCCGGCTTCGCCATCCTGACATGGAGCGTGGCCGGAGCCGTGTTCGCGCTATGGACATTCGCCAACCTCGCCCCTCGCGCCATGCAGATTCATCGCCGATACCTTTCGGAATTCGGCGACGAGTACCGCAGCCTCAACCGCCGCTACATAATCCCTTTCATCTACTGACCACCACACCCCTGCCGTACTGCTCCGCACTGCCGGGGCAAGACGCAGCCGGACAAAAAAACATACGGAAATGAGACTCTTCACTCCAGGCAGAATCGGCCCCGTCGAACTGCGCAACCGTTCCATACGCTCGGCCGCCTTTGAAGGCATGGGCAAGGACAACGGCCCTACCAGGATGCTCCGCGACTACCATCTCTCCGTGGCACGTGGCGGCGTGGGAATGACCACGCTCGCATACGCCGGAATATGCCGTTCCGCGCTCTCTTTCGACACACAGCTCTGGCTGCGCCCCGAAATCACGGCCCAGCTGCGGGAAATCACCGACGGCATACACGCCGCCGGCGCAAAGGCGTCGATCCAGATAGGACACTGCGGCAACATGACCCACCGCTCCACTGCCGGAGGCACGCCCGTGGGGGCATCCACAGGCTTCAACCTGTACTCACCCACATTCGTGCGCGGCCTCCGCGAGGATGAACTGAAGGAAATAGCCAAAGCGTTCGGCGACGCGGTGAGGACGGCACGCGATGCAGGGTTCGACTGCGTGGAGGTGCATGCCGGACACGGCTACCTCATATCGCAGTTCCTGTCGCCCTACACCAACAGGCGGCGCGACCGCTTCGGAGGGACGCTCGACAACCGCATGGACTTCATGCGAATGTGCATGGGCGAAGTGATGGAGGCTGCCGGAAGCGACATCGGCGTCCTCGTGAAGACCAACATGCGCGACGGCTTCAAAGGCGGCCTCGAAATCGAAGACTGCCTCACCGTGGCGCGTGAACTCGAAAGCCTCGGCGCGCACGCGCTCGTGCTTTCCGGCGGATTCGTGAGCAAGGCCCCGATGTACGTCATGCGCGGCGAGATGCCCATATACGCCATGACGCACTACATGAAGCAGCTATGGCTGAAATACGGCGTGAGGATGGCCGGGAGGATGATGATAAAGACTGAGCCTTACCGCGACCTCTATTTCCTCGACGACGCATGCACATTCCGCCGCGAGCTGAAACTGCCCCTTGTCTACGTCGGAGGCGCGGTTGACGGCGAGGGCATAGAGAAAGTGCTGCGAGAAGGCTTCGACTTCGTGCAGATGGGACGTGCGCTCCTGCGCGAACCCGACTTCGTCAACCGGCTCGCCGCCGACGCCGCCCACCGGTGCGACTGCGACCACGTGAACTACTGCATAGCCCGCATGTATTCCAAAGAGATGCGGTGCCACAAAGACTGCCCCGGACTCCCGCGCCGGATCCAGAAAGAAATCTCAGGCATCAGGCGAAGGAATGGCATCAAAGACTGACCTTATGGACTCACCACGTTTTGTAAGCAGAAACACATCATTGTCAGACGAGGAATATACAGAGTTTGTCATAAGAATAAAGGCACGCTATCGGCAATCCAGAATCAAGACAGCCGTAAAAATAAACACCGCTTTGCTGGAGTTCTATTGGGAGCTTGGCCGTGAAATATCAGCCTTGAGGGCGGCAGCCAAATGGGGAGCGGCATTTTTCGACAATCTCAGCCTCGACCTGAAACATGAGTTCCCGGCACAATCAGGATTCTCGGCGACAAACCTTAAATACGTCAGACGCTGGTATCTCTTTTATAACGCCCCCACAACAAATCGTCACCATGTTGGTGACGATTCTGATATGCCCGCTGATTTCGGACTTGTACCGTGGAGACATCACATAGAGATATTCACACATTCAAAGTCCATTGAGGAGGCATTGTTCTATGTCGAAAAGACGATTGAGGAAAACTGGAGCCGCCGACAGCTCGAAGACAACATAGAAAGCGACCTCTACCGTCATTCTGGAAAAGGCATCACCAACTTCTCGACAAAACTACCAACCGTCCAAGGACATCTGGCCCAATCTCTGCTCAAAGACCCGTACACATTCGATTTTGTCTCAGTCAATAAAGGTTACGATGAAATACAGCTTGAAAACGAGCTTATCAGGAACATTTCCAAATTCCTGCTTGAATTGGGGCAAGGATTCGCGTTCGTAGGACGTCAGATGGAACTGAGGATGCCTGGAGGACAGACGTTCATCCCTGATATGATATTTTATCACATAAGGCTCAAGTGCTATGTGGTCATTGAACTCAAGACAGTGAAATTTGAACCCGAATTTGCAGGAAAGCTGAATTTCTATGTAACAGCCGTGGACAAGCTTCTTAAAGGAGACGACGACAATCCCACCATCGGTCTGCTTATTTGCAGATCCAAAGACCGGACTGTTGTGGAGTGGTCTTTCCAAGACATCCACAAACCCATAGGAGTGGCATCCTACGTTACCAAAGGGAACATGCTGCCGACCACCGACGCCATAAAGGAGGCAATAGGAATGGCATCAACCGATTAAATCAGGCGAAGGAATGGCATCAAAGACTGACCTCAGAGGAATGACCGCGCTCGTGACGGGCGGCTCGTCGGGAATAGGGCTTGAATTCTGCCGCGCGCTCGCCAAGCGTGGAGCGGACATAGTGATGGTGAGCATACAGGAAAAGGAACTCGCCGAAAGCTGCCGCGCCCTCTCCGAGACATACGGAGTCAAGACGCACCGCCTGCTGCTCGACCTTTCCCGGGACGACGCACCGCAGAAAACGGCTGCCTTCGTCGACGGGGAAGGACTCGAAATAGACATCCTGATCAACAACGCCGGAATATTCTCCTTCAACACGCTCGCAGACACCCACAAGCGGAAAATCGACTGTTTCATCGACCTCCACGTGCGTGCCGTAACCGGGCTGAGCCTGCTCTTCGCGGAAAGGATGGCACGGCGCGGCCATGGCTACATACTGAACATGAGTTCCATGTCGTGCTGGATGCCGATGCCGGGAATCGCGATGTATTCAGCCACCAAAGCCTACATACGGGTCTTCACGCGCGCCCTCCACTATGAGATGCGCGACTGCGGCGTGGGCGTTACCGTGGCCTGCCCGGGAGGCATAGCCACCGACCTTTTCGGCCTGCCGGAGCCGTTGAAGCGACTTGCTGTCAGCATCCGCGTGCTCGACACGCCGGAAGCCTTCGCCCGCAAAGCCATAGTCAAAATGCTGAAAAAGAAGAGGCAGTACATCAACGGCTGGCTCAACCGCTTCTCCATCTTCCTCATCGCCGTGACGCCCACTCCGGCCCGTATGCTCATCAAGCGGCGTATGCTCGACCGTGGCATCCGCCGCCCCTGACACCCTCACTGCAACCAAGAGCCTGTCGCGCAGTTTCTGTTTTTTTCGCCAAGACAGTTCACAAAATGCCTCGGGAAAACGTTATGTTGGTAAGGCTATGGCGGCAAGAGCGCGCACTGCGCCTCTTCCACGCAGCCGAATCCCCACTATAAGTTTTTGAGAGTCATGACAAGCATAAAATCAATAGGCATCCTCACTTCCGGCGGCGACGCGCCGGGCATGAACGCGGCGGTACGCGCGGTAACCCGCGCAGGCATCTTCGCAGGCTTCCGCGTCTACGGCATCTACAGAGGCTACCGCGGCCTCATCACTGATGAAATCGAGGAGTTCTCCACGCAAAACGTCAGCAACATCATACAGCGCGGCGGCACCATACTCAAGACCGCACGCTGCAAGGAGTTCACCACTCCGGAAGGGCGGCAGTGCGCCTACGACGTGCTGCGCCGCCACGGGATAGACGCCCTCGTGGTGATAGGCGGCGACGGCTCGCTCACCGGGGCGCGAATCTTCGGCAATGAGTTCTCCTTTCCGATCATCGGACTTCCGGGAACCATCGACAACGACCTTTTCGGCACGGACTCCACCATAGGCTACGACACCGCGCTCAACACGATAATGGAATGCGTAGACAAGATACGCGACACGGCGACGAGCCACGAACGCCTGTTCTTCATCGAGGTGATGGGGCGCGACGCCGGTTTCCTCGCCCTCAACGGCGCAATAGCCTCAGGAGCCGAGGCGGCCATCATACCGGAAATCTCAACGCAGACCGACCAGCTCTCTGAGCTGATAAAGAACGGCTTCCGGAAGTCCAAGAACTCGTCGATAGTGCTTGTGGCCGAGTCGCCCGTAACGGGAGGTGCGATGGGACTCGCGCAGCGCGTGAAGGAGGAGTATCCCGAATATGACGTACGTGTTACGATTCTCGGGCACCTGCAGCGGGGCGGCTCGCCTACGGCCTACGACCGCATCCTGGCTTCACGGCTCGGCGCGGCGGCCATCGACGCGCTTCTCGACGACCAGCGCAACGTGATGATCGGCGTGAAGAACGAGGAGGTTGTCTACGTGCCGTTCACCAAGGCCATCAAGAACGACAAGCCCATCAACCAAGAGCTTCTTTCCACGCTCCGCAGGCTTTCCATTTAAGTGCGTTTCAGGCAAAAGGCTCAATGCATGGAGGGACATTACGGTTTCATGGACAGGCTCAGGAGATCCGAGGCGTTGCTGAGCACTTTTGGCAGGATTGTGGTCATGATCCTGTCAATCGCCCTGATAGTGTTCATCTCATACGACACGTTCAAGGGGATAAACTTCCTCGAGAGCCGCGTGTACATGGACTTCCAGTTCTGGGTGTGCATAGTGTTCCTCACCGATTTCTTCCTCCAGCTCGCCGTGGCCCCGGACAAGAAACGCTATCTCAAAGGGCGTTGGTTCTTCTTCGTCATCTCAGTGCCGTACCTCAACCTGATCGGGGCGTCAGGGATAGACTTCAGCCCCGAAGCACTCTACTTCATACGTTTCATACCGCTTGTGCGCGGCGCATACGCGTTCACGTTCGTGGTGGGGTTCGTCTCCACCAACCGGGCATTCTCGCTCCTGACCCAATATGCGGTGATTTTCGTGAGCATACTCTATTTCTCGTCGCTCATATTCTACTACGAGGAGAAAGACGTCAATTCCAATGTGCTGACTTATTGGGATGCCCTTTACTGGGCATGCATGGACTGCACCACCGTGGGTTCTTACATCAGCGCGGTAACGGTGATAGGAAAGATCCTGGGCGCAGTGCTGCCACTGCTGGGCATGATGGTGATTCCGCTCTTCACCGTATTCATAACCACAAAGGTGAAGGAATACAACAAGCGCATCAGCAACCGGGAAGAGAACCTTGAAGCCGAACTTCGACGCGACTTCCCTGAAAAGCAGGATTCGGGAAAACCGCCGACCACACCCGACTCCAAAACACAACTTTGACACGGCGACATTGTTGTAACATATACGGGCATCTGCAAGTCAAAACGAGAATAGTCAGTGATAAATTTGGCCGCGTGGATAAAAGTCTGTATTTTTGCAAAATAATAAAAAAACGACCCGGAATCCTATCTAAAAAACATATATTATGGTAGACTACAAATCACTTGGCTTGGTCAACTCCCGCGAGATGTTTGCCAAAGCCGTACATGGCGGCTATGCCATCCCCGCGTTCAACTTCAACAACATGGAGCAGCTCCAGGCCATCATCAAGGCTTCGGCCGAAACCAAATCGCCTGTAATCCTCCAGGTGTCGAAGGGCGCGCGCAACTATGCCAACCCGATCCTCCTCCGCTACATGGCCCAAGGGGCGGTAGAATATGCCAAATCGCTTGGCTGGGAGCATCCGCAAATCGTGCTTCACCTTGACCACGGCGACAGCTTCGAGGTGTGCAAGGACTGCGTGGACAACGGATTTTCGTCCGTGATGATCGACGGCAGCCACCTGCCCTTCGAGGAAAACGTGGCCCTGACGAAGAAGGTTGTGGACTATGCCCACAAGTTCGACGTTACGGTGGAAGGCGAACTCGGCGTTCTCGCCGGAGTGGAAGACGAGGTAAGCTCCGACCACCACACCTACACCGACCCTGAAGAGGTGATAGAATTCGTAACGCGCACGGGCGTCGATTCACTCGCCATCTCAATCGGCACGAGCCACGGGGCATACAAGTTCACCCCCGCCCAGTGCACGCGCGACCCAAAGACCGGACTTCTCGTGCCGCCGCCGTTGGCATTCAACGTGCTTGAGGCCGTAGAGGCCAAGCTCCCCGACTTCCCCATCGTGCTCCACGGCTCATCTTCGGTGCCGCAGGAATACGTGAAGATGATCGACGAATTCGGAGGCAACCTTCCCGACGCCATCGGCATCCCCGAAGACGAGCTCCGCAAGGCCGCGAAGATGGACGTATGCAAAATCAACATCGACTCAGACTCGCGCCTGGCAATGACGGCCGCAGTCCGCAAGGTGATGCACGACCATCCGGAGGAGTTCGACCCCCGCAAATACCTCGGCCCGGCCCGCGAAGAGATGGTGAAGCTCTACAAGCACAAAATCATCAACGTGCTCGGCTCGGAAGGCAAGGCAAAATAAAAACGCTTTTTACGACAAGACATAACAATACGGCCGGGATATCAGAACCCCCGGCCGTATTATTATGTCGCGGCAGCGATTTTCCGCAGAAAAAGCATATAACTGCACCATTGTAAATCAGCTTGTTATAAAATTGCCTGCAATTTTTTGCCGGAAAAATTTGGAGCAACGGAAAATTCGCAATAACTTTGCAGCGTTTTTGATAGCAAAATATTGTTTTATTATTTTTAAAGATTTACACAACAATGAAGAAGATCGTTCTTTCGCTTGCTGTCCTTTTCAGCGTAGCACTCGTATCTTGCGGCAACAAGACTGCCGAAACAACTGATTCTGAAACTGTAGCAACTGAAACCATCGCAGAGGTTGCTGTAGAGGAAACTGTTGACACTGCAACAAAAGACACCACTGTCGCTGTTGAGGCTGTCGAGGCTACTGCCGAGGTTCCCGCTGAAACTCCCGCAAACTAATCTGCGGACTAAGCAAGCAAATCTCAAAACTACACTGGCGCTTTCTCCCACGGGAGAAGGCGCCAGCCTCTTATACCATATGACCACCATGGATTTCAACTGGGCCGAAGGAATAGAATGCGCAGTAACCATCTGCGACACCGACTGCAAGATACTCTTCATGAACAGACGCTCGCGTGAGACGTTCGCAAAGCATGGCGACATCATAGGCCACGACCTGATGCAATACCATCCCGCCCACGCGCAGGCCAAAATCCGCGAGATGCTGGCCGAAGGGACCACCAACACCTACACCGTGGAAAAGAACGGGGTGAAGAAGCTAATACACCAGACGCCTTGGCGCGACGAAGAAGGCAAAATAGCCGGACTCGTGGAGTTTTCCACGGTTCTGCCTGCCGACATGCCGCATTACGTGAGAACGCCCCAGAAATAGGTTCCCGTCATTCGCGGTAATAGATGCGCTTGACGCGGGGGGAGACTCCCGTGAGCACTTCGTACGGAATGGTGCCGAGCACTTCGGCCATACGCTCCACCGGGGCTTCCGGGCCGAAGATTACAACCTCGTCGCCCACCTTGCAGTCTATTCCGCTCACGTCGATCATGCACGCGTCCATGCAGATGCTGCCTACGGTCGGGGCTTCCCGACCGTTGACGAGCACCTTGAGCGCACCGCAGCCGAAACGGCGGTTCATCCCGTCGGCATAGCCGATGGGAATGGTCGCTATCGTGGCAGGCTTGTCGAGCATTCCGCGCCTTCCGTAGCCCACCGCCTCACCGGCCCCGTAACGACGTACGGAAATTATCACCGTGCGCAGACGCGAAACGGGTGTCAGCGTGCCACGGCCTCCAAGCGGATCTATGCCATAGAGTCCGATGCCGAGGCGCGCCATGTCGTAATGGGCGTCCTTGGCATAGCGCATTATCCCGGCAGTGTTGAGGATATGCCGCTTGAACGGACGGCGCGAGCGCGAAAGCATATAATCGGTGAAACGCGCGAAGCGCGCGAGCTGGGCCTCGGTATACGCGTCCATATCCGTACAGTCGGCGGTGGCGAGATGTGAGAATACGCTCTTCGCCTCCACGAAGTCCTGCCCCTCGAGCGCGTCCATCAGCGCAGGGAGTTCCTCTTCCACGAAGCCGGTGCGGTGCATCCCCGTGTCGAGCTTGATGTGGATGGGATAGAGTTTCGTCCCGGCTCGTTTCGCCGCCTTTATCACGTCGGCAAGCATCTCGGAGCTGTAAATCTCAGGCTCAAGGCGGTTGACGAACATCGACCTGTAATTTACCACTTTCGGATTCATCACCATTATGGGCATGGATATCCCCTTGCGTCTCAGCTCTATCCCTTCGTCAAGCACCGCCACGGCAAGATATGCCGCCCCGGCGTCCTGCAGGGTCTTGGCTATCTCGAAGCTCCCGGCGCCGTAGCCCGAAGCCTTCACCATCGCTATCAGCCCTGTCTGCGGCGGCATCAGCGACCGGAAACGGTTGAAGTTCCTGACCAATGCATCGAGGTTGACCTCAAGCACGGTCTCGTGCTTGCGTGCCTCCAAGGCCTCGAATATGCGCATGAAGCCGAACTCCGGCGCACCCTTGATGAGTATCGTCTCGTCGGAAAAATCAGAAGGGTCAATCGCGGCGAGCATTTCGTCGGTGGAGGCGAAGAACTGCGAGCTTTTCGGGAATACGTCCTTTCTGGCATTGATTTGCGGTCCGATGCCGATGAAACGGTCTGTCCCGGCACGCCTCACGGATTCGGCTATCGCAGTGTAGATGTCTCCGCCGGGATGCGACTCATGGCGCAGGTCACTAAGAATCAATGTCTTTGTCTGTCCAGGGGCAGTTCGCCGCCGCATAAAGTCGAGCACCGGGCCGAGCGACGAGAAATCGGAGGTATAGCTGTCGAATATCAAAGAGCATGAGTTGACGCCTTCGCTGACGTTTAGCCGAGTCCCTATCGGGGTGATTTGGCGGAAGCGTTCCTCTATGGTTCGCGACGGAATGCCTTGTGAAATCATGAATGCCAACGCGTTGGCCGCGTTCTCCAATGAATAGTCCTTTCCGGCGGGATATTCTATCTCGCCTGAACAGCCCTCCGAGACGAACCCCAGCCTGGCCTTTCCGGCAACCGTCGAGGGAAGCCGCCGCAGCTGAACGGAGGCCTCGGGATTCCCTTCAGCCGACCACGAAACCACCCGTCTGCCTCTTGCATAAGGCGACACGGATTGGGAAATGAGAGGGTCGTCTGCATTGAATATCAGGGTCTTCACTGATTCTGCGGATGCAAGGAGCGCTTTTTCATCGCTTTTCTCCTGCCTCGACGCGAACCCCGCGTCATGGTTGGCAAGAATGTTGGTCAGAATCACCGTGTCAGGGCGTATGATGTCCGCAAGCCTACGCATCTCGCCGCGCTGCGACACTCCGGTCTCTATGACGGCAAGGTCGGTGGACGGCTCGATTTCCCAAAGCGAGAGAGGCACGCCTATCTGCGAATTATAGCTGCGCGGCGAGCGTATCACTTCCGCCAAAGGTTCCATCAGCTGGAAAATCCACTCCTTGAGTGTGGTCTTTCCCCGGCTTCCGGTTATTGCCACCACGTGTCCGCCGGAGTGGGCGGCGGATATCCTCTGGAGCGCGGCCACCGTGTCGGGCACGACAAACCACGCCGCATCCGGACACGTCTCGCATCCTGACGGAACCCTGTTGACCACGAACGCACGCACTCCGCGCTTATAGAGGTCGGCGACGAACCTGTGGCCGTCGTTTCCGCGTGTGGTTATGGCGAAAAACATCGAATGCTCGGCGTCGGTAAGCGAACGCGAGTCGGTGAGCAGTATGTCTATGCGGCGACCGGCATCGGCCGCCGCATCGGCGTAAAGCACTCCGCAAGAGTCTGTCCCTTGCGTCAATATCTCGGATATATCTTTGACTGTAAGATGCATAGCATTGCGGCTGCAGGCGATTGCCGACTCAAGGAAGCTGTAGTCTTCAAACGCCACTTTGTCAGTAAAGTGCAAATATAGCGAAAATCGCCCACACTGCAATCCCGACCGGCTCTTTCCACAATAAAAACCCACACGAAATAAAAAAACCACACGAACCACGGATACCATTGTGTGGTGAAGGTGGTCATTGTGGTTCTTTCAGTGGTCATAGTGGTTCTTCCAAAGGTGGAACGGCCGTTTTTTGGCTTGTCGGCAAAAAATGACTAACTTTGTGGCACGTTTGATTGTATCTATGTGGATACCCGAATCAATCATATTATGATGGAAATTATAAATTTTGCCGACCGGCCGTCGTTGGTGAGCCGCTATATGCGTGAGCTGCGGGACGTGAATATCCAGAACGACCCGCTGCGCTTCCGTTCCAACCTGAGGCGCATCGGACAGATAATGGCTTACGAAATCTCTAAACGCCTGGATTATTCCGATGTTGAAGTCCAGACCCCGCTCGGCCCTTGCGTTTGCCAGGAACCCGCCGACAAGCTGGTGATAGCCACCATTCTGCGTGCCGGGCTGCCGTTCCACGAAGGCTTCCTCAGCTATTTCGACCGCGCAGAGAACGCTTTCGTGAGCGCATACAGGAAATACCGCGAGAAAGGCGATTCGTTCGACGTGCTCGTGGAATACCTCGCTTCCCCTTCGATCGAGGGGAAAACGCTGCTGCTCGTAGACCCGATGCTCGCCACCGGAAGCTCGATGGAGCTGGGCTACAAGGCTTTGCTTTCCAAAGGCATGCCGGCCAGCATCCATATGGCATCGGTGATAGCCTCGCAGGCCGGCGTGGACTATGTGTCGGAACATTTCCCTCAGGAGCGTACCACGGTGTGGTGCGGCGCAATCGACCCCGAAATCAATGCACACAGCTACATAGTGCCGGGGCTCGGCGACGCGGGAGACCTCGCCTATGGCGAAAAAAGCTGATTCGTGAGTGGTTCTGAACAAGATTGACATACTTGACTTCAAAAACATCGCCGACGCGGGCCTCGAGTTCTCGCCTGGCGTGAACTGCCTTCTGGGGATGAACGGCATGGGCAAGAGCAACCTCTTGGAAGCCATCCATTTCCTGAGTTTTGCCCGAAGCGCGTCTTCCATCCCCGACAATGCGCTAATCCGCCACGGAAGCCAGTCGCTTCTGGTGAAAGGCGAATATTCCTCCGACAACGGCACGACCGACACCGTGGCATGCGGCATCACTTCAGGCAAAGGGAAGTCGCTGAAGCTCAACGGCAAGGAATATCAACGCATTTCGGAACACATAGGGCGTTTCCCGATCGTTACGGTCTCTCCGGCCGACAGCCGCCTCGTGGAAGGCAGCGGCGAGGAACGCCGCAGGCTGATGGACATGGTGATTTCACAGGCCGACGGCGCATACCTTTCCCATCTGATCCGCTACGGGAAAGCCCTCGATTCGCGCAACAGGATGCTCCGAAGCGGAATGAAGGACGCACTGCTCTACGAATCGGTGGAACAGGCGATGCAGACGGCCTCGGAAGCCATCTTCGCCGCCCGCAAGGAATGGACGGAGCGCATATCGCCCGTATTTGCCAGCTACTACGCAGAAGTGAGCGGCGAGGCGGAAAAGGCATCCCTGGCCTACCGGAGCCAGCTCCAAGGCACCACGCTTCCCGATGTGCTCAAAGAGACAAGGGCAAAAGACCTCGCGCTCGGCTTCACGTCCCACGGCGTGCACCGGGACGACCTGGAGATGAAGCTCGACGGATACAGCGCGCGCCGCCTCGGAAGCCAGGGACAGGTGAAGACCTTCACCATCGCCTTGCGCTTCGCCATCTTCGACTACCTGAAGCACACCGGCGGCAAGACACCGATACTGCTCCTTGACGACATATTCGACAAACTCGACGCCGGCCGCGTCGGCAGGATCATGGAACTCGTCAGCACCGGCCGGGACTTCGGGCAGATATTCATCACCGACACCAACCGCAAGCATCTCGACGAGATAATCGACGGAATAGGCGGAGACCGCCTGCTGCTCGAAGTGAGCCACGGCACGTTCTCCCGCATAAAAGACTCCAGGAAATGAAGCGCATAGAGTCAGTAAGCATAGCCGAAGTGCTGCGGCAGGCCATAGAGGACAGCGACATGGAAAGCCGTCTGGCCGAGACCCGCGCCGCCGCAGCGTGGCCCGCTGTGGTAGGCAGCCACATCGCGGGACAGACGGGCAGGCCGTTCGTGGAGGCCGGAGTGATGACGGTCGTGTGCCGCAGCGCGGCGCTCAGGCAGGAGCTGTCCATGCAGAAGTCGCTGCTCGTGAAGCTCCTCAACCAGGCCGCACGCGCAGAGGCGATAAGCGAACTACGCTTCAGAAACTGACGCCCAAGAACAAAGCAAACGATTCAAAGCACAAAAAACATCATACAAGCAACATGATAGATCTGAACAACCTTCCAAGCCCCGCCGACTTCCGCCACTGCACCCCGCTGCAGCTGCGCTTCAACGATGTCGATGTGCTCGGACATGTCAACAATACCGTATACTTCTCTTTCTACGACACCGGCAAGGCCCATTATTTCACCGCCGTGCGCGGCCACAAGATGGACTGGCAGCATGTGGACACGGTGATAGCCAACGTCAACTGCGCCTACATCAACCCCATCGTCTTCGGAGAGAACATAGCCGTCTGCACCCGCTGCGAGGCGATACACGACAAAAGCTTCCGCCTCCTGCAGATGCTCTACGACACGGACAAGCACCAGATAAAGTCGGTATGCGAGACCGTGATGGTGGGCTACGACCCTGAGGCCAAGAAATCAATGTCGCTTTCCGACGACTGGAAAGCCGCGATATGCAACTACGAGAACAAGAATCTGTCAGAACAATGAAAGACCTGAAGCTACGCATGCGCGAAATCCTCGAAGCCGAGGCGCAGGCGATAAAGAACATACCTGTGGACGACGGGTATGCCCGGGCAGTCGAAATCATAACCGAACGCGTGAACCGCCTTGGAGGCAAGCTCGTTACATCCGGGATGGGCAAGGCCGGGCAGATCGCGATGAACATAGCTACCACATTCTGCTCCACAGGCACACCGTCGGTCTTCCTGCATCCCTCCGAGGCACAGCACGGAGACCTCGGCATCATTCAGAAGAACGACGTAATGCTTCTCCTGAGCAATTCCGGAAAGACGCGCGAAATCGTGGAACTGGTGGAACTGGCCAAGAACCTGAACCCTGACGTGCCTATGATTGTTATAACGGGAGACCCCGCCAGCCCGCTGGCCGCCACGGCCGACGTGGCTCTCTTCACAGGCGGCTCGCCCGAAGTGTGTCCGCTCGGCATGACCCCGACCACATCCACCACAATGATGACCGTCATGGGCGACGTGCTTGTGGTGGGAGCCATGGAGGCAATCGGGTTCACGATCCAGGAATACGCCAAGCGGCACCACGGCGGCTATCTCGGCCACAAGTCGAAAGAGGCGGCGCGGCACTGACCCTTCTTTATCACACCCCAATACCAACCCCAGCAATGACACAGGTAGACATTCCATTAGACCTCAAGAAATTCGACAAGAATTCAAAGGAACTTGAGATATTCAACGAAGCCCTCGCAGCGCGGGCCACGGCATTTGAGATGACCGTGGAGGAGCGTTACATCGACGCCCTCGAACGCACGGTGTCGGCACTGAAGACAATGAGGGAATTCCCCGATTTCGACGACCGTGAATTCCGCTCGCTGCTCGTAGCCCTCCTCTTCGACCTCGCGGAGATACACTTCGCCCTCAAGGACTACAAGCAGAGCGAAAAGGAGTTGGAGACGCTCTTCAAGGTGCTGGAAACGCTCCTGAAAGAGGATTCCGACCGGTTCGGACGGTTCCACATCCTCGCAATGGAACTCTCCACCCGGATACTCCGCTCGCGGAAGAAGGCCCTCGACATGCTCGTGAAACAGCAGATAAACACAGGGCAGCTTTACGAGAAGGTGAATTCCGGAGTGGTCGCGGCCACCGACAAGCTCGTGGACTCGCTGCGCAAGACTGGACAGCTCCTTTCGTCGGCCGGCGACTACAGAGCCGCCATGAAATTCTTCGCTGAAGCAATAAAGTTCAGCAAGCGGCGCACCGGACGCGTTACGCGCAAAGAAGTAACGATGACAATCGAAATGGCTGAGACGATGATGCGCATAAAACAGATGCGTCCCCGCGCGAAACGCCTGCTCGAAGCCGTGCTTCCGCATGCCATCGCGCTCGAGACCATCGAACTGGAAGAAAACATCCTTGCGTTGCTCGAAATGGTCAATGCCGACGAGGGCCGCGAACCGCGATGGAAAGCCTTCATGCACAAGCTTTCCCTCCCTTCCCGAAAAAAGACGGAGGAGAAAACGCAGCCTGAAAACCAATAAGTTAAAAAACCAACACCTCAAAGTCTTGTCAACAAAACTCGCTGCCGAAGGCGCGGCAAGAGCCGCGGCCTCCCCCCTCGACCCCGAATTTTCATGCGTCATAGTGAAGGCGCAGTGGAACAGCCACATCACCGGCCCGCTTGCCGAAGGCGCACGCTCCACCCTGCTCGAAGCCGGGGTGGACGAGAACCGCATAACGACGCTCACCGTCCCGGGAGCCGTCGAGCTTGTGTTCGCAGCCCGGCGTGCAATGGAATCCCTTAAGCCTTCAGCCGTCATCGTGATCGGATGTGTGATACGCGGAGACACGCCGCATTTCGACTATGTGTGCCAGTCCGTTACGCAAGGAGTAACGCAAATAAACACAGAAGGCCGCATCCCCGTCATATTCTCCGTGCTGACCGTGGAGAACGAAGCGCAGGCCCTTGAGAGGGCAGGCGGCCTTCTCGGCAACAAAGGCTCAGAAGGAGCCGCCGCGGCCATCGACATGGCCAACATGGCCTTCTCCCTCCAGCCGCAATAAGCATACACGCAAACACTTTGCGCTAAAGGTGAAGCAATCTGCATAGGGAGGCTGTGTCGTAATCAAAATTTACGACACAACTTCTTTTATGCTTTCTTGCTACGAAATCACAGATGCATATACGGTCGCTGCGTGCAGCGACCGTATATGCGAATGAACACGGTTTTTCACAAGAAGTGGCTGCACCGTAAAAACATCAATTACGGCGCAGCCTCTGCTTAGAGTGTGTTTGGGATTTTTATTCAAGATTTTTTATGGAGGATTTCGGGACGGATTCGCGCATGCAGACGAGGGAGTGCAGCGGGCTGCATGACCGAGGCAAAGGCGTGAAGACGGCCAAAAGACCCATAAAGGCACACTCGAACGGCACACTACGGCATTTTCACGTCCTTTCCGGCCTTTCACTCGTTGCACAGGCCGCTATGCGCCTCGTTCCAAGGCCCGGAAAGCCCTGTAAAACTGCCTGTAAAAATCAGAATAAAAATTCAAACACACTCTTAGTTTCATGCCTTACGGCCCCGTGGCGTCAGAAATTGTAGCCGATCTTCATGTTGAAGCAGCTTGTGGCATCTGCGCCGGAAGGAGTCCAGCAATGCGCAAGATAACCTATGCCGCCATACCAGCGTCCGAACTTCAGGCCAATCATAGGATTGACGAGCACCGCGCCCCAATGGGTGTCGTCGGTGTTGATTTCATATCCCACGTCGAGCGACAGGAACGGGTTAAGGCTTCCGAGACGGGTCTCGAACTGCGCACGGCCGAAAATGGGAATCAACGGCGCATGCTCGAAATTCCACTTCTCGGTGATGCCGAATCCGGCTCCGAGAGCGATGTTGGGATGCACCTTGCCAGTGATGCCGCCCTGGAAATTGAACGACACATGGTCGTCGCCTGCGATTACAGGCTGGAACTCCAGGAACGGATTGGCAGCCGATGCGGAAAGGGCGCCTGCGCCCAATACCAATGAGACTAAGAGCTTCTTCATAACGGAAAAAGTTAAGTGTGAGTTACAAAAATGATAATGGCGGAGAGCGGAGAAGAGAGCCTTTTCAATGTGTAAACGCATACGGAGGCAAAAACGTTTCTACATATGCCGTTTTTTTGCCCGCATTGACGCAGCCACTGCCGGGAATTATTGCTAACTTTGCGTGATGTTTTCCCTCGATTTGACCGATTGCGAGGCCTCCCGGGCGATGCGGCGCATTGAAAGATGCGGCGCGTGGTTCGTCATGCTCGTCTCGCTGTGCGTGTATTGGCTCACCGTGGAGCCGACGGCTTCTTATTGGGACTGCCCGGAATACATTCTCGTGGGCGCACTCCTCGAGACGGGTCATCCGCCGGGCAACCCGACGTGGATGCTCGCGGCAAAGATGGCGGCGGTCTTCGCGCCGTCGCCGGAACACATCGCCCTCGCGGTCAACCTCACGAGCGGCGTATTCACAGCGTTGGCGGCCATGCTTCTGTATCTGTGCGCTTTGCGGCTGTTCAGGCCGTCCGGGGAAGAATCACGCACCGGACATGCCGCCCGTATCGTGGCCGCGCTCACGGGAGCGTTGGCGTTCGCATGGTGCGACACGGCATGGTTTTCCGCCGTCGAGGCAGAGGTCTACGCATTCTCGATATTCTGCACCGCCCTGTGCCTGTGGCTGATGCTGCGGTGGACCGACGTGGCGTCCTCACCTCACGGACAGAGACTTCTCGTGCTTCTCGCCTACGTCACGGGGCTTTCAATCGGAGTGCACCAGCTCAACCTGCTCTGTTTCCCTACCCTTGCGCTCATATACGTCTTCCGCCGCAATCCGGGGCGCGGATGCTTTTGGAAATCTGCATTGGCCTGCCTTGCTTCCCTTGTGGCCATCGCCGCCGTGCTATACGGCGTGATGCCTGGGGTCTTCGACGTGGCAGGCCTCTTCGAGCTCGCGGCGGTGAACGGTCTCGGCATGCCGTACCACAGCGGGGCCCTGGCATACGCGGCAACGGCAACGGCCGTCTTCATCCTCGCCGTCTTCTTTTGCGGTAAAGGCTACAGGCTTCCGGCAGCGGCAGCGGCCGGGGCGGCAATGTGGCTCTCGGGGATATGGAGCTTCTGCGGAGGAGAGGCAGCTGCTGCGGCCGTCTCGGCCCTTTGCGGCATCGCCCTGTTCATCTTTTGGGAAAGGCTAAGGCGGCGTGCCTACATAGGACTGATGTGCCTCGGGATGCTGCTTGCGGGCTATTCCACCTATGGCATAATCATCATCAGGAGCGTTGCGGCCCCCCCTGTCAACGAAGGCGCGCCGGCCGACGTCTTCGCCATGAAGGCCTACCTGGGCCGTGAACAGTACGGCTCCAAACCTCTCCTGCGCGGACGCACCCCGCAGTCGGAGATCCTGCGCAAGGAGTGCGTTTCCGGCAAAGGGGACAGCGTTTCCGCCACATACGCCCAGCCGTGGCGCGACGTGAAAGGGCGAAGATACGCCCGGGTCGTCCCGGGTGCAGAGCCGCACCGCTCCCGGGCTTCGCTCGACTCCGCCGACCGCCGCCTGAACGCAGCTGCTTCAGGCAACGCGAAAAAAGGCCGCGACGCTTATGCCGTGAGCCACCGTGAGATACGGTACCGCACCGCGCCGGAACTCGACATGTGGCTTTCGCGCCTCTACAGCGGCGACCCTGCCGACATAAAGGCCTACGAGCCATGGAGCGGAATGTCGCCGGAGACGATGGACAGCGTGCTTGCGTCCACTGCGGTGGATTCCGCCGGAAACGCAGTGGGTAAGCTGAATCCAGAAACCGGAAAACGCGAGAGGGAATGGCGCAAGAAGCCCACTTTCCTGCAGAACCTCAGGTATATGGCGACGTATCAGATATGCTACATGTATTTCCGCTATCTGATGTGGAACTTCTGCGGACGCCAGAACGACGTGCATGCCACCGGCGAGGCCGACAACGGCAACTTCATCACAGGAATCGGCGCCGTAGACGACGCCATGCTCGGCCCCCAAGGCCTGATGCCTCCCCGGCACACGAAAGACAACCCCGGACGGCACGTTTTCTTCCTCGTCCCGTTCCTTCTCGGCATCATCGGCCTCGTCAGCGAGCTGTCCTCAGGCAGGGAAGGGCGCAGGTCGGCGGCAGTCATCGGTTCGCTGTTCGTCATGACAGGCGTGGTGATCGTCATCTACGTGAACCAGACCCCCGGCGAGGCACGCGAACGCGACTATTCCTATGTCGGCTCGTTCTTCGCCTTCGCGATATGGATAGGAGCCGGGGCATACGCAATGATGCGTTACGCGCTCCGTAAAACCGGAGGCAAGCGCGGCACAGTCGCAGCGACTGCAGTCGGCGCGCTGTGTCTCGCCGTGCCGGCGTGGATGCTTTGCTCCAACTGGAGCGACCACGACCGCAGCGGACGCTACATCACCCGCGACATGGCTTTCGACGCGCTCGCCTTTCTCGAGCCGGACGCCATCATATTCGTCAACGGCGACAACTACACGTTCCCTCTGTGGTACGCACGCGAAGTGGAGCGCATCCGTCCCGACGTGCGGATAATCAATCTCGCATACCTCGGCACTCCGTGGTATGCCCGGCAGATGACCATGGCCGACCGCGAGTCGCGGCCTGTGGAAATGACCGCCAAGGCCTCCGACCTTGCCTACGACAACTTCGCCATATCGCTCTACGGGGCAAAGCCAGGCGAGGCGCGCACACGCGACGCCATCGAGGCTTTGGCCGACCTTTATTCCCAGACCGGCGGCAACACGCCCCGGCTGAAAGCCGACACGCTCCTCCTTCCAGCCTCCGCAGGCAGCCCCCGGCCGTGGATTTCTCTCAAGGCCGTCTCTGCCGGGAAGCGCACACTCGGCCTCTCTCCGCTGCTCGTCATAGACATTGTGGCCACAAACGCGGCCTCCCGTAATCCCCGCCCAATCTATTGGCTCCATCCGCTCAAGCCCTACCATTTCGCCGGCGCGTTCCCCTACACTGTAGACGAAGGGCTCGCGCGCCGCTACACAGGACGCAAGGAACGGCCAGACTCCATCGACACCGAACGCTTCTTCCGGACACTCACCTCCGGGTCGCCGCGCTTCCGGTTCGGCAACGCTTCGGGATGCTACGTAGACCCTACAAGCGCATCCGTGACAGGACGCCTCCGGCAGTCGATGCTGCGGCTCGCCCTGCAGCTGCTCGAGGAAGGGAAGCCTGAAAAGGCCCTTGCCGTAGCACAGGTCATAGAAAGGGAAATACCGTTCTCGTCGCTCGAATCGCGCGTCTTCACCGACAACTACCTCGCGTTCAGCGAAGCCACCGAGCTTGCCCGCATCTACGGGAAATGCTCAGCAACGCTCGGAAAGCCTGAATTGAAACAAAAGGCCTTCGCCCTGCTCCGCGATGAAACAGAAAGGCTCGGACATTGGCGGCGCTTCTACACGTCGCTGCCCGCATGGCGCAAGAAAGCAATGTCAGGGAAACCGAAAATCGAACAAGGCCAGCTGTACTCACCAGTGGCCCTTTGGCTCGAACTCGGAGGAAGCCGTTCGGAACTCAGCAGAATGCCTGCGCTCAAAGGGCTGGACATGGCGAAAGAGAAAAGAGAATGGGAAAAGTCGTCCACCCTGAGGCGGATGCTGCGGCTCGCGCGTTTCCCGGAGAACGACTCCGTAGAAGCCGCCCTCTACCGACGCTACCGCGACCTCGGAGGCCGCGCCTCCGACCTGAAAAGCTACACCGAGTTCGCCTCCTCACGCTTCGTGAGCCTCCTTCCCGACTGACCACGCAGAATCTAATCAGTTGTGCAACACCCTCCCTGCATTCGCATATCAAATTCACAAAAAACGACCGTTCACGAGACGGGAGTCAGACGAGAAGCAGGGAAACGCCCATGACAGCCATTCCGACCACCACCCCGGCCAAGGCCATATGGTGGTGCCCGTGGCGTTCGGCTCCCGGCAGAAGCTCGTCAAAAGAAATGTAGACCATGATTCCGGCCACTGCCGCCAGACACACCGCATTGACCGCCGGCGACCAGAAGGGAAGCAGGAACGCCGCCCCCGCCAAAGCCCCTACAGGTTCGGCAAGCCCCGAAAGCAACGTGTAGCGGAAAGCCAGCCGCCGATTCCCTGTACTGTGATGAATCGGCACGAAGACGGCTATTCCTTCGGGAATGTTGTGGATCGCTATGGCCACAACGATGGGAAGAGCCACGTCCAGACCGTCGAGGGCAGAGACGAAAGTGGCCATGCCTTCAGGGAAATTGTGGATGCCTATGGCCAACGCGAGCATGGTGCCGGTGCGGCGCAGCCTATGGCTGTCGGCAGGAACCGCATCGCCCGGGAAACGCATCTCATGCGGATTCTCGTCTTCCGGCACGAGCCAGTCAATCAACGCTATCAGCCCTATGCCGCCGAAAAAAGCGAGCAACGTGAAAGCCTCGGCATTGCCTTCCAGAGCCGAGAATCCCGCAGTGGCCTCCGGCAGAAGCTCCACGAAAGAAATGTACGTCATCACCCCTGCCGACAACCCCATGGCGAAAGCAAGCACACGGGTGTCCGGCCTGCCTGTGCAGGCCGCGATCATGCCGCCCAGACCGGTAGAAAGACCGGCCACGAGCGTCAGGGCAAGAGCGATCAGTATGGATGACAGATCCGGCATATCATAATTTACAACGGTTTCCACCCGCAAATCGTTGCATTCAACCGATTTTTGCCCGATTTCTGTCCGAATCGCGCCGGATTGTCGAAATAAATGACTAAATTTGTGGTTTTAATCCTGTAAGGCCGGCATTGTCCTGACGCAACCGGCAAAAACCCTCAAAAGCTCAGAAAGATGTCTGACTATCCGCATTATACACCCGAAGAGGAAGATAGGATTGTAGAAAAGGCCTACGGCGAAGTGCTACAGGCCTATCTGCAAAGCAACCACCGCAAGAAGGTGGAGATCATCGAGAAGGCCTACCGGTTTGCCAAGGAGGCCCACAAGGGCGTACGCCGCCGCAGCGGGGAGCCTTACATACTCCATCCCATCGCCGTGGCAAAAATCGTCATATCCGAACTCGGACTCGGCTCGACTTCGATATGCGCCGCATTCCTCCATGACGTGGTGGAAGACACCGACTACACGAAAGAAGACATCGAGGCCGTCTTCGGCACCAAGATAGCCTCCATCGTGGAGGGGCTGACCAAAATCTCCGGCGGCATCTTCGGGGACAAGGCCTCGATCCAGGCCGAAAATTTCCGAAAGCTCCTGCTTTCCATGTCCACCGACATAAGGGTGGTGCTAATCAAGATGGCCGACCGTCTGCACAACATGCGCACCCTCGGCTCCATGCGCCCCGAAAAGCAGTACAAAATCGCGGGGGAGACGCTCTACGTGTACGCTCCGCTCGCCCATCGCCTCGGATTGTTCTCGATAAAGCAGGAACTCGAAGACCTCGCCTTCAAGTACGAGCATCCGCAGAAATACGCCGAAATCATGGCCAAGGTGGAGCAGGGCGAGAAACACCGGGAGGAAATCGTGGAGGAGTTCGTGCGCCCGGTGCGCGAGAAGCTCGACGCAGCCGGATTCAGATATGAAATCAAGGCCCGCGTGAAAAGCGCATACAGCATCTACAACAAGATGGAGACCAAGCAGGTGCCGTTTGAGGAAATCTACGACGTCTACGCCGTGCGCGTCATATTCGAGAACGACGACGACGCCATGGAGAAAATCAGGTGCTGGCAGATATACACTTTCTTCACCGACGGACACCGCGTGCATCCCGACCGCCTGCGCGACTGGACAAGCACGCCAAAGGCCAACGGATACCGTGCGCTCCACCTCACCGCCATGGGGCCCGAAGGCCGGTGGATCGAGGTGCAGATACGCTCCCGGAAGATGGACATCGTGGCCGAGCTCGGCTACGCCGCCCACTGGAAATACAAGACCGGGGTCTACGACGACGACGCGGAGCTCGACAAATGGATGAACACCATCAAGGACATCCTCGCAAACCCGGAGCCGAACGCCGTCGACTTCCTCGACACGATAAAGCTCAACCTGTTCTCTTCCGAGATATTCGTATTCACGCCGAAAGGCGACCTGCAACGCCTGCCTTCAGGCGCCACCGTCCTCGACCTCGCCTTCGCCATCCATACCGAGCTCGGCATGCACTGCATCGCCGGAAAAATCAACCACAGGCTCGTGCCGCTTTCCTACAGGCTCGACTCCGGCGACCAGGTGGAGATAATCACCTCCGACTCCCAGTCGCCGCAGGCGGAATGGATGGAATTCTGCCATACGGCAAAGGCACAGAGCCGCCTGCGCAGCATCCTGCGCAAAGACCGCAAGACCCTTGCCGAACGCGGAGAGAAGCTATACCACGACTTCATCGCCAAGGAAGGCATGAAGCCGTCGAAGGAGATGATGCAGAAAATCCTCGGCAACTACAGGCTTCCCAGCGAGAACGACTTCTTCATCATGCTCGCCAACGACGAAATCAACATCTCCGCCAAGAAGCTCAAGGAACTCGGCAAGAGCCGCAGCTCACTGATGTCTAAAATCCTGCGCAATCCTTTCGCCTCCAAGAAGACAGGCAAAGAGACCGGAGACAAGAGGCAGCCGGTCAACCGCAAGGAGGTGTACGTGCTCCATCCCGACGACGCCGAACCCAACTACCGTTTCGACACATGCTGCTCGCCGATTCCGGGCGACGACGTGCTCGGATTCGTGGACGACGACGAGAACGTGGTGCTCCACAAAGTGAGCTGCCCCAACGCAATGAGGCTCAAGAGCGCGTTCGGCTCCAGACTCGTGGCTACGCGCTGGGGAGGCAAAGCCGACAAGTTCATAGTAACCATCTCCATCGACGGGATAGACCGCCACGGAATACTCGAGGAAATCACACAGACCGTATCGCAGCAGCTCGGAGTGAACATACGCGGACTGAACATAGCGGCACGCCAGGAGCTGTTCCACTGCGACCTGACGGTACAGACCGACTCCACGGAGACCGTGGAGGTGATATGCCGCGAACTGAAGAGAATAAAAGACATAAAATTCGCAAAACGGACTTCATGACCGATGAACCTTAAAAAGTCGTTTTCAAGAAACTCGCTCATACGCCTCGCGCTCCTGATTGCGTCGGTAGCCGTGATGCTCCTGGTGATGCCGAGAGCCGACCACCAGTCGTTCACATACGAGCTTAACCAGCCGTGGAAATACCAGCTGCTCACGGCTCCCGCCGACATGCCCATACTGCGCGACTCCACAAGCCTGCGCCAGATGCGCGACAGCATCGACCGCTCGTTCATCCCTGTGGTCAGGATGGACCGCGACGTGGCCCACATCAACCTGCAGCGGTTCAACACCGCCGCAGGCAAAGGACTCCCGGCCTCCGAACACAGGTTCCTCTCAGGAATGCTCAAGAAAGTGTATGCCAAAGGGATAGTGGAGACTGAAATCTTCGACAACATCCACTCCAGAAACGACAAGACGCTCAGGGTGGCCGAAAACAGCGGCGGCGACAACACCATACACACGATCGACGCCTCCGAAATGCTCTCCCCGGCCAAGGCATTCAATTTCATCGACTCCGCCTACACACAGGCATCGGGAGTGAAAGACGCCCGGCTCGACGAGAACGTGCAGCGGGCCCTGAACATCAGCCTCAACCCCAACGTGGTGGTCGATTCCGCGGCCGACTCCAAGATGCGTGAACAGGAATACATAACGGTCAACGGCGCGCTCGGAGTGATAAAGAAGGGCCAGCGCATAGTGGACCGAGGCGAGATCATAACACCACAGGTCTTCACCAACCTCAACACATACCAGGAGACAGTCAGCCAGCAGAGCGGCGACAAGGAGAAACGCACCTTCTTCACCATCGGGCAGGGGCTTTACATCCTGATCATACTCTCCGTGCTGTTCATATACCTGCGCAGCTACCGCTCCACCTTCTACGACGACCTGAGGAAAATGACGTTCCTCACCACGTTCATCACCCTTTTCGAAGTGTTCGCCGTAGTGATGTTCGAGTATTTCCACAACGGGTTCTACCTCGTCCCGTTTGCCGCGCTGCCGGTGATAATAATGGTGTTCTTCGATTCGCGCACGGCCATATTCTCGCTCCTCTCCGTCGTGCTGGTATCGGCGGCCGTGGCCACGTTCCAGTTCGAGTTCATCTTCTACGAACTTATGGCCGGGATAACCGCCACCCTGAGCATACGCCAGCTCAGCAAACGCTCACAGCTCCTGCGCACCGGCCTCATCACATTCCTTGTCTACACGGTCTGCTACCTGGCCGTCTGCCTCATCAACGAAGGCGACCTGCAGAACTTCCAGTGGAGGATCGTCGGCGTTTTCGGCGTCAACTCCATTGCCTTGTCGTTCGCATACATCCTCATAGTGGTGATCGAGAAGACGTTCGGGTTCACATCCACGGTAACCCTCGTCGAGCTCAGCGACATCAACAACAGGCTCCTGCGGCGTCTGGCAGAAGAAGCCCCCGGCACGTTCCAGCATTCGATGCAGGTGTCCACCCTCGGGGCCGAGGCGGCACGCGCCATCGGAGCCAACACGCAGCTCGTGCGCACAGGCGCGCTCTACCACGACATAGGAAAGCTCGAAAGCCCCATATTCTTCACAGAGAACCAGCACGGCATAAACCCGCACGCCGGACTCGACCCGGCCACGAGCGCACGCAAAATCATATCCCACATCCCCGCAGGGCTTCAGCTCGCACAGAAGGAGAAGCTTCCGCAGGTGATACGCGACTTCATAGCCGAGCACCACGGGCGCGGGATCACACGGTATTTCTACAACACGGCCGTCAACGACAACCCCGACAAGGAAATCGACAAGTCGCAGTTCACATACCCGGGGCCGAACCCACGCTCCAAAGAGACCACCATACTGATGATGGCCGACTCGGTCGAAGCGGCTTCACGAAGCCTGAAAGACTATTCCCCGGCCTCGATCGACGTGCTCGTGGAGCGCATAATATCTTCGCAGGAAGCCGACGGGCTTTACAAGGATTCTCCCATCTCTTTCAAAGACATAGAGACGGTGAAGGCCACCTTCAAGAAGCGGCTCGCCACAATCTACCACGGACGCGTGGCATATCCGGAGCTCCATAGACCCGCCACTGCCTCCAGCGATACCGACAGCAAGGAAAGCCTATGAGGGACAGTCCGTGAAAACGGAGGAACGGGGCGATTCAATATTTTCAGCCCCGGAAACGTTATCATAGTGTGTCCGGATTCCCCGTTCCGATTCCCGTTGGCAGCCTTTCGGGGCTGACAGGCACTTGAGACAAGGTGCGTAGCGAATCGTGCGACGCGTGAACCATAGACAGCATACAAGTAATACGCACTTCGTGGAAAGGATTCACCCCCTTTTTACTCTGACACTTAAGAAATGGCCGTCTTCATCATCATACTCAGCATACTGCTGTGGCTCGCCGCCCTGGCCGCGCTCCTACGCCGCCAGATCGCCGCGCCTGCCCTCGGCTATCTCGGACTCCTGTGCCTGAGTTTCGCGAAAGACGGCAACCTCCCACTCCTCCCCATCTCGCCGTCCATCCTTTGGGGATGGCTCGCCATGACCGCAGTGGTGACAATGGCGGTGCTTCTCCAGCCATCTGCCGTCAGGGACGGCACCGAGGGCACGGGATACATGACAGGCGGGGCACTGACCGGACTGGCCGTCGGGCTTCTCGGATTCTCGGCAACGCCCGACCTCGGGATGCTTTACGGCATCATGGTCGTAGCCGTAGCCGCAGGCGTGTTCTTCGGATTCCTCCTCTTCTCACGCACCCCGAGGGGAGCCGGGTTCGGCCCCTCTTCCGGACACTTCTTCAATTACCTTCTGGCCAAAGGTTTCCCAACGGCCATAACAGTGATGCAGATAGGCGTGGCCCTCGTGCTCGCCATCGCCCTCCAGAAATTCGTCAACCCATGAAAACAAGAACCATACGCATATTCATCCTCATGCTCCTCGCAGCGGCGGCCGCCACCTTTGGCGCCGAGGCGCAGCAACGCCGCGACATAACGGCAGCCGAACGTGCCGCCCAGGCGAAGGCTGCGGAAAACAAGCGGAAGATAAAGGTCGAGAAGCCCGACCTTGAAAAGATAAAGGAGGAGACCCTCAATCCGCGAAGCAATTATTATTACCCGAAGCTGCTGGAAAAATACTGGCGCAACGACACTGTGATGACCAACGAAGAATACCGCAATCTCTATCTGGGCTACATGTTCCAGGAAGATTACGACCCGTATCGCACATCGCCCTATTCCGGCGTTACCGACGCCCTGCGCGGAAAGGCAACCCACACAAAGGAGGAAATAGACACCATACGCAAATATGCCGAACTCTCCCTTCAGGACAACCCTTTCGACCTGAGGCAGATGTCGTTTCTTGTCCATGTCCTCAAGGAGAAGGACAAAAACATGAGCGCGAAGATATGGGAATACCGCCTCGAACATCTTCTCGGCGCAATAAAGAGCACAGGCACGGGCGAAGACATAAAGAACGCATGGTTCGTGATATACCCGATGCATGAATACGACATGGTGCAGCTCCTCGGCTACGAGGCCACCGACGCGCAGTTCATCGATCCGGGCATAGACTACCTTACGGTGGAGCCGGAGCCGGAAACCGCCAAACGCCTCAAGGACAAGGTAGCCAAAGGGTTCTACTTCGACGTGGCGATTCCCGGACAGCAATATGAGCTGAAACATCCCGAAGGCGAGGAAGAAACGCCAGAGAACGCGGTCGGCGCGAGCGAAGAGGCCGTGATCACCGACCCCGACGAAATCCCTGCCGAATAATCCAGACCCGGCCAGAGCCTTGTCTGCTCGGCCTTAAACAGTTAAACCGGCTTTAAACAGACTTACAAATCATAAAAAATGGAAAAGAAAGAAAAAGCAGGCCCCGGAATGTTTGTGGCCTATTCCTATAAGCTCTACAACGATGCAGACGGAAGCCTCCTTTTCGAGGCAAAGCCCGACGCCCCTGACGTGATGGTCTATGGCGTGAGCCAGGAAGTGGTCCCCGGGCTGATAGCCGCAATCAAAGACCTGTCGGAAGGAGACAGATTCGGCGTTACCCTTCCGCCTGAGACAGCATTCGGCGAACGTTTTGAAGAAAACGTGGTGAGCCTGGAGCGCGAGATTTTCGAGCGCGACGGCGAACTTGCCGAAGAAGTGGAAACCGGGGCTGAACTCCCGATGATGACCGCCGAAGGCTACCGCATCCTCGGACGGGTGCTGGAAGTGGGCGACAAGCACATCCGCATGGACTTCAACCATCCGTTCGCAGGCCTCACCGTCCGCTACGACGGCCGCATCGAACAGGTGCGCGAAGCCACTCCCGACGAAATAAAGCCTGCCGGAGGCTGTGGCTGCGGCGGTTGCGGCGGAGGCAGCCACTGCGACGAAGGGAGCGGGTGCGAGTCGGGCCATTGCTGCGGCGGTTGCTGACCCCTCCGTCCGGCAACATCCGAAAGGCTGTCCGAATCATACCAGGCCGTGCAGACAGGATTGAACCCGTCTGCACGGTTTTTTCATGCTTTTGCGCCCGGTGCGGCGGAAATTTCGTAATTTTGCACTCCCGGAAGGCTCCGGCCACAAGGACTCTATCAAAAATGGACACAACAGGGATAAAGAACATAATCTTCGACCTCGGCGGGGTGATAATAGACCTGCGCCGCGAAAACGCCGTGGCAGCCCTTGAGGCTCTCGGCATTGCCGACGCCGCCTGCCTGCTCGGGCTTTACCGGCAGGAAGGCCCTTTCCTGAAGCTGGAGACAGGGGAGATGACCGCCGCAAGCTTCTTCGACACCCTCAGGGAGCGATGCCGCCCCGGGACGACCGATGAGGACATCGAGCGCGCCTTCAACGCGTTCCTCGCAGGCCTCCCCACAGAACGCCTGAAGATGCTGCGCGACCTCCGCAGCCACGGATTCCGTATCTTCGCCCTCAGCAACACGAACGCAGTGATGTACGACTCCTGGATACGCAAGGCGTTCATGGCCGAAGGCCTGTCGATCCAAGACTATTTCGAAGGCGTTACGGCCTCGTTCCGCGAAGGCGTATGCAAACCTGACGAGGACATTTTCCGCATCGCGCTCCGACGCTACGGCCTGAAAGGGGAAGAGACCCTGATGCTCGACGACTCCCCCGCCAACTGCGAGGGCGCCCGCCGCGCAGGGATGCGTGCCGTAGAGGTTGGTCTGCCCGGAAGCGGACGCGACGCCATGGAGATAGCAAAGGCTCTTATTTCCCGCAAGAATGAGGAAAGCGGCGACGGTCGGGACGTTTGACGGTGTGCACATAGGCCACCGTGCGGTAATCGACACTCTCAAAAACGCAGCATCCGGCAAAGGCCTTTCCCCGCTCGTGATCACCTTCGACCGCCACCCGCTCGAAGTGATCGCCCCCCAGCGTGCGCCCAAGCGTCTCATGTCGCCATGCGAGGAGGAATGCCGCCTGCGCAGCCTCGGGGTAGAAGTGGAGATGATACCGTTCACACGCGGCCTGATGTCGCTGACCGCCCGGGAATGGATGCAGAGGATGCACTGTACGATGGACGTGGACATACTCGTGGCAGGCTACGACAACACGTTCGGATGCGACGGAATCGACATGTCGATAGCCGACTACAAAGCCATAGGCCGGGAAACCGGAATCGAAGTCATGGCCGCCCCGTTCGTGCCGGGCGCAAGCTCCTCGGAAGTGCGCCGCGCGCTCCTCGCAGGCGAAACCGGGAAAGCCGCAGGAATGCTCGGCGAGAACTACCGGCTGGGGGGCGAAGTGGTCAAAGGGCGGCAGCTCGGCCGCACTCTCGGATTCCCCACGGCCAACGTCAACGCCCCCACGGACAGGCTCGTCCCCGGAAAAGGCGTCTACGCCGCCGATGCCGTATTGCCCGGCGGCGAAACTTTTCCCGCCGTGGTCAACGTCGGCGTGCGCCCCACCATAGGCGACAACCTTTCACCCACCGTGGAAGCGCATCTCATCGGTTGGGAAGGAGACCTTTACGGCCAGACGCTCACGCTGCTGTTCGCGGACAGAATCCGGGGAGAACGCCGCTTCCCGTCGCTCGACGCGCTGAAAGCCCAGATAGCCGCCGACACAGACGCCGCCATCAAAGCCCTGTCCGGCCGGCGTTAAGAGCTTGTTTATCCGAACATCGGTTTTCTCCATCCACTCAACCACATGACAAAGATAAAAGACCTGAGGAAGCTTTTCATAGACAGACGCAACAGGAAGAGGCTGACCAACGTGTCGCCTACGCTGATTTCATCCAATTGCGCGGCGGGAATGATATACCATTGGCTCGGACTCGAATTCCGGTCGCCGTTCATCAACCTGTGGATGACCAACTCCGACTTCCTGACCGCCATGGAGAACCTCGACGACTTCCTTGCCACGGAACTGAAAGAAGACAAGTCCGGAATACGCGAATATCCCGTAGGCATCGGATACAAAGGCGTGCGGATCTTCTTCCTCCACTACAGGTCGTGGGAAGAAGCCGCATCCAAATGGAAAGAGCGCATACCGCGCATCGACCGCGGCAATATGGCCGTGATGCTCACCAACTTCAAAAGCACGGGCGAAGACGCCAATTTGGCCGCAGAGACGCTTGAGCGGTTCGACCGCCTGCCGTTCGCACACAAAGTGGCCTTTACCGACAAGGACTATGCCCGATACCCATGGGCAGTGCGTCTGCCCGGCTATCGCCCCGAAAAAGGGATGAACGTCTTCGACACGCGCCCATTGGCCCGCGACCGCTACATCGACTCGTTCGACTATGTGGCATTCATCAATTCCTTGAAGGACGAGCAATCATAGGGGAAGCGTGTCGAGGAAAGCCCGGCAGGGGCCGAAGGAAAGACGGTGGAGCGGCGTCAGCCCCAGGCGCGCTATGGCCTCGCGGTGCCGACGCGAAGGATAGCCCATATTGGTCTCCCAGCCGTAGCCGGGGTATTCCTCCGCCGCCCTGAGCATGTATTCGTCGCGGTGGGTCTTGGCCAATATGGACGCCGCCGCTATGCTCATATAGGTCGCGTCGCCCTTTACCACGGTGGTGAAAGGAATCCCGAGATACGGCTTGAAACGGTTGCCGTCCACAAGCACGTGCCGCGGACGGACTTCCAGCTTGTCGAGAGCGCGCTGCATGCCTGCGATGGACGCGTTCAGTATGTTGATTTCGTCTATCTCCTCCGGCGGCACCATGACCACGGCCCAGGCCGTCGCCTCGCTTTCTATCCTCTTTCTAAGCTCTTCACGCTTTCTGGCCGAAAGCTGCTTGCTGTCGTTGAGCGTTTCGTCGTTGAAACCCGGCGGCAGAATCACCGCCGCGCAGCTGACAGGGCCGCACAGGCATCCGCGCCCGGCCTCGTCGCACCCGGCCTCCACCACGCCGGTCATCATACATTCCTTTAGCATAGCTGCAAAATTAGTCATTTTCTTCCACAGACACCCCAAACGCACAGCATCTTTTCCACTCCGATCCCAGCCCTCGATCCTGATGACCACGTTCATCAACCCCTATTATCCATATCCTCTTAATCGAAACCAAACACAATCAACGACTATAGCCTGACAACTTTTTTTCGTATCTTTGCAGCCTAATTCAAGCAATTCACTGCCGGATGAAACACCTGTCACTCATAATGTCGATGCTGGCGGCGTTCGCGCTCGCCTTATCGGGCTGTACCGAATCAGAGACGGCACGCAGCCTCAATCGCGCGGAAGCGGTGATGGAGGAGCATCCAGACTCCGCCCTCGCCATCCTCGGCGCGATACCGTCTGCCGATGTCAATTCCTCCGCCGACCGCGCCCTCCATGCGCTGTTGCTGACACAGGCGCAAATCAAGAACGGGCACATCGTGGACAACGACTCGCTCATAAACATCGCCGTCAGACACTACTCCGACCGCGACGACTCCCCCCGCCTCATGAAGTCCCTGTTCTACAAGGCACAGGTGGAATACAACCGTGGCGACATGGCCGCCGCAATCGTCCCGGCCATACGCGCGCGGGAACTCGCCACAGAATTCAACGACAGTTACTGGCGCGCAAAGGCCGCAGAGCTGATGGCTGACATTTACTCCGTCACACACTACAAATCCGAGGCGGTAAAATACACAGAAGAGGCGGCGGAACACTACAAAAAGGCAGGGAAAGCCAGAAACCACCTGTTTGCCCTTTGCGACCTTGCCGTTGTGCGCAGCAATGACGGCGTAGATGACAACAAGAACATTGCCCTGCTCGACAGCGTCCGCAGAATCGCCATAAACGAACCGGCCGACACCACGCTCATAGTATACGCAGACAGGACACTGTTTGGAATGTATGTGGATTCAGGACGAAATGACGAGGCGCACAGAATACTTGAAGAGATGCTTTCTCTCAAAAGCCATTACTTCCCCGACTCCGAACAGTACTCATACATGTCCCGACTGGCCACAAATGACGGCAATGATGAAGAAGCCCTTCAGATAATAAAGACAGCAAACGATGAGGCCACGAACACATCCCAGAAAGTGCACGTCTACGTTTTCTACCGCGACTACCATAAGTCCAAGGGGATGAGCCGGGAGGCCGAAGCATACACAGACAGCATACTGACGCTCCAGAACACCGAGGTCGCAGCCGTACTCAAGCAGTCCGTCGTCTCCGCACAGCGCGATTTCTTCACCGCCCGTGCCGAAAAAGAGGCCGACAAGGCCCGGTTGTCCGCGATGACCGCATCCGCCCTCGGCATCCTCCTCGCAGCCGTCTGCATCGGGTTCCTCCTCTACTACCGCGAGAAGATGCGACGCAAAAAGGCCGAAATCGAGACAATGATGCTCGAAGCACAGTCATTGTCAGCACAGCTTGACGAAAAAGACGAATCTTTACAGTCCGCCATCAATGAACTCAACAAGACACGCAACGACCTGAAAGAACTTTCCATAACCGTCAGCGACAAAGACTCTCTGCTGAAAACGCAAACCTTGCTTACAAATTCCATTCTCGAAAAGAGATTCCAAACTCTCAATGCACTCAGCAAGGATTATCTCACACTGACCAATCAATCATCCCCCAGAACTGGAATAGTCAGTGATTTCAAAAAAGAGCTGGACATTATGGCAAATCCTGAATCTCAGGCAGAACTTGAACGAATAGTGAACAACAAACACCAAGGCATTATAACGCGTCTAAGAAACCAGTTGCCGAAAATAAAAGACCAAGACATATTCTTCCTGACTCTCATCGCGGCCGGAGTTTCAAGAAACGCAATATGTCTCATCACTAAAAACAAGCAAGCCAACTACTACAACAAATGTTCGCGTCTGAGACGCAAAATAGAGAACTCCGACTCCACAGACAAACAGGAATTCCTCGACACCATATTCAAATGACCGACAAACCATAAAAAAACATCTGTCAACGCCGCTTCACCGCCTTTCTTAACACCTTGATTGACAGGATTCAACACTTCTGATCCAAAAGTGATAGATTTTCAGTTTTCTATCACTTTGTAAACATTTGATAATCAACATATCACATAGAACGGATTTTCATTTTGATAGATTCTTTTTTACCTCTTGAATTCTCTTTATACAAAAAATCCCTCTAACTTTGCATCCGTAGAACTAACCCCAAAAACTATTAAGAATGAAATCTAACATGTTTACATCATTCGTTTGTTCCACTCTCCTCGCCATCCCAGTATCGGCAATAGCACAAACCTACGGCAACGGAAATCCATCCATGGATAACGGAAAAAGCATCCCGATTTACGAACGAAGCAAAAGCAATCCCGGTCGCCCAAAGATACCGTCGCAGCAGCACATCGAATGCGTGTACACGGAAGGGACGTTACACTTCTTCTTCGCGTTTCCCGAAGGGGAATGCCTCATGACAGTCACCGACTCATTCTCCGGAATATCCACGCAATACTCTTTCGACTCCGCCGAGCCTGCCGAAATATTCGTGGGCGAAATACAGACAGGAAGCATCGAAATACAGACCGCCAACGGACACGAATACTTCGGCTCCATCGACTGACACCATCAGCCTCAACCCTCAAAATAGATACAGGTACAAACAAACGATTAAATAAAAAAGTCCCAAAGCAATGTTTCGAGTCATTTGCAGGTAGGACGTCAATCATAACAAACAATCAAAAGATTATGAAAAATTTCTTTAATGACGAAGAGCTTCAAGCCCTTGAAGCCCTCGAAATCAAGGGCGGTGCAAACGGCAGTGGCACTGCCACCCAGTACGAATGCGTCAATAGCATCGCTTACTGCGGTGGTGGAGTTCTGCAAAACAAATGTTCCAACACCGCAGAAAAATGCGGATTAATAAAAGACCCGGAACTACCTGTTTTCCAATGTGTCCAGAATCCATTGTAAACTAACAATTGCATAGGCGGTAAATATACGTTTGTCGCCTATGCAAAGCCTACAAAAACCATGAAACAGAGTTTCTACAACTTCATCCTCCACAAAAACGACAAAGCATACTGGTTCAATGCATTGTCATTTAGACATTTCATTCTGCCAAATGATTTATCGTCAAAAATAGAACCACTATTGGAAAGCGATTCAACAATCCACGACATTCCTGAATCTTTCAGGAACAAACTATTTGACAATGGTTTTGTCATTGATGACGATTGTAATGAAATCGACATAATTAGAAATCGAAACGAAAAAGCAATTCATAGCAAAGACTATATGCTTGTAGTTCTACCTACATTGAATTGCAATTTCAAGTGTTGGTACTGCATTCAAAACCATATTCCATCAATGATGGACGATGACATATTTGAACGTATCAAACAGCATATCAAACATATGGTCCACAATGAGGAAATCTCCTCATTAAGCCTGGAATGGTTCGGAGGCGAACCATTTATGTACTTCAACAAAATCGTGAAACCTATTACTCAATATGCAAAAGACATATGCGAAGAAGCCAAGATTCCGTTTGAAGCAAGTGCAACTACGAACAGCTACTTCATCACATCTGAAATTTCCAAACAGCTCCAATCATTAAGATTTACCCACTTCCAGATTTCTTTGGATGGTAACAAGAAATTCCATGACAAAGTGAAATTTCAGAATGGATGTGAGTCCACATTTGAACGAGCCTTGACAAACATCAATGGCATTCTTGACAACAATCCGTATGCCAGAGTTTTCTTGCGATTCAACTACAATCACGAGAATCTTACGCCCGATGTCGTAGAAGAAATAAACCCTTTCATTTCAAAAGAAAACAGGAAACGGGTGATCGTCGTCACGAGAAAAGTTTGGCAAGCCGATGTGGATAAGTCTTATTCAATTCAATTGCAAGAAATACTCGACGGCTTTAGCAAATCAGGATACATAACGACACGCTGGAGTCCTATTTCCAACTATATTCCTTGTTATGCAAACAAAAAATATTACAATGCAATAAACTACAACGGAAATGCTGTCAAGTGTACAGCTTGTAATGACCTTTACGAAGAAGAACCAAAAGGAGTGCTTCAAAAAGACGGTACAATCTTATGGAATAACGAGTTTGACAAAAGATATCAATGCAAATCATTTGAAAATGAGGTATGCTTGAACTGCAAAGAACTACCAATCTGCATGGGAAATTGTCCGAGAGATTTTATCAATGGACACTGCCAATGCAAAAAAGAATCCGTAGACGAAACTATAGAGAATGCACTCATTGATTACATTGAGAATTTTGAGAAAGATATAACCAACAATGATTCGGTAAAATTTGAGGTTGTTCAGCCTTGGCTAAGCCGCTAACTGA
>ERZ777305.640-NODE-640-length-55653-cov-13.361344_pt1 | contig 55653 bp, 50 predicted proteins | sample MGYA00374965_ERZ777305 | MGnify/ENA primary metagenome ERZ777305 (study PRJEB29328, sample SAMD00013331) | mouse gut metagenome | study: EMG produced TPA metagenomics assembly of the Metagenome analysis of fecal microbiota from mouse which was promoted...
ACAGGTCACAGGTGCAGTCTGCCTATTACTTTCCGACAATAAGTTTACCCTATCACAGTGTTGAAAAACGTTGAATTGTTTTGTATATAGTGATAAAATATAAAAAATTGCAAAGCATTTCTAAAGAAATCATTGGAGGTCTAGGATGGCGGAATTTTTAATTGTAACGGACTCAACGGCTGATTTGCCTAAGGAATATTTGGAAGAACATGGTGTTGCGTGCATGAATATGTGTTATGTGATGGATGATGTGGCTTATGGGGGAGATACCGGAAAGGATTTGGAATGGAAGGCATTTTACGATTTGATGCGTTCGGGTAAGATGCCTACAACTTCCCAGATTAATCCGGAGGAGTCCAAAAACTACTTTGAAAAATATCTGGCGGAAGGATATAAAAAGATTTTATATCTGGCATTTTCTTCCGGACTGAGCGGAACATATAACAGCGCCCGCATTGCGGCAGAAGAGGTAATGGAAGAACATCCCGACTGTAGGATTATCGTGATAGATTCCCTGTGTGCTTCCATGGGAGAAGGTTTGTTTGTACATAAGGCGGTGGAAATGCAGCAGGCAGGAAAAAGCCTGGAGGAAACGGCGGACTGGATGCAGGAACATGTGCAGAATTTTGTCCATGTATTTACAGTGGATGATTTAAATCATCTGTACAGGGGCGGAAGGGTGAGCAAAGCAACTGCAATTATTGGTACGATTGCGGGGATTAAGCCGATTTTACATGTAGATACGGAAGGACACCTGATTCCCATTGATAAGGTAAGGGGAAGAAAGAAGTCCCTGTTAAGGCTGGTAGATTATATGGAAAAGAAAATGGGGGCCTGCAAGGACAAAAATGATATTGTTTTTATCAGTCATGGAGATGCATTGGAAGATGCAAGGTTTGTTGCGGATGAAATAAAGAACCGTTTTGGCATTGAGTCATTTCTGATTGGCCCCATTGGTCCTACGATAGGCACCCATTCCGGTCCCGGAACCATTGCGCTGTTCTTTATGGGGGATGAGCGGTAGTAAATTATCAGTTTGGTTGTGCATGTATTATGGGCGGCAGGTATTATTCCTGCCGCCCTCTGTTTATTACCAGCTTCTGATAAATTTATTAATGTAATTGTCAAGACATTGTTCAATTACCTGAATCGCCTCTTCGTGGTTGCCTTTCTCATTGATATCTGTGGTTTTATTTTCCAGGGCCTTATACACGGTGAAAAAATGCTCCATTTCTTCAATGACATGGGATGGAAGCTCGGAAATATCTTTGTAATTGTTGTACGTAGGGTCATTAAAAGGAACGGCTATTATTTTTTCGTCTTTTTTACCGCCGTCAAGCATGGAGATGACCCCGATGGGATATGCCCTTACCAGGGTAAGCGGTGCAACAGGTTCGGAACAAAGCAAAAGGACATCCAGCGGGTCGCCGTCATCACCGTAAGTACGTGGAATAAAACCGTAATTGGCGGGATAATGCGTAGAAGTATACAGGATGCGGTCCAGGATAATATAACCGGTTTCCTTGTCCAGTTCATATTTGTTTTTGCTTCCTTTGGGAATTTCAATTACGCAGATAAAATCTGTGGGAGTGACCCTCTTAACATTGATATTGTGCCAGATATTTCCATTTACACTGTTCATCTCAACATGCCTCCTGAAAAATCATGTATTTACCTAAATTTATTTTATTATAGCATTTCTAAGGCAGTTGTAAATATAAAATCATGAATTGCCGGCTTTTTTCGTTTTTTGTTTTTTAGTTAAAAAATATAAAACGGCAGCCGCGCAGATGAGCATAAGGGCAGTTTTGGTAACCTGGGAGTATTGTTTCATTACGATGGCAACAGAGTGCCAGGATGCGCCTAAAAAGCTGCCCAGGGTAACCAGCACCAGATTCCAGATAACGCTTCCAATGGTGGTGTATAGGAGAAATGTTCCCTGTTTCATTTCGCTCATACCGGCAGGAATGGAAATCAGGCTGCGAAGTATGGGAATAAAGCGGCAGTACAGCACGGTTTTATTTCCTTTTTTCTGAAACCAGGAAATAGAGTGGTCAATATCGGCAGGATTCAGATGAAGAAGCCTGCCTGCTTTTCCCGAAGCAATGCGCATCAGGCGTTCCCTGTTTAAAAATTTCCCCACATAGTATAAGATGATGGCGCCGAAAAGAGAGGCAATAGTGGAAAAAAAGACAACACCGGCAACACTTAAAGAAGTATATGTAGTCATAAAGCCTCCCATTGTCAGGATGACTTCGGAAGGGATGGGGGGAAAAAGGTTTTCAATGGTAATTAAGAAAAAAATGGCCAGGTAGCCATATTTGTTCATTAGCAAAATAATGAGTTCCTGCATAATCAACCTCGCTGTATTATCATTACAATTGAAAACCGCCCCTTTTTGAAAAGGATATTGCAAAAAGAGGCGGCAATAGTGTCTGGTGACTCTTATTTCTGCTGACAGCCGCATTTAGGGGAACAGCTTCCATCCCCTTCTGCTGTATCAAATCCGGGATTAACAGCATAAAAGTTCTTGCCGTTCAAATTGTCCTGTGTGATGCGGAGGGCTTCACCGAAACGCTGGAAGTGTACAATTTCTCGTTCGCGCAGGAATTTGATAGGCTCACAGACATCCGGCTCCTTAATCAGGCGCAGGATATTGTCATAGGTCGTTCTGGCTTTCTGTTCTGCCGCCATGTCTTCAAAGAGGTCCGTGATGACGTCACCCTTGCTCTGGAATTCACATGCATTGAAGGGGATGCCTCCGGCAGCCTGCGGCCATATGCCTATGGTGTGGTCTGTGTAGTAGGGGGCAAAACCGCTTTTCTCTATTTCTTCCATGGAGAGGTTGCGTGTGAGCTGGTGTACTATGGTGGCTACCATTTCCAGGTGGGCCAGTTCTTCCGTGCCGATATCGGTCAAAAGTCCGGCAACCTCCCTGTAAGGTGTGGCATAGCGCTGGGACAAATAACGCATACTTGCCCCCATCTCCCCGTCAGGCCCGCCGTACTGCGAGATAATCACCTGTGCAAGTTTGGCATTCGGCTCTTTGATGTTTACGGGAAACTGTAATCTTTTTTCATAACTCCACATTAGTTACATCCTCCTTCCTGGGAAATGTTCTCCCACGGCATGGGGGAAAGCACCCAATTCCATTGTCTGGTATCGGTTGACAGGTCAGCGGTCAACGGATAATAGCGGGCGGAGAAATCCCGCATCATCTGGTTTTTTATTCTGGCATAATGGTTAAAATATTCCATTGCCTGCTTATCATAGGGGTGCGTATCCAGATATTCATTCAAATCCACAAGGGTAAAATCAATGATGCTGATATCTTTCAGCATCCGGTTCTGTTCGGAAGCATTCATCGTGTGATTACCCTCCTTCCCGTAAAGGGTTTGTTCAGTTCAGGAAATATGGTACCGACATGAAAAGCTTCCTCCAGGTTTTCATAAATTCTGGTAAGATGCTGCCAGGGAACATAAGCCATAGCTATCGGATAACGGTCAAAATATTCATCAAGCGTATAGTCCTGCATAAGACATCCTTTCATAATTTAAGTTTATTTACTATTATTCTATGAGGGTGCGCGCCGTCGGTTACTTATCAAAAGCATATGCTGTTTCTTGTGTTCCTCTTTTTGCCTGGGCTGCCGACGGGCAAAATGAGGTAATACAAGTAAGTTGTCAACGTTGACAAGCAAAAGCGAACAGCATATAATTTTACTGTGTAGCTTGAAATTTGAGTTAACCGGAGGGAAAAATGACACTGTACGAAGCAGAAAAAAATAGAGAATATACCATTGCAGGATTGTTTGTGGAGGAGGCTGTCACGAGAAGGCTGCAGGCGCTTGGACTGAATGACGGCACAAAGATTAAAGTTTTAAACAGAAAGAAAAAGGGAGCGCTGATTATAAAAGTTAGGGGAACCCGGCTGGCGCTTGGCAGGCATCTTTCCGCCAATATTGAAATAAGGGAGGAAGGAAGCCATGCATAAAAGCAAAATTCATGTTGCTTGTGTGGGCAATCCGAATTGCGGGAAAACAACGCTGTTTAATGCCCTGACAGGGGCAAAACTGAAAGTGGCCAACTGGCCGGGAGTGACAGTAGAGAAGGTGGAAGGACAGACTTCCTATGAAGGGATGGACATCTGTCTGGTGGACACGCCGGGGATTTATTCCCTTACCTGTTATACCATTGAAGAAAAAGTGACAAGAAAGTGTGTCATGAACGATGACATTGATGTCATAATAAATATTGTAGATGCCTCTTCCCTTGAGAGGAACCTTTACCTGACCCTTCAGCTTTTGGAACTGGGAAAACCGGTGGTGCTTGCCCTTAATATGATGGATATTGTGCAGGAGCGGGGTATGGAGATTGATTTGCACCGTCTGCCAGAGATGCTTGGTGATATTCCGGTGGTGCCGGTCTCAGCGGCGAAGAGGACAGGGTTGGACATTCTTCTCCATGCTGTGGTGCACCATTATGAGGAAGGGCAGAATGCGGAGTATATTTTACAGTATCCTGATGAAATAGAAAATAAAATCGGAAAGCTGGAAGTCATGATGCAGGCGCATTATCCTACACATTCTTCCGTGAGGTGGCATGCCATAAAGCTTTTGGAAAACGATGAGGAAGTTCTGGAGGAGCATCCGATTTCCACAGAGCATATCGGAAGCAAGAGCTATGAGAAAGAAATCATCAGCTGTAAATATGCATACATAGAGTCCGTGGTGAAAGAAGCGCTTTTCCATAAAAATAAAAAAGAGGCGTCGACGGATAAGGTGGATAAGCTGCTTACCAGTGAATGGCTGGGTTTTCCTGTCTTCTTATGTATTATGGGACTGGTATTTTTTCTGACTTTTGCGGTGGGAGATTTACTGAAGGGTATTTTCGAGGAAGGTTTGGGAATCATTTCTGCGCTGGCGGCAGAAGGGCTAAAAGCAATTGGCACTGCAGACTGGCTGGTTTCCCTGATTGTGGATGGCATTATAGCGGGTGTGGGGGGGATTCTTACCTTTATTCCCAATATTTTTATCCTGTTTCTTGCGCTTGCAATTCTTGAGGACAGCGGATATATGGCTAGGGTTGCCTATGTGATGGATTCCATTATGGGAAGAGTGGGACTTTCCGGCAAGGCGTTTCTGCCGATGATTCTCGGATTTGGATGTACCGTGCCTGCCATTATGGCGTCGAGGGCGCTGGAAACAGAGCGGGACAGGCGAAAAACCATGATGATTACGCCGTTTATGTCCTGTTCAGCAAGGTTGCCGATTTATGTTATTTTTTCCCAGATGTTTTTTCCCAAAGCAGCAGGAGCGGTTGCCTTTTCCTTTTATGTCATCGGTATGGTGGCAGCAATCGTGACAGCCCATGTACTTAACAAAGCGGAAAAGGGGCATGAAAATAATTCCCTGTTAATTGAGCTTCCCGAGTATAAGAAACCGAATGCCAGAACTGTGAGAATTTATGTCTGGAATAAATTAAAAGATTATCTGACAAAAGCCGGAACTACCATATTTATCGCCTCCATTCTGATATGGTTTATCCTGAATTTCGGGGTAACGGGCATGGTGGATAATCCCGCGGACAGTTTTGGGGCGATAATCGGCTGTATTCTGGTGCCCTTTCTTGCTCCGGCAGGACTGGGTATGTGGCAGGTAGGGCTAGCGCTGATAGCCGGAATTTCCGCAAAAGAAGTAGTGGTGAGCAGCTTTTCGGTGCTTTTTGGGGCAACAAACGCCAACTCGGCGGCAGGCATGGAAACCATAGTGGCAAATTTACAGGCGGTAAATCCGTCGTTTGGACCGCTGAATGCGTATTGTCTGATGCTGTTCTGTCTGCTATATGTACCTTGTGTGGCAGCGGTGGCTGCCATCAGAAAAGAAAGCGGGTCCGCAAAATTTACGTTTGGGTTAATGGCATTCCAGATTTTGCTGGCATGGGCAGCCGCTACGCTGGTTTTCCAGATAGGAAGTCTTTTTATATAAAGAGCAGGAGGAAACAGTATGAGCAGTATGAGAGGAATAGACACCCCGGTCAGGCAGGGGAGAAGAAAAGTATTTAAGGAGGTTGCAAACCTTGCCTATACATCCACAAATTTAAAGGATGATATGGAAGCACTGCCTTATAAAATAGTGGACTATGATGAATCATCCTATTGGGACAGCGTGTACCGTGACAGGGCGATTATCAGGGAACGCCTCCGTCTGGCGATGGGAATGTCGCTCAGGCCTGAAAACAGGGACAGGCCGGGACATCTGACTGAAGGGATAGAAGAGAGCAATATTGATGAAAAGTATTATGAGCCGCCTTTGATGCAGGTAATTCCTTCCGCATGCAATGCCTGTCCGGAAAACCATTACGAAGTCACTAACACCTGTATGGGTTGTGTGGCGCATCCCTGCAGGGAAGTCTGCCCGGTGGGAGCCATGACCATGGTAAACGGCAAATCTTTTATAGACCAGGAAAAGTGCATTAAATGCGGCAAATGCAAGGATATCTGTCCGTATGATGCGGTTTCCCACAAGGAGAGACCCTGTGCCAAGGCATGCGGTGTAAATGCAATCAAGAATGACAGACACGGCAGGGCAACCATCGACAATGAAATCTGTGTTTCCTGCGGTCAGTGCATGGTTAGCTGTCCTTTTGGGGCGATTGCAGACAAATCCCAGATTTTCCAGTTGATTCGTGCCATGCAGTCCGGCAGGAAAATCATTGCACAGGTTGCGCCTGCTTTTGTGGGGCAGTTTGGTCCCAAAGTGACGCCGGAGATGTTTAAGACAGCGTTAAAGGAACTTGGATTTGAAGATGTCTATGAAACGGCAATCGGGGCGGATTTGGGCTGTATGGCGGAAGCAGAGCACTATGTAAGGGAAGTGGCAAGCAGCAGGCAGGCGTTTGCCCTAACTTCATGTTGTCCATCCTGGTCCATGATGGCCAAAAACATGTTTCCCGAAACCATTGATAAAATCAGCAATGAGCTGACTCCCATGGTGGCGACGGCCCGGATTATCAAACAGGAACATCCTGATGCCAGCGTGGTGTTCATCGGTCCCTGCGCTTCCAAAAAGCTGGAGGCGTCCCGTAAAACGGTGCGCTCTGATGTGGACTTTGTCATTACCTTTGAGGAACTGACGGGTATGTTTGAGGCAAGGGGAATTTTGCTGGAAGAAATAAAGGCGATGGATGAAATGCACGATGCCACATCGGCGGGACGCGGATATGGTGTGGCAGGCGGTGTGGCAAGCGCCATTGAAGACTGCATTAAAGAGTATCACCCGGGAACAGTGGTGCATATTGAACACGCGGAAAGCCTTGCAGAATGCAAAAAAATGCTGCTTTTGGCAAAGGCGGGAAGGAAAAACGGCTGTCTGATAGAGGGGATGGCATGTCCGGGCGGATGCATTGCAGGTGCGGGAACCAATATAGCGTTGCAGCAGGCAGTTAAGGAAGTGGCCAGATTCAAAGCGGATGCAGACAGGAAAGTGCCGGAGCAATAATGCAAATTCCGATAAGAAACGGTTGCGGTTTTGCAAAAAAGCCGATACAATAAGTGAAGAAAAAAGACACATGGGCAAAGAGGCCCGGATGGGAGAATGTGATGACAAAAATCAGGACGAGGTACGCACCAAGTCCCACAGGAAAAATGCATGTGGGAAACCTGCGTTCCGCTTTATATGAATTTTTAATAGCAAAACATGCGGATGGCGATTTTATGCTCCGCATTGAAGATACCGACCAGGAGCGTTTTGTGGAAGGCGCCACGGAGATTATCTACAGTACTTTGGAAAAAGCGGGACTTAAGCATGATGAAGGGCCGGATAAGGACGGAGGGGTTGGACCTTATGTGCAGAGTGAACGCATGAAAACAGGTATCTATCTGAAGTATGCCAAAGAACTGATTGATAAAGGCGAGGCCTATTATTGTTTTTGTGACAAGGATAGGCTGGCTTCGCTGAAAACGGAAATTGTGGAAGGCAAGGAAATTATGATTTACGATAAGCATTGCCTTTCCCTTTCCAAGGAAGATGTGGAAAAAAATCTGGCTGCCGGACTGCCGTACGTTATCAGGCAGAACAATCCCACAGAGGGAACTACCACGTTTCACGATGAACTTTATGGGGATATTACGGTCAATAACAGTGAGTTGGACGATATGATTTTGATAAAGTCGGACGGATATCCCACATATAACTTTGCAAATGTAGTGGATGACCATACCATGAATATCACCCATGTGGTGCGCGGCAATGAGTATCTTTCTTCTTCCCCCAAATATACAAGGCTTTACGAGGCTTTTGGGTGGCAGGTGCCGGTTTATGTCCATCTTCCCCTGATTACGGATGAAAATCACAAAAAGCTGAGTAAGAGAAGCGGCCATTCTTCCTTTGAAGACTTGATGGAACAGGGATTTCTGGCAGAGGCTGTTGTCAATTATATTGCCCTTTTGGGGTGGAGCCCTGAGGACAACAGGGAGATATTTTCTCTGGAGGAGCTTATTAAGGAGTTTGATTACCACAGAATCAGCAAGTCTCCCGCGGTATTTGACATGGTAAAACTCAGATGGATGAATGGGGAGTATTTAAAGGCAATGGATATGGAAAGCTTTTTCCCCATGGCAGAGCCGTTCCTTAAAGAGGCGCTGGGAGTCGGATTTGATTTAAAGAAAATTGCAGCTATGGTAAAGACCAGGATAGAGGTATTTCCGGATATTGCAGGGCAGGTAGATTTCTTTAAAGAACTGCCGTCCTACGATGTGGAAATGTATACACACAAAAAAATGAAGACGGATAAAGCTTCTTCTCTTGAAGTGCTTACCGAACTGCTTCCCCTGTTGGAAGAACAGGAGGATTATTCCAATGATGCCTTGTATCAGACCCTGCTTTCCTATGTGGAGAAAAAGGGCTGCAAAAACGGTTTTGTGATGTGGCCCGTCCGCACTGCGGTATCCGGCAGACAAATGACGCCCGCAGGCGCTACCGAAATTATGGAAATTCTCGGAAAAGAGGAGTCCCTGAAACGAATCCGCATTGGGATAGAAAAGTTACAAAAAGAAAGTTGAGCCCTTTATCTGCCGTTTTTGGTTTGTGCGCATGTATTTCCATACAGGCTGAAAGTAAAGCCGGGGATATCATGTGCACAGGTGCGGCAGGGCAAAACGAAAGGAGTGAATGTTTGGGAATAAATGAGGCCCAGAGCCGTGCAATTACGCATTACGGCGGCCCCTGCCTTGTCCTTGCGGGACCGGAAAGCGGGAAAACTTTCACGTTGGTAAAACGGGTAAAATATCTGATAGAAAAGCATCATATACCACCGGGCACCATTTTGGTGATTACCTACACAAAAGCAGCGGCGTTGTCCATGCAGCGCAGGTTTATAAGGGAAATGGGCGGTAAGGTTTATCCGGTAGTCTTTGGCACCTTTCATGCAGTCTTTTTTCAAATCTACAAGAAACAATATCCTGTCAATAGGGATTGTATCCTTAATTCTGAGGAAAAACGTTTCCTCCTTACTCCGATTTTAAGAAAACAGAATATGGAAGAGAATATGGCGGATGATGTACTGTCCTGCATCAGTCTGTATAAAAACGGTTTTCCCCCTGCGAAGCTGCCGTTTCCGGATAATATGGATTATGATATGTTCCGTTATCTTGCCGCAGAGTATGACAGGCAGGCGGCGGTAAGGGGAAAGATGGATTTTGATGACATGCTGGTACGGTGCAGGACCTTGTTTCAGGAAAGGGCAGAAATACAAAAATACTGGCAGGGACGCTTTGGACAGATTCTGGTGGATGAATTTCAGGATTGTAACAGTGTACAATATGAGCTGGTTAAATCACTTTCCGTTTTGCATCGCAACTTATTTGTGACGGGGGATGACGACCAGGCAATTTACGGGTTCAGGGGAGCCAGTCCGGGGATAATGAGGCAGTTTGAGAGAGATTTTCCGGACGCGGAAAAGATTTTTCTGGAAGCAAATTACCGGAGCAGGGAGGGCATTGTCACGGCATCCCGCAGGGTAATTGCAGAAAATAAAGAGCGCTTCCCCAAAAATATGTTTGCTGCCGGCAGTGACAGAAGATTTTCGGATATGAGGGAGGTGTCCATCCTGCCGTTTGCAGAAAAAAACAGCCAGTTTTCATATCTTTCGGCAAGGCTTTCCCGGCTTTCCGACAGGATTCCCTATGGGGAAATGGCCGTTATTTTCAGGACAAACAGAGAAATAGAATCCCTGCTTCCTTTTCTTGTGCAGGAAGGAATCCCTTTTTCAGTGAAAAGCCCCAAAAAAGGAAAATGTACCCATTTTACAGTACAGGATATTGCGGCATACTTACAGCTTGCGGCGGGGAAAAGGGAAAGAAAACTGTGGCTGAGGATTCTCAACAAACCTGACAGAGGTGTCAGACGTGAACTGCTGACTAAGGAAATGGTTGATTTACAGGAAATGATTCGGGACAGTGAAAGGTATGGAAGACCGGAAGAAACAGCAGCATTAAGGCGGTTGGGCAGGCTGTTAGACAAGATAAAGGTTATGTCGCCGTATCTTGCCATCAGCATGGTGCGTTACGTCGTGGGGTATGAGGGGTGGCTGAAACAGAAGGCCCGAAACAGGATTGCAGTGTATGAGAACTGGAAAGAATATTTGGATGCGGTTCAAAAAGAAGCAGGTAAATTTGAGGATATTAAGGATTGGCTTTCTTTCATAAAACAGGAGGAAGAGAATGCTGTCAGGATACAAGACGGACAAGATGGAGAGGGTGTGCAGCTTATGACCATGCACGCAAGCAAAGGACTTGAGTTTTCTTATGTGGGGATTCCCAATGTTAATGAGGGTATCATTCCTTACGGCATAATGCCGGATATGGCAGCGGAAGAAGAGGAACGGCGGCTTTTTTTCGTGGGAATGACCCGCGCAAAAACAGCCTTGGATATCTTGTATCTTACAGGTACAAAGGAACATCCAAGGCTGCCTTCACGGTTTTTGAATCCTATTTTAAAAGCTTACTCTGTTTCTTCTTCAACCAGTTCGTCAAATTCCTGATTGTCTAAAAATTCGTCAAAAGCATCTGACACGATTTCGTACTCTTCATCATCTTCAATATATTGCAATTCCGGTTCCTCGTTTGGGTTGTCCTGGTTTTCCTTATATCCGTAAAACCATACTTCTCCATTCTGGTTTTCTCCGTTTTCATCCAGGGGCAGTAAAGCAATATACTCTTTCTGGTTTACTGAAAGAATGGTAATCACTGCGCAGGTAACATTGGTTCCGTCTTCCAGTTCAAGGTCTACTGTCATTTCTTCTTCGGCAAAGTTTTGTTCACTCATTTTTTTCTCCTTATTCTTCGTGCTTTTTTATTTGAAATTGTGTCATTTCCTGTGCAATTTCTCCGGAAACAAGGGATAAATTATCTATCCGTTCGGAGACATGGTGTATTCCCATTAATTGAGATTCGATGTCCTCACCCATTTTATCTGCCAGGGAAGCCGTATTTTCGGATATTTCACGGATTCTGTCAGCGGCATGAACCATAGAGCGGTCCAGCTTGTGCATTTCGTTCACCAGTTCTTCGATATTTCTGACGGATGAACTGGTTTGTTCGGCAAGTGTACGGAAACCGATAATGGTATTCTGGACTTCGTCTACCAGAAGGGTCTGGCTGCTGATATCCGCCTGTATGCTTTCCATATTGGAAACCGTGCATTCGACATCCTGACAAAGGGCGTCAATAATGGATTCTATATCCGCGGTTGCAGCAGTGGAATCAGCAGCAAGTTTACCGATGGATTCTGCCACAACGGCAAAGCCTTTTCCCTGTTCCCCGGCACGGGCAGCCTCTATGGAGGCATTTAATGCCAGAAGTTCCGTCTGTGAAGAAATATTATTTATGGTATCAATAATATTGGATATTTTCTGTGACTGCTCTTCCAGGGTTTTTATTTTACGGTAAGATTCTTCTATCAATGTTTCCGTTTTACCATTTTGTTCTTTTAACGCACCGGCGCTTTCCTGTCCGCTTTGGCTGGAAATAATGGTATTGTGCGCATTTTCAAGCAGCAGGGAACATTTTTCCTTTAACTGCTGGAATTTTACTTCCAATTCCCCGGCACGTTTCACAACATGGGCGACGTCATTGTTTTGCGCCTCTGTACCTTTGGAAATCTCCACTGCCGCGTGATGGATGGAGTCCACATTGGTTTCAATATCCTTCAAACGTCCGGAACTTTGTATGACATCGGATGAAAAAGCGGTCATTTTGGTGAGAATGCCGGAAATTTTATAAATCATCTTATTGAAACTTCCTGACAGGCTGCCGATTTCATTTTGCAGGCTTTCATCTGCCTTGTTGGTAAAGTTGCCGTCAGAGGCATCTTTTACAAAGGCTGTCAGTGCAACAATGGGTTTTGTCAGTTTTCCGGCAAGCACTGTAATAATGGGAATTACTGCTAAAATGGCGGCAAATGCCACGATAACCGAAAGGATAATGACCTTGTATACCATAGCCATGGCGGATGATTTTTCCTGAAGCGTGATAATGGACCAGGAATCGGAATTGCCTTTTAACGGAATGGGAGTGTAGCTGGCATAGTAAGTTTTTCCTTCGTAGCTGACCGTATTGCTGCCGGAATTGCCTGCCATAACTTCTGCAACCATGCCTTTAAAATCATCGGAAACGGCAAGTGGCTGCTCGACGGTCAGGATATTACCGTCCGCATCCGTAACTGGATTGCCATCAGCATCTTTGTCGGAAACGGTTTTTGTCAGGTCTTTATAATTGTAGAGGTTTTCAATCTGCGCGCTGTCGGGATGTGCAACCACAATGCCTTCCCCGTCTATGACAAAGCTGATTTTCCCCTTCTGGGAATCAGAAAATTCTTCCACGATTCCCTGCAAATAGTCCAGCCGGATATCAACGGCAAAGATACCGATTAAACTGCTTCCCTTATACATGGGAAAAAAGATGGAAGCGCAGGGCATTCCCGTATTGACGGAGTAATATGATTTGGAAATAAAAGGCTGCTGTTCTTCCATGGTCTGTATAAACCACCATCTGGTGGAGCGGTCCGCCAGGCTGCCGGAGGAACGTCCGGTCTGCATACCGTCCGTGCCCTGGATATACAAAAGTTCCAGATAAGGGTTTCTTGCAACACAGTCCTCCAGAATCGGGGTCTGGGTGGCAGTATCCATGGTCAGGATGCTGGGATTAACGGACAATTCTTCCGTAATGCCATATGCGCCGTCCATAAATGCGGCAATTTCCCCCGACATCAGATTACTTTTCTCAATGTTGCTGGCATCAATATAGTTTGCATAAGAATTTGTAAACACGGCAACAATCACGGTAGTCAGAATGACAGCCAATAATGCGGCAATTGCAATCATGGGAAACAATAATTGTTTCAGTATACTTTTTGCTTTCATAAAGCCTCCTTGGTAGAATATGATATTGTTCACATATTCTCTTACATTTTAGTATAATGGGTCACAAAATACAATCAAATTTTTGTCCGGTTTCCAAATAAGTTTTAAATTTCCGCATTTTGCATGGCGGCGTCCCGGGCAGGCATTTGTTCCAACAGGACGCGCTTTCGCTCGGGTAAAAACGCAGCGGCACATAAGAGGTTGCAAGACAACCTCTAAGGGTCGGCGTTTTTACACGGTCCTTTATGGAATCAAATGCCTGCCCGGGACGCCGCCATGCAAAATGCGGAAGTTCCAGCCCCCACAGCAACAATTTCAATTTATTTCTTTATTTCTTTTATGGAAATATGATATAATAATTTATATATACTGCCCAGACACAGGACATGTACAAGCAGAAAGAAAGGACAGGCTATTATATATGATAATTTCAAAAGGAACGCCATATCCGCTGGGGGGAAGATGTGACAGGCAGGGGGCGAATTTTTCATTTGTCAGTCCTTTGCCGGACTGCGGAGTGGTTTTGTTTTCAAAAGAATTAAAAGAATGGAAGAGAATTCCGTTTGCGGAAGAATACAGGGTAGGGGATATTCATTGTATGCATATAAGCGGCATATCGTTTTCCGGTATGGCGTATTGTTTTTATGAAGAGGAAAGACTGGTGACCGATAACAGGGGAACCGCTTTTTTGGGCAGGTATGTTTACGGGGAAAAAAGGAGCCCGGAAGAACAGGTACGCCCGGCGCTCTTACAGACGGATGATTATGACTGGGAAGGAGACAGACCGCCCGGTATACCATATTCGGAAAGCGTCTGCTATTGTATGCATGTAAGGGGATTTACCAGACATGCATCTTCCAAAGTATCATCAAGGGGGACTTTCCGCGGACTTGTTGAAAAAATTCCTTATCTGAAAGAACTCGGCATAACGACGCTGGAGATACAGCCTGCTTATGAGTTTTCGGAAATAGAGATGAAAAAAAACCTCGAAAGTCCTTTTGCCGAAAACGGAAGTGAGGGCTGTGAGAAGTTGAATTATTGGGGGTATACGGAAGGTTGTTATTACAGCCCCAAAAACAGCTATGCCGGTTTCAAGGATGCTGTGACGGAGTTTAAGGATATGGTAAAAGCGCTGCATCGGAATAATATGGAAATCATTATGCAGTTTTATTTTACCGAATCGGTGAAGACACGGGAGATTCCTGAAATCCTGCGTTACTGGATTATGACATATCATGTGGATGGTTTTCACTTAAAGGGAAAAGGCATAGATACGAGGATGCTTGCCGAGGACTTTGCATTGGCAGGGACAAAGCTGTGGTATTATAGTTTCCCGGAAGCAAAGCAGGAAAATTGGCAGGATGATTCCCGCAGGCGTTTTCTGGCATCCTACAGGGACGATTACCGGTATGATATGCGCCGTTTTCTAAAGGGGGATGAGGGAATGCTGCCGGCGCTTATGTTCCACTTGCGGAACAATCCCGGCTTTTGCGGGCAGATTAACTATCTTTCCAACTATGACGGCTTTACATTAATGGATATGGTTTCTTATGAAAGGAAACACAATGAAGCGAACGGTGAAGACAATAAGGATGGCAGCGATTACAACGCCAGCTGGAACTGTGGGCAGGAAGGTCCAAGCAGGAGAAAGGCCGTTGTTTCCCTTAGGAAAAAACAAATAAAAAATGCGCTGATGCTGCTATTTTTATCACAGGGAACCCCTCTTTTATATATGGGGGATGAATTTGGGAATTCACAGGAGGGAAACAACAATCCCTATTGTCAGGACAATAAAATAACCTGGTTAAACTGGAAAAATCTGGAAACTGGAAAGGAAATTTACGAATTTACAAAGGCATTGATTGCAATCAGGAAGATGCATCCCGTTTTAAGGCAGGAGAAAGAACTCCGCCTTATAGATTACGGTGCATGCGGATATCCCGATGCCTCCTATCACGGGGAATCACCGTGGAAACCGGATACTTCCAATTACAGCAGACAGCTTGGTGTCATGTATTGCGGAAAGTATGCATACCGGGAGAGAAACAGGCCGGACGATTTCTTTTACGTTGCATATAATATGCATTGGGAATCACACAGGTTTGCCCTGCCAAGACTGCCAAAGGACATGAGGTGGGAACTCTGCATCACGACGGATAAAGATACTGAGAAAGAACCGGCAGACTGGGAAGGGACGGAAGTGGATTTGCCGGGCAGGTGTATCTGTCTGTTCCAAAGTGTAAAGGAAACCGCTTCCAAAGAGAGGAAGATGCATGACGTATGAATGTTTTGAAACATTTCAAAACCATAACCTATCATAAATGGCTGGTCTGCAAGGGTTGTTTTTCGGTGGGATTGTACCGCCAGGGATTACTGCATGACCTTTCCAAATACAGTCCTGCGGAATTTTGGACGGGGGTAAAGTTTTATCAGGGAAACAGAAGCCCAAACAATGCAGAAAGGGAGGCAGTGGGATATTCTTCTGCATGGCTGCATCATAAAGGACGAAATAAGCATCATTACGAATACTGGATAGATTATTCCCTGCAGGGAGGACCCGGCGGCATGGCGCCTGCGCCCATGCCCAGGAGATATATTGCGGAAATGCTGATGGACAGGATAGCCGCCTGCAAGGTATATCAGGGAAAAACATACAATGACGGTTCCCCGTTACGGTATTACGAGAACAGGAAGGAGCCTGCGCCCATGCATGAGTTTACAAAGAAAAATCTGGAGCTGCTTCTGCATATGCTGGACGAAAAGGGGGAAAAGGAAACTTTCCGTTATATAAAAACAAAATTCTTACAGTCACGTTTCACGGGAGAGGGGAATAAGATAAAGTAAACAACTTAGAAACGAGAAAATAATATGTGTAGTTGGATTATTTTTTTCTTATTGTTCTGTAATTGCGGCATGTGCGGCGGCAATAGCTGTGGCTGTGACCGTGGCTGTGGCTGCGAAAAAGACCGCGACCGTGGCTGTGGTTGCGACAGAGACCGTGACCGTGACAGGGATTGCGGCTGTGACAGAGACCGCGACCGCGACAGGGATTGCGGCTGTGACAGAGACCGCGACCGCGACAGGGATTGTGGCTGTGGCAGAGACAGAGACCGTGACCGCGACAGGGATTGCGGCTGTGACAGAGACAGAGACCGTGACAGGGATTGCGGAATTATGCCTCCCCCTTGGACCAGAAGCAATTATTCCAATGGTGATACCTGCGGATGTGAAGAAAAGTAAAAAGTATCTGAAGGGACACTTCCTAAAGGGAGGTGTCCCTTTTAAATTTGTTTTAATAAAAATGCATAATATACTGGAAAAATATCTGAATATTATATATAATAAAAACAATGACGGATAGGAAAGGAAGCAGACCTGGCCGTAGAGAAAGGAGAGAGGTATGGTAGAGTACATATTGGGCAACTATTTGGTTGAGACAGACAGGATGAGCCGTGAACAGTTGCAGGGTGTTATTGCAAAGCTTGATGAAGTCAGGGTAAAAATGGGCCTGCTGGCTGTTGCAGAGGGAATAATGACTGTGGAACAGGCTGAAGAGGTAAACCGCTATCAGGCTACCGTAGATAAACGTTTTGGCGATATAGCTGTGGAGAGAGGGTATTTGTCGGAAGAGCAAATCGGCAATCTCTTAAAGAAGCAGGGCAATGCCTATCTGGCATTTGCACAGGAACTGGTTAATCAGGAAATATTGCAGATGCAGGATTTGGAAGAGGTTATGAACGGTTTCCAGCAGAAAAACGGATTTACCAAATCTGATATGGAAGATTTGAAGAGCGATGAACCGGAAAGGATTGTACCGTTGTTCCTGCCTCCGGAAGCCCTTTGTTTTCAGGATATCACCGGAGTGCTTGTCAGGACCCTGATACGCTGTGTTGACAGACATGTTTATATTGGAAAGGCTGTATTACAGGATTCTGTTTCCGTGGAAGATGCTGTTTTCCAGAAGGTTGTTGGTTTTTCACAGCCGGTGGAAGGGTTAAAGGAACTGGAAATCGGATTGGAAGATGCAGATGGCGGATTGAGTGTTATTGCATCGTCATTTTGCAGAGAAGAAAACCTGGACAAAGAAGATACGATGGATGCTGCAGGTGAATTTTTAAACTGTGTGAATGGTCTTTATGCAAGTGCGCTGAGCAGAAAGGGAATTGATTCTGAACTGCTGCCGCCGGTGATATTTACAACGGCTTCCGTAATTCAGGAGATGAAAGTGTGCAGTATTCCTGTTTTTGCAGGCGGAAAGAAAGCAGTTTTTGTAATTTGCGGACGGTAATAGGAGGAAAAAGGAATGGCAAAAATATTAATTGTAGATGATTCAAAGATGTCCAGAAGGATGCTGAAAACGATTATTGAGGGCTTGGGTCATGAAGTGGCAGGAGAAGCTTCCAATGGGGGAGAAGGCGTTGAATTATATAAACAATTGAAACCGGATGCGGTAACCATGGACATTACCATGCCTGAAATGGATGGAATCAGCTGTTTGAAGGAAATCAAGGAATTTGATGCCCAGGCAAAGGTTATTATGGTGACAGCGGCAGGCCAGTCTTCCAAATTAATGGAAGCCTTGAAACATGGGGCAAAGGAATTTATTTGTAAGCCTTATGAGCCGGAGCAGGTAATCAATGCATTAAAAGAAGTATTGAATAAGTAGTATGATAACCCGCCGGCTTTTATCTGCCGGCGGGTTTAAAGGATTAGGGCGTAGGAATGCCGGCAAGGACAGAAACGGAGGAAACAGCATGGGCATGAACAGGGACAAGTATGTGGCGTATGTATCTACTTATACAATGGGAGATAAGCATGGTATTAAGATTTACGATGTGGATATGCAGAGCGGCAGGTTTATGGAAAAGGACCAGGTCGAGATAACCAATTCATCCTATGTTACTATTTCAAAAAGCAAGAAATACCTGTATTCCATTACGGATTTCGGGGTAGAGGCATATACCATATTAAAAGACGGCGGGCTTGCACTCATTAATTATGCCCCCATCAATGGCATGAGGGGGTGTTATCTTTCAACGGATTATGAGGACAAGTATCTTTTCGTGGCAGGTTATCATGACGGCAAACTGACCGTGCTCAGACTGGAGGAAAACGGCGCCATTGGCAGTATTACCGACGAAATCTATCTGAGAGGGCTGGGCAGTGCGGGAGAGCGGAATTTCAGGCCGCATGTAAATTGTGCCAGAATGACACATGATAATAAGTATCTGCTGGTAGTAGACCAGGGGATGGACCATGTCAATGTCTATCGGCTGGATTCCTTTACAGGCACTTTGAAGATAGCTGATGTGGTGCGGGGGGATATTGAGTCTTCCCCCAGACATATTAAAATATCCAAAAACGGCAGATTTATTTATATTGTAAATGAGATTGCATGTAATGTCACGGTATATACTTATGAGGAAAGAGACGGCAATCCGTATTTTGAACGGATTCAGACAATTGCAACAGCGGAAACCAGCAAAAAAGACTATGGTTCTTCTGCCAGTGCGCTTACCATATCTGATGATTATGAATATCTTTTGTCTTCCACGGCAGGAGAGAACACAGTGATTGTCTATAAGGTAAATCAGGAGAGTGGTCTTTTGGAAAAAGAATTTTGCCTGCCAATCAGCGGAGAATACCCGAAAGATGCGGCGCTGTTCCCGGATAACAGACATCTTGTTTCCCTGAATCACAGTTCCAATACCATGACATTTTTTAAAGTAGACATGGAAAAAAAGGTTATGATGATGTCTGCGCCGGAAATTCATGTTACCAGACCAAACTGTATTACTTTTTATAAAGTTGAGGGTTAACTATTTTTCACAGGATGCCGATATAACAAGTGAAATTATATACATGCAAATGGATTTGCAACAAAATTTGTCAAGGAGGAAAAAGAGATGGGTGTAAACGGAGTAAATTCCAATACCGCAGCGCAGACATATACAAGCGATTATGCGGCAAAAACAAGTGCTACAGAAAAACCGGAAACTTCTGCAAGTGCAAATGGTTCAGGTGTAGTCTATGAAGAGTCTAAAGGCTCAGACAAGAAAGCTACTTATTCTATCAATAAGATGAGCGCTTCTCAGAGGGCATCCCTGGTATCCAAGATGCAGGCAGACGCAGAGGCAAGACAGAGCCAGCTGGTTTCCATGGTGCACAAGATGATGTCACAGCAGACCAATGCTTACGGACAGGCTAATGACATCTGGAAATTTTTAGCAAGCGGTAAGGCTAAAGTTGACCCTGCAACAAGAGCGCAGGCACAGGCAGACATAGCAGAGGATGGCTATTATGGTGTGAACCAGACTGCATCCCGTATTTTTGATTTTGCAAGCGCTTTGGCTGGGGATGATGTAGAGAAAATGAAAGAAATGCAGAAAGCATTTGAAAAAGGTTTTGCAAAAGCAGAAAAAACCTGGGGAGGAAAACTGCCGGGCATCTCTTATGATACCAAGGAAGCTGTTTCCCAGAAATTTAACGAATACTACAAATCAAAAGGTGTAGAAGAATAAGCGAACAGCGCATAAAACCCTTCAGGCAAATGCCTGAAGGGTTTTTTATACATATGCATATTATAAGGAATAACGTGCAGCATTTCATACTATTATTTTTGTATAGTTAAAATTATAATGAATGTAAAATAAATGTCAGGAGGATAAGACATGGGGTGTTTGGGAAATTTACTTTGGTTTATATTCGGAGGATGCATCAGCGGATTAAGCTGGCTGGTAGCCGGATGTCTCTGGTGCATTACCGTAGTAGGCATACCGATTGGTTTGCAGTGTTTTAAATTTGCCGGGTTGTCCTTTTTTCCTTTTGGAAAAGAAATCGAATACGGCGGTGGCGCAATATCGCTTATTGCGAATATCATATGGCTTTTGATATCCGGCATTCCATTGGCGCTGGAACATCTGGCAATCGGTCTGGTGTTGTGTGTCACCATTATCGGTATACCTTTTGGATTGCAGCAGTTTAAGCTTGCAAAACTGGCGCTGATGCCGTTTGGGGCAACGGTTCATTAAAACAAGAATCCCATTGTGCTCAGAAAAACTCCTAAAATGGAATTGCCCAGGGTAAGCGCCAGGGTGATGGAGCACATGATGATGCCTGCTGTCGCCATTCCCTTTCCGCCTTTCTTGATACCAAGTATTCCAAGGACAAGTCCTACAATGGAAACAGGATATCCGAAGATGGGAAGGCACCAGGCGAGAAAACCGCATATGCCCAGAACCATGGAGGCAATGGACATGCCTTTTTCTTCGGGCGGCGCTGCGGGAGGATAATTGTTGTTGTAGTTATTGTAATAATTATAGTTATTTAAGTTTGGGTCCATAAGTAAACTCCTTTGCCTGTTTTGCAGTCACTTTCTTTTGCGGCCATTATATCACAGTTTCCCGGGATTGTAAAATTTTGTCAGGTTTTCTGTCCGGGCGCTCATATTTACCATCAGGGCATCTAACAGAGTGATGGCTGTCATACATTCCATGACGACGACGGCCCTGGGAACAATGATGGGGTCATGCCTTCCCTTTATCCGGACGGAGATGTTTTCGCCTGCATTGTTCACCGTTTCCTGTGCCTGAAAGATGGAGGGAGTGGGTTTTACATGAGCCCGTATCAGAATGGGACTGCCATCGCTGATGCCGCCTAAAATGCCGCCGGCGTGGTTTGTTCTTTTTTCTATGGATGTGCCGTTGTTGTAAAATGCATCGTTATTCTGGCTGCCGACTGCTTTGGAAACCTGTACGCCGTCCCCGATTTCCACAGCTTTTACGGCACCGATAGACATGATGGCTTTGCTTAAGTTGGCATCCAGTTTTTCAAACACCGGGTCTCCGATGCCGGCCGGTATTCCCTCTGCGATGCATTCCATGACGCCGCCGGTGGAGTCCAATTTCTTTATATTTTCCTGTAAGTAAGCTTCTGCCAGTGCGGAAGCTTTTTTGTCCGGCATGGCAGTCGGGGTGGTGAATATGGCGTCTCTGTCAAAGACGGACAAATCCGCTTCTATAGGCCCGATGGAGCGGGTGTATGCGGTGACGGTAATGCCTATTTCTTTTAACAGCTTTGCGGCAATGGCGCCGGCAGCCACCCTGCCTATGGTTTCCCTGCCGGAGGAGCGGCCGCCGCCCCGATAGTCGCGAAAACCGTATTTTGCATCAAAGGTATAATCTGCATGGCCGGGTCTGTAGTAAGAAGCAATTTCGCTGTAATCGGCAGAGCGCTGCGAAGTGTTGCGGACAAGCAGGGAAATGGGAGTTCCGGTGGTGCGCCCTTCAAATACGCCGGAAAGAATCTCGACAAAATCCGCCTCTTTGCGGGAGGTGGTGATATTGCTCTGGCCCGGTTTTCGTCTGTCCAGATAAATCTGAATGTCTTCTTCCGAGAGGGGAAGGTTTGCCGGACATCCATCCACGACAACGCCCAGCGCTTTTCCGTGTGATTCGCCCCATGTGGTGATTTTAAAAATAGTGCCATATGTAGAACCAGCCATAACAGCCTCCTGAAAATTCATGTTTTTTCCACTATACAAAAAAATACATGCGGGTGCAATATAAAAATAAAAATATATTGGTATTTTGTAAAAAAAATAGTGCAATATGAAAAAAAGTGTGATATTATAGTACATAATGTACTGAAATATGCACGGATGGGTTTGTCTATGAAAAAAACATTCCGAGAAATATTTATATCCCGTTGTACCGGGGTTGCAAAAAAGCACAAATGGTTAAGGGGTGCCGTACTGGTTTACATGACGGCAGTGTTATCTGTATATCACGCAGGGGTAAAGATTACCGCTAATGGCAAACGGTATTCCTGTGCTGTTTTGTTGTTGCTTTTTTCCGTGGTGGGGAGCAGTTTTGCCTCTACGGAGAGCCTTGACAGGCAGAATGGGCCTGTATCGGTGTCTGAGGATGGAGTTGTGCTGGCCGCAGAGCAGGAAATTAACACAGAAGAAGTTGCATCCATTGAAGCAGATGAAGAAAGTCTGGAGAATTATGATGACGTAGCGCTTCTGGAAGAGGAAGAGCTGGATACCTATACGTTGGAAGAGATTCTGGAGAATAACAGCACCTACAGGGAAATGGTGGAAAATGAAACAGAAGGTTCACAGGAAGCGGATTACAGTTCCTATGATTTTGACGAAGACGACTGGAGGCTGATTTTGATTAACAAGCAGCATTCCATACCGGATGATTATGCTTTTCCGCTGGGAACCATCACCGGAAACATGCAGTGTGATGAAAGAATATTGGAAGATTTGCTTGCCATGATGCAGGCAGCCAAAAATGACGGTGTGGATTTGGTTATCTGTTCTCCTTACCGGGATTATAACCGTCAGACCTATCTGTTTAACCGTAAGATAAACCGTTACATGGAGGCGGGAATGTCTTACATGGATGCTTACAAGACAGCTTCCATGACAGTGACGTCACCCAATGCCAGTGAACACAGGATTGGGCTTGCCATAGATTTTTATAGCAGCACCTATAAAAACCTGAATGCCGGTTTTGCAGATACGGATACAGGAAAGTGGCTGGCAGAGCACAGTTACGAATACGGTTTTATCCTGCGTTATCCGGAGGGCAAAGAATACATTACCGGCATTGAATATGAGCCATGGCATTTTCGGTATGTAGGCATTGAGGCGGCTACGGTGATTACCCAGAAAGGCATTACCCTGGAAGAGTTTTGGGAGGACTTATAGATGTATCATTTGCTGAAACAGGAGGGAAGGGCCAAAAGGGGTGAGTTCCATACTGTACACGGAGTGATTCAGACCCCTGTTTTTATGAATGTGGGGACTGTGGCGGCCATAAAAGGAGCCGTATCCACACAGGATTTGGAAGCAATCGGCACTCAGGTGGAGTTATCCAACACATACCACCTGCATGTACGGCCTGGAGATAAGATTATCAGACAGTTGGGAGGACTGCACAAGTTTATGTCCTGGGACAAACCAATCTTAACGGATTCGGGAGGGTTCCAGGTTTTTTCTCTGGCAGGGCTTAGGAAGATTAAAGAAGAAGGCGTATATTTCAATTCCCATATTGACGGCCGCAAGATTTTTATGGGACCGGAAGAAAGTATGCAGATACAGTCCAATTTAGCTTCCACTATTGCCATGGCATTTGATGAATGTCCCAGTGCAAAGGCTGACAGGATATATGTGCAGGAGTCCGTTGCACGCACTACCCGCTGGCTGGCGCGCTGCAAAAAAGAGATGGAAAGATTGAATGGGCTGGAAAATACCATCAATAAAAGGCAGTTGCTTTTTGGTATCAATCAGGGTGCCGTCTATGAAGATATCCGGATAGAACATGCCAAAAGAATCGTGGATATGGATTTGGACGGTTATGCAGTCGGTGGACTGGCGGTGGGGGAGAGTCATGAGGAAATGTACCACATTCTTGATGAGGTGGTGCCGTTTCTGCCGGCAGACAAGCCCACATATCTGATGGGCGTAGGAACGCCGCTGAATATTTTGGAAAGCGTGGAGCGGGGCGTCGATTTTTTTGACTGCGTGTATCCCACAAGGAACGGCAGGCATGGACATCTTTACACTAATCATGGAAAAATCAATCTATTTAATGCAAAGTACGAACTGGATGATGGACCGATTGAGGAAGGATGCGGGTGTCCTGCCTGCAAGCGGTATTCCCGGGCATATATCAGGCATTTGCTGAAAGCAAAGGAGATGCTCGGTATGAGGCTTTGTGTGTTGCATAATCTGTATTTTTATAACACCATGATGGAGGAAATCCGAAACGCTTTGGATGCGGGAGCATTTGCGGCGTACAAAAAGAAAAAAATTGATAAACTACTTGCCCAAAGTTAAGAAGTTGTGTATGATTAATGGATAAGGCGTACAGGAGGACAGAATATGAGCATTTTACTCAGTGCTGATGCTGCAGCGGGAGCTGCCGGTACAGCAGGCGGAACAACCGGCACTATTTTTATTATTTTGGTTTATGTGGCCATTTTTGGCGGTATGTGGTTTTTACTTATGAGACCGCAGAAAAAAGAACAGAAGAGAGTGGCAGCCATGCTTTCCACATTGGCAACAGGGGATTGTGTCCTGACAACATCAGGATTTTACGGCATTGTGATTGATATCAATGATGACATGGTTATTGTAGAGTTCGGCAATAACAAAAACTGTCGTATTCCCATGGAAAAAACTGCCATCAGCCGTGTGGAAAAGGCCGGCGAGGCATAAAAAGCTATTTGTAATCCCGAAAGTCCCTGAATCCGCTGGCCGAGTCTTTGCGCCGCAGGTTTTGGGACTTTTAGGATTAGGATAAAAACAGGAAGAGAAAAGAAGGATTTCAGATTGAAAATTTAAATTTTCAATCGCGAGGTTTGTGCCTGCGCGCTGCTTGCACAAACTCGCAGGCCATGGCTATGGCCTTGTGCAATAAAGCAGCGCAGGAATGAGGAAAACATGAATTTAAAAATCACCTGTATTCCGGGCGACGGCATCGGACCGGAAATTATAGCGGAAGCAAAGAAAGTGCTGGTAAAAGCGGGCGAAAAGTTTGGATTTGTGCCTGATTTTACTGATATACTGATGGGAGGAGCGTCCATTGACGTTCATGGAGTTCCCCTTACCGATGAAGCAATTGATAAGGCAAAAGCGGCAGATGCGGTGCTGATGGGTTCCATCGGCGGAAATACTTCCACGTCCCCGTGGTATAAGCTGCCGCCTGAAAAGCGTCCCGAGGCAGGGCTGCTTAAAATCAGAAAAGCGCTTAATTTGTTTGCCAATTTGCGTCCAGCGCTTTTATACAAAGAACTGGCATCAGCCTGCCCTTTAAAAGAAGAAATCAGCGCGGCGGGTTTTGATATTATGATAATGCGGGAACTGACGGGCGGTCTGTATTTCGGTGAAAGAAAGACCGTTGAGGAAAACGGCGTGCGAAAAGCCATTGACACTCTGACCTATGACGAAAACGAAATCAGGAGAATTGCGATAAAGGGCTTCGATATTGCCATGAAGAGAAAGAAAAAGGTTACCAGCGTGGATAAGGCAAACGTGCTGGATTCTTCCAGATTGTGGCGTGCCGTGGTGGAAGAGGTGGCAAAGGACTATCCCGAGGTTACCTTAGAGCATATGCTGGTAGACAATTGTGCCATGCAGCTAGTAAAAGACCCTTCCCAGTTTGATGTGATTCTTACGGAAAACATGTTTGGTGACATTCTTTCCGATGAGGCGAGCATGGTGACAGGTTCTATCGGGATGCTGGCAAGTGCTTCCTTAAACGATACCAAATTCGGACTTTATGAGCCAAGTCATGGCTCGGCGCCGGATATTGCAGGAAAGGATATCGCCAATCCCATAGCCACGGTTTTAAGTGCGGCTATGATGCTGCGTTACAGCTTTGATTTGGACGCTGCGGCGGATGCCGTGGAAGAGGCGGTGAAGAAGGTGCTTGCCGACGGATTCCGTACCGGCGACATTATGTCGGAAGGGTTAAAGCAGGTGGGCTGTTCTGAGATGGGAAGCCTGATTGCAGAGAGAATTTAACTTACAAGAGGGATACATATGCAGTTGTTGATGGGAAATGAAGCCATAGCCATGGGAGCAATCCAGGCGGGCGTAAATCTGGTGGCAGGATATCCGGGAACTCCTTCCACGGAGATTCTGGAAACGGTGGCAAGGGAAAATGACGGGAGCATTTATGTGGAATGGTCAGTCAATGAAAAAGCGGCGTTAGAGGTTGCGGCAGGCGCTTCTTACGCCGGCGCAAGGACGTTGGTAACCATGAAGCAGGTGGGATTAAACGTGGCTTCGGATGCGTTAATGAGCCTTGCCTATGTGGGGTGCGTTGGTGGTATGGTGATTGTTGCAGCGGATGACCCGGGACCGATTTCTTCCCAGACGGAGCAGGATACCAGAACCTTTGCTTCCTTTGCGAAGATTCCGGTGTTTGACCCGGCGTCCCCTGAGGAAGCATTCGAGATGGTACAGGATGCTTTTGCCATTTCCGAAAAGTACAATACCCCTGTATTGTTAAGACCCACCACACGGGTGTGCCACGGGTGCGCGTCCATGGAGATAGATGCCGCGGGCAGGCACAGGAATATTCCGAAAGGATTTGTGAAGGATACGGGAAGGTTTGTGATTTTTCCGAGAACCTCCTATTTAAACCATAAGAAAATGGAAGAACGCAACCCGCAGATTGGGGATTTGTTTTCCGAATATATGGGAAACAAGCATAAAGTATACGGGGATGTCCAAAAAACGAAACGGTTAGGCATTGCAACAGGCGGCATAAGCTACGCCTATGTAAGGGAAGCCATTGCCATGGACGGATATGAAAAGAGGAATTTTTCCCTTTTGAAAATCGGTACGCCGTTCCCGTTTCCGGCAAAGCTTGCCTTGGAGTTCCTTCAGCAGGTGGATGAGGTACTCTGCATGGAAGAATTAGACCCTGTTATAGAAAAAGAATTGCTGATTCTGTGCGGGCAGCATCATCTTCCTGTAAAAATACACGGAAAAATGGACAAGACGGCGCCGCATGCAGGGGAAAATTCCGTGGAGCTGGCAAGGTGCCTGCTTGCAGATTTCTTCGACAAAAAGACGGTGGAGGAATTATGTGTCAATACCGGAACTTGTGCAGACAGGCCGGTGCTTCCTGTAAGACCGCCTGTTCTCTGTGCGGGGTGCCCGCACCGGGCATCTTTTTATGCCGTCAAGCAGGCAGTTAATGGGAGAAAGGCTGTGTTTTCGGGAGATATCGGCTGTTATACGCTGGGCAACGCAAAGCCGCTTGATATGGTGGATACCTGCCTTTGTATGGGAGCGGATGTCACGATTGCGCAGGGGCTTCAAAGAGTTGAACCGGATACCCTCCATTTTGCTTTTATAGGTGATTCCACGTTTTTTGCATCCGGCATGACGGGAGTAGTAAATGCCGTTTACAATCAGACGGATATTATTCTGGTGGTGCTTGACAATTCCACCACGGCCATGACGGGACACCAGCCCCATCCCGGCACAGGAAAAACCATGATGGGGGAGATTACGGAAAAGGTCAGCATAGAGAAAATCCTGCTTGCCATGGGAGTATCCCATGTTGTTACGGTAAATCCGTTTCATGGGCAGGAAGCGTTAAAGGCTGTGGAAGAGGCCGCAGCATGTGAGGGCGTAAGGGCCATTATTTTTAAGGCTCCCTGCATTGCAGTGGCAAAACCGGCTGCCGGATTTTCGGTAAATCAGGACAAATGTGTCCAATGTAAGAAGTGTATCCGGGATTTGGGATGCCCTGCCATTGTCATGGAGGATGGCCGGGTAATGATAGAACCTTCCCTGTGTTACGGCTGTACCTTGTGTGCACAGATATGTCCGGTAAGGGCTATTGAAGGTGTGGGAAAGGAGCGTGAAGCCTGTGACAAATAGTTGTTTGCTGTGCGGTGTCGGCGGGCAGGGAACGGTGCTTGCCTCCAAAATGATAGCTTTTGCGGCCATGGAAAAAGGAGAGAATGTCAGGACGGCGGAGACCATAGGCATGGCGCAGAGGGGTGGCAGCGTAGTCAGCCATGTACGGGTGGGAGGCAGTATAAAGTCTCCGATTATCCCCATACACGGTGCAGATGTGCTGATTGCCTTTGAACCTGCGGAAGCGGTCAGGTGTCTGGAATATTTAAAAGAAGGCGGCACAGTGATAGTCAACAAAAAGGCAGTGAAACCGGTGACGTCTTCCCTTACGGGCAGTGATTATGACGGAAAAGTGATGCTTTCCCATCTGCAAAAAAAAGTAAAGAAACTGATACTGGTGGACGGGGATGCGGTCTGTGAAAGATGCGGCTCGGCAAAAGTACTTAATATGGTATTGCTGGCAGCGGCCGTAAAAGCAGGGGCATTGTCCATGAATATAGAAGAGTTACAAAATGCTATCGAAAAAAAACTGCCCGAGAAGTTTAAAGAAATAAACCTGAAGGCTGTACATATGACAGAAGGGGAAGTGATGCCATGAAAATGACAAAAGAGCAGTTTAGCCTGATTAAGACACAGTTGAAAAATCTGACGGGCAAGGATTGCTTTTACAGGGAAAAATTGAAGGATGTGGATGTGGATGCCATAGAAAGTCAGGAAGACTTTGAGAAACTGCCATTTACATGGAAGGGGGATTTGCGGGAGGCATATCCGCTTGGACTGCAGGCAGTGCCGGAAGAAGACATTGTAAGGATTCATTCCTCTTCGGGCACAACAGGTACGCCGGTTATTATTCCGTATACCGCGCAGGATGTAAGTGACTGGGCGGAAATGTTTAAGCGCTGCTATGAGATGGCAGGCGTCACAAAAAAGGACCGTGTCCACATTACACCGGGTTACGGACTGTGGACGGCAGGCATCGGATTTCAAAACGGCGCGGAGCGTCTGGGGGCAATGGTGATTCCCATGGGACCCGGCAACACGGATAAGCAGCTGCGCATGATGATGGATTTGGAATCTACCGTATTGTGTGCAACGTCCTCTTATGCTTTGCTTTTGGCGGAAGAGATTGCCAAACGGGGCATTGGAGATAAAATTCATTTGAAGAAAGGCATTATCGGCTCCGAAAGATGGGGAGAAAAGATGAGAAAGCGCATTGCAGGTGAACTGGGCGTGCAGCTTTACGACATTTACGGACTGACAGAGGTATATGGTCCCGGCATCGGCATGAACTGTGAATATGAATGTGGGATGCACATGTGGACGGATTATATCTATTTTGAGATTGTCAATCCCAAAACCGGGGAACCTGTGCCGGACGGTGAAGTGGGGGAACTGGTAATCACCACATTAAAGAAGCAGGGGGCGCCCCTTATCCGGTACCGCACGCATGATTTAACCAGGGTGATACTGGGAGAATGTCCCTGCGGATGTAAGTTCCCGCGTATTGATACCATCTTAGGGCGTACGGATGACATGGTGAAGGTGAAAGGCGTCAATATTTTCCCCAGCCAGATAGATGAGCTGCTATCGGGCATAAAGGGAGCATCCAGTGAATATCAGTTTATGATAGACCATATGGAAGGCAAGGATATCTGCACATTGTTTGTGGAGGCCGACGCCGGTGCAAACAAGTATGAACTGGAAAGAGAAATTACGGAAACGTTCAAATATAAAATAGGGATTCTGGTGAAGGTTATGCCGGTGGAAGTCGGGGAGCTTCCCAGAAGTGAAAAGAAATCTACGAGGGTATTCGATAACCGTTATTAGATGAAAAAATATAACGTCCTTCCGGGGGCGGAATGGAGGAAAGTATGAGAAGTGATTCTGTTAAGACAGGGGCCAGCCAGGCGCCGCACAGGAGTTTGTTTAACGCATTGGGTTATACGGAGGAGGAAAGAAAAAGGCCCCTTATCGGGATTGTAAGTTCCTACAATGAGATTGTTCCCGGCCATATGAACCTGGATAAAATAGCGGATGCCGTAAAAATGGGAGTGGCAATGGCGGGCGGTACGCCTGTGGTTTTTCCGGCCATTGCAGTCTGTGACGGCATAGCCATGGGGCATATCGGTATGAAATACAGTCTTGTTACCAGGGACTTGATAGCGGACAGCACGGAATGTATGGCGATGGCGCACGGTTTCGACGGTCTGGTCTGCATTCCCAACTGTGACAAGAATGTGCCCGGCCTTTTGATGGCGGCTGCAAGGTTAAATATTCCAACCATATTTGTTTCCGGCGGTCCCATGCTGGCGGGAAGGGTAAAGGGAGAGAAAAAGAGCCTTTCTTCCATGTTTGAGGCAGTGGGCAGCGTGGCGGCAGGCACCATGACGATGGAAGACCTCTGTGAATTTGAAGAAAAAGTCTGCCCTACCTGCGGTTCCTGTTCCGGTATGTATACTGCAAACTCCATGAACTGCCTGACAGAGGCAATCGGCATGGGACTTCGCGGCAACGGCACGATTCCTGCCGTATATTCCGAGAGAATCCGGCTGGCAAAACATGCAGGAATGAAGATTATGGAACTGGTGGAAAAAGATATCAAGCCCCGCGACATTATGACGGAGGAAGCGTTCCGCAATGCCCTCACAGTGGATATGGCACTGGGATGCTCCACCAATACCATGCTTCATCTTCCGGCAATCGCCCATGAGGCAGGCGTGGACTTAAACCTCGACATTGCCAATGAACTTTCCGCTATCACGCCAAACCTTTGCCATCTGGCGCCGGCAGGACCTACCTATATGGAGGACTTGAACGAGGCAGGCGGCGTGTATGCCGTTATGAAGGAACTTTCCAAGCTGAATCTGCTGAACCTTGATTTGATTACCGTTACGGGTAAGACAGTGGGTGAAAACATTCAAAATGCGGTAAACCGGGATGAAAGCGTCATCAGGACGGTGGAAAATCCCTATTCTGCCACAGGCGGGATTGCTGTGCTGAAAGGAAACCTTGCACCGGACTCCGGCGTGGTGAAACGTTCTGCCGTTGTACCTGAGATGATGGTGCATGAAGGCCCTGCAAGGGTATTTGACTGCGAAGAAGATGCTATCGAGGCAATCAAAGGCGGCAAAATCGTGGCAGGGGATGTTGTGGTTATCCGATACGAAGGGCCGAAGGGAGGTCCGGGCATGAGGGAAATGTTAAATCCGACCTCCGCCATTGCGGGAATGGGTCTTGGCTCTTCCGTGGCGCTGATTACGGACGGTCGTTTTTCAGGCGCTTCCAGGGGCGCTTCCATCGGGCATGTTTCACCGGAAGCGGCAGTGGGCGGTCCCATTGCACTGGTAAAAGAGGGTGATATCATAAGCATTAATATTCCGGAAAATACCCTGAATGTAAAAATATCGGATGAAGAAATGGAAAGAAGACGCCATGCATGGCAGCCCAGAGAGCCAAAGATTAAAACAGGATACCTTGCCCGTTACAGGGAACTGGTAACCAGCGGAAACCGCGGCGCAATTCTGGAAATGCCGGATAATAATCAATAGGAACTGGGAGGATGAAACGATGCAGCTTACTGGTGCGGAAATTGTAATAGAATGTTTAAAGGAGCAGGGGGTTGATACCGTCTTTGGTTATCCGGGGGGTACCATTTTAAACATATATGATGCACTTTACAAACACAGCAATGAAATCAACCATATTCTCACTTCACATGAACAAGGCGCGGCCCATGCGGCGGACGGCTATGCAAGGGCAACAGGCAGGGTAGGCGTCTGTATGGCGACAAGCGGCCCCGGTGCAACTAATCTGGTTACCGGTATTGCGACAGCCTATATGGATTCCGTACCCATGGTGGCTATCACGGCCAATGTAAACCTTCCCCTTTTGGGCAAGGATACCTTTCAGGAAGTGGATATTGCGGGCGTTACCATGCCCATTACCAAGCATGGTTATATTGTAAAGGATATTTCGATACTGGCAGACACTCTGAGAAAAGCATTTGAAATTGCCAAATCCGGCCGTCCGGGTCCCGTGCTGGTGGATATCACGAAGGATGTCACGGCGAATACCTGTGAGTATACGCCCGTAGTACCGGTGAAGCCACGGGTGCTGAACCGGTATACGAAAGAAGATATAGACAGGGCGGCAGAACTGATTGAAAAGTCACAGAAGCCGTATATATATCTGGGCGGCGGGGCGATTATTTCCGGTGCGGCAGAGCAGGTAAAAGAATTTGCGGTGAAAATTGACGCACCTGTGTGTGACACGTTGATGGGAAAAGGCGCGTTTGACGGCAGAAGCGAAAGATACACGGGCATGATTGGTATGCACGGCACCAAAACCTCAAATTTCGGGGTCAGTGAATGTGATTTGCTGATTGCTCTGGGAGCCCGTTTTTCAGACCGTGTAATTGGCAACCCAAAAACTTTTGCCAAAAATGCGAAGGTACTCCACATTGACATTGATGCGGCGGAAATCGGCAAGAACATTCCGGTGTGTGCCGGTGTTACCGGAGATTTAAAATGTATTTTAAAGGAATTGATTGCCCGTGTAAACAAGATGGAACATACCGAATGGATGGCGCATATAAAAGAATTAAAAGAAAAATATCCTTTAAAATACAGTAAGGAGCAGTTGTCCTGCCCTTATGTAATCGAGGAGATTGACCGCGTAACCAACGGGGAAGCGGTTATCAGTACGGATGTGGGGCAGCATCAGATGTGGGCGGCACAGTATTATCGGTATACGCAGCCGCGTACCTTTCTGTCTTCCGGCGGCTTGGGAACCATGGGTTACGGCCTTGGGGCATGCATCGGGGCAAAAACGGGATGTCCTGATAAAGTATGCATCAATATAGCCGGTGACGGCTGTTTCCGTATGAATATGAATGAGCTGGCAACTGCAAGCAGGTATCATATTCCCATTATTCAGGTGGTAATCAATAACCATGTGCTTGGAATGGTGCGTCAGTGGCAGACACTTTTTTATGACCACAGGTATTCACAGACGGTTCTCAATGACAAGGTGGATTTCTGTAAAGTGGCGGAAGGTCTGGGCTGTACTGCCATCAGGGTGACAAAAAAGGAAGAAGTGGCGCCGGCTCTTGAAAAGGCCATTTCCATGAATGCGCCGGTGGTAATCGAGTGCGTGATTCCGGAGGATGATAAGGTATTTCCTATGGTGCCGGCCGGAGCGCCCATCAGTGATGCTTTTGATGAGGATGATTTATAGCGTGAAAAGTACTTCTAAAATTCATGTCAAATTACGATATGCAGTAATAGCCGCTATTGCCGTGGCAGCCGCAGGGTATCTGGCAATGGCGGCTTATTACAGCAAAGGATTTAATCCGGGGACTTTTGTCAATGGCGTATACTGCACAGGAAAGTCCGTCACTGTAATAAATGAAGAATTGCAAGGTCAATATAATAATGACATATTTGTCATACAGGATGCGCTTGGCAGACAATATGAAATCAGTTTGTCCGATATCGGTTTTTATATTGATTATACAAATCCGCTGCATGAACTTCAGGACGGGCAGAATCCCTTTGTGTGGGCGGGCAGTCTGATACAGCCCGGCCGGGAAACGATAAATCCGGAAGTTGGTTTCGATATGCTCCTTTTGGAAAAGGCTTTGGAAAACTGCGGCATAGAGCAGGCAAATGCAAAAGAGCCCACAGTGGAAATCCGTCTGGAGCAGGGATATGTGCTTTATAACGGCAAGCAGGATGTGTTTGATTTGCAGGCTGTCAGGAACCGGGTGGCAGAGATGCTTATGCAGGGCAGGTATTTTATGGATGTGTCGGATTGTTATGCCAATCTGCCGTATACACAGGACGAACAGGATACGCTTGTATTATGGGAAAAGATAGAGGCATTCCAGAACTGTGGCATACAATATGACATGGGAGATGGAAAGATTGCGCTGACTCCTGAACTTACAAGTAATTTTATTGCGTTGGATGAAAACGGGAACTTTCTGTTGGATGAGGACGGAAATCCGGTTTGCAGTGAGGAAGGAATTACGGCGTTTATAGATGCACTCTGTCTGGAATATGATACCTATGGGAGTGTGAGGGATTTTTACAGTACCAGAGGGGACATTATCACGATAGAAGGGGGCACCTATGGCAATAAATTGGATAGGGAGGCGGAAATCGCTTATCTGACGGAAGCCTTTTTGGAAGGGAAACAGGAAGTCCATGTTCCTGCCTATATACAGCAGGCAGCCGTCCGGGGAAAAAACGACATCGGAGATACCTATGTTGAAGTGGACATGGGCACACAGAAATTGTACTATTATGAGGACGGGGAACTAAAACTGGAAACGGATATAGTAACCGGCAATATAAGCCGCAGGATGGGGACGCCCAGCGGGGTTTTTTATGTATATAACATGCAGAGAAACCGGGTGCTGAGAGGGGAAGGGTATGCATCCCCTGTCAAGTACTGGGTTCCTGTTAAAGGAAGCATCGGTATCCACGACGCTTCATGGAGGAAGGATTTTGGCGGGGAAATATATAAGACAGGCGGTTCCCACGGCTGTATCAACGTTCCGGGAAGCGTGATGGGGGAACTTTATGATATGCTGGAAATCGGCGTACCGGTTGTGATGTTTTATTAAAACTGCCGCTTTGGAATCTAAAGACTCCGTATTTTGCCTTGCGGCACCCCCGGCGTGTATTTGTTCCAACAGGACGCGCTCCCGCTCGGGTAAAAACGCAGTGGTACATAAGAGGTTGAAAAACAACCTCTAAGTACCAGCGTTTTTACACGGTCCTTTATGGAATCAAATGCACGCCGGGGGTGCCGCAAGGCAAAATACGGAGGCACCAGAAAGTTTTAGTTGACTAAAGCGGCAATAGAGTTTACAATAAACTTTATGTTCGCATAAAAAGGTGAAAATGAGTATATTTATACGAAAAATGAGGAGGTAATCAACGTGCGAGTTTACAATTTTTCAGCAGGTCCGGCAGTTTTGCCTGAGGAAGTCTTAAAAGAAGCGGCAGATGAAATGCTGGATTATCAGGGCAGCGGAATGTCCGTTATGGAGATGAGCCACCGTTCCAAAACCTATGACAAAATAATTAAAGATGCGGAGGCGGATTTGCGGGATTTGATGAATATTCCCGACAATTATAAGGTTCTGTTTCTGCAGGGGGGAGCAAGTTCCCAGTTTGCTATGATACCTATGAACCTGATGAAGAACAAGGTTGCTGATTATATTGTAACCGGACAGTGGGCAAAGAAGGCGTATCAGGAGGCTTCCATATATGGAAAGGCCAACAAGATAGCTTCCAGCGAGGATGCAACATTTTCCTACATACCCGATTGTTCAGACCTTCCCATCAGTGAGGACGCTGATTACGTTTATATTTGTGAAAACAATACCATATACGGTACCAAGTTTAAGACACTGCCCAATACCAAAGGGAAAACCCTTGTGGCAGACGTGTCCTCCTGCTTTTTGTCAGAGCCTGTTGATGTAACCAAATATGGTTTGATTTACGGCGGCGTGCAGAAAAATATCGGTCCTGCCGGCGTGGTAATTGTGATAATCAGGGAGGATTTGATTACGGAGGACGTGCTTTGCGGTACGCCGACCATGTTCAAATATAAAATACATGCGGATAATGAATCCCTTTACAATACACCGCCTGCATACGGTATCTATATCTGCGGCAAGGTGTTCAAATGGCTGAAAAAGCAGGGCGGCCTTGCAGCCATGAAGGAATATAATGAAAAGAAAGCGGCCGTTCTTTATGATTTTCTGGACGAAAGCAGCCTGTTTAAGGGAACCGTACGCAAAGAAGACCGTTCTTTGATGAATGTGCCTTTTGTGACAGGCAATGAAGAACTGGATGCAAAATTTGTAAAAGAAGCGGCAGCGGCAGGCTTTGTAAACCTGAAAGGACACAGGTCCGTGGGCGGTATGCGTGCAAGCATTTACAATGCCATGCCTATCGAAGGCGTGGAAAAGCTGGTTGCATTTATGAAAGAATTTGAAAAGAATAACGCATAGGAGTGAAAATTATGTTTCAATACTATTGTTTAAATCCTATTTCCAATGTAGGATTGGAGAACTTTACGAGTGAATATACAAAGACGGATGCCATTGAAAATGCACAGGGCGTATTGGTGAGAAGCGCTTCCATGCATGAGATGGAGCTTCCGGAAAATCTGCTTGCCGTGGCAAGGGCAGGCGCAGGCGTAAACAATATTCCGCTGGATAAATGCGCAGAAAAGGGAATTGTGGTTTTTAACACGCCGGGCGCCAATGCAAACGGTGTGAAAGAACTGGTGCTTGCGGGTATGCTGTTAGCGGCAAGGGATGTGACGGGCGGCATTGAATGGGTAAAAAACAATGCTTCCGACGAAAATATTGCAAAGACGGCGGAAAAAGAGAAAAAGAATTTTGCGGGCACGGAACTTCTCGGAAAAAAACTGGGTATCATTGGGCTTGGCGCCATCGGTGTTAAGGTGGCAAATACGGCAAGACATCTTGGCATGGAGGTTTACGGTTACGACCCCTATCTTTCGGTGGATGCGGCATGGAACCTGAGCAGGGATGTGAAGCATGTGCTGAATGTGGAGGACATCTATCAGAACTGTGATTATATTACGATTCATGTGCCGCTTTTGGATTCCACCAAAGGAATGGTGAATAAGGATGCCATCGCACTGATGCGTGACGGTGTGGTAATCTTGAACTTTGCAAGGGATTTGCTTGTAAATGAAAAGGACGTATTGGATGCTCTGGAATCGGGAAAAGTAAGAAAATATGTAACGGATTTCCCCAACACGGTGACAGCAGGAGCGAAGGGATGTATTGTTATTCCTCATCTTGGCGCTTCCACGGAAGAGTCCGAAGATAATTGTGCGGTTATGGCAGTAAAAGAAATGATGGATTATCTGGAGAACGGCAATATCAAAAACAGCGTCAATTATCCGAATTGTGACATGGGCGTATGTACCAATGTGGGCAGGGTAGCTGTTTTCCATAAAAATATTGCAAACATGATTACCAAGTTTACAGGATGCTTTGGCGAAAATGGGATTAACATCAGCGATATGATGAACAAATCCAGAGGAGAGGTTGCATATACCATGCTGGATGTGGAAAGCAAGGCAACACCCGATATCGTGGAGAAGCTTAGTGCAATAGACGGCGTATTCCGTGTAAGGGTAGTAAAATAGTGAGTGTTGACAGATGCCGGAGGCAGAAAATGCCTTCGGTTTTTTGTTTGTGCAACTTTTTTTGTTACTGCAAGGTATTATTATAAAGCAGATACACAATGAATTAGGAAGAACCGGGAGTCAGGAATTATGAAATTTCGGATTATGGTATTACCTGCATGGGATAGGTTATGTTGAAGGTATTCTGGAAAACGGAAAACCAAAAGAGCGTTAAAATAGTGTTGAAAATTTTATTTGATTTTGAGCAACCTGATGCAGTTGTCAAGGGTATTCTATATGAAACGTATAACAGGAGAAATCTGGAGGGGAAAATGAAAAGGAAATGGATAATGTTTCCGGCGGTTATTCTTATGGCAGCTTTTCTCAGCGCCTGTGGTATGGGAGAAAGGATTGTTTCTGTTTTTTACAGTACTTCCGCCCAAATAGAGAACAGACTGGCAGGAACAAAAGAAAAAGCACAGCAGGAAGTGGTGCTGGGAAATGATTTTCCGGAGGACTTTGACGGGTTTGTATATATGAGCAGCGCGGTCCTTGTCACAGAAGACGTAGAGGATGGGAAGGATAATTGCCGGGAGCTTCTGGTGATGATTCCCGACGGCGACTATTCCAGTGTCAACCAAAATGAGGCATATTCGGAGAGAAGCGGTATAAAATTCAGGGTTTCATTAAATCCCGCTTATACTTTTCTGAGTGGTGAAGGGCAGAAATATTCCCTTGAGGATGATATGGAGTTTTTTCTGTCATATATGTTTGATGAATTTTATAATACCTATTACAAGGAAATAGAAATTTCTGAGATGGTCCGGACTGATAACGGAATAAGGGTGACTGTCAAATATCTTATGCATGATACATGGCTGGAAAAGTATATACCTGTATTCTGCACCTATTATCTTGCAGAGCTGGATAAGGATACAAGGGTCTTCGTGGAGGTGACGCTTGACGCTGAAACGGTAAACGGAGAGACAGACGGTTTGATTGAAGAACTGGAAATGTTTTACGGATTTGACATTGAATGGGATGCCGAAGCGGCACAGAAGAAGCTGGACAAATTTTTGGCAGGCGGCGGTTTCGAAAAAAACAGTTTTTCCACGGGCTATCTTATGTTTGAACTGCCGGAGGGATGGCATCAGGATTATTATTACAGTGATACTGCGAATACATTTACGTTTTTACCAGAAGAGGATGCTGCCGGAAATGTCTCCTGTTTCATCAACATACGCAGGGAGTATGTGGGAGAAGGTAATATTGATATAAGAGAAATGGCAGAGGATACGGAACAGGGAAAAGCAATTTTTAAGGAACTGTTTGGGGACAGGGCAGAAAATGTGGAGGTGATGGATTATGGTATGACCTGTCTGGGATATGCAATCAAGTTAAGCTATACCGTTCGCGGAGAATTAAGTGATGAGAGGGTGGAATGGTATATCATTGAGAATAAAGGATATTTATACTTTATACATGCATCGGCCACAGCGGAAAGCACGGAGAATGTATTTGGACTTGTGGAAGATATCCTGCACAACGGCAAGGTGCGGGAGGAATAAACAGGGTTTCTTATAAAATATTGAAGTTTCCGCAATGCAGAATGCGGAAACCCGATACAAAATAGTGTTGGAAATTTATTCCCCGTAAGGTATACTGTTTTATGTAAAGACAGATACAGTATGGAGAGACGAATGAGCGGGGATTTATTACTAACCACAGAGGAAATCATAGATAAATATGCGGATATGGTATACCGGCTGGCCGTAAACGAAATGGGCAACAGGGAAGATGCCCAGGATGTGTTTCAGGAGGTATTTCTGCGTCTGGTGCGTTACAGGGAAAGAATCACATCGGAAGAACACTTAAAAGCATGGCTTTTGAGGGTGACCATAAACTGTGCCAGAAAACAGCAGACAAGCGCCTACAGAAAAAAGGTGCATTTTCTGGAGCAGGACAATCAGAAGCCGGATGTGAAAGCAACGGAGGCTTTTAGAGAGGTTGAGAATGCAGATTCACCGGTGACGTCAGCCGTAGCTGCGCTGCCACAACGCTATCGCAGTGTTGTGTATCTGTATTATTATGAGGAAATGAGCATTGCAGAGATAGGAATTATCTTAAAAGAAAAAGAATCTACGGTTAAATCCAGACTGTTCCGAGCAAGGGAAATGCTTAGAATCCGGCTGAAAGGAGAGGATGTTCTATGAAGGAAGAGAATTTAAAAAAGCAGTATGCAGAAGAACTGGACGGCCTGCATGCTCCGGCTGAATTGATAGCGCTTACCAAAAAAAGAGTGGCAGCACAACAGGAAACTCCCAAAAATAAAAAGTTAAGTATAATAAAATATCTGCCTGCCGCTGCTGCATTGCTTTTTATCAGCCTGTGTATTTTCTGGCAGGCAGGTTTCAGAAATGAAAAGTCTTCCGGTGAACCCGGAATTTATATGGGAAGTGTAAACGCGGACAACGCATCATTGAAAGATGATATCCTGATAAGCCATGCAAGTGTACTTCCCGTGGAGTTTGGAAAAGAAACGGCATGGACGGAAGAGATAGAAGGCAGGCAGGTATGGTTTGCAGTTACATCAAAAGGCAATTATATGGCAGCGTACAAGGAAGAGGATTATGTGATTGTGGAATCGGAGGAGAAGGATAAAAACCATTTCATAATTTACATGCAGCATTTGTTGGCACAGTAAACAGACGGAAAGGCGAAAAGAATATGAAAATTGATAATGGATTGTTTATGTTTCTGTTGGAAAAAAAGAAAAAAGGCGGTACGGTTCTGCCTATACTTCTTTGTATTGCGTTGTTGATGGGGATGTTCGGAGGCGGCTTCGCACTGGGATTTTCCATAAAAAAAGGCGCTGAGCCGGCAGGTGTGCTTTCTGCGGATAGCAGGGATGAGAAGGAGGACACCAAAGATACGGCAGAAGTACCGGTAAGGGAAAACGAAACGGATGGGGCGTATGGGGAAGGCAGTTATGTGACGAGCATGTACCTTGCCAGCATGACGAAGGACAAGTATCAGGACAAGCCCTCCCCATACGGTTATACTTACGGTCCGGCGATTACCGGTATCGGAAGGACGGAAAATATTGTATTGCAGGCAGGATTTTCCGTGGATGACCTTGATGTGGAGTATTGGACGGAAATTATCGGTCTGTATGAGGACCCTCAGTTACAACATCTGGTAGGAAACGGATGGGATTATGACAGGGAAACCGGCACCATCACCATGACGCCGTCTTCTTATCCTGTCGGTCAGATTTGGCTTAACGGACTGAGTATGGAAGTGGTAAAACGGTATCACCATGACAATGTGAAATTTTTTCCCAATGATGCGGGTTCGGCATGGGGTAATCTGAGTACGATGTATCTTGCCACCTATTATGACCTTGCGACGGGAGAGAAAAGAGATGTACCGCAGGTTCAGGTAGTGACCGTGAAAGGGGAGCTTCCTGATACACCAAAGCTTTCCTGTTCTTATACGGATGACGGAAGGGTACATTTTTCATGGAATGAGATTGCAGGTGCAGAGGAATATTTCGTCTGCCGGTATACCATCAGCGACGATTACGGGCAGGATGGCGGCCTGTCGGTTATGGAGGTGACTACTGATACCGAATGGTTTTCCGCGTCTCCCGAGTATGGTTCGGTCACCACCAACGATGATTTTCGGAATTACTCTGTTGCGCAGAATGACTGGTACGGATACGGCAGAGAAAGAACCATAGAAGAATATGGGGAAGAGCCTATAGCAATTTTGAAGGAAAATAACCGTTACCAGTACTGTGTGATTGCCGTATGCAGGGAAGGTACGTCAATGATGAGCAACAGTGTGGATATTCTGGATATTCAGGAGAATATCCCTGTACTAATCGCTTATGACACCTGGGTGGAAAACGGTTACAGTTACAAGGGATACGACTCCGTGGAGCAGGCGATGTCTTACGGTTACGTTACCATGGCAGACGGCATGACAGCCATGAAGCTGATTGATTATGACACCGAACAGGCCATGGTAGTGGAAGACAGGTATATATACACGGATGAGGAAGGGAATTTTCTGGAGGGAAAAAATATCAGTGTATTAAAAATCCCTTACCGCATAGAAGGAACGCCTTTTGAGGATGTTGCCCTCATCGTAGACTATGATGAGAGTAATCTGGAAAAGGATTTACGGTTTCTGGAAGAACGGGAAGACATGCTCAGAAAACGCGGGGGCGATGTTGCGTTAAATACGGATATTGAGTTTGACATAAAGGAAACAGCGGACAAGGAAATCCGGGAAGTGGATTTTGAGATTACGGCTAACTGTGCGCTCTCGGAGTATCTTGCCAGAAATATGCTTGCCGGCGTCAAGGTGATTGACGTGTCACAGTTCCCTGAAGCAGCGGATATTTCCATGCTGGAGGACGCATTTTTGGAAGCTTATTACCAGAATCCGCTTATATTAGGCATTACCGGATATAAAATTAACCGTGACGGAACGGCTGTGAAGGTGGCATATGATGATAATGCGGAAGTGACAGCAAGAAAACAAGAGGAAATCAAAGAGAAAGTAGCACAGATAACGGCACAGATTATCAAGCCGAGTATGTCGGAACTGGAGAAAGAACTGGCAATCAATCAATACCTTTGTGATACTTGTGAATATGATGAAATGGCTCTGCAGAATGCAGAGGAAAATAATTTTGCATATGTTGACAGTAAATATGACGACTCTTTTACGGCATATGGAGCTTTAATCAATGGCAAATGTGTGTGTGCAGGGTATGCGGGCGCTTTTAAGCTTTTGGCAGATGCGGCCGGCCTGCAGTGTGTGGTGGTAACCGGAGTGCTGGAAGGCAATCTTCCCCATGCGTGGAATAAAGTGAGGATAGACGGGGAATGGGAAATTCTTGATGTCACCAACAATGACAATGAATTTTTATCCAATGCTTTGCTAAATCTGCCGGATGAGGCGGGAAGCCGTACTTTGACGGAGGATTCCGATTATGTTCTGGACAGCTGCATGAGAAATTACATTGCCACAAACGGCAGACGTGAATTTTACCGGCTGCATAATCTGTATTACGATTATGATGAAATCGGGGAAAAACTTGCAGAACAGATTGAAGAAAAAGGGTTTGCCCTTCTTCGCACAGAATATGGCCTGGATGACAGGACCTTTTACCGGATAGGACGGGATGTCAGCAATGCTTTGGAGGAGGAAACGGAACTGTATGGCTGTTACTGGATGGGAGTCATCTATCTGACAACTGAAGAAGAATAAAGACCATTTACAAATTTAAGCCTGTCAGACCAAAAGGAATGACAGGCTTTTTGTAAAAAAGGGTTTACGGAATACGGTGAATTAACGATAAAAAAATGGGTGTTCCCCGTCGGGTTTATACTGGCTGTCAAAATCAGCCCGCATTTTTGCGTCGCTTAAACAGGCGGCTTCACTTTGCATGTCCATATAACGGATGAAAAACTCTTCAAGGGAAATGCCCTGTTCGTCGGCAATTTCCTGTAGTATAGGGCGGAGCTTGTCTAACTGCGCGGAAACCTGCACTTTCTGGGGGTCTATGTCTGCCATGACTTCTTCTGCGTATTTGTTGATGCGAGCCAGTATTTTTCTGTCTTCTGCTGTCAAATAACCACATCCTTTTACATAATATTTGCTTCAAAAAGCTTCTACACATTTTATCACCAATTACTTGTGATGTATAGCAATTTTTGTTAAAATAATAGAAATAATATGAAGAAGAGGAGATTTTACATGGCGAAGATAAGGCCTTTTCGGGCAATCAGACCGGCAAAAGGATTGGAGAAAAGCATTGCTGCGCTGCCTTATGATGTGTACAGCAGGAAAGAGGCAAAGGAAGCCGTGGCGGATGCTCCCCTTTCTTTTTTGCGGATAGACAGGGCGGAAACGCAGTTTCCGGATGATGTGGACACTTACGATGAACGGGTCTACAATAAAGCAAAAGAACTGCTATTGGAACAGATGGCAAAGGGAGAATTTGTTACAGAGGAAAAGCCTTGTTTTTACTTGTATGAGCTTGCAATGGAGGGGAGAAAGCAGACCGGCATAGTGGGATGCGCTTCCATTGATGATTACGAAAGCGGCGTGATTAAAAAGCATGAAAATACAAGGGCGGATAAGGAGGAGGACCGCATCCGCCATGTAGATACTTTAAATGCACAGACAGGGCCGATTTTTCTGGCTTATCGCAACAGCGCCGGTTTACAGGAAATTATTGAAAAAAACAGGCAGAAGACGCCGTTGTATGATTTTATTTCGGAAGACGGGATTGCGCACAGGGTCTTTGTGGTGGACGAAGCCGAAGATATGCAGGAAATTGCCTCCATTTTTGCCGGAATGGAAAACATTTATATTGCCGACGGACATCACAGATGCGCTTCGGCGGTAAAAGTGGGACAAAAGAGAAGGCGGGAGCATCCCGGCTATACGGGGGAGGAAGAGTTTAATTTTTTCCTGTCTGTTTTGTTTGCAGACAGTGAATTGATGATAATGGATTATAACAGAGTGGTAAAAGACTTAAACGGCCTATCACAAGAGGCATTTTTAAAAGCGATATCCGAAAGTTTTGAGGTTTCAAAGAAGGGAAAGGATGCGGTAAGGCCTGACAGGAAAGGGCAGATAGGAATGTACCTCGGGGACTGCTGGTATCTTCTTACCGCAAAGGAAGGGCTCGAAAGCACGGACCCGGTGAAAGGGCTGGATGTTTCTCTCCTTCAGGATTATGTTTTAAGCCCGGTTCTGGGAATAGGAGACCCCAAAACAGATAAAAGGATTGATTTTGTGGGAGGAATCAGAGGGCTTCGGGAATTGGAGAGAAGAGTACACACGGACATGCAGGCTGCGTTTGCCATGTATCCCACTTCCATAGGAGAGCTTTTTGCAGTAGCGGACGCGGGGCTTTTGATGCCGCCTAAATCCACATGGTTTGAACCCAAATTAAGAAGCGGACTGTTTATTCACAGTTTAGGTTAGAGGAGGTAACAAAATGAACAACAAATTGTACAAGTTGATGAATTGGCCGGCGATTGAGGAAATTATCTATTCGGAATCAGCCAATCCCCATGCGCTGCTTGGACCCCATGCATCGGGCAGCGGGACTTTGATTCAGGCATTCTGTCCCGGTGCAGTCAAAGTGCAGATACAGTTTCTTGCCGATATGACGGAAAAGGACATGGAGCTTGCTGATGAGGATGGATTTTTTGCGGTCTGGCTGTCCATAAAAAAGCCGGGGGCATACCGGTATATTATTACGTATCAGGATGGCAATATGGAAATCAGGCAGGATGCATACAGACATGCGCCTCTGATTACAAAAGAGGATGAGGAGGCTTTTGCCCACGGTATCCATTATACCATATATGAAAAACTGGGGGCGCATCCTATGACGTTAGATGGGGAGGAAGGCGTTTATTTTGCAGTATGGGCGCCCGGAGCGCAGAGAGTCAGTGCAGTCGGCGATTTTAACAGGTGGGATGGAAGGGTTCATCAGATGCGCAGGCTGCCTTCCGGTATTTTCGAGATTTTTGTGCCCGGAGCCAAAGTCGGTGACAATTACAAATATGAGTTAAAATTAAAGGGCGGACTTACCTATCTCAAAGCAGACCCTTACGGTAATGCGGCACAGCTCAGGCCGGAATCGGCATCCGTGGTAGCGGATTTGCGCGGTTTTGCGTGGGAGGATAAAGACTGGCAGAAAGCAAAAGAAGCATTTCAGAAGCCGGAGTCACCCATGAGCGTTTATGAGATGTATCTGGGAAGCTTTGTGGCTCCGGGAGAAGACAAGGAGTATGCCAATTACAGGGAAATTGCGCCTAAAGTGATAGAATACGTCAAAGAAATGGGCTACACCCATATAGAACTGATGCCGGTGATGGAGCATCCTTTTGACGGCTCCTGGGGATATCAGGTGATTGGCTACTATGCGCCTACTGCCAGATACGGCACGCCGCAGGATTTTATGTATTTTATAAACGAATTGCATAAAGCAGGCATCGGGGTGATTCTGGACTGGGTGCCTGCGCATTTCCCGAGGGATACTTACGGACTGTCCAATTTTGACGGCACCTGCCTGTATGAGCATTTTGACCCGAGACAGGGCTCACATCCCCACTGGGGCACCCTGATTTATAACTATGGACGTCCGGAAGTGAAGAATTACCTGATTGCAAACGCGCTTTTCTGGGTGGAAAAGTTCCACGCGGACGGTATCCGTATGGACGCCGTTGCGTCCATGCTTTATCTGGACTACGGCAAGAATGACGGGGAATGGGTTGCCAATATTTATGGCGGCAATGAAAATCTGGAAGCCATAGAGTTTATCAAGCATCTGAACTCTATCATGAAAAAACGCAATCCCGGCGCGCTCAGTATAGCGGAGGAAAGCACGGCGTTCCCCATGATTACAGGCGATTTGCAGGACGGCGGGCTGGGATTTGACATTAAGTGGAATATGGGGTGGATGAACGATTACCTTCATTATATCCGTTTTGACCCTTATTTCAGAAGCCATCATCACGGAGAACTGACTTTCAGCATGATTTATGCATACAGCGAAAAGTTTATGCTGGTATTTTCCCATGACGAAGTGGTTCATGGAAAAGCATCCCTGATTGGTAAGATGCCCGGGGAGCGGGAAAAGAAATTTGCCAATCTGAGGCTTACTTATGCTTACATGATGACGCATCCGGGGAAAAAGCTTCTTTTTATGGGACAGGACATCGGTGAGTTTGACGAGTGGAATGAAAACCGTCAGGTAGAATGGGAGCTTTTGGAGTATCCGGAGCACAAGGGTGTTTCCAACCTGGTGAAGGCATTAAACGAATTGTACCGCACAAATCCGGCAATGCATGAACTGGATAACAGCCCGGAAGGATTTGAATGGATTAACAGTATTGCATCAAATGAATGTTACCTCACATATCTGCGCCGGGGAAAAAAGAAAGAGGATGTACTGGTGGTTGCGGCTAATTTTTCGGGAGCGTCCGCAACCCTTCAGATAGGCGTGCCTTTGGAAGGCGGTTATAAAGAAATCCTCAATACGGATGCGGAGCAGTTTGGCGGAACGGGAATTGTAAATGCCAGAATCAAAAAGGCGGTTAAGAAAGAATGGGATGAGAGACCTTATTCCATCAATATCAAGATGGCGCCCCTGTCGCTGAGTATTCTTGCCTTTAAGCCCGATGCGCCTAAGAAAACCGCGGATAAACAGGCGTCCAAAACTGCACCTAAGGCCGCACCTAAGACAGCATCCAAAGCCGCATCCAAGCCGGTTACTGAGTCAGCTTCCAAAGAAACGCCGAAAACAAAGGTTCGCAAAAAGAAAGGGGAATAGTCTTGCATAGTATTATACTGGAAACTTCATTACAGCAGGAAATGAATCTTCCCGTACTTGAGCCGGGAGCAGTTTCGGAATTTTTGCAGGAGCTGCCCCAAAAGGCGTTGGGACTTGGTATCAGAATAGTGCTGGCAGTCATTGTGTTTTTAATAGGAGTCCAGATAATCAAGCTGCTCCGCCGTATACTGAAAAAATCCTTAAAGCGGGCAAATGCGGATGTAGGGGTAATCCAGTTTCTGGATTCCCTTACAAAAGCGGTTTTGTATGTGGTGCTGGTTTTTATGATTGCATCGGGATTCGGCGTGGACGCTGCGGGCATCGTTGCGCTGCTCGGTTCTGCCGGTGTGGCAATCGGACTTGCCATTCAAGGCAGCCTTTCCAACTTTGCCGGCGGAGTGCTGATTCTCTTGTTAAAGCCCTTTAAGGTAGGGGATTACATCAAGGAGGACAATGGGGGAAACGAAGGCACAGTCTCGGAAATCCAGCTTTTTTACACAAAGCTGACCACACCTGACAACCGTGTCATCATTTTGCCAAACGGTACGCTTGCCAATACCAGCATGACAAATGTGACACAGGCGGATGAAAGGCGTTTGGATATCTTTGTGGGCATAGCTTATGACTCGGATATCGGAAAAGCGAAAGAGACGCTGACAGGTATGCTTAAGGAAGATAGCGCCACCCTGAAAGAAAAAGAAATGTTTGTTTTTGTGGATTCCCTTGCGGACTCCAGTATTCAGTTAGGCATCCGCTGCTGGGTAAAAAAGGAGGATTACTGGGAGGCGAAGTGGCGGCTCACGGAGAACACCAAATATGCGCTTGACGCTGCGAAGATTGTCATTCCGTTTCCGCAGGTCGATGTGCATCAGGTTCCGTAGAAGAGAGAAGATAAATGTGTGCCTGATAAGTGAAGGTAATCATTTACCGATAAATCGGTAGTTGGAAATGGGAGTTTGGTATGGCGTATGTGTTTCGACTCGCAAAAGGAGAAGAAATAGACTCTGTTTTTTCACTTTTTGAAAAACGTATTGAATGGATGAATCAGAAAAATATTCAGCAATGGAATGTTACAGACTACTTAACCGTTTATCCCAAATCATATTATCAGGAGCAGCAAGCCCTTGGAAATCTGTATGTTTTAGTGGACAATATAATTGCGGGTGCAGTGGTATTACTCCGGAGCGATGAGAGATGGTCGGACCGTATAAATTCTTCTGCTTTCTATGTACATAATCTTGTGACTGACCCAGTGATAAAAGGAATAGGAAAACTTTTGTTGGCGGAGGTGGAGAACATAGCAAAACTGCATGGAAAACGATGTGTGCGTTTAGACTGTGCTGTAGATAATGCGGTTTTGAATGATTATTACGCCTCTGCCGGCTATGAACTTGCAGGGAAATGTCAAGATGGCCCTTATATCGGCAATCGTCGTGAAAAGAAATTATAGAAGACTTTTTGTCTCTATTCGTGAAGAAATAATAAGTCTGCGTAGCAGGCTTTTTTCACACTTGGAACTTTGTTCCACAGAGGGAAATCAAATGAAAAAAGCTAGATATATGGGTTTGTGTATTTTAATATTTATTATAATTATTATATGTGTTGTTTGGTTTTGCAGGCATTTTGCTGAAAGCCATAGCGTGAAAAACAATAATGAGGATACGCAAAGCATTATTGATGTTTATTCGGAATTATATAGTCATGAGTTTGAACCCGCTTCGGTTCAAATAGAAGACAGGTTATTTGGAATCTGGCAGGCAAAGGAATTTGTCGGATGGGACAATTCACGGGAAATATGCTGGGATGGTCTGTATGGTGATATTATTATATTTTCGGAAGATGCCTGGGTCATGGGGGGAGGACCGGAGTATCGGCCTGTGTATGCCTGTTATTTGGCTGATTTTGAGGATATGGAGCAAGACTTATTTTTGAATATAGCATGGAAAGATAACAGATATGAAGGGTGCAGCGGCATCGTCGGGATTGCCGTAAGTTCTGAAAAGGACAATAGCCGGGGGGCAGCGCAGGAAAGAAAAGTGCTTAAGTTTATCATTATAGAAGATGATGTCATAATAGAGACAAATGAATCTTATTTCAGGCTGGAAAAGGTGGGAGAGATTGAAATGAATGATTTGTTTGAAAATGTCAGCCCCCAATAAAGCCGCAGTCTGATAAAATAGAGAATATGGGAAAACGTACTGAAAAAAATGAGGAAGAAGATTCCGCAAATGAAAAAGAAATATTTATATATGGTTCTCTTTTTGGTATTGGCAGGCAGCATGGCAGTCCTGTTGTCCAAATACCATGAAGCACAAAAGGAAAAGCAGGCGCTTGGGATGTATCAGGAATTTCTGACGGGAGAGCGGAAGGTAGGAAAAATAGATATTTATTACCTGATAACGCCTACAGGCGAGCCTGAAAAACAATACGGCACAGAATATGCGATTGTGGACGTAAACGGGGACGGCATTCCCGAACTTCATATTTTATCGGGACGGGAGTATACCATTTACTCCTGCAAGGATAATGAAATGTTTGAACTGGATGCATTCTATTCTAGTCCATCGAGATATATCCTTCTCAATAACGGCGCTTTTATTTACAGGAGCGATGAGTGGGATTCTTATTACTATTTTGAAATGGATGAATCGGGAAACCGTATCAATGAGTTAAAGTTTTCCTGGACGGATGTCAATCAGAATTATTTGTATGATGATGACGATGCATTTATGTTTGACGGAAATCCGTGTACAAAAGACGAGTGGTTTGCAGGGACAAGGAAATATCTTTTTACAGATGAAGAGGGGAGGGAACAAATTCGGAATCAGGCAGAGTGGGTAACTTTGTGTGAACAAATCTGGCATTCCGACTATGATGACGAAATGCCGGAGATTGTAAGCCTGATTGCGGGTGACTTTTATAAGATTGCTTTATGCCGGGATAAAACCATATGGAGCTGGGGGCATAACGCAGCCGGAAAGCTGGGCATGGATACCGATTACTGTCAGTATCCCCAAAAGGTAGAGGGGATTGAAGGCGTTGTAAAAATCGTAGACGGGCGCTGGAATGTATATGCCCTGCTGGAAACAGGGGAGGTGTATACATGGGGAAAGAAATTGGAAAGCATGTTTCTGGATACGGAAGAGAGGCAATATACGCCCGTCAGGCTGGAGGGGCTGAAAAATATAGTGGATATTGACGCGAAAGCGAACGTTATGTTTGCACTGGATGCGGACGGAAATTTGTATGCAATGGGATTGGAGTGTTTTATCAACGGTCCCGAGGCTGATGTACGTACAATATTTAACGGGCAGCATGAGGAGTTGGGAAAGGATATAAAACGTATTTTTGCAGGGGCGGGAAATTACCATTATTTTCTCAGAAAAGACGGGACGGTTTTTTCCATTATGGAGTATGGGGACGCCGTATATGGTTTTCCATACGCATTTATTTTTCCGTCTTCAGGGGATGGAGGGTCTGATGCGGCGGGACAGGAAAGCTACTATCACCCGGAGGAATTGGAAGCACTCACGATATTAAATGAAAACACGAAACTGGGATATACGGTTTACTATGAATTGCCGGGGATTTGCGGGGTTGATTTGGTAAGTTCAGACGATTATACGGTGTTTATCGGTAAAACGGACGGCACGTTGTGGTATTGGGACAGTGACAGAATCAAGTACCACGATGATTTGCGCGCTCTTGCAAATCCGGAGGACGGCGAGGAAAGTTGCGGGGGAAAGCTTGTGGAGGTACCCGTGGCAGATATATTGAAAACAGATGGGGAGGCACCGGACTGTCCACGCATTATTGCCATGCAGTCCGGTTTGGAAAATACCGTCTTTTTAACAGATACAGGGGAGGTTTTTATCAGCCGGTACCTTACCTGCGGGACAGAAGATGTCAGCTTTTTTGTCAGGCAAAACCCGGATATAACGAGACTTCCCTCTGTTTTGACCATAGAGGATATGAAACTGAAAACGCTTACCTTTGAGAAGCTTAGACTGAAAAACATTGTGAGCATTTCGACGGATGGAAAGTATGTTTTTTCAGCAGTGGATGTAAATGGAGCTTATTATACGATAAAATAATCCTCTCTTTAAATGTAAGGAGCTGTCAATGAAGCAGAATGTAAGGACATGTGTACTGTTATGCATCCTGTTGCTTTTGTGTGTATGTGCCGCAGGGATAAGAATCTATGGGAGAAATGCAGGTAAAACAGGACAAGGCCTGGTGGGGTGCGCTCATATGGCTATTGATAATAAAAAGAAGCCCTGTGAGCCTTTGAGGGAGATTCTGGAAAAGGGAACCGTCCTTTTGGCAGACAATGCATTTGAGTTTTACCGTACGGATTCGGAAGAAATCGACGGCGAGATTTGGAGTTTGGATAAAGATTATATTGCAGTCCATGACAGGAGGGATGATTTTTATTTTTATCTGCCGGATTCCTATGAAATTATTTTGGATATAGGGGCGGATGCATCCGGTATTGCAATTACCTATGCGAACAAACCGGATTATATTATCCGGGAGGTTTTGATTCCCGTTTGTTTTCCTGCCCGTATGGAGGGAATCGTGGGGATGGATTTTCACAGTGAACGGCATATTGAGAGTGGTGAGGAATGGAACTGGAATGACATAAGGGAAGTCTGTTCGGGGGAGGAGGCGTTAGAGGATACGGTTTTTGCATTGCCTCATGAGGTTTGGCGGGAAGAAATTTCTATGGATGATAAAACCTGTGAAATTACGTTTGAAAGAATCAGTCCCATATACAGAAGGCTGCATAGTATAGAATTTGAACGCATGGCGGATTACCGTCTTACGGTCAGGGATGAGGGCGGCAATGCCGTTTGTGAGCAAATATTTATGAATTTCCCTGCTACATTTGAAGAAACCTTCTGGATTGCTGATTTTTCCGGTGACGGCTGCGAGGATATTGCTTTCTGTACGGGAGAAAATCATGGCACCGGCTATCATAACACGTATTTTCGCATATTGATATGGAATGCGGAAAAAAGCCGTTATGAGAAAAAGTATCTGCCCCAGACGGAAGCATATGGCAGTTATTTTACCGGTTTTCCGCTGTGGAATGAGGAGCAGCAGGTATTGATGGCAGCGGTGGGAACGGATAAATGGGAGGGCGCCGTATATGAAATGTATTCATATGAAAATGGGGAATGGCAGAGAATACGGAGGCTGGAGAATGCTTATTCGGAAACGGAATTTTATGAGATGCCGCGAGAGAAAGGACTCTATCCGGCAGCTACAGGGTACTGGGAGTTGTTTTATGAGGAAGGAAAAGAGATAAGTAAAAATTTTGTTGAAGTTAAGGAAGACAGTGTGTGGAGCAGCGACAATGACAGGAATCTGAAATTGTATCCTGACTATCCGGAATGGCAAAAAGTTTCAGTTATCATTGACGGGCTTGAACTTGATAAAGAGGTGAAAAATCCGGCATATAGAGAACCGGAAGCAATTTATGAGTATGTAAAGAATTTTGATTTTACCGTTAGGGAGTATCCTGTTAATCCCGATTTTTACGGAAGCAGACTGGAACAGGAGTATAAGGAAGCGTTTTATGATGTGATTGCCAACCGCGTTCCAATCCGGTATGAGGACGACGGGGCTATTTTTTTCAGGGATATACTCCGTGGTGTATCCGGCATGAGCGATGGGGAATTTGTAGAATATGTGGAAAATGAAAAAGACAAATACCGTTTTATAGATTATGACGGGGACGGTTTCCCCGAACTTGCGATGGACCTTGGCATCGATGGGGTCTGCGTATGGAAATATTTGCCCGAAGAGAAAAGGGTAACTTTATATTACGGGCTTTCCGAAGGCTCGAGGCTGCTTGGCTCTAACCGGATAGGCTGTTATGTGCCGTCCGGCGCGGGGCTGACCCGATACCGGTATGTATTTGAAGGGGACGCGGAGACAAAGGCTGTGCAGATAAATTTTGAAGCGCAGTATTATGAGGAGGAAGTTATCTATACCATCAGCGTACGGGGGGATGATGTGGAAGGAAGCGTTTCCGTAGACGAAAAGCAGTGGGAGGAATTGAAGGAGCCGTTTTTATATGCCATGAATCATCCGGTCCCTCTGGTAAGCTTTGAAGAGGCTTTTGGTAAGGATTTTGTCCCAAAGCGGGAACCGGATATAGGTAAGGATGAGATTGAAAAAATATATATGGGTTTTCTGGAAGGGAAAAGAAGCGCGGGAAACGTATCCATTGATACGATATGGTACAATGTTTCCGTTGAAGCCCTGTTTGATGAAACGATAAATCCTGAAGACGAGGGGGCATTGCAATACCTCATCTATGATACTGACGCAGACGGTCTGCCGGAGTTACATATACGGGCAGGAAATACCTATTATGCAATTGTGTATCGCAATGGAAAGCTGTTTCTGTGGTTTACGGAGGATTATGGGCAGAACCGGTGCTACGAAATATTGGAAAGCGGAGAACTTCTGTATTGTAGCATTCAGGACGGTAATGCGTATTTTTGCAGTGCAAGGCAGGAAGCTTCTTCTAACAGGGATATCCGTTTGGATTTCAAATGGGAGGACGTAAACGGAAACGGAATATGCGATGAGGACGATTTGTACCAATACAATGACGCCGAAGGTTTTGAGAGATATTCGGGGACGGTACAGGATACGATATGTTCCATGGAAGAGTGGATGGACAAGACGCAGGAATATGTTTCTGTAAGAGAAGACGGTACGATAGAAATTCTGCATATAGTGACTTGGAATGTTTATGGGAAATAGTATTGTGAAAAATATAAAAGTGAAGATGAAAAGAAATAGTATTGTGATTTTAATTTGTATATTGATTGCCGTCGGGTTTTCAGGCTGCTTAAAAGATATGAAAACAGATGATATCAGAGAAAATGATTTGACTGAAATTGTCAAAGCGATGGATTTTACTGTAAACGAACCGTATTTAAATATTTCACCTCAGGAAAATCTGGTATATTTGGAAGGATATCTCAAGATGTTAAAGAATGAAATTCCCATAATCAGCGAGGCAGGGGTACAGTATTACAATGATTTATGGAAATCCAGTATAGAATTTGAAGAACTTCTGAGGGAGAAAGAGACGAGGGAGTATCCTTATCTGTATTATTATGATGATTTAGATGGAGATGGAAGGCCGGAATTGGCAATTGAGCAAGGATGCATGTATCTCATAAAGTACGAAGAAGACTTGGACAAATGCAGGATTCTTTATCAGACGGAAGCCTGTTATTTTAAAAAGATGGTGGGTGCGGGGCAGATTTGGTATCATGACGGCCTGCACGCAAATGTAATGCGTGATAGTCTGGTTGTCTTAACCGATGACGGCAGTTTTCAGGAAGTTTTTGCTTTGGAGAAGAGTTTGGACCCGGAATATCCTTACTATGAGGTAAGAGTAAAAGATATTTTACAAAACGTGAATATAAGTGAGGAAAACTGGATTGAGATTACAAAGCCGTTTTTTGATATGGTAGAGGATAATGGCCTTCCGTTAAAAACATTGGAGGAAGTTTTTGGGGAATTATTAGAATGCGGCGGTGAGAGTATAACGGGAGGGGAAGAATGTGGACGTAAAAAATAATGGAATAGAAAATAAGATGAGAATAAAGTATAGAATAATATGACGAATTAACAAAACCATATCGGGAGGCATCTTACGAGTCAGAAGAAAAGATAAAAGAGGTGACTTATACTTATGAGGAACTGTTTGGGGAAAAGGATAAGCCGGTTTCAGAAGAAACAGGTTATGCGGATGAAGAAACATACCGTTTTATAAAAGATATAATTGACAATATAGATATAGTAAAGTGCGGAGCGAGGAATTGCTCCGCACTTCGTCTAAATAAGAGGTGAAATTATATTTAATGGCATGGTATACTGTTAGTGTTGTTAAAGACAAATCGGGATTTGACAGAAACAATGTAAACTTCCAGTTGACAATTCTCGCTGGAGTTGCGTTTTTAAGTTGGTGTTTTTTCCTTAATGGTTATGGTAACATAAAGCTACGGTTTTATCAATATATGAGCTTGGGAGGAAAATTCTATGAGTTTAGGTAAAAATATTCAATACTTGAGAAAACAAAAGAAGATTACACAAGAGCAGTTAGCGGAGATGATGTCTGTTTCCCGTCAGACAATATCTAAATGGGAAACGGATGAAATTATCCCCGAATTGGATAAACTGGTTGCTTTAAGTGATGTGTTTTCCTGCAAATTGGATGATTTGGTCAAAGAAGATATGCATAATCGTGACGAGGTTTATTCGGAAATCATAGTAAAAAAGGTAAAAGCGTTTAAGATGGCGAGATATGTGATGCTTACGCCAAATCCGGAAGATGATGTAAATTTCTATATGGAAAATTGGGCTAGACGGTCTGGTCTGCTGGATTTTCAGCCGGATGCAATGAGAATCGGATGGGATTTTCCCTTTGCTATATCCGAACTGCAAAATAGGTTTGGTCTTCGTGGATATGTAGCAGCTTATATTTTACCGGAAGGATTTGAAACAAGTTGTCCGGGCGTGGAATTTGCTGTTCAGAATGAAGCGGATTATGCAGTAATTACAATACATGATCCCTTTGCAGCGGCTTCAGGGCGTATTCCAAATGCCTATAAAAAAATAATGGAGTTTTTACAGGCAAATGGGTTTCGCGAAAAGCCAAAGAAGGATATCTTATCCTGCTTTGAGCATGTATATGAAAAAGAAAGGATTACCTGCATGGATGTATATATTCATGTGGACAGTGTTTCAAGGACAGACAGCTTTACATATTTCTCGTAATGATGACAGTCAACAATAGAATTGGGAAGGAGAAGATAAAATGGAACTGGTTATGCAGCCCACTTTTGAAACCTGTGGTCAGGCATGTATTGCAATGATTACAAGTAAAGATATAGAGGAAGTAATGAAAGATATGAAAACAAACGGACCTACGAGTATAGGGCAACTGATTGAAATATTGGATTTTTATGGGGTGAAACATGCTGAAAAAAATACACGTATTTCAAAGAAAAATCCTGTGCCATATGAGTATTCTATTTTAACAGTGCATACAAATGCAGGTTACACACATTGGACGCTGTTGTATGACGGTAAATATTATGACCCTGAATTTGGACTGATAGATGGCGAATACACCTATGGAAAAATAACATCATTTTTAGGAATATATCAGTAGTCAATTTCCCGATTTGTATAGAGGGTAACAAAAGGGACTATCCCAAAGTTTGTGTAAACCTCCAAACTGATGTAAGATAAGATTACTC